>Ga0102936_1000178_pt1 | contig 24685 bp, 25 predicted proteins | sample SalPon2_A_H2O_MG_FD_78502 | JGI IMG/M metagenome (GOLD analysis project Ga0102936, IMG submission 78502) | Salt pond water microbial communities from South San Francisco under conditions of wetland restoration - Salt Pond MetaG R2_A_H2O_MG | ecosystem: Environmental > Aquatic > Non-marine Saline...
ACGACCACGCGGATCTCGGGGTTGAGATCGTTCGCGACGGCGATCGAGGTCGCCTGTTCGAGATCGGTCAAGAGGTAGACGTCCGCGTCGTGTAGCCCCGCCTCTTCGAGTCCGGGGCGGTTCCCCAGCGGCGCGTCCGTGACTGTGTGTCCCTCGGCGGCGAGCGCGTCGGCGATATCTGCTTCGTCGGGGCCGGCGACGACGACGTTCATTCGTACTCGATGGTCGCCGGGGGTTTGTGCGTCACGTCGTAGACGACCCGCGCGACGTTGTCGTTCTCGCCCGTGATCCGGCTCTGAATCCGCTGGAGCGTCTCCCACGGGAGGTCCTGTGCGCGCGCGGTCATGCCGTCACGGCTCTCGACGGAGCGGACGGCGACGACCCAGCCGTGGACACGGTTGTCCCCCTTGACGCCCGTCGCCTTGCCGATGACGGCCGCGAAGGCCTGCCACGGATCGTGTTCTTCGACTTCCTCCTCGACGACGTGACACGCCTCGCGCGCCACGCCCAGTTTCTCCTCGGTCACCTCGCCGATGATGCGCACGGCGAGGCCGGGACCGGGGAACGGCATCCGTTCCGAGACGACTTCCTCCAGGTCGAGCGCCCGCGCCACCTGCCGCACCTCGTCCTTGTAGAGGTCGCGGACGGGTTCGACGATACCCTCGAAGTCGATCACCTCGGGGAGCCCGCCGACGTTGTGGTGGGACTTGATGTTGCCCTCGCTCTCGATGCGGTCGGGGTAGATGGTCCCTTGGACGAGGTAGTCGGCGTCGGCTTCGCGGGCCTCGCGTTCGAACTCGCGAATGAAGCTCTCGCCGATGACGTGGCGTTTCTCCTCCGGGTCGGTCACGCCCGAGAGGGCGTCGAGGAAGCGGTCCTGCGCGTCGACGATCCGGAGGCTGTCCATGAACGCGAACGTCTCTCGGATCCCCTCGGTCTCCCCCTTGCGCATCAGCCCGGTGTCGACGTAGACGGGGGTGAGTTGATCGCCGATGGCGCGGTACGCGAGGGCGGCCGCGACGGAGGAGTCGACGCCGCCCGAGAGCGCGATGATGGCATTGGCGTCACCAACCTCGGCGGCGATTTCCTCGGTCGCTTCCGCGATGAACGCGTCGGTGTCGACCATCAGATCTCCACCTCCCGGCCTTCGTCGACTTGGGCAAGCGTCGCCTCGACGAAGGCGACGAAGGGCGGACTCGCGCGGTCGGGACGGGAGCGGAACTCGGGGTGGAACTGCGTCCCCAGAAAGTACGGGTGGTCGTCGAGTTCGACGATTTCCATACGGTTGCCCGCGCGCCCGGAGAACGTAAGCTCGCCGGCTTCGAGATCGTCGATGTACTCGGGGTTGACCTCGTAGCGGTGGCGGTGACGTTCGGTACAGGAGTCGGTACCGTACACCTCGTGGGCGAGCGTGTCCGGCCGGATCTCGGTTTCGTGTGCGCCGAGTCGCATCGTCCCGCCGAGGTCCTCCAGATCGTACTGCTCCGGCAGGAGGTCGATCACGGGGTAGGGCGTGTCCTCGTCGATTTCGGCCGAGTGAGCGCCGTCGAGACCGAGGACGTTCCGCGCGTACTCGACGACCGCCATCTGGAAGCCGAGACAGAGACCGAGGAAGGGCACGTCGTTTTCGCGGGCGTAGCGGATCGCCTCGATCTTCCCCTCGGCGCCGCGGGAGCCGAAGCCGCCGGGAACGACCACCGCGTCCGCCTCGCGGAGGCGTTCGGTGTGGTGGTCGCGCATCTCGTCGGCGTCCACCCAGAGGACGTTCACCTCGACCTCCTGGTGGATGCCCGCGTGTTTCAGCGCCTCGTGGATCGACATGTAGGCGTCTTCGAGGGCGTACTTGCCGACCAGTGCCACGTCGATCTCACCCGTCCGCTCGCGCGTGACGAGTTCGCGCCACCGGCTGTCCCGGTCGGCCGGGGGCAGCGCCTCGTCGGCGATGTTCAGCCGCTCCATCACGTACTCGTCAAGTCCCTCCTCCTCGACCATCAGGGGGACGTGGTAGATGTCCTCCACGTCCGGGTTGGAGAACACCGCGTCGGTCGGCACGTCACAGAAGAGCGCGATCTTCTCCTTGGTGTCGGGGTCGAGTCGGTCCTCACAGCGGCCGACCAGCACGTCCGGCTGGAGACCGATGGAGCGGAGTTCCTTCACGCTGTGCTGAGTGGGCTTGGTCTTCTGTTCCCCGTTTTTCGAGTAGGGGACGAGCGTCACGTGCGCGAAGAGCACGTCCTCGTCGTCCTCCTCGTGGGCGAACTGACGGAGGGCTTCGAGATAGGGCATCCCCTCGATGTCGCCGACGGTGCCGCCGACCTCGATGAGACACACGTCGGTCCCCTCGGCGGCCTCGCGGATGCGGCGCTTGATGTCGTCGGTGATGTGCGGGATGATCTGGACCGTGTTGCCCAGGTAGTCGCCCGCGCGTTCCTTCTCGATGACGTGTTTGTACGTCTTTCCCGTCGTGACGTTGTGGTCGAACGTCATGTCCGTCCCAAGGAAGCGCTCGTAGTTGCCGAGGTCGAGGTCGACCTCGCCCCCGTCTTTCAGCACGTACACCTCCCCGTGCTGGTAGGGGTTCATCGTCCCCGCGTCGACGTTGAGGTAGGGGTCGATCTTCACGGCGGTCACGTCGAAGCCCGCGTTCGACAGGAGGCGGCCGGTGCTGGCGGCCGTAATCCCCTTACCGAGCCCGGACATCACCCCCCCGGTTACGAAAACGAACTTCCGACCCAGCTCCGGGTCGTACCCTGTCTCGGGTTCCGTCGGCATAACGACCCTGCGCGAGCGCGGATGAAAATCGTTTCGCCTACGCGCTCCGCGTGCGTCGGGGTCGCACGGGGGTCACCGAAACCGCAGGCTTCGAGATGTCGGCGCCCCTCACGCCGGTATGGACGTTCCCCAACTCGGCTTCGGCACCTACCAGTTGACCGACCCGGAGCGGTGCTCGACGGCCGTGCAGACGGCACTCGAAACGGGCTATCGACACGTCGACACCGCCGAATACTACGAGAACGAGGCCGCCGTCGGCGAGGGTATCGCCACGAGTGACGCCGAGGACGTGTTCCTCGCCTCGAAAGTGTGGCGCGACCGTCTCGGACACGAGGCGTTCCTAGAGAGCGCCCGCGAGCGCGTCGACCTGCTCGGCGTCGACAGCCTCGACCTGCTCTACGTCCACTGGCCGATGGACACCTACGACCCCGCGGAGACGCTCCCCGCCCTGCTCGAAGCGCGCGAGGAGGGACTGACCCGCGGCCTCGGCCTAAGCAACTTCACGCCCGAACTCATGGACGAGGCCATCGACCACCTCGGCGAAGCGCCCGCGGCCCACCAGGTAGAGCTCCATCCACTCCTCCAGCAGGAGGCGTTGCGCGACCACGCCGACCGCCACGGTTACCAACTCGTCGCGTACGCGCCCATCGCGCGCAACGCCGTCGCGGACGTGCCGGAGATTCGGCAGGTGGCCGAGAAACACGACGCGACGCCGGCGCAGGTGTCGCTCGCGTGGGAACTGGAGAAAGGCGTCGTCCCCATCCCGAAGGCGGGGTCGCCCGCACACATCCGCGAGAACTACGGGGCGCTCGACCTCTCCCTCGACGACGAGGACGTGTCGCTGATCGACGGCATCGAGACGGAGGAGCGGGTCGTCGACTTCCCGAACGCGCCCTGGCACTGATACTGATCGGCGTGACGGGGCGGCGAGAGCCCCGGGACTCCCGATGAGCGTCGGGAACGCCGAAGTGTTATCGGAATAGATAACGTAGTAACAAGAATGGCAGACGACAAATCGGGGCGAGAGGCACAGGCGCGCAGTGCCGAACGACGCCAGCGGGAACGCGAAATCGCCGCGGAACTGGAGCGTGGCGGTGAAGCGGAACCACCGATCGACGCGACCGAACTCGTCGACTTCGAGGTAGCGCTGGAATCGTTGACGTATCCGACGACGGGGGCCGAAATCGTCACCACACTCGGTGAGCACGAAATCGACGCGGCCGACCGAACGTACACCGTCGAGGAGCTGTTGCCCGAGGCGGACGTAGAGACGTTCGACTCCCCCGCCGACGTTCGGGTGCGCGTACAACGACCGACGATCGCCGCGACGATGAAACGGATCGTCGAAGCGGTCGACGCGCTTCCAAACGTGGAGTTCGGCGGCTCACAGCGCGATGCCTACGAAAAGACGCTCGACGAACTCGAATCGATCGACGAAGACGACGACGACGAAGGCGTCCGCGTCATCGGCGACTGGATCGTCGGACGGATCCACGACGACGAAACGCTTCCGGGGTCACGGGCGGTACGCCGACGAGCGGCGGAGTTCTGCCGGGAGAACGGCTATCAGGTCCGTAACGACGAGTGGCTAGGCATCTAGGCCACGGATGGTGAGGACAGGACACGAGCGTCGTCGTCGGGCACTTCGTCATGCTTTTCACTACCCACACTAAGGTCTCAGCATGAGCGCGGACGACAAGTATCCCGAAGAGAGCGGGCGGCGGCGGTTCGTCAAAGGCGTCGTCGGTGGCTCGGCGCTCGCGGGCGTGGGCGCCCTCGGGACGGTCACCGTCAACAGCGCGACTGCCTCGCCCGGGGCCGGCGGTGGGAGCACCCAAGCGTGGGCGATCGAAAACACCGATGGGCCGGCGCCCCGCGGGATGCCCCAGATCCCCATCGAAATCGATTCGGAGGGTTACCTCAAGGGCGTCTGGCCGGACGTCGAGACCGTCACGCAGGGCGGCCGACAGGTCCAGATCGCCGAGATGGATCTCGGCGGGTCGACGTACTCCTCGGAGTGGTTCCAGTACTGTGGCGTCGAGGGGTACGCGGGCATCCAGCCGGGCTACGAGAGCGACAACTACTTCCGCACCGGATCGAACCCCGCCTACGACTGGCAGTCCCAGAGCAAGGAAGAGGGCGACCGCCTCCACGTCGACGACTTCAGCGACTACGAGGAGTGGGGGAACGGCATCGGCACCGCGGGCACCGGCAAGCCCGCGACCGGCCGGTGGCGCTCCGAGGACGCCGAGGACACCGTTCCCATCCAGGTGCTCCGGAGCACGCGCGTCGAGGAGGCCGCCCAGGACAGCGAGTGGCTCCAAGCCAGCACCTCCGAGGGCTTCATCGCGTGGCTCAACAAGTGTACGCACTTCTGCTGTGTGCCGGGGTACAAGCAGTCCGAAGACGCCGCGCGCTTCGGGAACGCTGACGGCGTCTACTGTCAGTGCCACCAGTCCATATACGATCCGTTCAGCGTCGTCCAGACGCTGTTCATCGCGCGCCCGCGCCCCGACTAACTGTTATTCACGCCCACCGCTCACCGGCGGGAAGAGGGCGAGTTCGTCACCCGATTCGAGCGTCGTCTCCAGCCCCTCGGCTCCGTGAACGCTCTCGCCGTTCCGGAGCACGTTGATGTGGTCGGCCACGTTCCCCGCGTCGTCGAGGACGCGCTCCCGGAGGGCGGGGCGAGCCGCGAACAGTTCGTCGAGGGCGTCGCCGACCGTCGCGCCGGGCTCGGTGTCGACCCGGATCTCCCGGTCGCCGGCCACCTCAGCGAGGTCCGCGAACAACTTCCACTGCATGGGTACGTCTCGCGCCCCGTCGGTCAAAGGCGTTGCGTCTACGCCGGCCGACTCCGGGCGTCGAGGCGCCGGTACGTCTCGGGCCGGGCGACGACGTACACCGAGTCGCCAGCGGCGAGCGTCCGGTCGTCGGGCAGGTCGTCGACGCTCCCGTCCGTGCCGGCGACGGCGACGACGGTGGCGTCGAGCGTCTCGACGGCCGTCCCGGCGAGGTCGCTACCTTCCGCGACGGTCACGACGTACATCGTCTCCTCGGCCGCCCGCAGGAGGGAGGCGAACTCGCGTTCGGCCTGCGGTTCGGCGGGCAGGGTCACCAGCCGGTAGGTCGCCTCACCGTCGAGTCGCGTCGCCTCCTCCTCCGCGACGGCGAGTGTCGCCACGTCGTCGACGTGCGCTCGCAGTTCCGCGGTCAGGACGCGTTCGGGGCCGTCGGAGTCGGTTCGCCACACCTGCACGCGGTCGCCCGGACTCGCGGCGTTGGCGGGGTCGGCCCGGACCGCGACGGCGACGGTGCCGGGCGCGAGCGTCGGGCCGATGCCGGTCGCCCGGCTCCCCAGCGCGAGATACTCGACGGTGCCGCCGGCCGCGAGTTCCACGTCGACGTGGCCCACGTCGTAGTCGTCCTGCAGACGGGTGGCGAGCCGTTCCTGCAGTTCGGTGAGGGACAGGCGCCGGGGGAAGATCAGCGTCTTGCCCGCGAGTGCCGCCTTGGTCGCCGGGCTGATGGGGTCGTACCCCTCCATGTCTTCGATGTCGTCGACCGTCTCGGGGAGGGTCACGTCCGTGATGCGGCCGACCGAGCGGACGATGCGACTCACCTCCACGTCGAGTTCGCGGGCGCCCGTGACGGCGAACACGTCGGTCGCGATCCGGTCGCCGACGAGGCGGCCGGCGGGCGCGGCGACCCCGCCGACCCCGAGGGCGAGCGTGTTGAACACGATTCGGGGCGTGGAGAAAATCCCCGTCTCGCCGCTGAGCAGGTCGGTGAACACCCCGACCGTATTGAGTGCCAGCGCGACAACCGAGAGGCCGAGCAGTATCGACAGCCACAGCGGCAGCCGAAGCTTGGTGTACCAGCGATAGGCGAGCGCCGCGACGGCGCTCACGAGGGCGGCGCCGACGCCGACGGCGAGCAACTCCGCGAGGACGCGGAGCAGCGAGGGATCGACGGCGGGCACCGACACCTGGAGCGTCACGCGACCGCCTCCCGAAACGCGGTGACGGCGTCGGAGGACCCGACGACGAACAGATCGTCGCCGGCGGCGAGCGCCTGCGACCCGCGAGGGGCGAACTGCCAGCGTCCCTCGTGGCGGACGGCGAGGACCGTCACGCCGAAGGCGTCACGCAGGGCGGCGTCGCCGATGGTCGTCCCCGCGATGGGGGCGCCCTCCCGGACCGTGGTCTTCCGGATCCGGGTGCCGGCCTGCCGGAGGATCGAGAGGAGTTCGTACTCCCGGCGCGTCCCCCGCGACTGGACGGTGAGACGGTCGACCGACGAGCCGAGCAGCGACGACGCTTGGCCGGCGTCGACGGCGACGGTTACGCGGCCGTCGCCGCCGTCGGCGACGGGGAGCGACGGGTCGACGGCGGGGTCGGGCGCCGGCTCCGTCCCGCCGTCGGTGGCGTCGGCGCCATCGTGGGCGCGGTCACTCCGGAGGCTGAGCACGTCCCCGCGGTAGGTTCGGTCCGAGGTGGCGACGGTCACCTCGTCGCCGCGGGCGGTCCCGGTGGGAAGGAGCGCACGCACCGAGACGCCGCGCTTGCCGGGGGGCACACGCTTCGAGAGGCCGCCGAGCGGTGGCGCGGCGCTCACCGTCGCCCGCGCACGCTCGTCGAGCGTCACCACCACGTCCGCGAGGTCGAACTCCGTGCGGAGGCGGTCGGCCACCCGCCCCTCCAGTTCGACCACGGGCACGTCGGCGGGGAACGTAGCGGCCCACTCCCGAATCTCGCGGCGGAGGTCCGCGGGCACGGACGGATACCCCTCCATGTCGCTCACGTCGCCGGAGACGCGCACGTCGACCTGACCGCGGCCCCCGACGAGTTCGACGACGTCAGTCGAGAGCGTGCGGTCGGTGAGTTTACGCAGGGAGAGCTTGCGGGGGAACTCGACGCCCATCTTGTCGCCGGCGTTGTGGGCGTACAGCGAGAGCATCAACACGACGATGAGCGCGACGCTGAGGCGAATCTGGTTCGACGACCGGGTGAAGGTCGGGTCGTTCAGCGCCATCAGCCCGCCGTTGACGCCCGCGATGGCGACGGCGAGGACGACGACACCGAACGCGGGGACGGTGACGCCGGTGACGTATTTGAAGACGAAGCCGAGCGCCCAGGAGACGAGCGCCGGGATGATACCGGTCAAGACGCCGAGATAAATGCCGAGTACCACCTCGACCGGAACGGAGGCCATAGTCCGGCCACGATAGCGAGGCGTAAACCGCTGACGGGGCGAGCACGACGAGCCCTTTATCAAGCCCGTCCGCGAGGGCGTAGACATGGCGGCGAGTCGAAGCGATCGGTTCCTCGGCGTGCAGGCGGCGGTGGGGCTGACGCTACTCGCCGGCGCGCTCTCGATGGTGACGGGCATCGTCCACATGGGATCGCCCACGGGACGACCGCTCGTCCCTTTCGTGCCGCCAGTGGCCCGCGCCACCGCCGGGTTCACCGGCACGCTCACCGGCTTCCTGTTGCTCGGAAGCGCGCTCGGCCTCCGGCGCGGGTTGCGCGCCGCCTGGTACTCGACGCTCGGCCTGCTCGTCGTCTCGGCCGGGCAGGGGCTCGTACAGGCGAGCGAAACCTCGATTCCGCTGGTCGTGCTGTCGGTGCTGGCGCTGCCTGCCGTCGCACTCAACCGCCGCCGGTTCGACCGCTCGGTCGACTTCTCGGCGACGCAACTCGCCGCCCTGCTCGCTCTCGGCGGCTCGCAGGTGTACATCACCACGGGCGCGTACGCCCTCCGCGAGGAGTTCGGCGGGATCACCACGCTCGTCGACGCCGTCTACTTCGCCATCGTCACGTCGAGCACCGTCGGCTACGGCGACATCACGCCCCAGACGGCGGTGGCGAGACTGTTCGGCATCTCGGCGCTCGTCGTCGGCACGGCGAGTTTCGCCATCGCCCTCGGTGTCCTGCTGACCCCGGCCATCGAAGCCCGACTCGTCAAGGCACTCGGAAAGATGACACAATCAGAACTCGACTTGCTCGACGATCACGTCCTCGTTCTGGGTCACGGCGACCTGACCGAGGCGATCATTCAGGAACTGAACGGCAAAGCACAGTTTCTCGTCGTCGTCCCCGACGGCGACGTGGCTCAGCGATTGAGCGAACGCGACATCGACACACTCGTCGGCGACACCAGCGACGAGGGGACGCTCCGTCGGGTCCACGTCGAGGAGGCGCGGGCCGTCGTCGCGGCGACGAACGACGACGCGGCGGACGCCCTCGCCATCCTGACCGTCCGGCATCTCGCGCCCGACGCCCACATCGTCGCGGCGGCGACCCAGCGCGAGAACGTGGACAAACTCCGGCGCGCGGGCGCCGATACGGTGATCAGCCCCGCGAGCATCGGCGGGCACCTGCTCGTCGAGTCGGCACTCGGCGGGGCGGACGTGGACACGGAGGCGGTCGCCGACCGCTTGCTCGACGAAATCTGAGACGGTGCGTGCGAAACCGTCCGAACGGGGTGTCCGGTTCGACACCAGCGAGCGCAAGCGGGCGGCGGTCGCCGACCGCTTGCTCGACGAAATCTGAAGCGGTGCGTTCGAAACCGTCCGAACGGGGTGTCCGGTTCGACACCAGCGAGCGCAAGCGGGCGGCGGTCGCCGACCGCTTGCTCGACGAAATCTGAGACGGTGCGTTGGGGCGATCGGAGCGTCGTACTCGGCACCGACGCGATAGCGACGAAATTTAGGGTCGCCCGCGGTCGACGATCGCCACGTCACAGTCCACATCGTGGAGTCGCTCGAAGGTGGGAGGAGAGACGAAGCGGGAAGCACGGGAGCGGTCGCCCGACGACCCGACGACCAACAGGTCGTACGCGCCGGCGTTGGCGCCGATGAAGTCGGTGACGTTGCTGCGCGCCACCCGCGTCTCCACGTCCGCGTCCACCGTTTCGGCGAGGTTCGCCAGCCGCGATTCGGCGCGCCGGCGCTCCACCTCGGCGTCGATGCAGGTGCAGACGCTCAGGCTCCCGCTCTTGCCGGCCAGTCGCGCCGCGAAATCGAGCATCGCGTGGGCGGTGTCGCCGGGGCGGGCGACGGTCACGAGGATTCGCCGCCACCGGCGCATCCCCGTCGTCGACCGGAAGGCGATAGCGTCGAGTCCGCTGTCGAACACGCCGCGGACGTACGGCGAGAGCAGGCCACGATCCTCCTCGTACGGCGTGACCACGAGGTCACAGTTCGTGTTCGCCGCCGTCTCCATCGTCGTCGACACCGGCGCCCCTCGCGCCACGACGACTTCACAGGGGACGCCGGCCCGCGTTCGGACCGTTCGGGCGGTGTCTTCGAGCCGTGCCGCGGTTTCGGTCGCGGCGTCGTCGAGCGCCGGGGCAGCGTCCCCGTCGGTGTCCTCCGCCAGCACCGAAAGCAACACCACCTTCCCGGCGTCGTGGGCGGCGGCGAGCGTCGCCCCAAACAGGGCCGTCGTCTCCGCGGCCTCGGGGTCGCCACGCATGGGGACGAGGACGTGGTCGTCGCCCTGTGCGGTGTCGTAGAGGTACTGCGCGCGGCGTTCGTAGAACCGGGTCCGCCAGACGGAGAAGACCAGCGCGACGAGGGCGCCAAAGACCGCGACGCTCGTGACGTACGCCTCGGGCGACGCGTCGTCGGTGACGAGGACGAGCAACGCCGTCGAGAACGCCGCCGGCTCCTCCACATCGAGCGCCCACGTCGCGGCGCCGGTGAGGAAGATGGAGAGGGCGGCGCTGATCGGCGAGACGGAGGCGACGGTGACCGTCGGGAGCAGGGGCGCGGAGAGGCCGAGCGCCGCCCACCCACACAGCGCGCCGACGACGAGGCCGACGACGAACTTCCGTGGAGATGCGTAGCGGCCCTCGGGATCGGAAAAGAGCGTGTACGCACCGGAGGCGAGCGGCGGGAAGAGCAGGAAGGAGAGTTCGGCCAGCGCGTTCGAGACGAAGGTGACGAAGCCGATGAGCAGCGGGACCGCCACCAGCACCGTCAGATGGAGGAGGTTGCCGGTGTGCTGGATCCAGCGGCCGAAGGCCGCGAGCTCGCGGCGCTCGAACCGTCGGAGCCGACGGGCAACGGCGACCAGTCGGGCGAGCACCCCCTCGAACATCCTAGCCCAGCGTGGCGGCGGCGTCGAGCGCGAGCCCGATCATCCGCTCGACGTTGTCGCGGGCTTTCGGCGGCAGTTCGTCCTCCGTCGCGTCGCCGGTGCCCTTCTGTGTCCCCTCGACCAGATTGCCGTCGACGGTGCAGATGGCGCCGGCCCGAAGCCCCTTGCGCCGCGCGAGGGTGAAGAGCGCGGCCGCCTCCATCTCCACCGCGAGGAGGCCGGCAGCCTCCCAGTCGGCCACGTACTCGTCGGTCTCGGCGTAGAACGCGTCGTCGGTGACGACGGGGCCGACGTGGACGGCCTCGTCGTTCGCCTCGCTCGCGTCGACGAGCGCGCGAACCACCTCGAAGTCGGGGACCGCCGGATATTCGGCCCGCTCGTACCGCTTGGTCGTCCCCTCCTCCTTCGCGGCACCGGTGGCGACCACCATGTCGCCGATTTCGATGCCGGGCTGTAGCGCGCCGGTCGTCCCCGGCCGGATCACCGTCTCGACGCCGACGGCGGCGAGTTCCTCCAGTGCGATGGCCGCCGAGGGGGACCCCACACCCGTCGAACAGATGGTCAGCGGGACGCCGTCGTACTCGGCGTCGACGAGGCGGTACTCGCGGTTGTGCGCGAGGTCGGTGGCGGAATCGCAGGCGGCGGCGATACGCTCGACGCGACCCGGATCGCCGGGGAGAAGCGCCACGTCGCGTACGTCGCCGTCGTCGACACGAAGGTGCGGCTGGAGTGTCATAGTAGCCTTACGCCGCGCCGGGGAGAAAACAGTCCCGGGTACGTCGGGCCGCCGGAACGAAGCACCGACCGTGCCCCGAGTTGGAACGAAATTCGGTGAACGTTCGGTCCCGTCTCGGTCGCCATTCGGTAACATCTCGGAAAATCAGCATATGTATCTCGGGGCTTCGTACAGTTGCATGACGGAGTCAGACGACGGTCAGGCGGGATGGATCGAATCGATGATTAGCGACCTTCGCGGCGAGTCGGCGGCGTCGCGGCGAACGTTCCTGGGGCGGTCGGCGGCCGCGGGGGCCGGTGCCCTCGCGCTCTCGGTGGCGGGGTCGAACGCCGCACTCGACCCCGACATCTCCCTCTGGTACAGTACGCAGATGCCGGCGGTCGTCTGGCAGGTGACGATGACGTTCCACGTCCTGCCGGCCATCGGCCTCGGCTTCCTCGCCTGGGTCACTTGGGACTGATCGGGAGCGGGGCGTCGACGCCGACGGCACCGGTCGCTCAACCGCCCGTTTCAGTCACCACAGCATCCAACAGGCCGGCGAGGGAGTGGGAGGTATGGAACGGACTCGGCGGGGCCTGCTCGCTGCGGGGGCGACGGCCGGCCTCGTCTCGCTGTCGGGCTGTCTCGACGCCATCGACGACGGAAGCGGACCCCTCGACGACGGCGACGGCGGGCGCCAACTCCAACTCGTCCTCTCTGCCGCCCCGACGCCGCTTCGGTCGGGCTACGTCGTCGACTTCGCGGAAACCGAGCGGCCGGACGATCGGGACGCGTTCGAGGCGGCACTCGCCGGCGAGCGCTACACCACCCGGTATCGGACGCCCTTCGGCACCCGCCCCGACGACCCGAAATACGCCCGCCACGAGGGGACGTACTACCGCCTCGGCTCGGTCGTCGTGAACGAGCGGGCGGTCACACACCCGGTCGTTCGCCTGTCCCCGGTGGCCGAGGCCGGCGCGTCGGACGCCCCGGACGCCGTGGTGGCGGAGACCCTCTCCGAAGCCGACCGAACGGCCGTCCACGTCGCGCACATGGCCGCGCGAGCGCGGGGTACCGAGGGCGGGGCGCCGTGGGGGCAGGTCCAGCGCGGCGGCTTCGTCTTCCGTGACGACGAGGCCGCCGCGGAGAGCCGATTCGTGGGCGCGGATGCCCCGTCTCACATCATCTACCACGCCACTGTGTACGAAATCGACGTGCGCCGCGAGCGATTCTACGAACCCGTCTACCGGGCGACAGTCGATCCCGTCGCCGAGTCACCCGAGCGCATGGAGGCGATCCTTCGCGCGAAATTCGTCGACGCCCGCCTCGAGAGTGACAGCCTGTCGGGACCGGCGCGCTCGCTCCTGCGGGACGCACGAGGTGAAGGCTACGAGGAGACCCACCCCTTTTCGGAGACGTTTCTGGCGGTCCTGACTCGGCTCCACGCCCGCGCCTACCTCGACGGCAACGTCGAGAAGGACGCGTACGTCGAGGACCCCGGCATCGGGATGGCGCGGTACGACGGGTCGTACTACCGGTATCGGCTTCGGTTCATCGACCGGGGCTGAGAGGACGTCGTCGGCGATGCTCGCCGTGACGGTCCGGCGAGACTTCCGGAACAGGGACGATACCCCGAGGACGCTCAGGAGGCGACGGTGAACAGGAGGACGTTGTGCGCGCCCGGGCCCAGTCCAACGGCGGCGACGAACCCGAGCAGGAGCCGTCCGGTCGCCGGCTCCTCGCGGACCGTCTCGGTCAGCGCGACGACTACCACCGAGGCGACGACGAGTTTCACGAGGACGAACAGCCACGCGCCGCCGACGGCGGGGGCGGTGGGGAGCGACGCGCCGAATTCGATAACGAGTCGGGAGAGCGGGGTTCGCTCGCCGAAGCCGAGGAGGTCCACGCCCACCGCCGTCGAGACGCCGTCGAGGGCGTGCGCGCCGACGGCGAGGATGCCGAGGCGACCGGTGACGGTCACCGAGGGGGAGAGTCGACGGAGGAGGAGCCACGTGCCGGCGGCGGCGACGCCGGCGCCGACGAGGATGCCGAGCGCGTAGCCGAGACGGAGCGTGCCGGCGCCGGCGCCGACGGCGAGGACGGCGACGACGGCGGGGAGGACGAGAAGGAGGCCGACGCGACGCAGTCGGCGGGCAGTCCCGGCGTCGGTCGCCGCCGCGGCGAGCCACGCCACCCCCGCGACGACGGCGACGGAGACGTAGACGGCGGGGGTGCCGGCCAGCGGTCGCACGACCGCTGGGAGCGCGCCGAGGACGTAGAGGACGTGCAGGGCGGAGCCGAGAACCATCCACGGCACGAACGCGCGTATCGTCGCGTCCGTGACCGGGGGGCGACGACGGCGCAGGAGGGTGCCGACGGCGACCAGACCGACGACGAGGACGAACAGGTAGGGGAGCGGCGGAAGCGCGAAGCCCTCGGGAAGGACGGCCATAGGGGATGGGCGGGGAGTCGGCGGGAAAGCCTTACGCTCCGGCGACGTGAGGACGCGGCATGGACCGAGCCGACTTCGCCGCACGCATCGACCACACTGTCCTCGGCCCGGAGACGACGCCCGCCGACGCCCGGCGGGTCGTCGCGGAGGCCGCCACACACGGCACGAACGCCTGCATTCCCCCGTGTTACGTGGCCGAAACCGTCGACGAGGCACCGGACGTGACGGTGGTGACGGTCGTGGGGTTCCCACACGGCCAGCACGACCCCACGGTGAAACGCGAGGAGGCCGTCGAAGCGTGGGAGGACGGCGCCGACGAACTCGACGTGGTGTTGAACGTCGGGCGGGTGAAAGCGGGCGAGACGGACGCGGTGATCGACGAACTCGCCGAACTCGTCGCCACCGTACCCGTGCCGGTGAAGGTCATCGTCGAGGCGCCGCTGCTGACGGAGACGGAGATGCGGCGGGCGGCGGAAGCCGCCGTCGAGGCCGACGCCGACTACCTCAAGACGGGCACCGGCTTCGCGGGGCCGGCGACCGTCGAGGACGTGACGCTGCTCGCGGAGTATCTAGCGGTAAAAGCGAGCGGGGGGATCGGGACCTACGAGGCGGCGAAGGCGATGCTGGACGCCGGCGCCGAACGGATCGGCGCGTCGGCGGGCGTCGACCTCGTCGAGGGGTTCGACGGCTAACGCAGGGCGACGAGCGCGGCCTCGTCCGCCGACGTACCGCCCACGGGGACGAACACGGTGCCGTCGGCGACGGCGAGGCCGCGGGTGACCGATCCACCCACGTCCACGTGCCAGCGACGGGCGTCGAAGCGAAGGCCACCGAGGCCGACGCCGCCACCCGCGCGGTACGCCGAGACGCCGTCCTCGCCACCGACGTAGAGCGTGTCGCCGGCGCCGGCCATCCCCGCCGAGAACGACCCCTCGAGCGACCACCGCCGTCCCTCGCCGTGTCGACTCATCGCGACGAGGCCGCCGCCGTCCGCGCCGTAGAGCGTGTCCGCCCCGACGACCAGCGAATCGTTCGACGGCCCGCTATCGACGTGCCAGCGCGTCCGTCCCGTGTGGAGGCCGTCGGCGAGTTCGAACGTCCCGCCGCCGAACGTCGTCGCGTAGACGGGACCGCCGTTGCCGAGAGCCACGTCGACGACGCTCCCCGGTAGCTTCCGGCGCCACAGCCCCCGGCCGCCGCCGGACTGCGTCCGGCTTCCGGAGGTGCGTCGCACCGCATCCTCGAAGAGCGCGTACAGCTCGCCCGCCTCGGTGCCGACGTACGCGACGCCCCCATTCGCCGCCAGCGACGTGACCGGACCGAACACCGAGGTAGTCCAGCGAATCTCCCCGGAGTCCGTCCCGACGCGCGCGACGGTGCCGTCCCGCGTCCCGACGAACACCGTCTCCCAGTCGTGGTCCGGGACCGGGGAGACGGACACACCGCCCACGTCGGCGCGCCACCGCTCGCTCCCGTCGGCAGCGCTCAGGGCGAGGAGGCTCCGGGAGTCGTCGGTGCCGATGTAGGCGGTGCCGTCGTGGACGGCGGGCCCGGTCACCCACGCAGTCGACCGATCGGCGGCGGGCGGGAGCGTCCAGCCCGGTGAGCCGTCGAGGGCGAACGTGCGGAGGCCGCCGAGCGTCGGGAGGAAGACCCGACCGCCGGCCACGACTGGCCGGCCGGTCGGATGGGGGACCGTCCGGCGCCAGCGTTCGTCGGGGGTCGAACGAGGGCCGACGGGGTTTTGATTGTAGCTCGTCCCCTGTGCGTCGAAGTCGGGGAGGGGCCAGTCGGTGCGGCCGTCGGTCGCGGCGGGAGGGTCGGCGCCGCCATCGCCGAGACAGCCACCGCCACCGGTCGCAAGGAGACCGAGGGTAGCGAGGATACGGCGTCTGGAGGGCATCGCGTCGACGGTTCGTCCGCTGGCGAAAAAGAGGCTGCGGTGGGGCCGGACCGTCGCGTTTTTCTCCGCGCACGCGTTACCGTCGGTAACTGAATGGCCCGTTACCACATCGAGACGTATGGGTGTACGGCCAACCGCGGCGAGAGCCGAGGGATCGAGCAACGGCTCCGCGACGGCGGCCACTATCCCGCCGATGGGCCCGCGGACGCCGACGTGGCCATCCTCAACACCTGTACGGTCGTCGAGAAGACGGAGCGCAACATGCTCCGCCGGGCCGAGGAACTGCAGTCCGAGACGGGCGACCTCGTCGTCACGGGCTGTATGGCGCTGGCACAGGGCGAGGCGTTCGCCGAGGCAGGTATCGACGCCGACGTGGTCCACTGGGACGAGGTGCCCGAGGCGGCGCTGAACGGCGAGTGTCCGACGACGACGCCGGACGCCGAACCGATCCTCGACGGCGTGATCGGCATCCTCCCCATCGCCCGCGGCTGTATGAGCGACTGTTCGTACTGCATCACCAAGCGCGCGACTGGGCGAATCGACTCGCCACCGGTGGACGAAAACGTCGAGAAAGCGCGGGCGCTGATCCACGCCGGCGCGACGGAACTCCGCATCACCGGTCAGGACACGGGCGTCTACGGCTGGGACCGCAACCAAGGCGAGAGCCTCCTGCCCGAACTCCTGGATCGAATCTGTGACATCGAGGGCGACTTCCGAGTCCGAGTCGGCATGGCCAATCCGAAGGGCGTCCACGGCGTTCGGGAGGAACTCGCCGACACCTTCGCCGAGAACGACGAACTGTACGACTTCCTGCACGCGCCGGTGCAGTCGGGGTCGGACGACGTGCTTGGCGACATGCGCCGCCAGCACCGGGTCGACGAGTTCCTGGAAGTGGTCGAAACGTTCGACGACCGCCTCGACGAGTGGACGCTTTCGACGGACTTCATCGTCGGCTTCCCGACCGAGACGGACGCCGACCACGAGATGAGCATGGACCTCCTGCGGCGGGTGCGTCCGGAGAAGATCAACGTCACCCGTTTCTCGAAGCGGCCGGGGACGGACGCCGCCGACATGAAGGGGCTCGGCGGGACGCTCAAGAAGGAGCGCTCGAAGGCGATGTCCGAGTTGAAACGCGAGGTGGTGGGCGAGGTCCACGAGTCGATGGTGGGGACGCGCCGCGAGGTGCTCGCGGTGCGACCGGGTACCGGCGACTCCGTGAAATGTCGCGACGGCGCCTACCGTCAGGTGATCGTCACGCGGGCCGACGAGCGGGGGATCGAGCCGGGGGACCTCTTCGAAGTGGAGATCACGGGCCACGAGACGATGTACGCCTTCGGCGAGCCGGTATGAAGTGGCTCCGGAGCGGCCTCCGCCGGGATATCTGTGTCGTCGTCGCGAGCGAGGGTGAGCCGACGGCCCAGCAGTGTAAGGCGGCCGTGGAGTCGCGATACGACGACCGGATCGACCCCAAGACCTTCTACGGCGCGCTGGACGCGCTGACGGACACGGGCCACCTGACGAAGACGGTCGACGGCCTGCACGACCGCTACGAACTCACCGCGGCGGGCGAGCGAGCGCTCCGGGACCACTACGCGTGGGTCGACGAGACGCTCGCGGACGACGCGCCGGCGGAGTGATCACCGCGCCGTCGTCGACGCGGACGACCGTTCGGCGGCGTCTTTCCACTCGCCGAGGCCGGCGGGATCGAGGTGGACGTGCACGTCGGAGACGGGTTCGATCTCCCGCACCCGCTCACGGAGTTGGGTTTCGAGATCGTGAGCCTCGGCCAGGGAGAGGTCGCCGTCCACCTCGGCGTGAAACTCCACCTCGATGACGTGCCCGGAGTAGTAGGCGACGAAGTCGTGGATGCCGTGGACCTCGGGATGTGCGCGGATGGCGGCTTCGATCCGCTCGCGTTCCTCCGCGGGGGGTGCACCGTCGGAGAGATAGCGGATGTTCTCCCGCGAGACGTCGACGCCCTGGTAGATGACGAGGAGGCTCACGACGCCGCCGGCCAGCGGGTCGAAAATGGGGTAGCCGAGGGCCATGCCGGCGACGCCGGCGAAGACGGCGAGGGTGGTGTAGATGTCGTTCTTGCTGTCGGCGGCGAGGGCGCGAAGACTCGGGGAACCGACTTCGCGGTTGACGCGGACGGTGTACAGGTAGCAGGCGTACCGGACGACGAGGGCGACGAGGAGGCCGGCGACGAGGACGACGCTGTACTCGGCGGTCGGACCGTCGAGGAGGGCGTGCCCGGAGTCATAGAGGAGCTTCAGGCCGAGGAGGACGAGGACCCCACCCACGAACAGGGCGGTGAGGGGTTCGAACCGGTCGTGGCCGTGCGGATGGGAGGCGTCAGGGTCGTCGTAGACGAACCGACCCCAGACGAGGACGACGGCGCTCGCGAGGAGGTCCGCGACGGAATGGGCGGCGTCGGCCATGAGCGCAAGACTTCCGAAGGTGACGCCCAGGAACCCCTCGACGCCGATCTTGACGACGTTGGAGGCGACGTTGACCCACGACGCCTTGAGGAACGATTCGCGATCCGCACTCATACGTAGTTGAACGAGCTAAACCCACATAAGCGGTGTCATTAGGCCAGTAGAAGCCAGTTTTTGATTGAGTCTAAATCTCGTCGAAGGAGAGCGATATCGCCCGGTCGTCGCCGGGGACCATCGCGCCCGATTGGGCGGCGAAGGCGTCGCGGAGACGGTCGTACGTCTCGTCGACGGCTTCGACGATGACCGTGGTGTCCGAGACGACGGGCATGAAGTTGGTGTCGCCGGACCACCGGGGGACGACGTGGGTGTGGAGGTGGTCGTCGATGGAGCCGCCGGCGGCGCCGCCACCGAGGTTGAGGCCGGCGTTGTAGCCGTCGGGGTCGAAAGCCGCGTCCATCGCGTCGAACGTTCGTTGTTTGAGTCGGGCGTGATCCAGAAGCTCCGCGTCGTCGAGCGCGCGGTAGTCGCCCTCGTGTCGGTCGGGGATCACCATCGCGTGTCCGGGGTTGTAGGGGTAGTTGTTCAGGATGACGAACGCGTGGTCGCTCCGGGCGACGATGCGACTCGCCCGGTCGTCGTCGCGGGCGGGGAGGACACAGAACGGACAGCCCTCCACGTCGCCGTCGTCGTCGCGGCTCACCCACTCGATTCGCCACGGCGCGAACAGTTGGTCCATATTCTCGCGGGGGCGCCCAGCGAGTTATACTGTGTGCTCTACGGTGCCCCGGCGTCTGACGCGCGGCTGACGACGTTCGTTCTCACGCGTGAGAACCCGCTTGAGCCGGAGTTAAGCGGGTTTAATCCGGGTTAACCGACTGGCGGGCTTATGCGCAGGGCGTCGGTATGGGTGAGCGATGAAGGCGAAGCGTCCCAACCCAGACACCAACCTCGAACTGTGTCCCGACTGTGGACGGGAAACCAGACACGCGGTCCGGGTCGAAATCCGGACGGAGAACCCCGCCTCGGCGAACGCCGCGTTCTCGCGGGAGCCGTACCGGGTCGCGGTCTGTGCGGAGTGTGAGGCGGAGTCGATCCAGCGGATGAACGACGCCTAGTATCGCGTCCGCCCGGCGACGAGGGGTCGTGAACGCTCGTTCCCGTCGGTCGGCGGATCTACGCGGTCGTAATCTCACACCCGTCGTCGGTGACGATGAGGGTGTGTTCGGCCTGACTCACCAGCCGTCCCTCCTCCTCTTTCAACACGGGGTAGCCGTGGATCACGTCCTGCTGTTTGAGCCGTCGGAGCGCCATCTCCGCGCGCGACACGTCGATCCAGCGGGCGGCGAAGGGGAGGGTACGGTACTCCTCGGTCACCTGTTCGAGCACCTGCCGCGCCTGTCGGTTCCGGACCGAGCGCTCCCGTTCCAGCCCGTAAATCTCCTCTTTGTTCCCCTCGCTCACCTTGCCGCGGCCGTCGGTGGCGAACGGTTCGATGGCGACGACGTCGCCGACTTGGAGTTCCGAGCCGTGGTCGATACCGCGGTTGGGGACCGACGGACCGGTGTGGGCGTCCCACTGCGCGACGCCGTGTCCCGAGAGGTTGAGCACGGGCGTGTAGCCGTAGCCCCGGATCACGTCCTCGATTTCGGCGCCGATGTAGCCGGTATCGACGCCGGGAGCAACGGCGTCGATGGCCACGTCGAGGGCCTCCTCCGCCGCCTCCACGAGTTCGGGGGTGCCCGAGAGGTCGACCGTCGTCGCGGCGTCGGCGATGTAGCCGTCGACGTGGACGCCCACGTCGAGACAGACCATCTCCTCGCCGAACGTCGTCTCGTCGTCGCGGGCGGGAGTAGAGTGAGAGGCCTCCTCGTCGACGCTGATGTTGACGGGGAAGGCGGGGCCGTCCGCGAGTTCGTAGATCCGATCCTCGGCGTATTCGGCGACTTCGAGGTGGGTCACGCCGGGTTCGATCATCTCGGCCGCCTCGTCGAGGACGGTCCGCAACGCCTCGCCAGCTTGGCGATACTTCTCGACGGTTTCCTCGTCGAGGGGTCCTACGCTCATAGGCGCCCTTGGCGTGAGCCGGGGAAAGAGGTTGCGGCATCTACGGACGGGTGGAAGTCAGTACCGGTGGGTCGTCAGGACTGGTCGACCAACCACCGCCGACACGGGAGAGCGTACGTGCTATATAGACATGGAGGGGCCAATTAGCGCGCTTTATGTAAGTAGGCGGTCCTGTTCGACCCATGATCCGGACCGACGCGCTCAACGCCAGCCTCGATCTCTCCCTCGGCGACGAGCACCACCGCCTCGACGCCGACGCGTGGGACGACATCTACGTCGTCGGCGACGTACACGGCTGTCTGCGGGAGTTACAACGGCTCGTCGACCGCCTCGACCCCACCGAAGACGACCTCGTCGTCTTCGTCGGTGACCTCGTGCGCAAGGGTCCCGACAGCGCCGGCGTGATCGAGTTCGTCCGCTCCCGTCCCAACTTCGTCACCGTTCGCGGCAACAACGAGGAGAAACTCCTCCGGGGCGAGAAGTCGCTCGACTCGCTCTCCGACGACGACCTTCGGTGGATCGCCGAGCTCCCCGTGGCCATCCACTGGGACGGCGCCCTCGTCGTCCACGCCGGCGTCGACCCGCGGAAATCCATCGTCGAGCACACCGTCGACGACTTCGAGAACGTTCGCGAACTCGGCGACGGTGACTACGAACCCCCGTTCTGGTACGACGAGTACGCGGGCGATCACCGCGTCTTCTTCGGGCACACGCCGCTGTCGGCCCCGGTCGTCCGGGAACACGCCGTCGGCCTCGACACCGGCTGTGTCTACGGGGGCGAACTCACCGCCTACGACCTCCGTGGCGACCGCTTCGTGAGCGTCGCGCCCGACCGGACGGTCCAAGAGCGCCCGGCTCGGAAGTTCGTCACGCCGCGTCGCACCGTCGCCGCCGATTAACGCTCCGCGACGGCCACCTGCATCGACTCGCTGTTTCTCGCCGCCGCCACCCCGTCCGGTCCGCAGACGATGACGCCGGCCGTCGAGCCGGTCACTTCCTCGAACTCGTCGATGGCGAGCGATGCGGCCCGGTCGGCGGGGGCGCCGGCCGCGAGATGCTCGACCGCCCGCTTCGCGAGGGTGGCGCGGGCGATATCCTCGCCGGCGCCCGTCACGCTCGCGCCACCAGCGGGCGTACAGAAGAACCCGGACCCGACCTGTGGCACGTCGCCGACGCGTCCGGCGAGCGCGAACCAGCGACCGGCGGTGGAGGTGGCGGCGGCGAACTGGCCGTCCTCGGCGGCGACGGCGCCGACGGTGTCGTGGTCGTGCCCCCCACCGCGGCCGAACCGCTCGCGGAGCCAGTCGAGGTGCGCCTTCGGGGAGCCCGTGGGCGGATCGGCGGCCGCGAACCGCTCGCGGGTGCGCTCGGTCGTCAGATCGAGCCCCGTCTCGATTCCGAAGTCGGCCGCGAGCGCGGCGGCGTACTCGCCGGCGACGCAGACGTGTGGCGTCTCCGCGGCGACGACGCGGGCGGCGCTCACGGCCCCCTCGACGCCGGGGACGTTCGCGACGGCGCCGACGGTGCGGTCGCTCGTCATCAGGCCGGCGTCGACGCGGACGACACCGTCCGATTGGATCGCGCCGCCGCGGCCGGCGTTGAACCGTTCGTCCGCCTCCAGCCGACGGAGCGCGGTTTCGACGGCCGCCAGCGGCGTCGCTTCCGCCGCGCCGTCGCTCGCGGCGGCGTCCAGAACCGCCCGTCGCTCGGGCGTCGGACGGGCGAGGTCGGTGCCTGCCCCGGCGCCGCCGTGGACGATAATGCGCATACGGCACGGAGGAGCGGGCGGGGCATAAGCTCCGTGCCGGATAACGGCAGGTCTTTCACGCTGGTCGGTGAATTCGCCGACGATATGAGCTACGACAAGGTCGAGGTTCCCGCCGACGGGGAACGCATCACCGTCGACGAGAACGGCGAACTCGACGTACCGTCGAACCCGATTATCCCGATCATCTACGGCGACGGGATCGGGACGGATGTCGGTCCGGCCGCACAGATGGTCCTCGACGCCGCCGCCGAAGCGACGGGGCGCTCGATCAACTGGATGCGCCTCTACGCCGGCGAGTCGGCCCGGGAGAAATACGACGAGAACCTGCCCGCGGAGACGGTCGAGGCTATCCGCGAACACCGCGTCGCGATCAAGGGGCCGCTGACGACGCCCGTCGGGAGCGGTTTCCGGTCGCTGAACGTCGCCCTTCGGAAGAAACTCGATCTCTACGCGAACATGCGGCCGACGTACCACCTGAACGGCGTCCCCTCGCCGGTTACGCACCCCGAGAAGATGGATATGGTCAACTTCCGGGAGAACACCGAGGACGTGTACGCCGGCATCGAGTGGGAAGCCGGTACCGAGGACGCCGAACGCGTCCGCGAGTTCGTCGAAGAGGAGATGGGCTTCGATAACACCATCCACGACGGGCCGGTCGGCATCGGCCTCAAGCCCATCTCGGAGTTCGGGAGCAAACGCCTCATCCGGCAGGCCATCAACTACGCCATCCGGAACGGCCGCGACTCCGTGACGCTCGTCCACAAGGGCAACATCATGAAGTTCACCGAGGCGGCCTTCCGCGACTGGGGCTACGAACTCGTCGAGGAGGAGTACGGCGAGAACGTCATCACGGAGGACGAACTCTGGGACGAGTACGACGGCGAGGCGCCCGAGGACACCGTCGTCGTCAAGGACCGCATCGCCGACAACATGCTCCAGCAGTTGTTGACGCGGACCGAGCAGTACGACGTGCTGGCGATGCCGAACCTGAACGGCGACTACCTTTCCGACGCCGCGGGCGCCCAGATCGGCGGCCTCGGCGTCGCGCCGGGCGCGAACCTCGGCGAGGGCGCGTGCCTCGCCGAACCCGTCCACGGCTCCGCGCCGAAGTACGCGGGCCAGGACAAGGTCAACCCAACCGCCATGATCCTCTCCGGCCGGATCATGCTCGAACAGCTCGGCTGGGAGGACGCCGCCGACCTCGTGCGCGACGCCGTCGAGGAGACCATCTCCTCGGGGAAGGTCACCTACGACCTCCACCGACAGATCGAGGGCGGCACTAAACTCGCGACGAGCGAGTACGCCGAGGCCGTCGTCGAGAACGTGCACGACCTGGCGTAGATCACGTCGGCGCCTCCGCGCGTCGCTCGGCGATTCCACCCGTTCCGGTTCCGACAATATCGCGGCGGTTCCTTCACTAATATATACTCGGAGAGGGGAGAGTCGTACATGAGCGAGCCTCATGTGCTGTTGCTCGGCGCACCGGGAGCGGGCAAAGGGACCCAGAGCAAGCGCCTCGCGGACGCGTTCGGCATCGAACACGTCACCACCGGCGACGCGCTCCGTGCGAACAAGGACATGGACATCAGTCACATGGATACGGAGTACGACACGCCGCGGGCGTACATGGACGCCGGCGAACTCGTCCCCGACGAGGTAGTCAACGAAATCGTCAAGACGGCGCTTTCCGAGGCCGACGGCTACGTCCTCGACGGCTACCCCCGCAACCTCGAACAGGCCGAATACCTCTCCGACATCACGAGCCTCGACGCCGTGGTCTTTCTCGACGTGAGCGAGGCGGAACTCGTCGAGCGCCTCACCGGCCGGCGCGTCTGTGACGACTGTGGCGCCAACTACCACGTGGAGTTCAGCCCGCCCGAGGAGGACGGCGTCTGTGACGACTGTGGCGGCGACCTGATCCAGCGCGACGACGACACCGAGGACACGGTACGGGAGCGCCTCCGCGTCTACGAGGAGAACACGGCGCCCGTCGTCGAACATTACCGCGACGAGGGCGTCCTCGTCGAAGTCGACGGCGAGGGGACGCCGGACGAGGTGTTCGAGTCGATCCGCGAGGAAGTCGAGGCGGCGACGTAGCGGTCAACGGCGATCCGTCGGCGCCGGCGGCACGCGCACCGACGCGTTCGCGCCCGCCGCGATTGGCGTCGATATCTCGGTGTCCGACGGTTCGAACGGCTACGAACGGCCGCTCGGCGCGAGCGAGCCAGAGTAAAACCTTCTTAACCGCCGGGTGGTTACGGAGGGGTAATGGCACGGATCGAGCAGAAAGTGCGGGACCTCGTCTCCGAGGACGCGGAGATGGAGGCGGTCGTCCGGACCGTCCTCGACCGCGCGGACGACGGCGAGGTCAAGTGGGTCGACGTTCGTGAGGACCTCTCCAGCGGGCAGTGGGGTCGACTCATCGAGACTGGCGTGCTGGTCGACGGCGACGCCGGCTTCCGGCT
>Ga0102936_1000181_pt1 | contig 24586 bp, 24 predicted proteins | sample SalPon2_A_H2O_MG_FD_78502 | JGI IMG/M metagenome (GOLD analysis project Ga0102936, IMG submission 78502) | Salt pond water microbial communities from South San Francisco under conditions of wetland restoration - Salt Pond MetaG R2_A_H2O_MG | ecosystem: Environmental > Aquatic > Non-marine Saline...
AGGCGGACAGGGACGCGAACGCGGCATGGAACATCCTTTCTCGCGGCCTCGAAGATGTAGGAGTGGGACACTCCGAAGGAACGCCTGTGGAGACTGCGCTCCCTGTGGATGCCGATTCGGTGTCTGCAAAGCGCGTCGTCGAAGCAGGAAGCCCTACCCTCAAGGAGCGACCGGCGTCAGCCGTGAGCGAGTAGGGTAGGGTAGTTCACTTCTACGGGAGGCAAATTCGGTATCGAACGCGCTCTTTCTTTCGACTCATTGCGGACTGGGCAAACTGCTACCGCGACAGCCTGGCAAGGAGGCTGGCTGCATCGTTGTGGCTACCGAACATAGGCTACTTGACAGCTGAACGTGGCAGTAGCCTTCACATCCGGCGGGTAGTCTGTCACGATTCAAAACTTCCAGACAGGTACAAACACACGAAGTAGAGACGGTATAACAAGCAGGTGGCTTCCGGATGAGACAATCGATGGGACGAGGCAACACTGTGGCTCCCCAGGGATGGGTCGTTGTTGGATGAGTGGGCGACTAGACCGGATGATACCCTCTGGGTCGGTGTTGCAGCGAGCAGTCAAGAGCGGCGTGTGGGTCGGCATCACGAAAGTCGCGATGCGCTCCTCACAGCTCATCATGATTGTCGTGCTGGCCCGACTGCTTTCTCCGACACAGTTTGGACTCATGGGTATCAGCCTGTTGCTGTTGTCCGGGACGCGGAAATTCAGCCGATTCGGGTTGGACGCTGCGCTCATTCAGAAGAAAGAGCAGAACGTCGATAGCTATCTCAACACTATCTGGACTTTAGAGATCGGCCGGGGTTTGATGCTGTTTAGCGTCCTGTACGTCAGCTCACCCCTCGTCGCGACACAATTCGGTGAACCAGCCGCCCAGCCGCTGATCAGAACGTTGGGAGTGGTGCCACTCATCCACGGGCTGCGCAACCCTGCAGTCGTCTACTTCGAAAAGGACCTTGCCTTCCACAAGAGCTTCTGCTACCAGGCAAGCGGCGGCCTGGCCCAGCTCGTCGTCGGTATCGGCTACGCCCTGTACTCACCGACGGTATGGGCGCTCGTAGCCGCGTCGCTCACGAAACCGGCCGTCAGGACTGCTGTTTCGTATCTCCTCGACGACTTCCGGCCCTGGCCGGCGCTGGACCTCGATGCGGCCAGCGAACTCGTCCAGTTCGGCAAGTGGATGACGGGCGGCTCTATCCTCGGCTTCCTGTTCAAAGAGGGCGACGACGCCTTTGTCGGCTGGTTTCTCTCGGCGACGGCACTGGGATTTTACCAGTACGCCTACCGGTTGGCCGATATGCCGGCGACGCAGCTGGCCGGTGTTCTCTCGCAGGTGACCTTCCCCGCATATTCCGAACTCCAGATGGACATCGCTGAGGTCAGGTATGCGGTGATACAGACCACTCGGTTGACCGCGTTCTTCGCGTTCCCCATGGCGTTTGGTATCGAACTCGTCGCCCCGAGCTTTGTTCCGGTCGTTTTGGGAGAGCAGTGGACCCCGATAGTCGTATCAATGCAGATACTGGCGTTCTATGGCCTCTTCCACGCTCTCACGAGCAACTTCAGTGAGGTGTGGAAATCGCAGGGTCGCCCCGACCTGCAGGTAAAACTCGGACTGGTCCAGCTGGGGTGTCTCGCTATCGCCGTCTGGCCAGCAGCAACGATGTGGGGCATCGAGGGCGTGGCGCTGTCGGTGACCGGTATCTCTTTGTTCCCGATGATTCCCCTCGACGTGTACGTCACCGCAGAGCTGCTGGAAACCACTCCAATAGAGATCTACCGTGAGTTCGTCTATCCGCTCGTCGCCGCTCTCACCATGTTTGGGAGCCTTTGGTACATCCGGTCTGTGGTCGACCTTTCTCACCTTGGGGAACTCCTCCTCTTCGTCCCGGCAGGGGCACTCATCTATGCAGGCGCCACGCTGGTACTAGCTGACCGCTTCGACTGGGGGATCAGAGGTCTCTTCGGGATGGTCGTCGAGGGCATAAAGTGACCACGAACAAATCCAACATAGTTCCCCTGCAAAAGGTGTGAAATTTCGCTCCGGGTAACTGAACACCCAATCCATTAATACTCGTGACCTCTTCCAATCAGATAGAAACTGTATGGGATGCAAGGTCGATACGCTGGCTGACCGGTACGACCTCACGGCTCCCGGGTCGGAGGACCACTCGCTTGACGAGTATCTCGTGACTCGCTGGACCGGGCGTGACGGGCGGTCAGCAGACGGATACAAATCGCTCACGGAGTGGTTCAACAAGCGGCTTCTCAAGGAGCTATACGCCGAATCGGACCGGGAGACACTGGGGGTCCATCTGGACCGTGAGTACGAACTGCTCACCGGTGACGACGACGTAGCGCGTGACGAACTGGCGGCAGCGCTTGCCACCGACGGACTCGACATCGAGCGCATCGAGAGTGAGCTCATCTCCTGGAGTACGATGCGCCATCACCTCAAGGGGTGTCTCGACGCCGAGAAAGACACCGGTGAGGCGAAGACCGACTGGGAGTCGAACACCGTCGAAGTCGCTCGACAGCGAACCGAAGAGAAAGCAGAATCCGTTCTCTCCTCGCTGGCGTCGAAAGAGCGACTCGCCGACGCCGAGTCGGCCGAAGTGGACGTGCAGGTCAAGCTCGGCTGTTCGGACTGTTCGGTCCGTGTTCCGTTCGATGAGGCGGTCGAACGTGGCTACGTCTGTGAACAGCACGTCTCGGTAGACGAGGAGGAGGGACCGGTCGAGAGCTGGAAGAACACGCTCTCGGCGGTTATTACACCCTATGGCGCGGCCGAGGCGGTTCAGGGTGTCTTGCTCGAACAACCGTTCCTCGTGGAGTCACTCTTACTCCCGGCATTGTGACCATGACGTGGGAACTCACAGTCGAGAATATTGCGGGGATTCGCACCGCCAACGAAACAATCGAACCCGGCGTCAACGCTGTCCGAGCGAGCAACTGGCAGGGCAAATCGAGCTTCCTCCACGGTATCAAGACCGCACTCGGGACTGGGACGCCACTAACCGAAGGTGCCGACACTGGTCGGGTCCAACTCGACACGGACGGCGAGCAATTCGAGGTTCGGCTGGAACGGGATGGCGCGGCGGTCAGCCGCCGCGGGAGCCCGTATCTCTCCGCCGAATACGACCGCATCTGTGCCGAGTTGTTCGCGTTCCTCGACGAGAGCAACGCCGTTCGAAAGGCGGTTCGGGACGACGAATCGCTGGAGCCGTTGCTCACGAAGCCACTCGATTTCGAGGACATCGACAGCCAGATAGCCGACCTCCAGACCGAACGAGATCAGGTCGAACGCGAACTCGAACGGGCCGACGATGCGGCTGGACAGTTGCCGAAACTGCAGGAACGAGTAGCCGACCTCGAAGCCGACCTGGAAGAGCTGCGAAGTGAACGGGCGTCGATCGACACCGACGGCGGAGACACTACGTCTCGCGACGAACTCAGCGACCTCCGTGCCGAACGGGAACGCGTGCAGCGACAAGTCGACAGGCTTGAGCAGACTGTCGAGCGAGTAGCGGACCGTCTGGCAGAGAACCGGACGGAGCTTTCCGAGCTCACTGTTCCGGACGAGGGCGATATCGAGTCGGAGTTAGAACAAGTCCGCGAACGACTGGACGCACTCGAACGGGACCGCGAACTGTTACAGGGCGTCTTCGAGGCCAACAAGCGAGTGTTCGACGCCGACCGGACCGAATTACTAACTGACGTCTCCCGGGATTTACTCGGCGACACCGTCGAGTGCTGGCTCTGTGGCACGGAAACGGAGCGTGACGAGATAGCTGACAAGCTCGACGCACTCGACGGGCGAATCACGGAGCTGCGCCAGGAGGAATCCGAGTTCCGAACGCGGGTCGAAGAACTCGAGGACCGGCGTGACGAGGTCCGAACCGCCAGGCGGCGGGAAACGGACCTGACCGACCGCATCGGCGAGTTAGAAGCGTCGCTCGCCGAGAAAAACGAGGACCTCTCGTCTGCTCGTGAACGGTTGGCCGAGTTGGAGAGTCGCGTCGACGAGATGGCAGACTCCGTGGAGACAGAAGCCGACCGGCTCACCGACATCGAGAGCGATATCAAATACACCGAGGCCGAACTGGAAGACGCTCGGGAGGAACTGGCCGACGCCGAATCCCGCGCCGACCAACGCGAGATGCTCAACGCGGAGTACGACGACCTCACAGATGAAATCGCGTCGCTCCGAAACCGCAAAGACGAGATTAAACGTGACCTCCGAGAGTCATTCTCGACGGCGCTTGCGGAGCTGTTCGAGCGGTTCGATACCGGCTTCGAGATGGCTCGCCTGACCAGCACGTTCGACCTCGTCGTCGCTCGTGACGGGCGCGAGACGACGCTCGATGCACTCAGCGAAGGTGAGCGGGAGCTGCTGGGGTTCGTCGTCGCACTCGCCGGTCACGAGGCCTACGACGTGGGTGAGCGCGTTCCGGTGTTGCTCCTCGACAGCCTCGGGAGTCTGGCGAGCGACAACGTCACTCGCTTCGTCGAGTATACTGCCGCTCGGGTCGAGTATCTCGTCTTGACCGCCTATCCAGAACATGACGGATTCGAAGCGAACGAACTGTCCCCGTCGGACTGGGATGTCGTCTCCCATCGGGCCGAGCCCAAAGCATAACTCCGGCCGATCAAGCAGCTTTCTTGACTGTTGGTGACGTGTAACACTCTCTCGCCAGATTTATATCGTCAGTCGCTCTACCCAGCAAATGCGATGAGCAAGTTCACCGAGGCCCACCAGCGGGGCGTCGACGCGTTCACGCAGAGCTTACTGCACAAGGAACAGACGTGTAGCAACTGTGGCTTCCATGATACAGTCCTCCACAGCGATTGGGAGACCCACGTAGAGACCGACCATCGTTCGGGACACATCCAGTATCGGCTCACGTGTCCGGACTGCCAGACCGAGGAAGTGCTCGATATCGACATTTGAGTCCGTTCTATCTGCCAGAGTAGTTCAACAGACGCCCAGTAGTAACAACCACTAAGCCCTTGTTAGAAATCGTTGCGAACTGGGATATTACTGTATCCTGCCTCACTCCTGGGGCACAGCGGAGGCACCGGCGGCGAAGACCAGTACAGCGAACATCGTCAGGACGAGTAAATCGGGCCAGACCGGTTGGTCGAGGTAGGTAGCCTTCCTGACTCCGCGCGCGAAGTACGTGAGTGGTGAGAGGTTAATAGCTGGACGGAACCAGGCTGGGAGCCGTTCGGGCATGACGAACGTCTCGGAGAGGAACACCAGCGGTAGTGCGACGGCGTTACTGGCGGCGACAACACCGTCCTGTGAGTCAGTAATCCGCCCCAGTATGGCCCCAAGCCCGCAAAAGACTACCACCGCGAGAATTATAAACGGGAGTAACGACAGTGAGAGTCTGATAGCGCCACCAGCAAGCAGTTCCAGAACGCCTAGAACGACGGCGCTTGCGAGGAGGATGATGCCGATGTTGACGAGTGTGTGAGCGGCCAGCCACTCCCCCCGGCTTGCAGGTGTGGTGGACAGTTTCTGAAACCGGTTCCCCTCGCGGTGTCGTGCAATCGAACTCCCGATTCTAGTCAGGGGTGTAAAGAGAACGATAACTGCCAGATAGCCCGGCACGTAGAAACTCGTCGGATGGCTGAACAGACCGCTACTCGTTGGGTTTGCTTGGACGACGACGCCGAAAATCCCGACGAGGATGAGTGGAAATCCGAATGTGAAGAAGACGGCCGTCCGACGGCGGAGAAACGTCCGCCACGCCGCGCTGGCTTCGGCAGCAACGCGTCTGGTCCGGGTCACTCTGACCGACCCCCAGTAGCAAGCGGCTCCTTGGGCGTCCCGTTCCGATTGACAGTGTCGGTGAGGCGTAGGTAGACATCTTCGAGGGACGGCTCGGTCCACGTCAGCGTGTCATAGGTGACTCCCTGTGCATCCAGTTGTTGAACGATTCGACCGATATCCGCCGTCGCAACGTCCGGAATCCGTACGCCGTCGTCCGTTGGTTCGACTGCAACGTCAAGCCCCGTCAGTTGCTCTGGGGACAGTTCCGTCTCGACGAGCAGATGTGTCCCGCCGCCGTACGATTCGATGAGGGCGGTCGGCGGGCCGACTTCGACCAGGGTGCCAGCGTCGAGCAAGGCGACGCGGTCCGCGAGTGCCTGGGCTTCTTCCATGTAGTGGGTCGTGAGAAAGACCGTCGTTCCCGCGGCCGCTAGGTTGTCGATGAGCGACCAAAGTGACTGTCTGCCCGCTGGGTCGATTCCCGTCGTTGGCTCGTCGAGAAAGAGGAGCTCGGGGTCGTTAATCAGTGCTATGGCGACGCAGACCCGCCGCTGTTGCCCGCCCGACAAGTTTGTGTACCACGTCTCGTCGGCCGAGTGCATACCGACGTCTGCGAGCACGTCGTCGACGTCCCGGGGGTCGTCGTAGAGTCCGCGATAGTAGCCCAACAGTTCCCGTGCCGTCAGCCGTTCCGGCGGTGTGAACGACTGGGGGAGCAGTCCGATGCGACCGCTCTCGACATTGGTCGGTGACTTGCCGAAGACGCTGATGGTGCCCGAATCGGGAGCTGTTGTTCCGGTCAGCGCTCGGACGAGGGTCGTCTTTCCGGCGCCGTTCGGGCCCACCAACGAGAACACCTCCCCGCTGTCGACTTCGATTGACACGTCGTCGAATGCCACCGTGTCTTCGTAGCATTTGCTGATACCCTCGGCTCGTATTGCCGTGGCCATACACCAAGTTCAGCATCGTTCGGCGTAAGCCGTTCGCTTTCCCACCGTCGCCCGGCGCGGTAGCCCGGTCGATGGAAGAGTTGATAACTCAGCGGACGAATCGTCTACTATCGGATGCAAGCAGAACCGCCAGAGTCACTACTGGAAGACCCAGCGATGCGTGAGGCGACCGCTGCTGTGCTCGACCGCCACGAGAGGGTGAACAGACCGCTCCAGTGGGCGGACGTAAGTGAAGAACTGTCGAGTGACCAGTGGGGACGACTCATCCAGGAAGGAGTTCTCGTCTCCCACGACGCTGGCTTCACCGTCGCCAATCCGCACGCAGTTCGGGAGGGGCTCGAAAAGGATAGCGACCACCCGGACGATAACGTGATGTCGGACGACATAGAAGCCGAATCGTGGGCGTGGTACGATAAAGCGGCAGGACTGGTGACCCTCGGTCTCTTCGCGGGGTACTGGAACACAGGTATCAGGGACATCATCGCGTCGGTCGACAATATCGTTCTCGCGCCGGTCACCGACGTACTGCCGTTTTTCGCGGTCATCATCCTGTTATCGGTCGTTACTGGTCTGTACTCGACCGTGTTGCAGGCTCGCCTGAAAGATACCGAGACGATACAGGCGTATCAGGAGCGGATGAACGAGCTGAAAGAACGCAGAGAAGTGGCCAAAGAGCGCGGCGACGACGATGCCCTTGAGGAGATAAAGGAAGAGCAGATGGAAGCTGTCGGCGACCAGCTCGGGATGTTCAAATTGCAGTTCCGACCGATGGTGTATATCATGCTTTTGACCATCCCGGTGTTCCTCTGGCTGCGGTGGAAAGTTCGGGCCGGTCACCTCGGTGCGACTGAGACCGGACTGGTCGTGCCACTTGCCGGCGCCGTCGGTTGGCAAGAGCCGTTGCTCGGACCGATGACGACGTGGATCGTCTGGTACTTTCTCTGTTCGATGGTGTCGCGCCAGCTCATTCAGAAGACGCTCGATATCCAGCTGTCCCCCTCGACGTCGGATTAACAATGGCTTAGAGATTGCAAACCTGCTCGATAGAACGAAGGCGAAACTGATTAGCGACACCCCGACGCGGTCACGAGTGAATGATGTCGCCACGTTCGCGTCTCCAGTCGTCCGTATCGCTCGTCGTATTCAGCGTCGGAGTTTGTCTCCTCGTGGCAGGCGCAGTGGGCGCACTGGCCGACACCCACCCGGAGTTCGGTGTCTCGGGATGGGGACTGTACGCCGACAAGAACCTGGAGGTCATCGGCGTGCTCACCGGGGGTGTCGCGCTACTCGGCGAATCGGTCCTCAAACCGGGGTCCCGTGACACCCACTCCACACGAGCCAAGGAGACGGTGTATATCACTGAACCGTTGCAAGAGACGCTCCTGTCATTTGCTGCGGACGCGGAACCGGACCCGGTGTCGTTCTGTCTGGCGGTCACACCCGTGGGCGATCTTACCGTCTGTGACGACGTACACGACCAGACACCTGTGTTTTCGGACCTCTATCTGCCCGAACAGCCAAACTCCGTCAGTTCTGTCTTCGGGATGGACTTGGAAACCCCACCACAGCGCACCCAGGGACGGTTCATCTCGCACCCGCGTTCAGCGCTGAAGGTGACTAAGCGCGACGATTTACACGAAGTCGTCATCGTGGCGGTGCCACCGTGGGACGAGGACTCCATCGCAGCGTTTGACCGGGCAGGCCGCCGCCGTCGTCTTAAAACGGTGGATGCGAAAGCGGTCCCGGACCTTCCTGAACCAGTAAACATTTGAAAGCCCACGCAAGAGTTGGCTACAACCGCTGCGTCAGCCGTGGTCACCGACAGCGATACTGGAGCGCCAGTGAGAGCGTTGTCTGTGACTGTCTGGCGTGGAGGCAACCACAAGCATGACGCATACGATTCGCCGCCGGTACAGCCGTGAGTATGGTATCGTCTCCTGGCCGTGTACTGGAGGGCTGCCATGAGCTGGAAAGATGTCGCGGAACCGGTGCTTGTCCGGATGCCAGCCGTCCGGAAGCCGGAGCGACACATCCCGTTCAAGCGGAAACTCGCGTGGACGGCCGGCGTGCTCGTCCTCTATTTCTTCCTGACTAACGTGATGTTGTTCGGCCTCGACATCACCCGTGACCAGGCAGTGTTCGGTCGATTTAGCTCGATACTCGCCTCCGGGCAAGGGTCACTGCTGCAACTCGGTATCGGGCCCATCGTCACGGCGAGTATCGTCTTGCAGTTGCTGGGTGGGGCCAATCTCCTCGGTCTGGACACGCAGAACGACCCGCGCGACCAGATACTCTACCAGGGTCTACAGAAGTTACTTGTCCTGGTGATGATTTGCTTCACCGGCTTGCCGATGGTCTTCGCTGGGAACTTCCTCCCTGTCGACCCGCAAGTGGCCCAGTCTCTTGGAGTCGGGACGTTCGCCGTCCAGTGGCTCATCTTCGCACAGATGTTCGCCGGCGGTGTGCTCATCCTCTTTATGGACGAGGTCATCTCCAAGTGGGGCGTTGGCTCCGGTATCGGTCTATTCATCGTCGCTGGTATCAGCCAGCGTCTCGTCGGCGGACTGCTTACGCATCCAGCGATTGGTGGGCAGCAACTCGGCATCATTCCGACGTGGATTCAGATGGCGACAGGTGCTATTCCTATCGGCTCGGTGTTCAGCCCCGACGGGCTGCAGGTACTCCTGTTCACGCAAGGCCAGCTCCTGCAACTGTTCACCACACTCCTCATCTTTGCAGTGGTCGTGTACGCCGAGTCGGTGCGTGTCGAAATTCCACTCTCGAATGCGCGGGTCAAGGGTGCACGAGGCCGTTTCCCGGTAAAACTCATCTACGCTAGCGTCCTCCCGATGATATTCGTCCGCGCTATTCAGGCAAATATCCAGTTCCTGGGACGCATCTTACGAGCGCAATTGGCCAGTATGCCTGCGTGGCTCGGGACGTACAACAACGCCGGCCAGCCCGTCAGCGGTCTGTTTTACTACCTCGCCCCGATTCAATCGCCACGTGACTGGATGTGGTTCCTCGGAGGGGTGACCCAGCCCGTCTGGAAAGTCCTGCTTCGGATGGGTATCGACCTCACCTTCATGATTGTCGGTGGCGCCATCTTCGCCGTCTTCTGGGTCGAGACGGCTGATATGGGACCGGAGTCGACAGCCCAGCAGATACACAACTCCGGGATGCAGATTCCCGGCTTCCGCCAGAACGTCGGTGTCATCGAGAAGGTCCTCGAACGGTACATCCCACAGGTAACGGTCCTCGGTGGCGCACTGGTCGGTATCCTTGCCGTACTCGCGAACATGCTCGGCACGATCGGGGGTGTCGGCGGCACGGGCCTCTTGCTGACGGTCTCTATAACGTACAAATTGTACGAAGAGATCGCAGAAGAGCAGCTCATGGAAATGCATCCCATGATGCGCCAACTGTTCGGCTGATTTTTGACGGGAGCGGCTGTTCCCTGTTGAACACGTTTACACGCCTCGAACGACAAGCTAAGTGTGCCAGATGAGTGACGGAAGCTTCAGCCTCACTGAAGCGATTTCGATAGCGCTCGGTGGGATGATCGGTGGCGGTATCTACGCCGTCCTCGGCGTCGTGACACAGATTACGGGCGCAGCGACGTGGTTCGCGTTCGTTCTCGCCGGAATCGTGGCGCTGGCTGCCGCCTATTCGTATATCGGGCTCAACGAGCTCGTTGCGGACCAAGACGGACAGGGCGGCGGCTCAGTGACGTTCGTCCAGTCCTTTACCGGGAACTCGGATATCGCTGGGATGGTCGGCTGGACGCTCCTGGTCGGATACATCGGCTCGATGGCCATGTACGCTTTCGCGTTCGGGGAGTTCGCCGTGGCACTCCCGCTCGTTCCGACCGCTGTGTCGGGCCTTCCGCTTCGACCGATTATCTCGGTCCTTGCGATCACCGGGTTCGTCGGGTTGAATCTCCTCGGCGCACGTGCCACTGGGTCTGCCGAGAACGTTCTCGTTGGTTTCAAAGTCGTCATTTTGGTCGCACTTGGTGTCGGTGGTGTCCTCTATGCCGTCGCTTTCTCGACTGAACCGGTGCAGTTAGGCGCGGACCAGTTCACTTCGGTTAGTCCGATTATGGCAGCTGCTATCTCCTTCGTCGCATTTCAGGGGTGGCAGCTGCTCTTCTACGATCAGGAGAGCATGGACAACCCCCTCGACCAGATTCCGAAAGCCATCTACATTGCTATCCCTGTCGCTGTGTTCATCTACATCGTCGTAGCGGTCGCAACATTCGCGCTTGCCCCCCAGGCACTGCAGACCCATCCCCACACGGCGTTGACCGAAGCCGCTTCGACTATCGGAGGTGTTGTCGGATTGGGAGCTGCTGGCGCCGTAGTACTGTCACTGTCTGCCCTGTTCTCGACCGGCTCCGCAATCAATGCGACGCTGTTCTCCGCGGGATACTTCGCCAAGGGGATGCTCTCGGACGACCTCCTGCCGGACCGAGTCGGTGATTCCAGCGTGAGTGGCGTGCCGAGTCGGACGCTGCTTTTGCTCGGACTCGTCACCATTGTATTCACGATATACGGGAGTCTCGAGGCGATCACGTCGTTTGCATCGCTTGCCTTCATCGTCGTTTTCGGCTCGATGAGTGCGTTGGCGTTCTCTCGTCGCGACACCGACCAGATACACGCTGTACCCCCAGCGGTTGGTCTCGTCGGTGCTCTCGGCTTCTTTGTCCTCATGTTCTATCACCTGTACGTAGCTGAACGCGGGACGTTCTACGCGGTAGTACTGATTGCGATCGTGATTCTAACAGTAGAGGTGCTCTACTTCGAGCGGCGCGTGATTGAGGAGCAAATCCCGTATATACACTCTGAATCCCAGTCGTCGACTGAGTAGTCAACGAACTGGAAGTGGGCTGTCGACTTTGTGACAGCATTCGACATCTCGAGGAATATTGTTGTAGGCGATGGGAACAACCACTAAGGCTCTGTTAACATGTCCTATTTTCGGGACTTATAGTAGCATGGACTGCGTACACGATCGCATGGACAAGGAGAACAACCTCCCGAGACCGCCAGCGGACCTGCCCGACGATATCGCCGCCGACCTACAGGATGCCTCTGTTCACGATCTTCGGGAGAGCGTGATGTACGCACAGGAGCTATTACAGTATCATCATAAGCCGACCGAGCAGATCGAGCCGTTACCGGGCGAAGAAATCGTCGAGATCCACGAGGACGGGAACCGTTTCACCGTGATAAAACGCCAGCCCTGCACCGATGGCTGTTCTGACTGTCCACACGGCCCGTACGTCTACGAAGTGACACGCGAGAAACGGCCCAACGGAGATACGCACTTCCACTGGGAGTTCATGGGTCTGTACGCCGACGACGAGTAAATCGCTACGGAATCACTATCAGTCGTTGCCGCCGCTGGTGTGCGCTGACTCGCCGTATTTGAGTTGGAAGAAGGCGAATATCATAGGGAGAATCACGGCAAATCCAGCACCGAAACCGATGAAATGGGGTTGTAACGGGACCCCCGCTTCGTGAGGGTCGACTTCGACCGGGCCGCCGCCACCGACAGTCGTCGTCGGATACTCTTCGCCGACGACAACGGCACCTTTCATTCCGAGGCCCTTGTGCGGGTCACAGTAGTACTTGTACATACCTGCGTCTTCGAACGTGTACTCGTAGTTGACGCCACTGCTCCCTGTCGGAGAGCCTGAATCCAGGGGTCCGCTCCCATCCGAGACGACGTTGTGCCCACCGCCTTGACCGGTCCACTCGAACTGGACAGTCGTGCCTGTATCGACGTGGACGGCTGGTGGGCCGAAACCAAACGCACCACCGTTTGCCTGGACTCCGACTTCGACCGTCGCCGAGTCCTGTCCTGTTGCGTCGACGGTACTCGTCGGGTCGCTGAAGTTGTCGACGTCACTGAACCACCCGCCGTAGTCCGGGACTGTGGTTCCGCCGCCCCCGTCGCTTTCACCGCCGCTGTCCTCCTGTGCGGCTGCGGTTCCGGACACACCGAGCGTGCTCAAAGCGGTCGCTGTACCACCGGCTGTCTGGACGAACTGCCGTCTGTCCATCTCGTCTGCAACTCTTGTGCACACCCGCATAAATCTGCGGGAAGCGAGCGTATCGAGGAGCTATCGGCGTGACCCGCGGAGCCACCGCGTCACGAACGACGTGATTCCGAGGTCACGTTTGGCCATGATAACCGTACTCTGTGCGCGTCGGCCGACGGCTTCGGGAATCGCCCCGACGACCAACTGCTGGAGCAGACTCTCGCGCGAGGCACCGATGACAGTCACGTCGACAGTCCCCGATTCTTCGACGATTGTGTCGACGATATTGTTGCTCTCGATACGCGTTCGTGTAGTTTCGACGTCTTCGAGAATCGAGGCTGTCATTTCGAGCAAACCTTCGCTAGCATCCGCTGGCTCACCGGGGTCGGTGACAGTCAACAGCTCGACTCGGGCGTCGTTGGCCCGCGCCAGTGCTCTGGCAACTTCTGCGGCGAATTCGGCGTGCGGCCCGCCCGCTGTCGGGACCAGTATGTCGTCGACGGCTGTCTGGTCTCCGATACGCTGGACGAGCACGTCACACCCCGCTTGGGTCACCACCTGGTCGACGTTGCTCCCCAAGGCGACATCCCGTCTACGGCCCTGTCCACGCCACCCCATCAACACCACGTCGACATCGTTCTGCTCGACCGTGTTTAGAATCGCAGGGGCGACCTCGTGGCCGATGCGTATCGTCCCACTGACCGGGACATCAGGGTATTCACTCTCTGCGAACTCCAAAGCGGAATCCAGCACCGCTCGTTCCTCGGAGACGAACTGCCGTCCCTCTGAGAGCGGCGTCTGCTGCGGAACCGTGACGACGCTCATCACCTCGATCTCCGCATTGCGGTCCGCCGCCACGTCGAACGCCGTCCGCATTAACTGTTCAACACTCTCTGGATTAGCGATGGGGACGAGTAGCCGTTCGTCCCGGGCCGTTCCTTCAGGTGCGGGGGCTTGCTCTGCGACGACAGTCGGTGTCTCTGCTTCGAGTTTTTCCTTCTCCTTTCGCTGGGAGTAGCCGTAGTAGACCGCAAGCCCAAGTCCCATCCACAGCACCGTCGTGACCAGCGCGATGAATCCGTGCGAATCCGGACCGAGACCAACTTCGAGACCGAGTGCCGACAACAAGAACGGCGTCAACAGGACCTGGAGGACGATGCCGATAAGCGGCGGCCACGGCATGTAGGGCACCTCGTAGGTCCGGGGCAAGTCCGGGTGGGTCTTGCGCATCTTGATCACCGTCCAGTTCACCTGCACGAACAGCAGAATAAACATGATGTCAGCCGATGCTGCGACGGCCTCGATAGGTAGTGTGACCGCCATCACGGCGATGAGGATCGCTGAGAGGAAGATAGCGATATGTGGAGTCCGTTTGTCCTCGTGAATCTTCGAAAACGGCTTCGGGAGTGCGCGGTCCCGCCCCATGGCGAACGAGACTCGCGAGGACGAGTAGACGGTCGCGTTCAGCGCGCTCATCGTCGCGGTTAGCCCAGCCACCAGCAACAGTGGCACGCCGTATGGGACGAACTGTCCAGCGGCCTCGATGATACCGAGTTCACCGAGGTTGCCAAGCAGTCGCCACGTCGGTGCATCGGCGGCGACACCCGCTCGTTCGGCCAATTCTGGCACTACTTCAATACCACCAAGCGCGGCGAAGGCAACGAGAATGTAAATCGGGACGACGATGGCGAGTGAGTAGAAGACTGCCTTGGGGACGTTTTCACCCGGGTTGACGACTTCCTCACCGGACTGGACGATAATCTCGTACCCCTCGAAGGCGATGTATGTAAAGCCCATTGCGCCGATGATACCGATAGCCCCGTTGGGTGCAAAGCCGGGGCTCCCGACGAACTTCTGGGGCCACTGTGGCGTGTTGAACGTCGCGAGAATCCCGAAAGCGACGAACACAGCGAGGATGCTGACTTTGATTCCAGTCACGACCACACCGGCTTTCCCGGTCTCCTCCGCGCCGCGGTAGTTGATGAACGCGAACAACGCGATCATTCCAACGGCCAGCACTTTCTCCAACAGTCCTGGTGTGAGGACGCCAAAGAGGGCGAACTCATGTGTGAGCCCCGTTCCATACACGATGAACTCGGTTAGGAAGACGCCGAAGGTGACGGCGTACAGCGAACAGGCCACTGCGTGGGCGAACCAACTCATCCACCCTGCGTAGAATCCGTTCGGGTCGACCAGTGCCTCTTTGACCCAGAGATAGCCGCCACCGGCCTCCGGGAAGGCTGCGCCCAGTTCAGCGTACGAGACGGCTGTGAACAGCGCAACGAACCCGTTGAGGAGAAAGGCGACGGTCAGTGCCGGGCCGGCCAGTCCGGCGGCAAAACCTGTCAGGGCGAACACGCCTGCCCCGATCATCGCTCCCACCCCGATGAACGTGATGTCGAACAGGCTCATGTCTCGTGACAGTTCCGTCTCGACGTCACCGGACGACTCCGCCGAGACTGATGTCTCTGTGCCGGCAGTGCTGTCTGTCATCTTCTAGGCGTTCAGGAAGCGGCGTGACTAAGCTTTCGCTTCGACAATACGCTTGAGCCGAAACACATAGACTGGATACTGGCAAAGGATTAGATACAAGAGATGCTCGAGTCCCTGTGGGACAGTGCGCGGACAGTCCAGCGACAGCTGCGACGGCGGAAGCGCCGACGGTTGCGAGCACTCCGGCACTGGCTCGAAAACACGCAGAATCTGCTTCACCTTTCGGTACTCGTCATCGTCCCCCTCCTTATCGCTCTCGTGACGTGGCTATCCAATATGTCGCCCATCGTCTCGTTTCTCGTCTATCCGCCGCTCGCATCGGGGACCTACACACTGTTTGCTGACCCCGGAAGTCGGTACGCCGACCCACGACGTTTCGTGGGTGGGATGACCGCGGGTGCACTCAGTGGGTGGGTGGCATTGGAACTGACAGCCCAGTTCTGGTACACCGTCCCGCCGACCCAGTTCCAGGTTCATGCCGGGGCGGCCGCGCTCGGTATCCTCCTCACCAGTCTGGTGACGTGGGTGTTCGAGATCGAACTGCCCACTGCGTACTCCTCCGCACTACTCGTCCTCGTGACTGGCTCAGCCCAACTCCGCTACGTGGCAGGTATCACCGTTGCGAGTATCCTGATTGCGGGAGCCTTCGTCATCTGGCGGCGTCATCTCTATCGCGAACGGGCCCGGTATCTGTTCCAGTCGACGAACAGTGACGACCAGATACTGGTCCCGATACGTGATGAACAGCCGACCGCGTTGGCCCACTTCGCCAGCCGTATCGCCGCGGCTCACGATGCAGGGAAGGTCGTGTTGATGGACACTGTCGAACCAGCTACGATAGAACAGGTCGAAGAGCGCCTCGCTATCGACACGGAAAATGAACCAACGTATCGCGGAGACGGATCGAAAGCGTCCGCAGAGGAACTCATCACGGAACAATCGCTGGCAAGGCTCGAAGAGCTGCAATCATCTATCACGGACGTGGTCGACGTGACCTGTGAGTTTGTCGTCGTGGTGGAATCGGACTCTCCCGGGGACACAGTTCTCCAGACAGCTAGCGACGAGAACTGTGACCTCGTGGTGGCTCCGTACGAAACCGACGAGAACGAACCGACACCCTTCGTCAGGCGTCTGTTGTCGGGGTCGGTCGACGTCATCGCCTTTCGCTCGGCCGGCGGGACAACCGACTGGCAGGATATTCTGGTCATGGTTCGGTCGGCTGGGCCGGTCGCCAACGCGATGCTCGATTTCGCACAGCGGCTCTGTAGCGTTCGTGGGGCCATCAGTCTCTGTATGTGTATCTCCAGCCGAAGCCAACATCGACGTGCAGAGATTACGCTCGAAACGATCGCAGAGCCGTTTGCAGACCCCATCGAGACACGGGTCGCACACGAGTCCGTCGAAGCGTTTCTAGAGCGGTACGCTGGGAACTACGACCTCGCAGTCATGGGGGCCAGTACTGACCGACACGCCGCATCTAGACTGCTCTCGCCACCGACTCACGAGTGTGTCCGAGAGATCGACTGTGATCTCGCTATCATCCACCGGCCGTGAGTGTCGCTGCTGTCCAGCAGTGGGTCGGTGAAAAGTGGTGGACGATGGCTGAGAGACAGGACTCACACGCGATAGTGGACACGAGCATGTCCTGACTCTGTCTCTCAGAACCGCTCTCGCGGTCGGCGGCGTATCGACTTGCCGCGTTCGGTACTTCGGATGACAGGCACTTAGTGGTTGTCACTCGATGAGCGGCATGACGATTCCGAAGATGAGGGGCGAAAACAGCCCCAGAACGATGCCGAGTAGCTCCATATCGGTAAACAGTGTGTTACTCCACGATGGAAGTGCACCGAAAAGTGCCGTTCCGCCGACGGCTCCACCAGCTCCCACCAAGAACAATCCCAGACCGAGGAGGAACCCACGTTTTGCAAGGCGCGGATAATCTCTTTGTTTCGACTTGCTCATGTGATATCGATCGTGAGGTGCTGCTATACGCTTTTTCCATTAGACCGAAAAAGATACACACCGGCCAGAGTAACTGAAGGATATCTATGACCGCATCAGAGTCGGTTGTCGTCGTTCCTGAACTGCTAGTTTCGCTCATACTGTCGCCAGTCCTTACGATTGCTGGCGCCCTCATTGAACAGGCGGCCCTCGCTGACCTTTCCGCAGGAGTCTCCACGTTCGCACTCTGGGAGCTGGGGATGGGGTTACTGCTCCTCTACATTGGCATGTATAAGCTCGGGTATCAAAAGCTGGTACCAGCCGTTCGCCAGCAGCTGTAATTCCCAACCCACTCTCTATTGCACTCCCTCATGAATTCTACAGCATACACGGACTGGCGAGCAAGTGTTAGTCTCACTGGACGAATTATCAAGTGGCTCTCGGTGCCGATGATGTTCCCGCTGACTCTGGCACTGTACTACGGACGTGGGTTTACGCCCTTCTTGGTGAGTCTAGTTCTTGTGTTCTCCATCGGCTGGGCACTCGAAGCGGCACACGAGGATGCTTCGGGTGCCCTCGGCGTTCGGGAAGGGTTCCTGATGGTAGCGCTGACGTGGCTCTTCGTCAGCGTTGTCGGCGCGATTCCGTTCGTACTTGAGGGTATGATGACTGAGTATGGAGCGACATCGACGCTTCGGTATCCGGTGAACGCTCTGTTCGAGACGATGAGCGGATTTACCACGACTGGATCGACAGTCATGGGAACGATCTCCTTCGAGAACCACTCACGTGCGCTGATGATGTGGCGGCAGGAAACCCAGTGGCTGGGCGGGATGGGAATCGTCGTGCTGGCGGTCGCAATTTTGCCCGAACTCTCCGTCGGTGGTGCCCAACTCATGGACGCTGAAGCGCCCGGTCCAGGGTTAGACAAACTCACACCCCGTATCGCAGAGACGGCCCGAGCATTGTGGGGGCTCTATCTCGGACTCACCGTCATCGAGATTCTCGGTCTCTTCGGCTTTCATCTCCTGGGATTGGCCCCGGAGATGACACTCTACAACGCTGTGGCCCACGGCTTCACGACGATGCCGACCGGTGGATTCTCGCCGGAAGCACGCTCTATCGAAGCGTTCTCCGCTGTGGTCCAGTGGTTCATCATCCCGTTTATGATTGCCGCTGGAATGAACTTCGCCCTCTTCTGGCACCTCTGGAACCGCAACTTCCGGACCGTCTGGGAAGATGTTGAACTGAAGGGCTATCTGGGTGCTATCGGTGTTCTTTCGGCACTCCTGGCAGGCTTGCTGTATACGTCACCCGGTCTCGATTCGCTCGTTCGTCTCGTGGAACCGTCGCTTCGGCACGCGACCTTCCAGATTGCGTCCATCGTGACCACGACAGGATACGCGAGTCTCGACTTCAATCTCTGGGGCCAACACGCGAAATTCGTCTTGCTATTTGGAATGTTTATCGGCGGTTCGGCCGGGAGTACAGGTGGCAGCATCAAAGTCGTCAGGTGGATTGTTATTCTGAAGACGCTCAGACGTGAGTTGTTCACCAGTGTGCATCCCCGAGCGGTGAAGCCGATTCGATTGGGGGATGTCGTCGTGGATGAGGACGCGGTTCGTGGAATCTATGCGTTTACCCTTCTCTATCTGGTCATCTTTGCCCTCGGGACGATGGCCGTCACTATCATCGGTGTTCGGGGTGCGGAGCTAACGGCGTTCGAGGCGACGAGCGCCGTCGCAGCGACGCTGGGTAACGTCGGTCCGGGTGTCGGCATCGTCGGGCCGATGAACAATTTCAACGCGTTCCCGAGGGTGTCGAAGCTTTTGATGGTGTTTTTTATGTGGGCAGGACGACTCGAAATCATCCCTGTGCTGGTTCTATTTACGAGGTCGCAGTGGCGACAGTGAGGACAGTATAACACAGCCGTTCCGAGCTATCGGACCATTTACTACTCGTATCGCAGTTTCACTGGCTTGTTGTTGTGAGAGTATAGGAATTATGAGCGGCAACACGGGTACGAAAGTGGATAGCAGATACACTTACCACTTTCGTCGACGGACAACTGGAGCTACGCGAATCCGCTGTGCCTCTGACATTGGGTGGTCCGTCGACAAAATAGTGTTACTGATTGGTATTTATTACTATTTGCATTTCCCGCAGCCATATCGCTATGCAGGTCTTTCCTCTCGTTTTCCGTCATGATGACTGAGACGACTCTAATTGACTTCCGCCCGGTTACGACTGACAGATTCGTGGATGGGATGCTGCTATGCACTTCCCACAATGTCATAATTCCCTCACCAACACATTTGGGCTCTATTACAGGACATCACTTGAAGGCGTCTTCAAGCGGTGGGACAACCTGTTTCTTCCGGGACATGAATCCCGGGAGGAACGCTGTCCTATCCGTGAATGGTGTGTCGAGAGCTTCCGCGACGGTCGCCGTGTACTCACCGGCCACAATGGCGGTCGAGTCCCCTTCGAGAAGGTTCGTGACAAGCAGCAGGAGGACGTCGAACCCGCGCTGGTCGACGATATTGTCCATCGCGGCGAGTACGGCCTCACGCTGGTCTAGCACCGTTTCCGGCGTGACGGTTTCGACCTGTCCGATGCCAACGTGATGGGATTCGAACTCAAACTCCTTGAAATCCCCGAGAACAATCTCTCGCGGGTTTTTTTTGCCGAGTTTGCTCTTCTGTTGGAGGAGTTCCTTGCCATACGTCTCGATATCCACATTGGCTGTCGCTGCCAGTCGTTCGGCCACAGTCCGATCCGTCTCAGTGGTGGTTGGCGATCGGAGAACGACAGTATCACTCAAGAGCCCACTTAGCAGCAAGCCAGCGGTTTCACTGTCAATCAGTTCGTCTGCCTCGTCATACAGGTCTGTGAGTATTGTCGCAGTTGAACCGACGGGTTCGTTCCGGAAGAAGATGGGCTCGCTAGTCGTCACGTCACCGATCCGATGGTGGTCTACGATTTCGATGATATCCGCATCCCGAGCACCGGACACCGTCTGGCTATACTCGTTGTGATCGACGAGGATTAGCTGTTCTCCAGTGGCATCTTCTAACAGGGCCGGAGTCTCACAATCCCAGTAATTCAGAACATACTGGGTTTCTGGATTCAGATCGCCGGCCCGAACTGGAACCACATCCGCTCCCTGTGTTTGTTTTAACCGAGCATATGCGAGTGCAGAACAGATTGTATCCGTATCCGGTTGTTGGTGACCGACAACGAAGAGGGGCTGTGGCATATCTTCATATCCAATCTATACGCCTATAATTCCACTCGTGTCATTACTCATTGAGAGATTGCCATACTTCTGTAGCAACTCCCAAACCACTGAACGAGTTATGCCACGCTCGGTGAAAAGAAGATCAAAGCCCTTCCAGCCCCGGTTTATCTGCCGACAATAAACCGGATTACTTATCGAGAATATTGGCACACTACCAGCCGATATACTTGATTTCGATGGATACAACCGTCTCGTCTCTCGGTTTTCGGGCAGATGCAGAGACATAGTCGTAACCGACGGTTCTCGTTACCTCAGTACCAGAAACTGCGTCGGGGGCGGTAACTGCATGGCATCAGTACTCCTCGTTCTCTCGATCGCACTGGTGGCGGCCCTATTCATGTCGTTCACCGTCGGTGCGAACAGTAATTCGGCCCCCGTTGCACCAGCAGTCGGAGCGAATGCACTCTCGGTCCTCCGAGCAGCCCTGCTCGTCGGACTCGTCGCCGGACTCGGAGCAATCCTCCAGGGTGGCAGTATCTCCGAAACCATCGGTAAAGATCTCGTCACTGGCGTGGCCATTACCCCGCTCGCAGCAGCCGCGGCACTGTTGACCGCCGCGACGCTCATCACTATTGGGAACACCTACGGATATCCGATTCCGTCTGCGTTCACTGTCACGGGAGCCATGATTGGGTCCGGTATCGCCCTCGGTGGTGGGTTCGCTGTTCACGAATACGCTGTCATCCTCGGATTCTGGTTCGCAATCCCCATTGTGGAGGGAGTTCTCGCATACGGACTCGCACGTGGCCTCCGGAATGACACGATTCCAGAACTCGTAGGCATCCCTCTCCTCGGGGGTGCAGTCGGATACACACTAGCAAATATCCAGCTCACAATCATCCCGACCCAAAGCGGAGCACAGGGCTCCATCGCTCGGTATCTCGCTACTACGTCCCAATTCCTCCCGACAGTCATCGGTGGCTCCTACACGTTCGGGATGGTTGCCGTCAGCGTAATCAGTGGTATCGTCGCACTCGCCGGGACGTATGCACTTCTCCGACGTGACGAGACTGCTGGCACTAATCAGTTCCTTATTGTACTGGGGCTCATCGTCGTGTTTACGAGTGGCGGCACGCAGGTCGGATTGGCGACCGGCCCACTAGAAGCGGTATTCGAGACTGATCTCCAGCTCCCATCAATTTACTTGCTCGCACTGGGCGGTGTCGGCATCCTTCTAGGTGCGTGGATTCGGGGACCACGACTCGTCCATGCCGTCTCGAACGAATACGCATCGCTCGGACCGCGTCGGTCGATTGCCGCCCTGATCCCCGCCTTTTTGATCGCACAGCTCGCAATCGTCCTCGGCATCCCAATTTCGTTCAACAAAGTGATGATCGCGAGTATCGTCGGCAGCGGTTTGGCCGCGAGTTCGTCGGACGGGAACGGCGTCTCACTTCGAAAAGTCGGTATCACGATCGGTTCGTGGGTCGGTTCGATGCTGGGTGCGGGCATCATCAGCTATGGGCTGTACCACCTCTTGAACGTAGTTCCCGGTGTGGGATAGTCAGGAAACTATGTGATCGATTATCTTCTCCTCTGCGGCCTGGGTCTTCATTCCTTCCCATGTCTCGAAATCGGTCGTGGCATCGACGTACTCGTTCAGTTGCTCGCGAGAGATGCTCTGAACATCACCGATATCGTCGAGCGGCCATGGGCTCTGGTTGCAGAACGCAGCGAACGAGTCGAATTTGGTGTGGTCGCGCATGAACTGCTGTGGGAAGAACACGTCTGACTGGACTGGTGTACCCGCTTGTAGTTCGCCAATTCGGTCAAGCGCGTTCCAGACTCGCTGTTCGAGATCGTCCAGGTCAGTAACCTGAAGATCCATAGTTACCCTGTCTTCTCGAGACGTCTAAAACCCACGACCACTAAACCTGGTTTGACTCGGCAACCCCGCCTGCGTGAACCCGTCCTCCCCGTGCAAACTACAACCCATCTTCGTTAGTTGCCGATGAAGGAGTGGGGTCAGTAGAGCCCGGTGATGAACCCAAGCCCCATGAGGATGAGGACCGCGGCCGAGAAGAGGGGGAGATACGGCGTGTACTGGTCGACTTTCTCCTCGTACTGGGTGTAGCCAGCGACCAGAAGCATGGTCAGGCCGACGATCCCGAGAATGACAGTGATCGCATAGGCACTCATCAGTTCGAGACAGTACTGGGACCCGGCACACATCGCAATAATCTCGAACTCTTCTTCGTGAGCGAAGCCGAGAATGAATGCGAACCACGCAATCCCGAAGAGCCCGTGCTCTGCTGCTTGATCGAGTTCCCCGTGATCATGTGAATTCCCCCCACCTATGAGACGGTTCTTCACGCGGGTGAATACCCCTGAACTCGCCGTCGAAGCAGTCTCGCGGTCGTGGTCGTGGACGTGACCGTAGTCGTGGCCGTCGTCGTGGCTGTGTTCCGTCTCGTGGCCATGCCCGTGCGCTTCGTCTGTGTGTCCTGCCCCGCCATTGGAATGACCATCGCCATGAGAGTGACCCGCGTATTCCCGGATGCCGAGCAGGATGAGGAGTATCCCGGCGACGAGACTGACAGGACCGCCGATCTGAATCCCACTAACGAGGGTGATAGGTTCGTTGATCTGCGTGAGACTGAAGTACGATTTCGCGTAGAAGAACACTGCCACCATCGCCAGACTACTGATGAGGTGGCCGACACCGATGATCAGGCTGGAGGCGAAGCCGTAGAGCCACTTGTTGGTCTGGTCGAGTGCGTACGCCGCAGCGACAGGCCAGCCGTGGCCAGGCTCGACCCCGTGAACGGCTCCGAGGACGACCGCCCCGAGCAAGAGAGACAAGGCGTTATTATGTAACACAGTAGTGAACGCGAGGAGTCCACGGTTGGTATGGGTTGTTAAGAACGAATTGGAGAATCCGTAATAACGGCCACTAAGGGGCCGCCAGGCCAATACGGACTATGCGCACCAGTCTCAATATTCCACAGGAGTTACTCGACGAGTTTGACGAGACGTGGGAAGCCGAAGATATGGAGTCGCGGTCCCGAGCAGTTCGCGAGGCGATGCAAGAATATATCGAGCGCCATCAGACACTCGAAGAGATTGAGGGTGAGGTCGTCGCTATGATCGTCTTCGACTACGAACACACCCTCGTCATCGGAGAACTTCACGACGTCCAACATGAGTTTCAGGATGTCATCGAGACGACGAGTCACTCTCATCAGGGCGAGTGGTGCCTAGAGGGACTATTCTGTCGCGGCCCAGCCGCTCGTATCCGTGAACTTGCTTACCGGCTTCGTGACTTCGACGCCGTCGGTCGTGCCAACGTCACCTTCCTTCAGGCAAACTGAACTCACTACCATACACTCAACAGACGGTGCTCTCCAGGAGTTGAGACCTGCGTTCTCAATGCATACGGATCTGGCACCGGTGTCGTCGCAAAGAGTCTCCCGATCAGTCGAGTCCGAGACTCAATTTGAGCGCGTCGTCGATCTCACCAATCGTCGCGTCGTCGAGACTGCCAGCCACCGAATGGATTCGCTTCTCGACAGAGACGACACGAATTTGATCGAGCCGCACAGAGGAGTCTTTCTCGAACGGTGAGTCCGACGCTTCCACGAGTACCTCGAACGGATAGCCTCTGTACGTCCCCGTCGCCGGGGCGACGATTGTTGTGTTCGAGTTCCTGTTCCCGACATCGTTCTGGACCACCACCGCAGGCCGTGTTTTCCGCATTTCGTGCCCCTCGGCAGGATCGAGCCGAACGATAACGACATTACCGCGACGAATCTCAGCATCGTCACTCATTCATCAAGTCCTGACCATGCCTCGTCCGAGGCCCCACCCCACTCGTCGGCAAGCTCACTGGCGCTTTCGGACGCCTCACGATACGCGGCGGCCAGTTCCTCCTCGTCGGGAGTCTCAGACTCAACCTCGACGACAGCCACTGTGACGCGCTTGTTCGCGTACTCTGTGCCGAGATACACCCGCCCCCGGTCGTCGGTCTCGTTCGTCTGGAGTTTATCGGCGTCAACTTTCATCTCGTAACCCACTATTGCCCACGCCTATATCAGTCTTACCCACCATTACCCATTTTTCACCGGC
>Ga0102936_1000182_pt1 | contig 24568 bp, 25 predicted proteins | sample SalPon2_A_H2O_MG_FD_78502 | JGI IMG/M metagenome (GOLD analysis project Ga0102936, IMG submission 78502) | Salt pond water microbial communities from South San Francisco under conditions of wetland restoration - Salt Pond MetaG R2_A_H2O_MG | ecosystem: Environmental > Aquatic > Non-marine Saline...
CTTTCCGGGCGGTCCTCGTCGCGCTTGGGCGCGGCGTAGTAGGAAATCGCCTGGAAGTCGATGGGATCATAGTGGACGTACTGCCAGTCCGGCTCGCGCATGGTCAGCCAGTTGCGATAGGCCTTGAGCCGCCACTCAAGCATCCACTCCGGCTCTTCTTTCTTGGCCGAGATCTGCCGGATGATGTCCTCGTTGAGACCCGGCGGAACCCGGTCTTCCTCGACATCCGTGACAAACCCGGCCTCGTAGCCCTTCTGGGTAAACCGTTCAATCGTCTCAGTGCTCGCGGACATGACGCACTCCGGTAAATTCAAGCGTATGAATAGGGCTTTGACCGCCGCCAGCGGCGGCTTCTGCGGTCTCGGCCAACGTGATCTCAGACAGCGCCTGCAGGACCACATCATTAATGCGGCCCCAGACGTTGCTGATGTTGCACTGACTGCCGTACTGACAGGCACTGCGCCCGTCCTCGATGCAATCGGTCAGTGCAATGGGCCCTTCGAGCACGGTGATGACCTCGGCAATGGAGATCTCACCCGGCGTCCGGGCCAGCCCGTAGCCGCCCTTCGCCCCCCGATAGGAGACGACCAGGTCGCTGCGGGCAAGGTGCTTGAGGATCTTGCTGACAATGGGCTGCGGCAGCCCCCGCGACTCCGCAAGGGCGGCGGCGCTATAGCGCGCATCCGGATCCCGCGCCATGAGCGCGAGAATGCCGACGCCGTAATCCGTTTCGCGGTTCAGCTTAATCATGGATACTCAGTATAACCGAAACAGGACTGCTTTGGTACATTTTAAACTGGAAAATTTCTACCACAGGTCCTCGCTGGCGCTGCCCGGGTCCTCCTCGCCGGCCCATGACTGCCAGCCCTCCTCGGCGGTCAGGGGGCGCCCGCCGGCGGTCTCCCGCCGCCGCGCGGCCACCGCATGGGCGGCAAGCGCCTCGATGTGCGACCAGTCGCCGGCCTCGACGGCCTCGCCCGGCGTCAGCCAGCTACCACCCACACAGGGGACATTGGCAAGCTGCAAAAAATCCAGGTAATTCCCCGAGTGCACGCCCCCGGTCGGGCAAAAGCGCAGGGCCGGGAACGGCCCGGCCAGTGCCTGCAATGCGGCAATGCCCCCGCTCGGCACCGCCGGGAAGAACTTGACCTGCCGGAAGCCGTCGGACTGGGCGCGCATCAGTTCAGTCGCGGTGGCCACGCCCGGCAGCAGCGGCAGCGCCGCCTGATCGGCCGCGTCGTTGATCGCCTCGGCATAGCCCGGGCTGACCATAAACTGCGCGCCCGCCTCCTGCGCCTGCCGGACCTGCTCGGGCGCGGTCAGTGTCCCCGCCCCCACCGCCATGGCGGGAACATCGCGGGCAATCGCCGCGACCGCCTCCAGCGCGGCCGGGGTGCGCAGCGTCACCTCGATGACCGATACCCCGCCGGCGAGCAGCGCCCGCGCCAGCGCCGGTGCCCGCTCGGGGGTTTCGAGGCGCACCACCGGAATAACCGGCGAGCGCTCCATTATCGCCATCATGGACATGGGGCTTCCTCGTTATCCGCGCCCGGTGCAAAACTGACCGCGCCCGTTTCGGCGTTGCTCGCCATGGATCGAAAGCCGGCGAACAGTTCGCGGCCGATCCCGTGCTGGGTGCTCGTACCCGGCGCCGCCGGCTCCCGCGCGGCCCACTCCGCCGCGGGCACTTCCACATCAAGCTGACCTGCTTCGGCATCGAGCGTGATCCAGTCCCCCTCGCGGATGCGACCGATGGCCCCGCCGCGCACCCATTCCGGGTGCAGGTGGATGGCCGCCGGGACCTTGCCCGACGCCCCCGACATCCGCCCGTCGGTGACCAGCGCCACGCGCTGCCCGCGCGATTGCAGCACCCCCAGCTCGGGGGTGAGCTTGTGCAGCTCGGGCATGCCGTTGGCGCGCGGGCCCTGACCGCGCACCACACAGACAAAATCACCGGTCAGCTCGCCGGCCCGGAATGCCGCCAGCACGGCCTGCTGATCGTCAAACACCCGGGCCGGCCCCTCGACCCGGCGATGCGCGGGATGCACCGCCGAGGTCTTCATGACCGCGCGGCCCAGGTTGCCCTCGAGCACGCGAAGCCCGCCGTCGGTATCGAACGGATCGCTGACCGGACGCACCACCTGCGGGTCACCGCTGCGCGTCGGGGCGTCGCCCCAGGCAACGCCACCGTCGGCCAGCATGGGCTCGCGGGCATAGGCACGCAGCCCTTCGCCGCTGACGGTCAGCACATCCTCGTGGAGCAGGCCGGCATCGAGCAGCTCGCGGATCAGCAGCCCCATGCCCCCGGCCGCATGGAAATGATTGATATCCGCCTGGCCGTTGGGATAGATACGGGTGAGCAGCGGCACCACCCGGGAGAGGGTGTCAAAGTCACTCCAGTCGATGATGATGCCGGCGGCGCGGGCAATCGCCACTAGATGGATGGTGTGGTTGGTCGACCCGCCGGTGGCAAGCAGGCCGACGATCCCGTTGACGATGGCACGCTCGTCGATCACCCGCCCCACGGGCGTGTACTCGTCGCCGCGGGCGCCGAGGCGGGTGATGCGGTGGCCAGCGGCAATCGTGAGCGCGTCGCGCAGCGGCGTGTTGGGATTGACGAAGGCGGCGCCCGGTAAGTGCAGGCCCATCACCTCCATGAGCATCTGGTTGGAATTGGCGGTGCCGTAGAACGTGCAGGTGCCGGGGCCGTGGTAGGACTGGGCCTCGGATTCGAGCAGCGCGTCGCGGCCGACCTTGCCCTCGGCATACAGCCCGCGAATGCGCGCCTTCTCGTCATTGGGCATGCCCGAGGTCATGGGCCCCGCCGGCACAAAGATGAATGGCAGGTGGCCGAAATGCAGAGCGCCGATGAGCAACCCGGGAACGATCTTGTCGCACACCCCCAGGCACAGCCCGCCGTCGAAGGTGTTATGCGACAGCGCCACGCCGGTGGCCATGGCGATGACATCGCGGCTGAACAAAGACAGCTCCATGCCCGGCTGACCCTGGGTAACACCATCGCACATCGCCGGCACGCCGCCGGCGAACTGAGCGGTGCCACCGGCCTCGCGGACCGCCTGTTTGAGCAGTCCCGGGAAGCGCTCCAGCGGCTGGTGGGCGGAGAGCATGTCGTTATAGGCCGAGACGATGCCGATATTGGCCTTCTGCAGCCCCTTGAGGCGTGCCTTGTCAGCGTCGGGAGCGGCGGCGAAGGCGTGGGCGAGGTTGGTACACGACAGACCCGTGCGCACGGGCCCGTCATCGGCCGCCGCCTGCAGGCGCCGAAGATAGGCGGCGCGATCGGGCTCGCTGCGCGCCTGAATGCGCCGGGTGACCGCCGCCACCGCGGAGTTCAGTGCTGTCATAGGGCCTCCCTGATCCATCCCGAATCGATAGTTTATCGCACTCGCCGGGCCGACCGGCCGCTGGCTTATACTCGTCACCATTAAGGCGGTATCCTGAATTCACCCACAGCGTCCACCGGCAGGAGGTGGAGTGAAGACGACCAACCCCTTTGATCTGGTGCTGTTCGGCGCCACCGGCGATCTGGCGATGAGCAAACTGCTGCCCGCGCTCTACCGCCGCGACCGGGCCGGGCAGTTGCCCGCCGACGGCCGCATCATCGCAACGGCCCGGCGCGCCCTGGATCGCGACGCGTTCATCGAGCGCATCCGTGCGGCCTTTGACGAGCACCTTGAAGCGGACGAGCGCACCGCCGCCGACTGGGATCGGTTTGTCGCGCGCCTTGACTTTGTTTCGGTGGACGCCGATTCGGGCCGCGGGTTTGATGATCTGGCCGCCGCGCTGCACGGCCGCGAGGGGCATAACCGCGTGTTCTACCTGGCCGTGGCGCCGGCGTATTTCGTTGCGATCTGCCAGACGCTGGAGCAGCGCGGGCTGGTCACCGAGCACGCGCGTGTGGTGCTCGAAAAACCCCTCGGCCACGACCTTGCCTCGGCCCAGGCCATCAGTGAACAGATCGGTGCGATCTTCAGCGAGGATGCGATCTATCGAATCGATCACTACCTCGGCAAGGAAACCGTCCAGAACCTGATCGCCCTTCGATTCGGCAACATGCTCTTCGAGCCCCTGTGGCGGCGCGACTGGGTGCGCGATGTGCAGATCAGCGTCAGCGAGCAGCTCGGCGTCGGCGGCCGGGCCGGGTTCTACGACCGCACCGGGGCGCTGCGCGACATGGTGCAGAACCACATGCTGCAGTTGCTGTGCATCATCGCCATGGAACCCCCGGCCGACATCGGCGCTGACGCGGTCCGCGATGAAAAGCTCAAGGTGCTGCGCGCGCTCAAACGCCTGGAGGGACAGGACGTCGTGCGCAACACGGTGCGCGGGCAGTATCGCGCCGGCGCCATCGCCGGGCAGCCCGTGCAGGGCTATCTCGACGAGCCGGACGTGCCCGCGGACAGCCGCACCGAGACCTTCGTGGCGATCCGCACCGAGGTGCAGAACTGGCGCTGGGCCGGTGTGCCGTTCTATCTGCGCACCGGCAAGCGACTGCAGGAGCGGGGCGCGGAGATTGTCGTTAACTTCCGCGACGTGCCGCATTCGATCTTTGGCGTGACCTACGGCGCGGGCCGGCCCAACCGGCTGGTCATCCAGCTGCAGCCCGACGAGGGCGTCAAGCTGCACATGATGGCGAAATCCCCGGGCGATCGCATGCAGTTGCGGCCGGTGGCGCTCAATCTCGACTTTGCCGAGGCGTTTCGCCAGCGCCCGCCGGATGCCTACGAGCGCCTGCTCATGGATGTCCTGCGCGGGCGACTGACGCTTTTCATGCGCCGCGACGAGCTCTACGCCGCCTGGTCGTGGATCGAGCCCATCCTCGAGGCATGGAACGAGGCCGGCGATCCGCCCAAGCCCTACACCGCCGGGACCTGGGGGCCTGCCGCGTCCAGCGCCCTGCTCGCCCGGGAGGATGCGACCTGGCATGAAGAGCACTGACCCCGCCGCCGCCACCCTGGCCGCCGTGCAACGCTTTGCGACGCCCGGGCAAGCCGCCGCGGCGCTCGCCGATCGACTTGGCGAGGTCATTGATCATGGCGCCCGCCGGCGCGGCCGCGCCAGTCTGCTGGTGCCCGGCGGCCGGACACCCGTGGCGCTGTTCGATGCGCTCTGCACCCGGACACTGCCCTGGGATCGGGTACATGTCAGCCTAACCGACGAGCGGCGCGTGGCGGCGGATGACCCGGCGAGCAACGCCGCCCTGGTGCAAGCGCATCTGCTCCGCAACCGGGCCGCCGCGGCGCATTTCCATCCGCTCTACCAGGCCACCGGCGACGATCGTGGCGACGAGGCGGCCTGTGGCGCGGCCCTGGGGCTGCTGCCGCGGCCCTTCGATGCGGTAGTGCTGGGCATGGGCAGCGATGGTCATATCGCCTCGCTTTTTCCCGGCGACCCGGCCCTGGACCGCGCACTTGGCGGTCACAGCGAATCGCGCTGCGTGGTCAGCCGCGCGCCGGACGCCCCCCACGAGCGGCTGTCGCTGACGCTGATGACCCTGTTGCAGAGCCGCTGGATCGCCCTGCAGATCAACGGTGCGCGCAAATGGGCCACCCTCGAGCAGGCCGTCGCCACCGCCGATCCCATCCGTTATCCCGTGCATGCGCTGCTCAACCAGCGCCAGGTCCCGGTGCATGTCTTCCACGCCGCCTGATCCGCGCCCGGTGCTGGTGGCCGATATTGGTGGCACCCACGCCCGGGCGGGGCTAGTCACCCAACCCGGCCAGGCACCGGCACAGGCCTTTCGCCGGCCCACCCGCTCATTCCGGGGTCTGGCCGAATTTCTGGCGGCGGCCCGCGCGCAACTGACACACGACGCCCCGCCGGTGCGGGCCGTCTGTGCCGTTGCGAGCCCCGCGGATGACGATCCGGTTGAACTGACCAATGCCGGGTGGCGCTTTTCGCCGGCGCAGGTCGCCCGCGAACTGGGCCTCGAGCGCGTGACGCTGCTCAACGACTGGGTGGCGCAGGGCTGGGCGGTGACGGCCCTTGGCGCGGCGGATCAGCGCGTGATCCATGCCGGCACGGCCCGAGTCGACGCCCCGCGCCTTGCCCTTGGCCCGGGCACGGGGCTCGGAGGGGCGCTGATCACGCCCGGCAGCGCCGGCTGGCGAGTCTTTCCGAGCGAGGGCGGGCACATGAGCTTTGCCCCGCAAACGCCGCGTCAGCAGGCCATTGCCGATACCATCCAGCAACGCTTCGGCCACTGCAGTGCCGAGCGGGTGGCAAGCGGTCTGGGCATCGAGGCCATCCATCACGCTATCCAGTGCATCGACGGACGCGAGATCACCCCCAGCACGGCCGAAGCGATCGCGCGGGCGGGTCTGGAAGGTGATGTCGTGGGCCGCGAAGTGCTGGCGCACATGAGCGAAGCGCTGGGCAATGCGGCGGGCGACTGGGCGCTCGCCACCGGCGCCCGCGGCGGCGTCTACATCGGTGGCGGCGTGATCCCTGCGCTGGGCGCGGCATTCGACTGGCAGCGCTTTCATCGGGCGTTTCTGGCCAAGGGCCGGTTCCGCCGCTACCTCGAAGCCATCCCGATCATCGCCGTGACGCACCCGCAGGCCGGGCTGCTGGGGTTGTCCGCCTACCTGCGCGCGGCCGGCTAGCCCCGCAGCCAGTCGCGCAGGGTGGCCCGCACCGCCGGGGTATGGTCTTCGGCGGGCAGTGCCGCGAGGGCTTTTTCCACCGCCTCGTCGCCGGCCTTGGTCCGCACGCGGCCCATGAGCGCATGAAAGAATTCCCGATCGAACTCAGGATGCCCCTGGAGCGTGAGCGTGCGGCCCCGGCGCAGGGCATACCACGGGCACTGCTCGCTGGTGGCGATGCGCTCGAACCCCGGTGCGGGCTCGACCACCTGGTCCTGATGGACCGCGAGCAGTGACAGCGACTCGCCTGGCTGACGACCGGCAAAGGCCGCCTCGCAATGCACGGGATAGGCGCCGAGGTGCCAGCCCAGCGACGAGCGCTGGGTGCGCCCGCCCAGCGCCGACTGGATCAGCTGATGGCCAAAGCACACACCGATCAGCGGCTGGCCGCGGGCCTCGGCGGCGCGCACGAACGCCTGCAGCGCCACCACCCAGTCCGGCGACTCATGCACGCTCGCGCGACTGCCCGTGACCAGCCAGGCATCCGCCGACTCGGGGCCGTCCGGCCAGTCGCCGTCGTGGACGCGAAAGCCACTGACCTCGATGTCCCCCTGATCGTCCGCGAGCAGCGTCTCGAACAGCGCCCGGTACGAGGACCACTGGGTCTGCAGCTCTTCGTGCAGGTCATCGCACAGCAGAACGCCGACGCGGGTTTTCGTCTGATTGGCCATGGAAACAGGATACCTCACGTTGCGTTGCAGCACACAGGATACGATCAGCCCGCCAATACGCCAATGGCCCGCAGCCACAGGTAGTGGAACGGGAAGATCAGGCCAATACTCAGCACCGCAAAGCCCAGCGTAAAACGCACCAGTGCGCCATAGGGCACCTGCCCGAGCTGAGCACCGATGAGAATGGGCGGGGCCTGATACGGCAGCAGATAGGTGGAATAGCTGGCGGCGAGGATCGTCAGCACGGACTCCACCGGCCAGCCGGTCGCGGTGGCCAGCGTCTGCCCCAGCGGCACCCCGATGGCTGGCACGCCGGGCATGGCGGTCAGCACCGCCAGGGCCGTGCCGCCCAGGCTGATCAGTGCGTAATTGCGCGCGCCCTGCCCCGGCTCGAACGGCAGCAGTGGCAGGAGCTGCTCGAACGCGGCCTCGCCGATGCCCGTGTATGCGAGCACCGCCCCCAGGCCCAGAATACCGGCGAGCAGTAACAGCGGCCCGATATCCAGCGCGGCAAAGGGCCGTGCCGGCACCAGTCGGGGTGCACTCAGCAGATACACCAGCGCCGCGCCAAGGGCCACCCAGGCCGGCCCCACCCCGTGGAGCGCATCGGATGCCCACATCGCCAGCGCCCCCAGCAGAATCAGCGCGGTCAGGCGCTGATCGCGACCCAGGGGCGGCGCGATCTCGGGGCGTTCGCCACGCCCCGCGAGCCGGTCCGGAAACGCATAGACCAGAACCGCAACCAGCAGCATCGAGCGCAGCACGCCCAGCACCGGGAAGTGCCAGGCCAGATACTCCATGTAGCCCACTTCAATGCCATGCACCGACGCCATCGCGCCCGACCAGACCACGTTCGGGGTATTGGACGGCAGAATCGCGAACGACCCGGTGTGCGTGCCAAAGATCGCCGCCAGCACCACCGCGATCCGGCCGTTGGACCCCTCGGCAAAGCCCACCCGATCGGCGACGGCCACGGCGATGGGCACCAGCAGGACCATGCGTCCCATGGCGCCGGGCATGAGAAACGCAAACAGCAGCCCGACGATGACCGTCCCGGCAATCAACGCGCTGTAGCGCCCCGGCAGACGGGCGATCAGCCGATCCGCGATCTGCTGGCCAAGCCCCGTGTGGCGGATCGACATGCCAATGATCAGCCCGCCAAAAATGATCCAGAACGCACTCGAGGTAAACCCCGAGAAAACCACCTCGGGCGGGGCGATGGCGAAAAGCATGGCCGCCAGAAAGAACACCAGCGAGGTCATTGCCTCGGCGATCAGCCCCGTGGCGTACAGGCCAATGGCAAGCAACGCGATCGCGGTGGTGACCGCCGTGTCGGCGGGCAGCCACCCCGGTGGCTGGACCACGATGGCAGCCGCCGCGAGCGCCACCACGCTCATCACCACCACCGGCACGTTCACGCCGACCCGCCTCATGACCCCGTCCCCGCCTGATCGATCGCCGCGTGGAACAGCGCGGCATGGCGCTGACAGAGTGCGTCGAGGTCGCGATCGTAGCCACCGCCGATCACCCCGGCCAGCGGGATGCCGCGCCCACGCACCGCCTGAATGACCCGCCGGTCGCGCTCGCGCAGTCCGGCATCACTTAGCTCGCAATGGCCCAGGCGATCGGCCTGATGAACGTCCACACCGGCGTCGTAGATCACCAGCTCGGGCGCCGCACGATCAAGCAGCGCCGGCAGCGTGGCGGTCAGCGTATCCAGATAGGCCGTGTCGTCCAGGCCACTGGCAAGCGGCACGTCCCAGTCGCTGTCGGCCTTGTGCGCGGGGAAGTTGCGCGCCACATGCATGGAAAACGTAAACGCGGCGGGCTCATCGGCGAGCAGGCGCGCGGTCCCGTCGCCCTGATGCACATCCAGATCAAGGATTAAAAGCCGACGGACCGCGCCGGTCTCGAGCAGGGTCCTCGCCGTGACGGCCAGATCGTTGAGCAGGCAATACCCGCTGGCAAAGCCGGCATGGGCATGGTGGGTGCCGCCCGCGGCATTCAGGGCAAGCCCCTGCTCGAGCGCCAGCTGTGCGGTCAGTAATGTCCCCGCGGTTTCCAGGCGCACCCGCTGGATCAGTGCGGGCGACCAGGGAAAGCCACTGCGGCGCTGGGCGGCGCGGTCGAGCTGGCCGCCGAGCAGCGCATCCAGGTAGTCGCCAGTGTGCACGCGCTGCAGATCGCAGCGCGTGGCCAGGGCGGGCGTGTGCCAGCGAATGAGGGCGTCCATGCCGGTGAGCTGGTCGCGCAGCACGCGGAATTTCGCCATCGGAAACGGATGACTCGCGGGCAGATCAATGGTGTACCCGGGGTGGTGGACGGCGGCAATCGGCATGATGGTATTGTCGCCGACACCGCTTGATTTCGCATCCCTCAGGCCCGCTTTAACCGGATGAATGCCCTATGCACGTGATTGTTGCCACCTCGACCTAGTTCGCAACGCTGCCGCTGTGGGTGCTGACCGGGTGGTGGATCGGCGGCTTTATCTGGGTGCCGATCGAGCAGCCGGGCTTTTTCTACATCCTGCGCGACATACAGAGTGCGGCGTTGATAGTCAGCCTGTTCCTGTGCGTGGCCGGAATAATCGTGCTGCTGCGCGACATCATGACCGCCGGCGGCGTCGAGATTGACCTTGGCCGCGACAATACCCGCATGATGTAGCCGGCCGGGACCGCGCCCCGGCCCCGGTCCCTGACACGGGGGGACCGCGCCTAGGCGTTGTCGCCCAGCGCGCGGATATGGGCCGGCAGACGCTCGTGGGAGCCGTACATGAAGTGGTTTTCCATGCGCTCGGCAAAGCGGGCGGCCTCGGGCTCGCGCCCCACAACCATCGCCACCTCGCGGATGTGCATGGGCGCCGCGCCGCAGCAGACCCCCAGGTAGTTGACGCCCAGCGCGTAGGCGCGGGCGGCGAAGTCGCCCATTTCGTAGCGGTTGCAGAAAAGCGGATCGAGCGCGGTCGGAAATGCCCGGCCGTGGGGCGACGGGCAGCCGCAGTCCGGGGCATCGGTCAGATTGAAAAAGGTCGGCTCATCGTCATGGGTCCGGAAGGTGACCGGCAGCGCCGCGACGTGGCAGGACACCGCCGCGCGGATGCGCTCGATCCACGGCAGCATGGTGGCCGGCCCGCGAAAGCAGTTCATGCCCACCACACTCGCCCCCGCCTGCTCAAGCTCGACGCAGGTCTCGACAATGCCGGGGCCGTCCATCATGCGGTCCTCGGCCATGGGCGCGAGCGTGATGACGGCGGGCAGGCCATGGTCGCGAATCGCATCCAGCGCGGCACGGGCCTCGCCGGCGTAGTAGAACGTCTCGCCGATGACCAGATCGGCGCCCTCCTGCCGGGACCAGTCCACCATCTCGTCAAACATCTCACGGACGCTGGCCTGCGCCGAGGCATCGTCCGGATCCCAGATGTTGCTGTTGGAGATGTTCCCGGCCATGAGATTGCCGGGCTGGTCGTCGGCGACGCGACGCGCAATCTGAAGCGCCGAGCGGTTGAGCGGCTCCAGCCGGTCTTCCTTGCCGATGACGCGCATCTTCTCGCGGTGGCCGTTGTAGGTGAACGCCTGGACGATGTCCGAGCCCGCGTGCTGAAAGTCGCGGTGGAGCGTCTCGAGGGCGTCCGGGCGCAGCAGCGCCACTTCGGGGACGAACTCGCCCGCGGAGAGATAGCCTCGGCGTTCGAGTTCAAACAAAAACCCCTCCGCGCAGATGAGTGGGCCTTCGTTCAGGCGCTGGACGACAACGTCGCTCATGCGAATCGGTCCTCAGGCTGGATGTTTTCGGAACGAGCGAGTGCTGTCCGACGGGAAAGTCTGGTCGGGACGGCAGGATTTGAACCTGCGACCCTCTGCACCCCATGCAGATGCGCTACCAGGCTGCGCTACGCCCCGACTGATCGCGAATCTTACAACAGCTCGCGCGCCACGCCAATCACTCGTCGCGCCTGTAAGACGCCGATTCAGCGTTTGAGTTCGCTGAGCAGCGCCTCGAGCTCGGTGCGGATCTGGCGCACCACCTGCTGGCGCTGATTGGCATCGTCACGCGCCGGCGCGCCGGCGAGCTGCTGCCGTGCCCCGCCGATGGTAAACCCCTGGGTGTAGAGCAGCCCGCGGATCTGGCGGATCAGGATCACGTCCTGGCGCTGGTAGTAGCGACGGTTGCCCCGGCGCTTGACCGGACTCAGCTGACTGAACTCCTGCTCCCAGTAGCGCAGGACATGGGGTTTGACCGCGCACAGCTCGCTGACCTCGCCGATGGTGAAGTAGCGCTTGGCCGGAATCGGCGGCAGTGCGTCGCTATCGCTCGTGCCCGGCATACGCTTCGACTCGTGCCTTGAGCTTTTGCCCCGGCCGAAAGGTCACCACCCGCCGGGCGGAGATGGGGATTGCCTCGCCGGTTTTGGGGTTACGGCCGGGACGCTCGCTTTTATCGCGCAGATCGAAGTTGCCAAAGCCCGACAGCTTGACCGGCGTTCCGGCCTCGAGCGCCTGGCGGATCTCCTCGAAGAAACTCTCGACAAGTTCCTTGGCCTCGCGCTTATTCAGCCCCACTTCCTCGAACAACCGCTCGGCCATATCGGCCTTGGTCAGCGCCATGCCGCCCTACTCCCTCAATTCCGCGTTCAGTGTCTCACCCAGTGCCCGCACAACGTCCGTGACGACCGAGTCGACTTCACTGTCCGTAAGCGTGCGGGATTTATCCTGTAATATCAATCCCATAGCGAGGCTTTTACACCCTTCACTGACACCTTTGCCGCGATAGACATCAAACACCTCCACCGACTCGAGCACGCTCCCCGCCGCGGCGGCGATCACCGCGCGCACGCGCTCGGCCGAATGGGCATCATCCACCACCACGGCCAGATCACGGCGAATGGACGGATAGCGCGACAGCGACGCGAACGCGGGCAGCGCGCGACCCTGGAATATCGACTGATCCAGTTCAAACAGATAGACCGAGGTGTCCAGATCCAGCGCCCGCGCCGTGGCCGGATGCAACGCCCCCATCCAGCCGCCGGGCGTGTCGTTGACCATGATCCGCGCGCACTGACCCGGGTGGAGCGCCGGGTGGGTGGCCGCCTCGAACCGGCAGTCGCGATCGGCGCCCAGGCTCGCGAGCAACGCCTCGACGTCGCCTTTGACATCGAAAAAGTCCACCGGCCGCGCCCGCTGATCCCAGTGCTCGGGCGCGGCAGGACCGGCCACCACGCCGGCAATCCCCGGCGTTTGCTCAAGATCGGGCAGCGCGCAGCGAAACCGCAGCCCCGCCTCGAACAGCCGCACTCGGTTGATCTGGCGGTTCTGATTATGCGCCAACGCGCGGATCAGCCCCGGCCATAGCGAGGTGCGCATGCAGTCCATGTCCGCCGACAGCGGGTTGGCCAGCGCCAGCGGGGTCTGCGCGGGGTCGAGTTGCTGCTGCAGGCTCGCGGGCACAAAGCTGTAGGTGATCGCCTCGTGGTAGCCGCGGTCCACCAGCAACGCGCGCAGCCGGCTCAGTGCCACCCGCGATTCGGGCTCGGCCGGGATCTCCGCCGGCAGCGCCGAGCGCCGCGAGGGCAGCTGATCATACCCGTGCAGGCGCGCGATCTCTTCGATCAGATCCACCTCGCGGGCAATATCGAACCGCCAGCTCGGGGCACTCACCTGCAGCGCCTGCCCATCGTGGCGGGCCGGCATCCCCAGCCGGGCGAGCATGCGCTCCATGGCGTCGGCCTCGATGGCCGTGCCCAGCACGGCGTTGGCCCGCGTCGGGCGTACGCTCACCGCCGGTGTCTCGGGCAGATGCGAGCGCTCCAGTGCCTCGGTGACCGGACCCGGTTCACCGCCGGCACAGGCGCAGAGCAGCTCGGTGGCCCGCTCAATGGCCTCGCGGCACGTCTGTGGATCGACACCCCGCTCGAACCGATGCGAGGAATCGGTGTGCAGGCCGTACTCCCGCGCGCGGCCGGCGATGGCCGTCGGGGCAAAGAACGCCGCCTCAACAAACAGATCCCGGGTGGCGGGCGTCACCGCGCTTGCCTGTCCGCCCATCACACCGGCCATCGCCACCGGCCCGTTGTCGTCGGCGATCACCAGGGTGCCGGCACTGAGGGTGGCGGTATCGCCGTTGAGCAGCTCGAGGGATTCCCCCGCCTGCGCGGGCCGGACATGGATCCCGCCGGCAAGACACGCCCGGTCGAAGGCGTGCATGGGCTGGCCCAGCTCGAGCATCAGGTAGTTGGTCACATCCACGGTCAGGCTGAGCGGCCGGATGCCGGCGCGACGCAGTCGCTCGGCGAGCCAGACCGGCGTGGCCGCCTGCGGGTCGATGTTGCGTATCACCCGCCCGCAGTAGCGCGGACAGGCCGATGGGGCCTCGAGCGCGACCGGCAGCGTCTCGTCATGAACCGGCGCGACGGGCTCGGACGAGGGCTGAGTGACCGCCTCGCCGCTGAGGGCACCGACCTCGCGGGCCACCCCGCGCATGCTCAGGCAGTCGCTGCGGTTGGGCGTGAGTTCCAGTTCGATCACCGCGTCGTCGAGATCGAGCCACTCGCGCAGATCCGATCCCACCGGGGCATCCGCGGGCAGAGCCATCAACCCCGCGCTTTCCTCGGAAAGCCCCAACTCGCGGGCGGCACACAGCATGCCGTGGGATTTGACGCCCCGCAGTTTGGTGGCCTTGATCTTCATGCCCTCGGGCAGGCGCGCGCCGACCCGGGCAAAGGGCGCGCGCAGGCCAGTGGCGGCGTTGGGGGCGCCGCAGACCACCGTTTTGGGCTCATCGGTGCCGTCGGCGACCGTGCACACGCTCAGCCGCCCAGCGTCGGGATGCGGCTGACAGTCGATGATCTCTCCGACCACCACGTTGCTGAATGCCGGGGCCGCCGTGTCCACCGCGTACACCTCGAGGCCGGCCATAGTCAGCCGCTCGGCAAGCTCGCCGGTGGATTCCGGCAGCCTGACCCATTCACGCAACCAATGTGTGCTGATTTTCATGCGGCGCTCCTAGCGGAACTGGCGCAAAAAGCGCAGATCGTTCTCAAAAAAGATTCTCAGGTCATTGACCCCGTAGCGCAGCATCGCGAGCCGCTCGACGCCCATGCCAAAGGCATAGCCGGTGTAGCGCTCCGCATCGATGCCGGCCGCTTCAAAAACCGCCGGGTGGACCATGCCGCAGCCAAGGATCTCCAGCCAGCCGCTGCCACTGCATACCCGGCAGCCGTCGCCGTGGCAGAACATGCACTCAACGTCGACTTCCGCCGATGGCTCGGTGAAGGGAAAATAGGAGGGCCGAAAGCGAAGCGCGAGGTCCGCTTCGAAAAACCCGCGCACAAAGTCCTCGAGCACGGCTTTCAGATCGCCAAAGGTCACCCCCTCGTCCACCAGCAGCCCCTCGACCTGGTGGAACATCGGGGTGTGCGTGAGATCGGAGTCGCAGCGGTAGACCCGGCCCGGGGCAATCACGCGCACCGGCGCACCGCCGTTTTCGAGTACGCGGATCTGCACCGGCGAGGTGTGGGTGCGCAGCAGATGGCGGGCGTCGAAGTAAAAGGTATCGTGCATGGCCCGCGCCGGATGGTCAGCGGGAATATTGAGGGCCTCGAAGTTGTGGTAGTCATCCTCTACCTCGGGGCCTTCGGCCACCGCAAACCCCACGCCGCGGAACATCGACTCGATGCGCTCGAGGGTGCGGGTGATGGGGTGCACGCCGCCCGAGTGCTCGCCCCGGCCGGGCAGGGTCACATCGACGCGGTCGGCCTGCAGCGCGGCTTCGAGTTCCGCTGCCTCAAGCTGGCGGCGGCGCGAGTCCAGCCGCTCGGCCACGCGCTGTTTCGCGGCGTTGATCGCCTGACCCGCGGCGGGGCGCTCGGCGGCGGGCAGCTGCCCGAGCGCCTTGAGCTGTTCGGTGATTTCGCCTTTCTTGCCCAGATAGGCGACGCGGACGGCGTCAAGCTCGGCGATACTGGTCGCCGCATCAACGGCCTGCTCGGCCCGCTCGGTCAATGACTGGAGCGCGTCACTCATGGTTATTCCCGCTGGCAGACAAAAAAAAGGGGAAGACAACGGCCTTCCCCTGCTGGCCGTCCCTTGCCGGGACGTTTACGCCAGTGCCGCTTTCGCGCGCTCGGCGATCGCGCTGAATCCGGCGGCATCGTGCACCGCCATGTCGGCGAGCACCTTGGGGTCGACCTCGATCTCGGCCTGCTTGAGACCGTTCATGAGGCGACTGTACGACAACCCGTTCACGCGGGCCGCGGCATTGATGCGCTGGATCCACAGAGCACGGAACTCGCGCTTGCGAACCCGGCGATCCCGGTAGGCGTACTGGCCGGCCTTGATGACCGCCTGGTTGGCTACCTTGAACGTCTTGTGACGCGCACCGTAGTAACCCTTCGCCTTGCCGAGGACCTTCTTGTGGCGGCGGCGTGCAGTGACGCCACGCTTGACTCTGGCCATCTTCAGAATCCTCCTGTTCTACATTGCATTCAGTTGTAGGGCATCAACCGCCGAATGGCCGGCGTATCCTGCTCTGCAACCAGTGTGGTGGCACGCAACTTCACCTTCCGCTTGGCATCCTTTTTGGTCAGGATGTGGTTGTGAAAGGCATGCGCCCGCTTGTAACGACCGCTGGCGGTCTTGCGAAAGCGCTTGGCGGCGCCACGGTTCGTCTTGATTTTGGGCATGAACCGCTTCTCCGTTGCCACAAAAAAGAACACCCGGCCGACCGGGTGCTCGCCCCATGGAGGCCGAGGCCTCCGCTATTTCCCCTTACGGGGAGACATCGTCATCACCATCAATCGGCCTTCCATCTTGGGCCGCTGATCGACGGTGGCATCGTCCTCAAGGTCCTTTTCCACGCGCTGGAGCAGCTCGAGGCCCAGCTCCTGGTGGGCCATCTCGCGGCCGCGGAATCTCAGCGTGACCTTGACCTTATCGCCATCCTCGAGAAACTTTCTGAGGTTGCGCAGCTTGACCTCGTAGTCCCCCGAGTCAGTCCCCGGCCGGAATTTCACTTCCTTGACCTGGATCTGCTTTTGTTTTTTCTTGGCCGCCTGCTGCTTTTTGGACTGCTCGAACTTCCACTTGCCAAAGTCCATCACCCGGCAGACGGGCGGATCGGCACTGGGATCTAGCTCGACGAGATCGAGGTTGACGCCGGCGGCGCGCTCGACGGCTTCCGAGGTATCGACGATACCGACCTGCTCGCCATTCTCGTCGATCATCCGGACCCGCGTGACCTGAATGTCTTCGTTGATCCGCCGGTTTTCACCGGCGCCGGGCTGCTGGCGACGTGCCCCCGGCTTTCTGCGTATAGCGATGCTTCAATCCTCCACAAGCGTTCGGCCCAAACGGGCAACCTCACGATCCAGGCGTTCGACCAGCGCGTCGAGCGACATCGAGCCCAGATCTTCGCCGGTCCGCGTGCGAACCGCGACCTGGCCGGACCGACGCTCGTCGTCACCGACCACGACCATGTAGGGGACGCGATGGATCGTATGTTCACGGATCTTAAAGCCGATCTTCTCGTTCCTCAAGTCGGACTCGGCGCGAAAACCCCGGTCTGTCAGATGTTTCCGGACGGTTTCGGCGTAGTCGGCCTGGCGATCGGTGATATTGATCACCTGTACCTGGGTGGGCACCAGCCACGCCGGCCAGTCCCCGCCGTAGTGCTCGGTGAGCACGCCGATGAAGCGCTCGAACGAGCCAAAGATGGCGCGATGCAGCATCACGGGCGTCGCCCGGTCGCCGGCCTCGGTCACATACTCGGCACCCAGGCGGCCGGGCATCGAAAAATCCACCTGCATCGTCCCGCACTGCCAGACCCGATTGAGGCAATCGCGCATCGACAACTCGATCTTGGGCCCGTAGAAGGCGCCCTCGCCCGGGTTCACGCTAAAGTCCATGCCCTTGGCCACAAGCGCCTGATCCAGCGCCGCCTCGGCGCGGTCCCACAGGCCGTCCTCGCCCACGCGCCTGGCCGGACGGGTGGACAGGGCCACCTGCACCTCATCAAACCCGAAATCACGATAGACGCTGAAGGCCAGATCAAGAAACGCCGAGACCTCGTCCTGTAACTGGTCCTCGCTACAGAAGATGTGGGCGTCATCCTGGGTGAAATTGCGAACGCGCATCAGCCCATGCAGCGTGCCGGAGGGCTCGTTGCGGTGGCAGTTGCCGAACTCGGACAGGCGCAGCGGCAGGTCGCGGTAGCTTTTGAGTCCCTGGTTATACACCTGCACGTGGCAGGGGCAGTTCATGGGCTTGACCGCATAGTCACGATGCTCGGAGTGCGTCGTGAACATATCCTCGCGAAACTTCTCCCAGTGCCCCGATCGCTCCCAGAGACTGCGGTCGACAAGCTCGGGGGTGCGGATTTCCTGATAGCCGTGCTCGCTCAGACGCCCGCGCAGATAATCCTGGAGCGTGGTGTAGATCCGCCAGCCATTGGGATGCCAGAACACCATGCCCGGCGACTCTTCCTGAATGTGGAACAGATCCTGAGCCCGGGCGATGCGGCGGTGATCGCGCTTTTGCGCCTCTTCGAGAAACTGCAGATGCGCCTTGAGCGCCTTGCGGTCACCAAAGGCCGTGCCGTAGACGCGCTGGAGCATCTCGTTGCTGGCGTCCGCCCGCCAGTAGGCGCCCGCGAGCTTGGTCAGCTTGAACGCCTTGAGAAAGCGCGTGTTGGGCACATGCGGGCCCAGGCACATGTCCACGTATTCCTGATGATGGTAGAGCGCCATCGCGTCGACGTCCGTCAGATTCTCGATCAACTCGACTTTGTAGTTCTCGCCGCGCTCGCGAAAGAGCTGCAGCGCCTCGTAGCGCGGCGTCATCTGCTTGACGACGTCGTATTCCTGATCGATGAGCTCGGCCATCCGCTGCTCGATGCGCTCGAGGTCCTCGGGATGAAAGCCGGCATCGTAGCGGATGTCGTAATAGAAGCCGCCCTCAACCACCGGCCCGATGGCCATCTGCGCATCAGGGTAGAGCTGCTTGACCGCCTGACCGAGCAGGTGACAGCACGAGTGACGGATGATCTCGAGGCCTTCCGGATCGCGTGCGGTGATGATCTGCAGCTCGGCGTTTCCATCAACCGGGTCAACGGCATCAACCAGCGTCCCGTTGACACGGCCGGCGATGGTGGCCTTTGCCAGTCCGGCACCGATGTCCCGGGCGATATCGAGTACGGACAGCGTCTCGGCGTAATCACGCTGGCTGCCATCGGGTAATGTAATGCGGGGCATTGGGAGGCTCCACAGTGGTGACCGATACCAAGGGCCACTTGTATTGATCGGCGGACAGGATGTGGTAGGCGCGAGTGGATTCGAACCACCGACCCCCACCATGTCAAGGTGGTGCTCTAACCGACTGAGCTACGCGCCTGTCATCAGGGGCGAAAGTATAGCGGGATCAGCGGGCGTTGCCAAAGGGAAGTTTTAAGGCACCGATTTATCGACCACTTTGGTCCCCTACGGCGATTCGACAATGGGTATGCCGACCGTTGATTGAGCGGATGTGCGCGAGCTCGCGGATGATCATCAAGCGCAAGGGAGCTGAACGCCCCAGCGTAGTTGCCTGCACGGGGCCGCCCTGTAATGAGCGCATCTAGCTTTTTGCACGAACATTCTGGCCGGGGAGATTCGGCCTGCTTCAATCTGCTAGTCCCTGGTAGTCGGAAAGCGGCGCTGGTACTTGCCAATCAACACCGGATCGAACCGCCCGTGGCGGTCGCGCGGGATATTGAGGATGATGCGCTCAGCGCCCGTATCCACCGTCTTGGGGCTGGTGTCGTTGCGATGGTGGCCTGAGTGCTGTTCATCATCGGCATCGAGATGGACATCCATCTCGGTGTTGAGCATGCGCTCGGCGAGCGCCTTCTTGAGCTCGCCGGCCAGTGACTCATGTCATCCGCACCGCGAGCCCCACGCTCCCGGATCAACTCATCGAGGACATCCCGGTTGATGCCGTCCGTGTATTTCTTACGTGCCATACGTCTTCCTCCCCTGCTGGGTTAATCGTATGGCCCACACACAGCATCACCTACGCCCCCCCCAAGGCCATCCAAGGTTTGACGTGGACACCGGGGACGAACGAATGCGGGCCTGTGACAGAAAGCGACCAAGCAGTGGCACTCAGGTTGCCCCAACGGTACAGGTCTATCTCCAGAACGCTAGAGGGAGCTCATGAGGTCGACCTGTCCCGCCTCAGTTAATCGATGCCGTACCTTTCCTCGATCCCCTGGGCAACGGTTCCTGCTTTATAAACGGGCCCGTCAAACTCGTCTGGATCGCGTACCAACAACACTAGGTTCTGCGCGGTCGGCTTCGACACGATGAATGTCTGCCCTCCATAGGTTGTCGTCTGCGCGTTATACGTTGCAGTGCTGCCGTACGTATTCACGGTCCCTGTCGTAGATGAGGTCTGAGGCGTTGTAAACGCTCCTTCCCTCAAACTAGATGCGCTGTCCACGATCGCAAAGTGTGACGCGCCATTGGATATCGCTATCTTCGCCGCTCTTAGCAGGGCAAAGTCCGCGGCGCGACTCGGATCGGTATACCCATTGCCTTCAAAACTTACGCGATAGAGGTCTTCCCCCATCCGCATATCGGAATAACCGCCGGTGAATCCCTCAGGCTGATAACTCGTAGCACACCCGGCGAGCAGGATGGATGCGGTGATCAGCAACTTCTTGGCATGTAGCGTATCAACCTACGTTTTCGCTTATCAGCAGATTAACATGACGGTGCAGAGCCGAGCCTGCGCTGCCCCATTGGCCGCCAACTCATGCACAAGCCCTCAGGGGGCGTACAATGCGGAGAATTCAAATCACAAGGAGCGCCCCCATGCCCGACCCCCGACTTTTTGCTATCCGTGCACTAGTGGGCGTGATGCTCGCCGGCGGAATCGCCTCGGCCAGTGCCCAGATCGAGGTGCGCGAGGCCTGGTCGCGGGCAACGCCGCCGGGCCACCCCACCGGGGCCGTCTACTTCGAGCTGGTCAACGATGCACGCCGCGGCAATGCGCTGGTCGGCGTGAGCACCGATCGGGCGCCGCGTTCGGAGTTGCATCAGACCCTCGAGGACGGTGGCAATAGCCGCATGGTGCACACGCCCCGGGTACGCATCCCCGCCGAGGGTCGCGTGACCTTCGAGCCGGGTGGCCGGCACGTGATGCTCATGGGCCTCGATACAGCGCTGGCCGAGGGCGAGTCGTACTCGATCCGGCTCGAGCTCGAGGAAGGTGACGCGATCCCCGTTGAGGTCGACGTCCTCGCGCCGACGGCGATGGGCAGCGGCGGCCACCACCACGATCACTCGGACAATCCGTGATAGCGCCTCAGTCTGTATGTGGTCGCCGAAGACGTCGAGACACAGGCGCAGAAGGACTGGCTAACCGCAACCAACGAGGCGGTATGAGCCGCGGGACGGGCGTGGTCGCGCTGGCACTGGGGATGGCACTGGCAGCGCCCGTCGGCGCCCAGCAGCGGTTCACACCCGAGCAGATCATTGACTGGAAAAGCCATTCATTCGCCGGGCAAACCGATTACTCACTCACCTCCACCCCGCAGGGCAAGGCCATCCGCGCGGTGTGCGACAACGACAGCGCCTCGGGGCTGGTCTATGCCGACGGGGTCGACCTCACGGCCACGCCCATCATCGAATGGCGCTGGCGCGTCATCGACCCGGTGACAACCGGTGACCCGCGCCAACGCGCCGGTGACGATTACGCGGCCCGGCTCTATGCGGTTGACGAACACGCGATCCTTCGCTGGCGCACCCGCGCGGTCAATTACGTGAGCACGCCCCGCGCCCAGCCCGGCGCGCAGTGGCCCAATGCGTTCGCCAGTCAGGCGCAGATGGTGGTGGTCGACTCCCTCGAAGCGCCCGGCAGTGAGAACGGCTGGCGCGTCCACCGGCGGGATCCGCGCGAGGACTTCGCCCGCCTGCACGATCGCGATCTCGAGTCCATTGACGCGCTCGCCATCATGACCGATTGCGATAACACCGGCGATCGTGCCGAAGCGCTCTACGGCACCATTCGACTACTCCCGGAGTGAACCGGTGTGCGTAACGCCCATGACCTGATCATCATCGGCGGCGGCGTCGGCGGGCTCATCACCGCCAGCGTGGCCGGTCAACTGGGCCTTGATGTGGTGCTCATCGAGCGCGACTCGGCGCTGGGCGGAGACTGCCTGCACTCGGGCTGCGTACCCAGCAAGGCCCTGATCCGCAGTGCGGCGGTTGCCCATTCGGTGCGCCAGTCCGCTGCGTATGGCATTCACGCCCCACCCCCCGAGACGGATCTCCGCGCGGTCATGGACCGGGTCCGCGCGGTCATTGCCCGCATCCAGGTGCATGACGACCCGGAGCGGTTTCGGGGCTACGGGGTGGATGTGCGGTTTGGCGAGGCAGCCTTTCAGGACCGCCAGACGGTTGCGGTGAAAGGCCAGCGATTGCGCGCGCGCCGATTCGTGATCGCCACCGGATCAAGCCCTGCCATTCCCCCGATCCCGGGGCTCGAGCGCGTTGCCTACCGCACTCATCTCGATGTGTTCGACGAGCAATCCCTGCCGGAGCGCCTGGCGGTGATCGGCGGCGGGCCGATCGGCACCGAGATGGCCCAGGCGTTTGCGCGGCTCGGCAGCCGGGTCATGCTCATCGAGGCCGGCCCGCGGCTGCTGCCCCGTGATGAGCCCACGCTGGCGCGGCGCCTGGGCGATCACCTGTCTCACGCCGGCATCGATCTGCGCTGCAACACCGCCGTGACCTGCGCCCAGCGCGACGGGGATGGCGCCCGGCTTGACCTGGATGCCGGCGATGGCACCGAGACGATCGAGGTCGATCGCGTGCTGGTTGCCACCGGACGGCGGGCCAACACCCAGTCCATTAACCCCGCGGCGGCAGGGCTGACCGCTAATGCCGATGGCACGCTGGCGGTCGACCGGCGGCTGCGCACCCGCCAGCGCCACATTTATGCCATCGGCGACTGCGCCGGGCCATTTCCGTTTACCCACATGGCTGAGTACCAGGCCGGCATCGTCATCAGCAACGCCATCTTCCGGCTGCCGCGACGCGTCGACTACACGGCCGTGCCGTGGGTGACCTACACCGACCCCGCCCTCGCCCAGGTCGGCATGACACGAGCCGCGGCCGACGAGGCCGGAGTGCGCTACGAGGTCACATGCTTTGCCCTGGCGGATGTCGACCGCGCTATCGCCGATGGCGAGGAAACGGGCGAGCTGCAGCTGCTCATCCATCGCGGTCGCATCATCGGTGCCAGCCTGCTCGCCCCGCAGGCCGGCGAGCTGATCCACGAGATTGCCCTGGCCATCACCGAAAAGGTCCCGCTGCGACGCCTTGCCGGCATGGTGCACGCCTACCCCACTCTGGCGCAGATCACCAAGCGGGCGGCCGGCGCCTACTACGCGCCATCGCTTTTCTCGCCGCGCACCCGGCGACTGGTCCGCTGGATTCATCGGGTGTTGCCATGAACCGGCGCTGGCTCATGCTGGGCGCGGTGCTGGTGGTGATCGTGATGGGCCTGGCCCTGCGCGATCAGATCAGCCGCGAGGCCATCGCCGCCTGGGTGGATGGGCTGGGCCCCTGGGCGGGCGCCGGCTTTGTGGCCGGCTACGCGCTGGGCACCGTGGCCTTTCTCCCCGGTCTGGTGTTCACCATTACCGGCGGCGCGCTATTCGGCCCCCTCTGGGGGACCGTGTACAGCCTGCTGGGAGCCACCGCGGGGGCGACCCTCGCCTTCGCCGCCGCCCGGCACGGGCTGGGGCCCGTCATCGAACAACGCAGCGGCACGCGATTGAACCGGCTGCAGGCCGGTATTGATCGCGAGGGCTGGCGCTTTGTCGCACTGATGCGGCTTGTGCCCCTGATCCCCTTCAACCTGCTCAACTACATGCTGGGACTGACCCGCATCGGGCTGCGCGTCTACGTGCTCACCTCGATGATCGCGATGGCGCCGGGCGCCCTTGCCTATGTATGGATCGGGCATGCCGGCCGTCAGGCACTGACCGGCGGCGGGAACCTCCTCCAGGGCGCGCTGATCGCGGTGGGCCTGGTGGCGGTGGTGGCGTTTGTCCCGCGGCTGGTGCGCAGCCTGCGCGGCGGCCTGCCGGCGGTTGATGATCCGCCCTCGAATGATTCGCACTGACAGGGAGCCTCTCGCATGAGCACGCAGAAAGTCACCTTCACCGGTCACAACGGGGAAACGCTCAATGCCCGGCTCGATTGGCCGGATGGCCCGGTCCGGGCGGCGGCGCTGTTCGCGCACTGCTTTACCTGCTCGAAGGACATCCCGGCGGCGCGTCGTATTGCCGGCCGGCTCGCCGCGCAGGGCATCGCCGTGCTGCGCTTTGACTTCACCGGTCTGGGGCACTCCGAGGGCGAGTTCGAGAACACCAACTTCACCTCCAACGTGCATGACCTGCGCCTGGCCGCCGATTATCTCCGCCAGACGGTGGGCGCGCCGCAGCTATTGATCGGTCATTCGCTGGGCGGCGCTGCAGCCATCAAGGCCGCGCCGCTCATCGACGGCGTTCGCGCGGTGGTCACCCTCGGCGCGCCGTCCGACCCCGGCCACGTCGCCCGGCACTTCGCCGATCAGCTCGATCGCATACGCGAGACCGGCGAGGCGCAGGTCGATCTGGCCGGACGCGCGTTCACCATCCGCTCCCAGTTCCTCGACGACATCACACAGGCCCGACTCGACGAGGCGCTTCGGCAAATGGACGCCGCGCTGCTTGTCCTGCACTCGCCGCATGACACCACGGTCGGCATCGATAACGCCGCGGCGATCTTTCAGGCGGCGATGCATCCGAAAAGCTTTATCACCCTCGACCATGCCGATCATCTGATCAGTAACGCCGATGACGCCGAATACGCCGCGGACGTTCTCGCCGCCTGGGCGAGCCGGTATCTGGAGCTGGCCGACGAAAAGCCGCCGGCCGATGCGCCCGAGGGCGTCACCCGCGTGTCCGAGGCAAGCGCCGAGGGCTTTCGCCAGTCCATCAGCGTATCGGGCAAACACCTGCTCACCGCTGACGAGCCCACCCGCCTGGGCGGCACCGATCGCGGTCCGTCGCCCTACCAGCTGGTGGCGGCCGGACTGGGCGCCTGCACCAGCATGACCGTGCGCATGGTGGCCCGGCGCAAGGGCATGCCGCTTGAGCATGTCTACACCGATGTCACCCTCAACAAGGCCCATCGCGACGATTGTGAAC
>Ga0102936_1000185_pt1 | contig 24450 bp, 28 predicted proteins | sample SalPon2_A_H2O_MG_FD_78502 | JGI IMG/M metagenome (GOLD analysis project Ga0102936, IMG submission 78502) | Salt pond water microbial communities from South San Francisco under conditions of wetland restoration - Salt Pond MetaG R2_A_H2O_MG | ecosystem: Environmental > Aquatic > Non-marine Saline...
AACGTAAGCCGACCACGCCGACTGTCGTTCCCCACTCAGGTAACTCGAAGCCCCTTGCGGGTACGAGTAACGGCTTCCTGGCAGCGCCAGTGGCCGACAGTCCACAACTCTTCGATTCCCAACCTTCCGAATCGATGGGAGTAACATCGGAACCTCGGGAAGCGTCACCCTTCAGGGTGGCGAGGATGTCACCGCGGTGCTGATGAACTGAGATAACGTGATACGTTATGCCACAGCAGAACGATCTGCGTACGCCGTGTGTCCCAACCGTCACCGCACGGCTGCTCTTAGACGTATCATCAGTCGGGGGTCCCCCCACTGCCTCGACTGTTTTTTGACCCGCACAGCGTATTCGCCACGCCCGAGAGTTGGCGTCGTCACACACTGAAATCGCGCGCAGCCGATGCTGTACGAGCGTGCGCTGAATGTGGTGTTATCACCCCTGTTTCCGGCGGTGGGCGCTACGACAGCCTCCCGGGTGTGCGGGCGGAACGCTGTTGCGTGACTTCGCGGAGTTCATCCGCGGCAGACCGTACTACAGCGTCGCTGCGCTGAGACCGCTCGGCGTCCTGTTCGGCTCAGTTGGCTCTCGTCCGCGGACCCACGGCATAGTGCGGCCGCTCTGTCGGCCCGTCTCCCGACTGCCAGCACGCCTCGGCCTCGGCACCGCGTCCGCGGCCACGGGCGTCCAAGTAGAGGGTGTCGACCCACGCAACGGTCGAGGCGGCGCGGGGCTGTGCACCCACCGCAGTTGTTGGGCCTCAGCCGTTACGGGGGACGTCCAGCCAAGGAGAAAACGGGACGTGTCCACGTGTCCGAACTGCGACCGCGACTGCAACCGATAGCGCAGTGGCAGCCATCAGTACGCCGAGCACGGGGGCGATCAAGAATAGGACTCCAGCGAGTCCGACGTCGGCGGCCACGAGGAGACCCGGATAGAGCGGAACACCAAGCTGCGGCATCGTATCCTCTAGTACGGGCGTCGGGGCCAAGAACCCACGCAAGACTCAAACAGACGCTGTAGAAACGGATCGTGAACCGCCTCGGTGTCAAACCCAGAGTCACTCGGCGAGTGTGGATTCCCGCGGCACGTCAAAGCGCCCGTGGTCGTAGGCGGCGGTGAGATATTCGCGTTGCCGGTCGGTCAGCAACTGGTCTCGGTCTTCGGTGTGGACGAGCGAGAGCAGCTCGTACGACCTCCTCGTGTCGTCGGGCACTGACCCGGGCGACTCGAACTGTGGCTGTGTCGCAGTCAGATCGAACTCCAGTTCACCGTCTTCGACGATAATGGGGAATTCCGGGGGAAGTGCGGACGCCACAGGAATTCGTACGGGCTCTTCTCGTCGGCTTCGTACTGGCCGATCGCTCGCGTGCCGTCGAGGTACGGTTCGTCGTAACCAGTGATGTCGGGATGGCGTCGGATTCCAGCGGAGACCGCTTCGGGGGTTCCGGCGCGGACTCCCCCAACTTCAAGCGCACGGTCGCCTTTCGGCACGCCGGTGAGGAGTCGGAGCGTTGCATCCGGAAGCGAGGTGGATATCGGGTGGGGCCAGATCTCCTCGGGGAGAGCCGTTCTGAACCGAGCACGGATCGTAGTTCAGTTGAACGGCGGGTCGGTGGGAGTTAATCATCGTGCTGGTACCACAGCACGGCAGCGTACAGTGAGCCGACGGCGACCGATGCGATGAGTGCGAGCACGATTCCGAACGCGAGGTAGCCGAGTAGCGGGTTCGCGTACGGGACCATCACGTCGCGCGGGGGCTCGATCGCCCACGGGCTGATGTGGAAGTACGCGAGCATCCCGGTGCTGAACGCGAAGAATCCGGACCAGTATTTCGCTTCGACACGCCGGGTCAGCGTGAGATAGAGGCTGATTCCGAGCAGCGGGTAGATGGCGAGGCTGAACGTGAACGCGTTCACGTGTGGTGTGATCGGCCAGCCGACGTGGTTCCCGCGGATGATGTGGTCGACGTGGTGCGCTGCGCCCAACGTCGTTGGAACCACCGCGAACAGCAGGAGCGCCCGGGTAAGACTCGTGTTCTCGGTTGGCAGCTCGACCGAAAGCTTCTGTGTGACGTCCATATCTGTAGGTCGCCGCGGTCACTACTCAGCGTTTGCCCAACGTCTTGGGGAAACAGGAGTCCACACCGGCACCACAGCGAGGCACCGTGGGGCGAAATATCCTGGGTCAACGCGTCCAGCCCAACGTCTCGGGTCAAATCGCAAGCACGGGGCCGCCGAAGACACGTCCGGTATCACGCCCTGATCCAGATCGCAACGGAATCTACGACAGAAAGGTCACACCCGAACGCGACGCGGAGTTCGTCGTGTTCACCTCGGGATGTGGATCGACGCGTTCCGGAACGTCCACCAATGGCTGCCGGTCCTGCTCGCTGCGCCCCGAATGTTGCGCGAACTCCTCGGTGACTCCGAATCAGGCCTGCTCGGCAGCCGGACGGTCCTCGGACCGGGCATCCGCAACATCGGGTTCGTCCACTACTGGGACTCGTTCGACTCACTCCGAGACGGTGAATGTGACCGAGCGACGCCTCCGGCATCAGCTCTCGACGGGGGAAACTGGGGTCTCGTGCTGTTCGTATTTGTCCTCGAACTCCTGGATGAGTTGACCCACCTTTGCGTACCAGTCGTTGAGCGTCCGTTGCATCTCGTCAGTGATCTGCGACGGATCAGTCGGCGAGTAGACGTGGTAGTAGCCGCCTTGGTCGTAGTTGATCTGGTCTTTTCCGATAACTCCCGTCTGAAGCAGTCGCTGGACGGCACGGTAGGCAGTCGATCGCTCGCGGTCGATAGACTCGGCAATCTCGTCGACCGTCAGTGGCTCTCCAGCCTCGACGAGCGCTTGGAAACACACCTTGTCGATCCGCTTGAGCCCGTGCATACACTCCAACAGCCCTTCGCACTCCATCTCACGACGAAGTTGTTCCGACATTGAATCTGACATTGGCACTACCGCTGTGTACGGACCGACGCGGGAAAAGAGTTTTGTGAGTATTGTACAATTTTACGGCGGCTATTTCGAGCTGCACACACGCGCCACGGCGAAGCAACGTCGGGTCCGTCGCAGGACCGAGTGGTGGCGACAGCGGCTTCGGCACGGATCCAGCAGCCGCCTCTCCCCGTACACATCGGATGGAACCCACCAGCCGCCGACTCCGGACCACAGACCGCCGGAACGGCGTCGGCGTCGTCGCACGCCGCCAGGCCGTGGGGTGGCATATCGTTGTAGACGGGTTCGTACTCGCTGTCGCTCACGAGACAAATTTCGTGCCAGATCCCGACTGCCGCATCGGCTTTAGTACCGCCCCGGTAGTGCTCCTGCCACGCCGGGGAGGGCGACTGATCGCTGTCCCGAGCGCACTCTCGGAGTGTCGTAGCATCAGCGTTCACAGCTCCGAAGCAGCGGAACTACCGGAGCAGGGAGGCCCGAAGCGTTGTCTCTCTGTAGGCGTCTATGCTCCCGCCGTCGTAGGTACTGGGCGTTCTCGGTGAAGACGCAAGTTCGAACGGGGGCCGCAACCGACATCGCCCCCGCTCGCACCTGCCCGGTCGGGGGTGACATTGGCAGGGCGTGGTTCCGACTTCGGGGACGACAGGCGAGGGTCTCCCAGGGCGTATCCCGAGCGGAGTCCCTCAGAGGGCCCTTCTGATGCCGTCGGAGTTCGGGACGCTGTCACTTCTCGGTGGGTGCCGACGACTCCGCTCCAAAATCGAGTTGTCGTTCGAGCTGTTTGACGCCACTCCGATCGGTAATCTCGAACCGGTAGAGCCCGGTGTCTACGGGTCCGGGATCCTGCTCGAACAACTCAGGGCGCCACGACAGGTCCAGTTCCTCCTCGATCGCTGCTCGTTCGTCCTCGGGCACCCGCTCGATTGTCCCCGTGAGGAGTACGCTCTGCCAGTTGAACGTCCTGTGTACCTTGTAGACTAAAAACCGCGCAGCGTCCGCGCGCTCGCTCAGGGTCACCTTTCGACTGTCCGAACCCAAGACGTACACGAAGTAGAGCCTCGAATCGCCATCGAACCAGTAACTCAGGGGGCGTAGACAGGGAGCGGACTCAGCCGGGAGCCCAAGTATACCGGTGGCCGCAGTCGAGAGGGTCTGGTGGATGTCGTCGTCGTCCATCCGAAACATCCCGTGGTCCTCGAACTCGTCAACTGTCATACGTTAGTTTGTATTCGTACGATTATAAATCTGCCAGTCGGTGTGTACACCTCACCGGTAGCGAGAGCGTTTGGGGGGCCACATCCAGTGAGTCTCCGACCGGGAGTCGGTCTGAGGCCTGACACTGGCGGACGGAGCCGTCTTTCGCCTCCGCGGTCGGTGCCTTCGCCGCCGGAACCCGACGGGCAACGCGTCGGCGTCGACCGTGGCTCGAGGCGGCCTGTGACGCCCCGGAAGCCCTCAGCCGTGCTCTCTGGACGTCGAAAGCCGGTCTCGACGCGCGATCCGGACCCGTGATAGTGGGCTATTACCCTCCGGGCCCCTCGCAGCTACGGAACGCCCGCTCGCCGGAGCTGTAGCAGCCGCAAACCCAGGGACCCGAACCTCGGTTATGGAAACAACGCGGGGTTGCGGTGCGTCTACAACGGTATCAGCCAGGCGGACGTCTCCGACGCGTCACAGATACCCGAGACGGAAGCCCACGAGTTCAGTCGTGGGTTACTGACTCGGCTTCGTGGACTCCCTCGTCGTCGACCGCATCCGGGTCGTCGTCCGCGTCGCTGACGCTCTGTAAAAGCAGGTCCGTTCCTGCCGCGGCGACGGCGCCGACGCCGATCGCGCGCAACTGCCTGAGATACGCTGGCTTCGCTTCGAGCTCCGAGGCGTTGTCGAAGTTCTTTCCGATCATCCGCTTGACGAACTTGACACTCACCTGTGGGAAAACCGCAGTGACTGCTCCCTGCAAGAGTACGAACGCTGCGCCAATCGAACGGTTCGTTTGACTGTCTATCACGAGTTCGGCTACGGCTTCGAGGGGCATTAATATTGCGGATACTAGATAATACTATCAACCGGGCGTCGACTCGGTTTTGGGTGGTGCTGTCGTGGGGTGGCTGTGAGATACGGCTTATATGTACAAATCGGGCGTTTTTGAAGATAAAACGAGTGATTTCGAAACCGAGGTTCGTTCTCGCACGGGGAACATATTTTAGTGTGTTGCGCATATAGTGCAATATAGATGGCCAACAAGGCTTGTCAACTTCAGGTACGGAGGCTCGCCGGAGTGATGACATTGCTCGGGCTCACGCTCAGCGTGTCCGTGTCCCGGTGGTTTCTGCTTGTGATCGCGTTTGTCGGGGGAAACCTGATCCAGAGTAGCTTCACGGACACCTGTCCCGCCGAGGACCTGCTTCCAGGGTGTGAGACGGACGCCAGCCAGTAAATAAGCAATATTATCGATCAGCCTATGCTGCGGGGGCGGAAGTGGTGTGCGCAGCAGACCCGTCGGCTACGAGCGAGGCCGCCGTCGAGAACGAACCGTGTCGGACTGTCCGGGTCGGATCGGAGTTGGGAGGATGCATCTCGCCACCGACATCGGCTTGAACGTCCAGAGGGAGACGCTCGGCATCGACTTCGAGAAACGGTGTATGCCGTCCGCGCGGCGAAACACCGCTCGCTGTCGCTCGCGGGTCTCTATGAGTCGGGGGGATTCGGGCCGCGGTCGGACGTGGTCGCTTCGCTGCGCGCGACCTCCCTGGTTCGAATCTGCCGTAGCCACACACTTCGGCAGACGCTCCTCGCTTCGCTCGTCGGCAGTGCCGAAGAGAAGTGGGTCGGGGCGGATTCGAACCGCCGGCCTGCTCCGTGTGAAGGAGCCGTCATAACCGGACTAGACCACCGACCCCGTGCTCTGTGATTCCCGTGTGTCGGACTTAAGCGTTCTTCTTCGGTGGCTCGCTCGTGGCTGGCGCCTCAGTACGTCGGCGACTCCTCGGGTACCGCATCGCGGGCGTTCACCAGCCGTGCGAGGACGAACAGTCCGTCGGAGAGTCGGTTGAGATACCGGATCGCCTCCCCGTTCACCGGTTCGTCCGCAGCCAACGCGACCGCACGCCGCTCAGCGCGGCGGGCCACCGCCCGGGCGTGGTGCAGCGTCGCACCGGCCTCGCTGCCGCCGGGGAGAATAAACGACGTGAGCGGGTCGAGTTCCGCCTCGGCGTCGTCGATCGCGTCCTCTAGGCTCTCGACGTGGCTCGCCGTCATCTGCGGGTCGTCCTCGTCTGGGTCGGGGTTCGCGAAGTCGGCCTGGACGATGTGGAGTTGGTTTTGGATCGATTCGAGCGTGTCGTCGACGTCGTCGTAGCCTGTCGGACGCGCGGTCCCGATCAGTGCGTTCGCCTCGTCAACGGTGCCGTACGCCTCGATCCGAGCGCTGGTCTTCGAGACCCGGGACATATCCCGGAGGTCGGTCATCCCCTCGTCGCCGCGGCCGGTGTAGATCTTCATCGGGTTGCCGCGAGCGTACGCTCGATGTAGGTCAGGATGTTTTCGCTTTCGCACATCGTCACGCCGTTGTCGTCGTCGATCAGGACGGGTACCGCGCGTTGGCCGCTCACGCGTTTGACCTCGTCGCGCTTCGAGTGGAGCCCCGCTACCCAGATGGTCTCGTAGGGGATGTCGTGGTCCTCCAAGGCGTCGTGAACCGTTTCGCAGTACGGACAGCCGTCGAGCGCGTACAGTTCGATGCTCACACGCCCACCTGGGGTCGCCACCCCAAAGAGGTTTGCTCGGAGAGACGTGGCGGGCCGAGGTCGCGAACGGAGGCGTTCGCTCGGCCCCGCGAATGAAGTGCGTGGGGATCGTACTCACGGATATGAGCGTCACGGGCCTCTGTCAGGTATGCGAGAGTCGGGAGGCCGAGTACGCCTGCCACCAGTGCGGTGCGGCGGTGTGTCCGGTCCACTTCGAGCAGGACGAGGGCGTTTGCGTCCACTGCGCCGACCCGAACGGGACCGAAGACGTGTTCGCCGAGTCCGACGACGATGGCGGCGCGCCGGAGTTCCGGTAGCGTCGTCGGTCGGTTCGCGGGCGTCGACACCGGCTGTTCTCACTCGTCGAATCGATACCGGTTCAACTGGTTTCTGAGTCGCTTCGCCGCTTCGCCCGCCGCGCCCGCGAAGTCGGTGCCCCGGCCCTCGCCCGCGAAGATGATCCCCCGCGAGGAGTTCACCAGCCCGACGCCGTCGGCCAGTCCGTGCTCCACGGCGGCCTCCGCGTCGCCGCCCTGCGCGCCGACGCCGGGCACGAGAAACGGAAGGGCAGGCACCTGATCGCGGAGGTCGGCCAGCTCTTCGGGCGCAGTGGCGCCGACCACGAGCCCGACGTTGCCGTGTTCGTTCCAGAGGTCCGCCAGGGCAGCGACCCGCTCGTAGACGGGCTCCCCCGAGGCGAGTTCCAGGTCCTGGAGGTCGGCTCCGCCCGGGTTGGAGGTTCGGCAGAGCACGAACACGCCCTTCTCGGCGCGGTCGAGAAACGGCTGCAGCGAGTCCCGCCCTAGATAGGGGTTGACCGTGATCGCGTCGACGTGGTCGAGGAGGTTCGCGTACTGTCGAGTGGTATTTCCGATGTCGGCGCGCTTGGCGTCGAGTAACACAGGGACGTCTTTGCCGTGGGCGTACGCGACCGTCTCACGCAGCGTTCGCCACCCGTCGGCACTCTCGTAGAACGCCGCGTTCGGCTTGTAACACGCGGCGTACTCGTGGGTCGCGTCGATTATTCGGCGGTTGAACGCCCACTGCGGGAGGTCCTCGTCGCGAAGGTGCTCCGGAATCCGTGACGGGTCGGCGTCGAGGCCGACCGAGACGACGCTGTCGATCCGATCGATCCGCTCGCCGAGCCGATCGAAGAAGGACGATCCCATACCGGTGAGGTCCGAGCGAGTGGGGCCTAAGGGTTCTGTTCCGTGCAGGCCGATCGACCCCGCTGGTCAGGGGGCACTGGTGCGGAAGGAGAGATCCAAGCTCGGCGCGCTGTGTGTGAGCGATCCCATCGAGACAACGTCGACACCGGTGGCGGCGTACGTCGCGACGGTGTCGAGGGTGATGCCACCGCTGGCTTCCGTGAGGACGTCCTCGGGCAGGCGGTCGACGCCCTCCCGGACCGCCTCGGGTGGGAGGTTGTCGAGGAGGACGGCGTCGGCGCCGGCGGCGGCCGCCCGGGCCGCCGCGTCGGGCGACTCGACTTCCACCTCCAACGTCGTCGCGAACGACTTCCGCTCGCGGAACTGTTCGATCGCGTCGTCGAGTCCCATCTCGGCGATGTGGTTGTCCTTGACCAGCACCATCCCCGACAGCGTGAGCCGATGCGTGTCGCCACCCCCGGCGGCGACGGCGCGTTTCTCGACGCCCCGGAGTCCCGGCGTCGTCTTCCGGGTCGCCGCCACCCGGACGGTCTCGGAACCTTCCCGTGCGGCCTGCACCGCCTGTCGCGTCCGCGTGGCGACCCCCGACGCGTGCCCAACGACGTTGACGGCGGTGCGTTCGCCGCGAAGCACGTCCCGTGCGGCTCCCGAAACGTCCAGCACGGAGGTGCCCGCCTCGACCGCGTCACCGGCGTCGACCGTCGGTGTCGCCTCGACGCCGAGATGCTCGAACACCGCGACGGCGGCGTTGAGGCCGGCAGCGACGCCGGGTTCGGTCGCAACCAGCCGTCCAGTGGTCCGCCCCGGGACGTCGTTCGTGACGTCCCGGTGGCCGACGTCCTCGCGGAGCCACCGTTCGACCGTCGCGGTCGTCAGCACGCGTCCCCCCGCTGGGCCGCGGTCGGATCCGTGTCGGCGTCGGTCACGACATAGTGACACCCCGCCGACGGCGCGTCGCTGGCGGCACGGGCGACGAGAAGCCCGCACACCGCGGCGTTCCGGAGTTCGTACAGCGACCGCGACACGCGGGTTCGCGTGTACGCGTCGACCTCGCCTTTCAACCGGCGGAGCGCCGATCGAGCGCGGTCGAGCCCCGACCGGGTTCGCTCGATGCCGACCGCGGTCTCCATTGTCTCCCGGAGCCGCCGGTACTTCGCCTCGGCGAAGGCGTCAGGGAGGTCGGGGTCGCGTTCGAGCGGGTCCGGCGCCTCGATGGGCTCGGGATCGTCGGCGTCGGCCGCTGATTCGCCCGCCCGGAGTCCCCAGACGAGCCCCTCGAGCAGGCTGGTCGACGCGAGCCGGTTCGCGCCGTGAACCCCCGTTCTGGCGCACTCGCCGACCGCGTAGAGCCGGTCGAGCGTCGTCCGCCCGCGGTCGTCGACGGCGACGCCGCCGCAGAGGTAGTGCTCTGCGGGCGCGACCGGGATGCCGTCGGCCGGATCGACGCCGCGGTCCGCACACAGCGCCGCGAGGTCGGGAAACGCCGTCGCGAAGTCGGGGGCGACAGGCGAGACGTCGAGCTGTACGCTGCCCGTCCGCTCTCGTTCCGAGGCGACCGCGCGGGCGACGACGTCCCGCGGGGCGAGTTCGGCGTCCTCGTGGACGTCGGGCAGAAACCGCTCGCCGGCGGCGTTCCGGAGAACGGCGCCCTCGCCGCGAACCGCCTCGCTCAGCAGGAACGGGTCGGAGCCCGGATACGCGGTCGGGTGGAACTGCACGTACTGCATATCGGCGATTCGGGCGCCGGCGAACGCCGCCATCGCGATCCCGTCACCGGTGGCGCCGTCGGGGTTGGTGGTGGTCTCGTAACACGATCCGATCCCGCCGGTCGCCAACACCGTCGTGCCCGCAAACACCGGCTCGACGACGCCGTCGTCGAGAACGGAGACGCCGTGAACGCGCCCCTCGTGTGTGAGCAGGTCCAGCGCCATCGTGTCATCAAGAAACGTGACGCCCGCGCGGTCACGGAGGTGATTCAGGAACGGCCGGAGAATGTGCGAGCCGGTGGCGGCGTTGACGTGAAGGATCCGCCGCTCGGAGTGTGCCGCCTCCCGTCCCCGATCGTACGCCGCGAGCGGGGCCCCGGGGGCCGCGCCGTCGAATGGGACGTCGAGGGTGTCCACCAAGACGTCATTGACTGCGTCGCGTGCGTCGTTTACCAACACGTCGATCGCACCGGCGTCGGCAGTGCCGGCGCTGGCGTCGAGGACGTCGCCGCGGAACGACTCCGGATCCGCACCGGTGACAGCGATTCCGCCCTGCGCCCAGTCGGTCGAGGCGTCCGCCGGGGCGGTGGCCTTCGTCGCGACGGTGACGTCCGCACCGGCGCGAGAAGCGGCGAGCGCCGCGGCGCACCCGGCGATGCCGGACCCGATGACCAAGACGTCGGTCGCCCGAGTCATAGCTCGAGCATCCGATCGAGTGCGGTCGCCGCCAGTTCCCGCTCCCGCGGATCGACCTCGACGGCGTTGTGGACGTCGCCGTCCGCGAGCGATTCGAGTAACCAGGTCAGGTAGTTCGGGTCGATCTGCCGCATCGCGTTGCAGTCCATACACGCGTCGCCGCACAGCGGGCGCACGTCCACCTCGGGATGCCACCGCTGGAGGTGGTTCACGAGGTGAATTTCGGTGCCGACGGCCCAGGTCTCGCCGGGGTCGGCGTTCGCGACGGTGTCGCAGATCTGGCTGGTCGACCCCGCCTCGTCGGCCGCGACGACCACCTCACGACGGCACTCGGGGTGGACGATGACGTTCGCGTCGTGCTCGTCGCGCGCAGCTTCGACGTGGTCCGTGTCGAATCGCTCGTGGACCTGACAGTAGCCGTCCCAGAGAACGACGTCGGCATCGGCGACTGTCGCCGCGTCCGGGGCGTCAGGGCTCCACGGGTCCCACTCCGCGACGGTGTCGACGCCGAGTTCGGCAGCAGTATTGCGCCCGAGGTGTTTGTCCGGGAGGAAAAGCACCGTATCACCCCGCTCGAAGCCCCACTCGAAGGCGTCTGCCGCGTTCGAGGAGGTGCAGACGAGTCCGCCCTGGTCGGCGCAAAACGCCTTCAGGTCGGCGTAGGAGTTCATGTACGTGATCGGAACGACCTCGCGGTCGCCGGTCGCCTCGTCGATCCGCTCCCAGGCAGCGTCGACCTGAAGCGCCTCGGCCATCCCGGCCATCGGACACGACGCTTCCATCGACGGGAGCAACACGGTCTGGTCGTCGTCGGTGATGATGTCCGCGCTCTCGGCCATGAACGTCACCCCCGCGAAAACCACGTATTCGGCGTCCGAGGCGGCCGCGCGCGTCGAAAGCTCGTAGGAGTCACCGATGAAGTCGGCGTGTTCGACGATCTCGCGCCGCTGGTAGTTGTGGCCGAGAACGACGACGTCGTCACCCAACGCGTCGCGTGCCGATTCGATCCGGTCGGCGCGTTCCTCGGGCGTCAGCTCTCGATACTCCTCGGGGAGTTGTTCGAGGTTGTCATATTTGAAGAGGCTCAGGTCGGAGTCGAAGCCTGCGGTTTCTAATCGTGCCATAATATGCCTTCTCTCAGGTGATTATCTCTCACGACCGAATAGTGAAAAAATTTTTTCTTCGAAAAATCAGTTCGAGAGAGAACAGTCCGTTTCAGCGGCGATCGAAGACGACTACTGAATGGTCTGCGGAGCGACCGCCACCGTCCGAACTCGGGTCGGTACCGCGCTCGATCCGACGCTCGCGCCGGGGGATGGAGCCGCGTCGGCGGTTCCACGTTGTCTCCGTTGACGCGTGCAGTCGACACGACGGCGGCCGAATCTCCGGTTCGTGGATACTGCGGTGTCGGTCGCTGCATCTATGGAACCCGAAACCGTTAGGCCCGCGCCGCGGAACCAGGGTGTATGACAGACGCCGCAGACCTCGCCGCGCGCGTCCGCGAGGGGGATCTCCGATTGCACGAACTAGACGATCACGCCGACCCCGACGTCGCTGCCGCGGCACGCCGTCGCCTGGTGGAGTCCCAGACCGACGCGTCGCTGGCGTCAGTCGGTGACTACGGCTTTCCCGCAGCCCGCGCCGACCCGAACATCGAGAACATGATCGGCGCGGTCCAGGTGCCTATGGGGGTCGCCGGCCCTATCGCCGTCGACGGCGGCGTCGCCGAGGGCGAGGCGTACCTGCCGCTGGCGACGACCGAGGGCGCGCTGCTCGCCAGCGTCAACCGCGGATGTTCGGTGCTCAACGCCGCGGGCGGGGCCACTGCCCGGATCATCAAATCCGGGATGACCCGCGCGCCGGTTTTCCGAGTCGCCGACGTGGTCGAGGCGGAGGCGCTGGTCTCGTGGGTCCGCGACAACACCGACCCGCTTCGCGAGGCGGCCGCGGAGACGACGAACCACGGCGAACTCCTCGACGTGACACCGTACGTTGTTGGGAACTCCGTCTATCTCCGATTCCGTTACGACACCAAGGACGCGATGGGGATGAACATGGCCACGATCGCGACCGAGGCCGCCTGCGACGTGATCGAGGCCGAAACGGAGGCCTCACTGGTAGCGCTGTCTGGGAACCTCTGCACCGACAAAAAGCCCGCCGCAATCAACGCGGTTGAGGGCCGGGGGCGGAGCGTGACCGCCGACGTGACTGTTCCCCGTGAGATCGTCACGGAGCGGCTCCACACCACGCCGGAAGCCATCGCGGAGCTGAACACACGCAAGAACCTGGTGGGATCGGCGAAGGCCGGCAGTCTCGGGTTCAACGCCCACGTTGCGAACGTGGTGGCGGCGATCTTCTTAGCAACCGGCCAAGACGAGGCCCAGGTGGTCGAGGGCGCAAACGCCATCACCACCGCGGAAGTCCGCGGGGACGAGTCAGGTTCCGACGGCGACCTCTACGTGTCGGTGTCGCTGTCGTCGCTGGAGGTCGGCACCGTGGGCGGCGGCACGAAACTCCCGACGCAGGCGGAGGCGCTCGACGTCTTGGGGCTCCGCGGCGGCGGCGATCCACCGGGGTCGAACGCCGACGCGTTCGCGGAGTACATCGCTGCAGGCGCACTCGCGGGAGAACTCTCCTTGGTGTCGGCGCTGGCGTCGCGGCACCTCTCCAGTGCCCACGCCGAGTTGGGGCGGTAGGGCGGGTCTTACCCGTCGGCGTTGCCGACGATCCCGGTCGTGAGCAGCGTTCCGATCCCGACGAGGCCGGCGCCGACGGCGAGCAGCGGCGGCCCCGGCAGCCCCACGGCGTCCCCGTTGGCGGCCGCGAGCCCCACCGAGAGCCCGAGCCACCCCAGCCCCGACAGCGACAGTCCCGCGCCGCGGCGGCGCTGCCCCTGGATCACTGCCGCGCCCGCGAGTACGGTGTGGGCCGCGAGGAACGCGACCCCCGCGATCACCAGCCGGCCGGTGAGCGCGAGCCCCGCGCCGCCCACGAAGCAGACGGCGACGAGCCCGCGGATGATCCGGCCGGCCGGATGGGATCCGAGCGACGCAGAGCGGCTCACAGGAGTCGGTAGGCGCCGTTGGACTCGGAGACTTCCCCCCGGTGGGCGAGCTTCTCCAGCAGTTCCTCGGCCTTTTTTCCGGGGACGCCGTGGGACTCGGCGTACGCGGCGACCGTCGCGGCCGTCGGCGCGTCGTGTTCCCGAATGGCGTCGCGGACGACCTCGTCACGACTCCGCGAACCCGACCGCGACGACGCGCGCTCGCCGGCGGCCGCGACCGCCTCGGGATCCAGCCCCGATCCCTGGAGGTACTCTTGGTCGTCGACGCCGCTGTCGTCGAGGTCGCGTTCCATCTCCGCGACGTGGGCTGTTTCGGCGAACGCCTCGCTGTTGCCGCCGCGCTTTGCGAGCAGCGCCGCCCGGGCCTGGCGGGCGGCCTCGCGGTTCTCGTCCTCGGCGAGCCGGCGGAGCTTCTTCGTCTGGTGCGTCCGACCGCACCGCGGACACGTGGCCGTCTCGGCGGTCCGGGGGTCCGAGAGCAGCCAGAGGTGGTCGCAGTCCGAACAGCCGACGACGGCGTACATACGCCTTCATTCCGCGGCGTCCGGTTTGAAGCTTCGGCTCAACGGCTGCACCGGCTACTCGTCGACCGGCTCGAAGCTCGCGTCGCCGTCGTCGAACGTCAGTCGCTCGTGTCGCTCGACACTCACCGCGTCGCCGACCTCCGGTAGAAGCGCCTCCGAGACGCGGAATGACGACAGGTGGGCCGTGTCGCGGACCCACGCGATCCGGGCCTCGGCCGGGTTGTACTGCCCGACGGTCGCGACCGCGGCCCGCAGCGCGTGCCGGTCGGAGGGCACCACGACTGGGATCGACGACCGCGACAGCGACCCGCTGGTCAGGGCGTTGGTGTACATCTCGGCGAGCTCCAGTTCGGACGCGACCGCGGCGGTGGTGACGTCCGCCAGCCCGATCCCGTGGCCGTTGCCGTGGGTCGCGTCGGTCAGCCCCAGCGCGACGATACGGTCGATGTCGGGCGTTGCGGGATCGGCGGCGTTCACGGTGCCGTACCGCCCGGTCACGTTCGTGTCCATTCCCGACCCCGACACGTCCTTGCCGATCTCCTCGATCACGAGGGCGTCGAGGTCCTCGACCGGGAGCGTCGGGAGGTACTCCCGCGCCCGCTCCAAGAGGTCGGCTTCGGCGTCCGGGAGGTCGCCAGCGGGGATCCCCTCGACGTGAGCCGTCCGGTCGTGGGGGTTCTCCACGACCGCGACCCCGCCGACGACCGGCGCGTTGGCGCGAACGACATCCAGCGCGCGCTCGATCGTGTCGACGTAGCCGTGGGTCAGCGCGGCCGCGTGGAACGCTCGCGCGCCGGGGCGCTTCCCGAGTCCGACGGTGAGCATCTTCGAGAGCCCGCTCTCGACTCGCCCGGAGAAGTTGGTGTGGGGTTTCACGCGGTTGACCACCACGATCCCGTCGGCCTCCAAGACAGCAGTCGCCACCGGCACCTCGTGGTCGCGGTCGGTCGTCCCGACGACGGCGGTCTCCATCCGGGCGTCGATCGGACACCCCAGCGCGTCTTCGGTGAGCCCGAGGGCGGCGAGCGTCCGGCGCTGGCCCTCGGCCGTCGCGCCGCCGTGGCTTCCCATCGCGGGCACCACCACGGGGTCGTACCCCGCGGCCGACACCGTCGCGACGACGGCTTCGGCGATCTGGCAGACGTCGTGGATGCCACGGCTCCCGAGCCCCACGGCGACCGTGCCCCCTGCGGGGACCGCCGAGAGCGGCAGCGACGCGACCGCGTCGCGCGCGGCCCCGCGGACGTCGTTGAGCGTGGGCGAGTCGGGATCGTAGGACACCTGCGCGAACGTCGGGAACGGCACCTCCGGGAGGGCGGCATCGATGACCTCGGCGTCGGGAAACTCCATACGCACGCGTCTACGGGACCGTACAAAAGCTGAGGGCCGCAAGGGCGTCCCAAGCCCGCGTCCGAGACCGGCTTACGCCAGCTCGTCGATCCGGTCGACGACGGCGTCGGCGAACTCCGAGGTCGACAGCTTCGTGCCGCCCTCGATCTGGCGGTGGAGGTCGTAGGTGACCTCGCCGGAGGCGATGGCGTCCTCGACGGCGTCGCGGATGAGCGCGCCGGCGTCGTTCCACCCGAGGTACTCGAAGAGCAACCGGCCCGAGAGGATCATCGCGGTGGGGTTGACCTTGTTCTCGCCGGCGTACTTCGGTGCGGAGCCGTGAACCGGCTCCGCGAGGCAGAGCCCGTCGCCGAAGTTGGCACCGGGTGCGATGCCGAGCCCGCCGATCTGGGCGCCGGCGGCGTCCGAGAGGTAGTCGCCGTTGAGGTTCATCGTCGCGATGACGTCGTATTCGCCGGTTCGAGTCAGGAGCTGCTGGAGCATATTGTCCGCGATCCGGTCGTTGACGACCAGCTTGTCGTCGGGAGCCTCGCCGTCGTACTCCTCCCAGAGTTCGTCCTCGGTGATCGCGACATCGTCGTACTCCGCTGCGACGAGTTCGTAGCCCCAGTCGCGGAACGCACCCTCGGTGAACTTCATGATGTTGCCTTTGTGAACCAGAGTCACCGTGTCGCGGTCGTTTTCGAGGGCGTACTCGATGGCCTGCCGGACCAGCCGCTTCGTGCCGAACTCCGTGATCGGCTTGACGCCGAGCCCGATGGGGCCGTCGTGGAGCATCTCGTCGTAGCCCATCTCGTCGGCGACGAACGACTTCACCTGCTCGACCTCGTCGGTGCCGGCTTCCCACTCGATGCCGGCGTAGACGTCTTCGGTGTTCTCCCGGAAGGTGACCATGTCCATCTCCTCGGGAGATTTCACCGGCGAGGGGACGCCGTCGAGGTAGTAGGTGGGCCGAACGTTGGCGTAGAGGTCGAGCTCCTGCCTGAGCGCGACGTTCAAAGAGCGGAACCCGGAGCCGACCGGCGTCGTGAGCGGGCCTTTGATCGCGGCGCGGTGCTCGCGGATGGCCGCGACCGTGTCGTCGGGAAGGTTGTCGCCGTACTTCTCGCGGGCGGAGCTCCCGGCGTAGACCCGCATCCACGCGACGGAGCGCCCGGTCGCCTCCGCGGCGGCGTCGAGTACCTGCTGTGCGGCGGGGCCGACGTCGGTCCCGATGCCGTCCCCGTGGATGATCGGGACGATTGGGGTGTCGGGGACATCCAGCTCGCCGGTCTCGGGATCGACGAGCGTGATTTTCGATCCCTCGTCGGGAACCGTGACCTGATCGTAGCTCATAAACACCCGGTGTTTTCCGCACCGGACCTAAATCAGTGCCGTTACCGTGGCGGCCGGCAAATGCTGCCGTATTCGGTACCGCGGCACCGAACCTACCGGACTGTGCCGGCGGTCACAACTCCGACCGCATCGGTACTGCGGGCGGACGCCACCGGCTGCGGCCGCGGGCCTCGAACGGCCGGGGTTCTTGTGCGCGGGTCACCAACGAGAGCGTGATGCACAACACATCCGATCGACCCCTCGAAGCCGACGACACCGGAACGATCACTGTCTACTCCGACTACGTCTGCCCGTTCTGTTACCTCGGCCGACAGTCGCTCGAAACCTACCAGTCCGACCGCGAGGAGCCACTCCGGATCGATTGGCGACCGTTCGACCTCCGAGCGGGCAAGCGGGCGCCCGACGGGTCGATCGATCACGACGCCGACGACGGGAAAGGCGAGTCCTACTACGAACGGGCCAAAGAGAACGTCTCGCGGCTGCGCGAGGAGTACGGCGCCGACGAGATGGAACTGGACCTCGCGACCGAGGTCGACTCCCTGCCCGCACAGCTCGTCTCGGTGGCGGTCCGGGAGACCTACGACTACGATACGTGGCGTGACTTCGACGAGGCCGTGTTCGCGGCGCTGTGGCACGAGGGCCGCGACATCGGTGACGGGGACGTCCTCGTCGACATCGCGACCGACGCAGGCGTCGACCCCGACGACGTCCGGAGCGCCCTCGCCGACGAGGCGCGCCGGGCCGCGCTCGACGAGCAGTTCCGGCAGGCGCAGTCGGACGGGGTCACGGGCGTGCCGACGTTCGTCGCCGACGGCCACGCCGCCCGGGGTGCGGTCCCGCCGGAGCAGCTCGAGCGGTTGGTGGAGGGCACGTAACCGCCGGGGCGTAGGGCTTCAGGAGTCGATATGGTCGGAACCCTGCGTTGTGGCTACTCCTCTTCGAAGGTCTGCCACTCCGTCTCCGTGCCGAGGATCCCCGCGAGCGAGGCGACCATCGACTGGAGTTCGTCGATCTGCCGCCGCTGCTGTTCTACGAGGTCTTGGAGCTCCTCGATCTGTGATCGGCTCTGGTCGTGCTGTTGGTTCGTCTCCGAGATGTTCGCCGAGAGCGACTCGATGGCCTCGGAGAGGTGGGTGACGTCTTGCTCGGTCGCCAGCCCGTGTTCCTGCGGGTCGCGAAGCATCTCCCTGTGAGTGACGATGGCATCGGAGACGCTCGCGCTCCCATCCGGCAGCGCGATCTGCAGCGGGTTAGCGTCCGGCGCCCCGTCGGTCGGTTGCGCGTCGTCGGATTCGGTGGTCCGGTCGTCGTCCGTGTCGGCGTCTGAGTCCGCAGTTTGGCCACTCATACACACTGTTCATCGAGGCAGGAGTATAAATCACCGTCAGACAATACACACCAGACTGATACGAACGCCGCCCGTGCCACGCGAGGCCCCTCTCGGTCGAACCGTGGCAGGGCTCACACGCCGGGCGGGCCGATGGGGCCCGCTGCGGCCCGCGGGGCGCCGACGACGAGCGCCCGCCTGCGTGCCGGCCCGCGACCACGGTCGTCTTACTCAGCCGGCTCGGAGTCCGCCGCGGCGTCGTCGTCCGTCTCGCCGCCGTCCGCTGCGACGGTCGCCGGGTCGTCGCCGGTCGGCGTCGCGTGGAGCCACTCGTCGGCCCACGCCTCGATCTCGTCGAACACCGGACACAGCGAGCGCCCCTTCGGGGTCAACGAGTAGAACGTCGCGACCGGCGCGTCCTCTTCGAGACGACGGTTCACGAACCCCAGCGCCTGGAGGTCGTCAACGACTCGCGAGAGCGTCCGGGAGCTGGCGTCTGTGGAGCGTTTGAGCTCGTTGAACCGTTTCTCACCGTCTTGGAGGTCGTGGAGTACGATCAGTCGCCACTGGGAGCCGATCTGTTCCAGCGAGTCGATGACCGAGCAGGGCTCGTCGGTGTCGTCGGCCGGGTCGGGTTCGGGGGGCACAGGTGTCGCATTCGTCCGCGAAGGTCCAAACCTTTTCGATGGTATAGTAGGTAACGGAGCGGTACCGGAACCGCGCCCGGAGACACCACGATGCAACCGGACGACACACACCACGGCACGACCGTAGCGGGCGACCCGCGGGAGACGCGTCGGTTCGACACCGGGGCCCTGGGGCTGCGGGGCGTCGCGCGCACGGCCGACGCCACCGGCACGACGACGGATCGCCGCGACGCCCGCCCGGAAGCCTCGGGACGAACGGTCGAGGCGCTCACGGATGGAGGGATGGGCGAGTGAGCCGGGCCGACGACCCCCACGGCGGGCAGCCGATCCGGACGGCGGGTGCCGCTCCCGACGAGGCCGACGCTGCGGTGGTGCTGGCCCACGGTCGCGGCGCGCGCGCTGACGGTATGCTCCAGTTCGCCCAGGAGTTCGGTCGTGAGGGGGTTCATTACGCCGCACCGCAGGCACGGCGCGGCACCTGGTATCCCAACTCGTTTCTCGCGCCGGTCGGGCGGAACCAGCCGCATCTCGATTCGGCACTCGCTCACGTCGGGCGGGCGGTCGAACACGCCCAGTCCGGCGGTCTCCCGATCGGGAGGGTGCTCCTCGTGGGGTTTTCCCAGGGAGCGTGTCTGGCCGGGGAGTTCGTCGCACGCGACCCGAAGCGGTACGCCGGGGTGGTGCTGTTGTCGGGCGGGTTGATCGGCGCGGAGGGGACGGAGTTCGACCACGACGGCGACGTCGACGGAATGCCGTTCTTCTTGGGCGTCAGCGACGACGACCCCCACATTCCGGTCTCGCGCGCGGCGGAGACCGTCGAGGTCTTCGAGCGACTCGGTGCTGACGTTCGGTTCGACGAGTACCACGGTCGCGGCCACGGCATCTTCGAAGAGGAGCTAACGTATCTCCGGGCGTTGGTCGAACGCGTCGTCGAGTGAGAGACGCCCCGGGACGTTCGCGCCTTCCGGAGCCGCAGTCGTGCGCACCGACACGCTACTGTCCTCAGAAGAACGACACGCGTCTCCACCCCTCGCCGCCTGTGGGGGTCGCTTCGGTGCGGGCGGACCCGTCGGGGGTGAACTCGGCGAGGGCGCACGCGCCGACCACGAGATCCGGCCACACCTGAGACAGTCCGGCCATCGCGCGGCGCTACGCGTTCACCAAGCGTCGGCTTCGGAACCTCTTTGGGTCGTTCGGCCGTTGCTACGCGTATGAGTCACGGACCGCTCGACGACGAGACGCTGGAGAAATACAGGCACGCAGGGACCGTGCTCCGGGAGGTACTGGACGACGCCGCAGAGCTGGTCGAACCGGGCGTCACCCACCTCGAGGTCGCCGAGTTCGCCGAAGAGCGGATCTACGAGCGAGCCGACGGGTGTGCCTTCCCCGCGAACATCAGCATCGACGAGGAGGCGTCCCACGCTACCCCCGCTGCCGACGACGACGCCGAGTTCGGCGAGGAGATGGTCTGTCTCGACTGCGGCGTCCACGTCGACGGCTACATTGCCGATGCCGCGGTGACGGTCGATCTCTCCGGAACCTCCGAACTCGTCGCGGCCGCCGAGGAGGCGCTTGACGCCGCCCTCGACGTGGTCGGCCCCGGCGTCGAGACCGGTGAGGTCGGCGCGGCGGTCGAGGAGGTGATCCGCGGGTACGGTTACACGCCGATACTGAACCTCTCGGGTCACGGCGTCGCCCAGTGGGACGCCCACACCGGGCCGACGATCCCAAACCGCGGAACCGACCGCGGGGTGGAACTCGAAGTCGGCGACGTGGTCGCGATCGAGCCGTTCGCGACCACCGGCCGCGGGAAGGTCTCGGAGGGGTCCAAAGAGGAGATCTACAGCCTCGAATCCGATCGATCGGTCCGGAACCGGACCGCTCGGCAGGTGCTCGAACAGGTGACCGAGGAGTACCGGACGCTGCCCTTTGCCACCCGGTGGCTGGACTCCCCGCGGGCGGAGATGGCAGTCCGGCGGCTGGAACAGCAGGGCGTCCTCCACGGCTACCCCGTCCTGAAGGAGGACGACGGCGAGCTCGTGAGCCAGGCCGAGCACACCGTCGTGATCACCGACGACGGGTGTGAGATTCTGACGGCCTGACCGTCGATGGACAGGATATTCGCACCCTGGCGGATCGAGTGGGTCGAGCGCGACCCCGAGGACGACGACATTGAGGGGTGCCCGTTCTGCGTGCTGCCCGACCGCGACGCCGACCCCGAGAGCCGGATCGTCGCCCGCAGCCGGCGCTCGTTCGTCATCCTGAACAACTACCCGTACAGCCCCGGGCACGTGATGGTGATCCCGTATCGCCACGCCGGCGAGTGGGGGTCGCTTTCCGACGCCGAACTCCTGGATCACGCCCGGTTGAAGGTCGCGGCGATCGACGCACTCGAGAACGGCCTTGGCCCCGACGGCATCAACGCGGGGGAGAACCTCGGCGGCGAGGCCGCCGGCGGGTCGATCGAGGACCACGTCCACACCCACCTCGTGCCGCGGTGGGGCGGCGACACCAACTTCATGCCCGTGATCGGCGACACGGGCGTGATCGTGGAGGCGTTGTCAGACACCTACGACCGTCTCCACGCGGCGTTCGCGGCGCATCCGGACGCTGTCGGTGATTCCGGCGGCGACGACGATCCCGATCGGGCGGTCGAACTGCGGTTCGGGGCGGTCGGAGATACCGACGCCACGCCGTAACCCGGCGCACCGGAACGGGCCACGCCGCTACGGGGCGAGGACGACCGGACTCCGCTGTTCCTCTAGGATCCGCTCGGGGTACTCTCCGAGAAGACCGCGTCGGCGACGGCGTCCGGCCCGTGTCGGACCATCGCGGTCTCGGCGTCTGCCATCTCGACGGGGTCGAGCACCTGCCGTTGAACCGGCTCTATCGAGCCGATACCCTACGTCGAGTGAACGGAGGCCTCGGCGTCGATGCCCGGATCGTCGACGATCGCCCGTCGTGTCGGGTCCGTGCCGGCTGGCGCGTCCACTGGCCGGCGCAACGCTGACGGTATCCGACGGCACCTGACGCTCCGCCGAGACGATGTCGAAAGCTATCGGCAGGTTCCTATGGGGGCTGGCTGCGCTCCGGTCTCCGGCCTCCGGGATCCGGGAGGACCGAAGCGACTTAGCCGTCGCACGGGAAGATGACGGTGATGAGCGACGATCGGCGACGCGTCGTCCGCCGCGTGGGTGCGGTCGTGCTCGCCGTCAACCTCGGCCTCGTGGTTGCAAAAGGCGGGGTCTGGTGGCTCACGGGGAGCCTCGCCGTCGGGTCGGAGGCGGTCAACAGCCTCGCCGACACCGCCTACAGCCTGATCATCCTCGCGGGGCTGTACCTCACTACGCAGCCGCCGGACTTCGAGCACCCCCACGGCCACGAGCGGATCGAGCCGTTCGTCTCGCTGTTCGTCGCCCTCGGCGTGTTCGTCGCGGGCGGGGTCGTTCTCTGGAACGCCGTGACATCGGTGCTCAACGGGACGTACGGCGTCGAAGCGGGGGCGGCCGGCGTCGCCGTGTTGGTCGCGACGGCGGCGGCAAAGTTCTGGCTCTACCGATACTGCCTCGCGGTCGGCCGCGAGCGCCACTCACCCGCAGTCGTCGCCGCCGCCTTGGACAACCGCAACGACATTCTCACCGCCGGCGCGGCACTGATCGGCGTGCTCGGGGCGTCGTTCGGCGCGCCGGTCCTCGATCCGGTCGCCGCAGGCGTCGTTTCGGTGGGGATCTTCTACACTGGCTTCGAGATCGTCCGCGACAACGTGAGCTACCTGGTCGGTGCCGCACCGCCGGAGGACCTCCGACGGGAGATCCTCGAACAGGCCCTGTCACACCCGCGGGTCCGGGGCGCACACGACGTGGTCGCCCACTACGTCGGCCCCGAGGTGGACGTGAGCCTCCACATCGAGGTCGAAGGGCACATGTCGCTGTTCGAGGCCCACGACATCGAGTCCGAGGTGGTGGAGTCGATCCGTGCGATGCCGGAGGTCGACGACGTGTTCGTCCACGTGGATCCGAAGGAACTCGGCGAGTGGAAGCCCGACGACGCCGACCGGGTCGTCGGGACCGCAGTCGCCAGTGAGGGGAGCGTCCCGCCGAGGCGGGGCCACGGGGAGGGGGCCGCCTCATCGGAGGCGACCGATGCCGAGGGCACCGAAAGGCGGGACTGAGCGTCGGGCGTGCCACAGGCATTCGTGATACGGCATTGATATTTTCTCCGCCCCGAAGGGTAGGGTAGTTCACCCGCGAATAGTCCATCGCCCCTGTTCCGGGTTCGGTATTCGTCGGCTACACCGGCTCGCCGAACGCGTAGACGGTCTGGTGGCTCGTGACCTCGACCTCGACGGTGTCGCCGGGCTCGACTCCCCGCTCGTCCGCGTCGCGCACGATGATCTGCCGGTAGGCGTCGTCGCGGCACTTCATCGAGTCGCCGGTCCCCTCTCGGACCGCCATCACTCGGTACCGGTTACCCACCATCGACTCGTAGGCCTCCGCGACGACCTCCCGCTTCAGCGTCGACATCTCCTTCGAGCGGTCCTTTTTGACCTGACCGCCTAGCCCTTTCAGGTCGGCAGCGTCGGTGCCGGGACGCTTCGAGAACCGCGTGACGTTCGCCTTTTCAGGCTTCACCTCACGGAACAGCGCCATACTCCGGGCGTGGTCTTCGGGCGTCTCGGTCGGGAATCCCACGATGAAGTCGGTCGACAGCGTCCAGTGGTCGAGCCGGTCGTCGAAGGTCTCGACGATCTCGCGGAACTTCCCGACGCGGTGCTGGCGGCGCATGTCTTCGAGGACGGTGTCGGACCCCGACTGCACCGGCAGGTGGATGAAGTTGTAGAGCTGGTCGTGGCGCGCGAAGACGTCGGCCAGGCTCTCACGGATCCCGTGGATTCCGCCGGGGTTGGCCATCCCCAGACGGACTCGGAACTCGCCGTCGATCTCCGAGCAGATCCGATCGAGGAGTTCGGGGAGTTTCCGTTCGCCCTCGTCCCACCCGTAGACGCCGGTGTCCTGGCCGGTGATCCGGAGCTCCTTCGCGCCGGCGTGGACCAAGGCGCGGGCCTTCTCGACGTTCTCTTCGACCGGCGGGGAGTCGACGCGACCGGTCGCGAACTTGGTGATGCAGTACGAGCAGTTCGACAGACACCCGCGAGCGATCGGCAGGATGCCGACCACGCCGTCGAGCACGGGTTCGGTGTCGGGCCCGGGGGTTGGACACTCGCCGTTCGTGACCGCCGCGGGGACGTCGTCCCAGTGGAGGATCTGTGCGTCGACGTCCTCCTCGCGGAACTCATCGGCCTGTGCGAGCGCCATACACCCGGTGACGATCAGGTCTGCCGTCTCAGCTTCGAGTTCTTTGGCCCGGCGGAGCATATTCCGCTCCGTCTTCTCCACGACCGTGCAGGAGTTCATAATGGCGACGTCGGCTGCGTCAGCGCTCTCGACCGGGTAGTGACCGGCGTCGCGAAGCGCGGTCTCGATCCGCTGGCTCTCGCCACGGTTCGAGGCACAGCCGTACGTCTCGATGTGGTATCGAGCCATTCGATCAGTGTGGAATACCGGATCCGCGGGCAAAAGCGCCGCGGTTCGGCAAGGACAGGAGAGCTAGTTGTTGAACATCTCGCGCATCATCGGATGCATCTCCATCAACTGCTCTTCTGCGATCTCCTCGTACAGCTTGTACGTGATCGAGACCGTCAGCAGCAGCCCGGTTCCGGAGACGCCACCGATGGTGCCGAGCATGTTCGCCAGCACCGCGAGCAGGCCGACGAGGGCGCCACCGATGACAGTCACCTGCGGGATGTACCGCTCCATCACCTTCTCTATGACCTGCGGGTTCCGGCGGAACCCGGGGATCTGCATCCCCGAGTTCTGGATCTGCCGGGCGGTCGCCTCGGGGCCCATCCCCGTGGTCTC
>Ga0102936_1000188_pt1 | contig 24232 bp, 24 predicted proteins | sample SalPon2_A_H2O_MG_FD_78502 | JGI IMG/M metagenome (GOLD analysis project Ga0102936, IMG submission 78502) | Salt pond water microbial communities from South San Francisco under conditions of wetland restoration - Salt Pond MetaG R2_A_H2O_MG | ecosystem: Environmental > Aquatic > Non-marine Saline...
CTTGTCGACGAACAGGTCGTTGGCCATCCCCGCGACCTCCTGGTAGAAGTTGTCGATGGCCTCCAGGCGCAGCCGGGCGAACCGCTGGGCGGACTGCCCCCCCTTCCGCTGTTTGCCGGGGACGAGCGAGGAGGCGGACTTGACGGGGACGACGCGTTTCCCCTTCAGCCAGCCTACGTTCGCCTCGCGGCGGTCCAAGACGATGAGCCCGAACAGCCCGGAGTCTTCGAGCATGTGCTCGAGCGGCTCCGTGAGGAACTCCGAGTCGCAGTGGTAGCGGAACGACTCGACGGGCTGCGGGGGCGACTCCAGCGTCCGGGTGACCATGTCGGTCTGGCCGCCGCCCGCGTCGATGGCCCCGGAGAAGATCACGATCCCGTTGTCCGGCGGGAACGTGTCGTAGTAGCGCAGGCGGTCCTTGATCGACGTGAGCGCGTCCTGGACGGCGGTCCGCGTCTGCTTGGACTTGATGTTCGACGCCTCGCTGTGTTCCTGGGTGACGTGGGCCACCACGTCGGAGATCTGCCTGTCCTCGGGGATGTAGATGGTGACGAGCTGGGTACCGGAGCCCTCGAAGTCTTTGAGCTCCTCGATGACCTTGCGGAACTCGTACTTCCGGCGGTCCGCGTTCGCCTCCTGTGCGTCGCTACTCATTGTTCCGAATACGGTCGCGTGCGTGTAAGTAATCTTTGACCTGTCGATGCGGTGGAGAGCGTCGGTCTCCGCCGGGTTTAGCGGCGGGACGACTCCGAACCCCGGCTCGGCGACGGAGCGCGGCGCGCCCCCGGCCTACATCGACTCCGGGGCCTCGACGCCCAGCACGTCGAGCGCGTTCGACATCGTGTGCTTCGCGGCCGCGACGACCGCGAGCCGGGCGTCGCGCAGCGCCTCGGTCTCGGCGGTGACGACCGGACACTCGCGGTAGAAGGCGTTGTACGCGTCCGCGAACTCGCGGGTGAACGTCGCGATCGTGTGCGGCTCCAAGTCGTCCGCGGCGGCCTCGATCGCGGCGGGGAAGCGCGCGACCTCGCGGAGGAGCTCGCGGGCCGCGTCGGTCTCCAGGGCGCCCGCGTCCACGTCGAGGGCCTCGAGGTCGACGTCGCCGTCGGCGTCCGCGGTCACGCCGGGCACGTCGATCCCGGCGGCGGCGGCCTCGCCGAGGATGCCGGCGCAGCGCGCGTGGACGTACTGGACGAACGGCGCGGACTGCGCCTCGAAGTCGAGCGCGTCCTCCCACTCGAAGGTGATCGCCTTCGCGGGCTGTTTCGAGACGATGTCGTACCGGACCGCGCCGATCCCGACCTGGTGGGCGATGCGCTCGACGTCCGCGTCGGTGAGGTCGTCGTCGCGGATGCGGTCGTCCATGCGCGACTCGACGGCGTCGCGGGCGCGGTCGATGGCCTCGTCCAACAGGTCGTCGAGCATCACGCCCGTCCCCTGCCGGGTCGACATCTTCCCGTCGGGGAGGTTGACGTACGAGTAGATGACGTGGCCGAGGCGGTCGGTGTCGTTGCCGAGCAGTTCGAGGGTCGCGTCGAGCTGGTCGGCCTGGAGCTTGTGGTCCTCGCCGAGGACGGTGACGGCGCGGTCGTAGTTCGCGAACTTCCACTCGTGGTGCGCCAGGTCGCGGGTGGTGTAGAGGCTCGTGTCGTCCGAGCGCAGGAAGACGAGGTTCTTGTCGATCCCCCACTCGTCGAGCTCCAGCTGCCACGCGTCCTCCTCGTAGACCGCGTGGTCGGTCTCCTTCAGCCGGCCCGCGATGTCGTCGGTGGAGCCGTCGCGCATGAACCGCGTCTCCTTCACGAACTCGTCGAACTCGGCGGGGAGGCGGCCGAGGCACGCCTTCATGCCGCCGAGGACGGCGTCGACGACCGCGCCGACGCGCTCGTACGTCTCCTCGTCGCCCGCCTCGAGTCCCTGGAGAATCGACTGGATCTCCGCTTCGGCGGCCTCCACGGCGTCGTCGTCCGCCTCCTCGAGGAAGGCGTTCCCCTTCCGATAGTAGCGCACGAGGTCGTACTCCGCGCGGTCGCGCGCGGGCTCCGCGTCGAGGTCGGCCTCGTCGAACCGCTCGTACGCCCACGTGAACACCGCCATCTGCCGCCCCGCGTCGTTGACGTAGTAGTGGCGGTCGACGTCGTAGCCGGCGTACGACAGGAGGTTCGCGACCGCGTCGCCGACGATCGGGTTGCGCGCGCGGCCGACGTGGACGGGCCCGGTCGGGTTCGCGCTGGTGTGTTCGACCACGACGCTCGTGTCGCGGTCGGGGAGCGCGCCGTAGTCGGCGTCGACTGCGGCCGCGTCGAGCGTGTCCGCGAGGTAGCGCTCGTTCGCGTGGAAGTTGACGTACGGCCCCGCGGTGTCGACGCCCGCCACGTAGTCTGTGTCGTCGACCGCGACCGCCTCGGCGACCGTCGCCGCGACGTCGGGCGGCGCGTCGCCGACCTCGCCCGCGAGCCGGAATGCGACGCTGGAGGCGAGCGTCGCGTCCATGTCGTCGGGCGGGCGTTCGATGCCGAGGTCGTCGGTCGGGAGGTCGAGTTCGGCCAGCGCGTCCGCGAGCGCCGCCTCGACCTCCGACCGGAACTGCCGGAACATACCGTCCGTTCGACGGGCGGGTTAAAAGGCCCTTCCGAAGCGGCTCGGCGGGCGAGAGCGGCGGTGACTCGGAGTGGGCCGGCCGGTAGGGGGCGGAAGCGGGAGCGGCGTCCCCGAGCGGTCACAGAGGAGTGCCCCCGTCTACGGGGAGGACGCGTCCCGCACGGCAATCTCCACGCGAAACGCAGCACGTTGTGCTCAATAGCGGTCCGTACCGCTCCGTCGATGACGACGACGTCGGGGGATTACCGATGCGGTTTCCGCGGTCGCCTCGATTCGGCTGCGTTCGGCAACCCCCCTAGTTCGCCTGCGGAGACGCGTCAATTGGCCGCTCGGCCGCGACGTATTCGGACCGACTGCGGGGATCCTAATCGCTGTGTCGATCGACGGTCGATTTCTCCGGGAACCGCAACCTCACGGCCCGAGAACGGTTCTGAGCAGAGAATACAAGTTTGCGCAAGCCCAACGTTCAGTTGATGTTCGGTGGAAAGCGCAAGTCCTGTCCGTTCGGGTCCGATGACGGCGACGACCGACCGACCGCTCGGACCGCGGCGAAGATCGGCGCGCGGGTCGGCGCGGCGGCTGGGTCGCGGGGCGGCCCCTTCGCCGCGGGGATCGCGTCCGGTCTCGGCGGCGCGACCGGGTACATCGCCGGGGCCGTCGTCGACGACGTCGAGGCGAGCTTCGACGGCCCGGAGATGCTGCCCGACGGCGGACGGCCAGTCGACGACGCGGAGGCAGAGCAGGAGCGAATCGCCATCCCGGTGACAGAGTCCGACGAGGCGGGCGACGGCTGAGGGATCGGTGCGCTTCGAGGGCGCGCTACCCGACGATCTCGTCGATCAGCTGCCGGGCCGCGCGCCGGACGGCCTCGTCGCTCTCGATCGACGGCTCCCAGCCGAGGTCGGCGAGCTTCGCGATCGACAGGCGCATCTTCGGCACGTCGCCGGTCCAGCCGCGGTCGCCGCCGGTGTAGGCGTACTCCGGGTCGACGCCGAGCTCCTCGCTCACGATGTCGGCGATGTCGGTGACGGAGGTCGTCGTCCGCGTCCCGAGGTTGTAGACGTTGTACGGGTCGTCCGCGCCCTCGACGACGTGCTGGATGGCGTCGACGCACTCCGAGACGTGCATGTACGACTTCTCCTGTCGGCCGTCGCCGAGGATCTCCAGTTCGGCCGGGTCGGCGTCCAACTTCTCGACGAAGTCCGGGATCACGTTGCCGCGCTGGCGCGGGCCGACGATGTTCGCGAAGCGGAACACCCACGACTGGACGCCGTACGAGTGCGCGAACGTCGAGATCAGCGCCTCGTCGGCGAGCTTCGCGGAGCCGTAGATCGAGATCGGTTCGAGCGGGGCGTGGTCCTCGGGGGTCGGACGGGGGGCCTCGCCGTACACCGTCGACGAGGAGGTGAACGCGAACCGGTCGACGCCGACCTCGCGCATGCGCTCCAAGACGTTGTACGTCATCTCGGTGTTCTCCTCGAACAGCGTGCGGTCGTCGTCGTAGTTCGTGTCCGTGTACGCCGCGAAGTGGAAGACGATATCGAGGTCGTCGGTGACCGCGCGCGCCACGTCGTCGGCGTCGGTCATGTCCGCTTCGACGAACTCGGCGCCGTCGGGGACGCGGTCGCGGGTCCCCTTCGAGAGGTCGTCGGCGGCGCGGACGGTCGCGCCGCGGTCGAGCAGGGCGGCCGCGAGGTGGCTCCCGACGAGCCCCGCGCCGCCGGTCACGAGGACGCGCGCATCGGCGAGGTTCATACCGGTCCGTCGGCGGTCGCGAATAAGTAGGTGCGGGATCGGAACGCGACTAGAGGTTCGCGAACGCCTCGTCGACGAGTTCGCCGGTGTCGGCGATGATCGACGCCATCTCGTCGTCGTCCACCGACATGTCGAGGAGGCGGGCGATGCGCATGATGGAGACGTGGTAGACGCGCTGGTGACCGGGCTCCTCCTCCCAGACGACCACGTTACAGGCCATCAGCGCCCCGATCTTGTTGTCGGTCGCGTCGAGGGCGCGGTCGGCGACCTCCGGGTTACACGCGCCGAGCACGTAGTAGGGGTCCCGGCCCGCGTCGATCTTCTCGTTGAGCATCTCGGAGGGGGAGAACTCGACCGGCACGCCGAAGCCGGCGTCGGTGAAGACGTCCCGGACGTGTTCGATCGCCTCCTCGTGGCCCATCTCCAGCGTCGTCTGCGCCTCGCCGATGTCGTCGGGGTCGATCTGTCTCGGGTCGATTGGGAGTACCATTGTGTATAGTATTGGGTGTGAAATAAAATGTCTTTGGGTACGGGGCGAGAAATTGCGAGTCGGAAGTGGGCGTCCGGCTATCGGTCGGCGGCCGGAACGAATGGAGCCGTCGAGACGCTCGACGGGGCGAAGGTCACACCAAGAGTTGGATGTCGGCTTCGGCCATGTCCTGGAGGGCGGTCGCGGCACCGACCCCCGTGGTCACGCCGTCGTAGAAGTCGTTCTCGTCGTAGTCCATCAGGTCGATGGTCATCTGGCAGGCCTGGAACTCCACGCCCATGTCCAAGCTGGTCTCGAGGAGCTCCTCGATGGTGGCGGTGTCGTTGTCCGCGATCCGCCGTTCCATCATCTTCGTCGTCACGCGGTCCATGCCGGGGAGCGCCGCGACGGCGTTCGGGACGGGCATGTTCGGGTTGCCGACGGAGCTCAGCTTGAGGCTCTTCGAGCGCTCCTCGTGGAGGATGTCGAGCCCCCAGAACGTGTGGAAGACGGTCACGTCGTAGCCGAACGCGGCGGCCGTGCTGGCGAGGATGAGCGGCGGGTACGCCATGTCCAGCGTGCCCTTCGTCGCGATGATGCTCATCTTCTTCCCGTCGTCCTCGTCGGTGGCCGCGGCGAGCGCGTCCTCGAGCTCGTCGATCCGCGCGGCCAGCTCCGCGCGCGAGGGGGCGTCGCCGGCCGCCGCGTCGGGCGTGTCCGTGCTCATCGTCACTCCGTCTTGCGGACGTAGTGTTTGTACACGTCGTCGCCCTCCTCCTGGCCGACGAGCTCGACGCCCGCGGTCCCGTCCGCCCAGCCGTCGAGGTCGCTCATGCTGCCGGGGTCGGTCGCCAGCACTTCGAGGACCGCACCCGCGTCGAGGTCGTCGACAGCGGACTTCGTCTTTACCACCGGCATGGGGCACGATGCGCCTTTCACGTCGAGCGTCTCCGCGATGTCGAATTCGGCACTCATTGTGTATCTGCTCCGTTGGTCGTATTGGAGCTATCACACAATATCCCTGCGAAGCTTAAAAGAATGTTGTTTCTTGGGCAAACTGCGAAGGACCGATATAGGCGTTCTCCCCTAGAATTGCTACACACACGTGTTTAGACCATTATATGCGCCGTACCGGCACACTAATATTGTGCGTCTGTTGAATTACTATCCGAACGTTTTTCTATATCCAACCGGTACGATGGGGTGTAGAAGATGGACGCCAACGACTTCCCGACGCCGGACGCCGACGTAGACACGATCGCACCGGACGAGCTGAAGAGTCGAATCGACGCGGGCGAGGACGTGACGCTCCTCGACACGCGGATGCAGTCCGACTACGAGGAGTGGCGCATCGACGGCGAGAACGTCACCTCGATCAACGTGCCGTACTTCGAGTTCCTCGAAGACGACATCGACGACGACGTGCTCGACCGGATCCCCGACGACCGCCCGGTGACCGTCCTCTGCGCGAAGGGCGGCGCCAGCGAGTACGTCGCGGGGACCCTCGTCGAGCGCGGGTACGACGTCGACCACCTCGAAGACGGCATGAACGGCTGGGCGAGCATCTACGAGACCGTCGAGGTCGAGGGGTACGACGGGGCCGGCACGCTCCTCCAGTACCAGCGCCCCTCCTCGGGCTGTCTCGGATACCTCCTCTACGACGACGGGGAGGCCGCGATCATCGACCCGCTCCGGGCGTTCACCGACCGCTACCTCGCCGACGCCGACGACCTGGGCGTCGACCTGAAGTACGCCCTCGACACCCACGTCCACGCCGACCACATCTCCGGCGTGCGCGACCTCGACGCGAACGGCGTCGAGGGGGTCATCCCGGCGGCCGCCGTCGACCGCGGCGTCACGTACGCCGACGACCTGACGACCGCCGCCGACGGCGACGCCTTCGCGGTCGGCGACGCGACGATCGAGACCGTCCACACCCCCGGTCACACGACCGGAATGACCTCGTACCTCATCGACGACGGGCTGCTCGCGACCGGCGACGGCCTGTTCGTCGAGAGCGTCGCCCGTCCCGACCTCGAGGAGGGCGACGAGGGCGCGCCCGACGCCGCGCGCATGCTGTACGAGTCGCTCCAGGAGCGCGTCCTGACGCTGCCCGACGACACCCTGATCGGCGGCGCGCACTTCAGCGACGCCGCGGAGCCGGCCGCCGACGGGACCTACACGGCCCCGATCGGCCAGCTCGTCGAGGAGATGGACGCGCTCACCATGGACGAGGAGTCGTTCGTCGACCTGATCCTCTCGGACATGCCGCCCCGGCCGGCCAACTACGAGGAGATCATCGCGACGAACCTCGGGCAGAACGCCGTCGACGACGACGAGGCGTTCACCCTCGAGCTCGGCCCGAACAACTGCGCGGCCAGTCAAGAGTCGCTCGCGGGTGACTAACGCCCCCGATGGCGACCTCCCTCGTACTGCTTCAGGCGGTTGCCGAGCTGTTCCCCAACGGGATCAGCCGGTACGCCGTCGGCGGGCTGCTCGTCGGACTCGGGACCGTCGTGATCTACGTCGGCACGGGCATCCCGGCGGGAGCGAGCACGTTCCTGGAGTCGACGCTGTCGTACGTCTCCGACCAGTCGCGGTTCCAGCGGTACGTCGCCTCCCGGGACTGGCGGGTCGTGTTCACGGCCGGGATCGTCCTGGGCGGGCTGGCGTTCGCCGCGACGGTCCAGTCGGGCGTGGTCACGACCTCGCTGTACGAGCCCGGAACGACCGGGACGCTGTACGAGGTCGCCGGCGTGACGCTGTGGTCGACCGACGTCCAGCCGTGGCGGCTGTTCCTCGGCGGGATCCTCGTCGGCATCGGGACCCGCATCGGGAAGGGGTGCACGTCCGGCCACGGCGTCTGCGGCGTCGGCTCGGCGTCGAAGACCTCGCTGGTCGGCGTCGCGACGTTCCTGACCGTGGCGATCGGCACCGCGCAGGTCGTCGCGGCGCTGGGGGTGAGCCCGTAGATGGCTGAGCGGCATCCGCTGTTCAAGCCGCTGGTGTTCGTCGGCGGCCTGCTATTCGGGTTCGGGCTCGGCTTCAGCCACATGGCGCGGCCGGAGGTCGTGGTGAACTTCCTCCTGTTCGAGGACCTCGGCCTCCCGTTCGTCATGTTCGGGGCCGCGATCGTCTCCGGGATCGCGTTCGCGCTGCTGCCGCGGATCCGGGACGCGGCCCCGCTCACGGGCGACCCGTACGAGCGCCGGCTGAAGCCGTTCGACCGGAACGTGCTCGTCGGCGGCGCGGTGTTCGGCGTCGGCTGGGGGCTCTCCGGCATCTGTCCGGGGGCCGCGTACGCCAGCCTCGGCGTCGGCAACGTCACCATCCTGTGGGCGCTCGGCGGCATGTTCCTCGGCGCGTACGCGCAGGGGTACTGGCGGAGCCGCAGTCGAGCCCCCGAGGCCGCCGCGGCGGGCGCGGACTGAGGCCCCGCCGCGATGGACCCCGCTCTCGTCGCCCTCTTCGTCGCCGCAGCGCTCGCGAGCCTCTTCATGGCGTGGGTGATCGGCGCCGGGTCGAGCGGCGCGACCCCGTTCGCCCCCGCCGTCGGCGCGAACGCCATCGGGACGATGCGCGCCGCCCTCCTGGTCGGCGTCTTCGGCTTCGCCGGCGCGGTCACGCAGGGGAGCAACGTCTCGGAGGCCGTCGGGAGCGGCCTCGTGGGCGGTATCAGCCTCCCGGTCGCCGGCGTCATCCTCGTGCTCGTGCTGGGCGCGGGGCTGATGGCGGTCGGGATCACGACCGGGATCCCGATCGCGACCGCGTTCACCGTGACCGGCGCGGTGATCGGCGTCGGGCTCGCGCTCGGCGGGACGCCGGTCTGGGGGAAGTACCAGCAGATCGGCGTCGTCTGGGCGCTGACGCCGCTCGTCGGCGGCGGACTCGCCTTCGGGATCGCGAGCGTCCTCCCGCGGCCCGGCGCGCCCGAACGGTGCTGCGTCGCGGTGCTCGCGGGCTTCGTCGGCGCCGTCCTCGCGAACGTCAGGTTCAGTTTCCTCGGCGCGGGGAGCGCGCCGGGGACGGTCCGCGGGGCCGTACAGCGCGCCCTCGCGCTCGACGGCGTCGCGTGGGGCGTCGCCGTCACCGCCGGCGCGGCGCTGGTGGTCGGAGCCGTCGTCTGGTGGGACGTGCGCCGCGACGAGGCGGGCGGGCTGCGGCGCGTGCTGCTCGCGCTCGGGTCGCTGGTGGCCTTCTCCGCGGGCGGGAGCCAGGTCGGGCTCGCCGTCGGCCCGCTGCTCCCGCTCCTCGACGAGGTGGGGATGGTCTCGGCGACCGCGGTCCTCGTCGGCGGCGGGCTCGGGATGCTCGCCGGCTCGTGGACCGGCGCGCCTCGGATGATCAAGTCGCTCGCGCAGGACTACTCGTCGCTCGGGCCGCGGCGCTCCATCTCCGCGCTCGTCCCGTCGTTCCTGATCGCGCAGCTGGCGGTGCTGCTCGGCGTGCCGGTCTCGTTCAACGAGATCGTCGTCAGCGCGATCATCGGGAGCGGGGCCGCGGTGGGCGGACGGAGCGCGGTCGACGCGCGGAAGATCGGCGTGACGGTCGGCGCGTGGGCGGGCTCGTTCGCGCTGTCGTTCGCGCTCGCGTACGCGACCGCCTTCCTCCTCCTGTAGCTCCGGGGGACGCGGTCCCGCGCAGCGGGGAGTTCAGACCGCCCGGGGCGGCGGGACGAGGAAGACGTTGGCCGAGGCGCGCGCGACGACCTCCTCCGAGACGCTGCCCAACAGGAGCCGCCGGATGCGGCTCCGGCCCTTCGACCCGACGAGGACCGTCGACGGCGTCATCGCCGCCTCGGCGGCGAGGATCTCTTCTGCGGGGTCGCCGCGACGGACCTCGGTCCGCGTCTCGATACCCCACGATTCCAGCGTATTCGCCCGCTCGGCCAACAGTTCCTCCGGGTCGACGCCGCCGGCCGGCCCGCCGTCTTTCGGCGACCGGACGTGGACGAGCGTCGCCTCCTCGGCCGCGTGGCGGAGGTAGGAGAACGCGTCGAACGCCCGGTCGGCGTGCTCGGAGAAGTCGGTCGCAAAGAGGATCCGCCGGAAGAGGTGCTCGCGGAGGACGTCCGGGTCGTCGGCCGCGCGCTCAACGCGGTTAACCAGGAGCGGGACGACGGTGGTCCGCGCGAGGTTGCGCGCGGTCGAGCCGATCACCCGGTTCTTCAGCGGACTCTGTCCCCGCGAGCCGACGACCGACAGGTCGGCGCGGACCGTCTCGGCGAGCCCGTTGAGACGCCGGTACGGCGTCCCGCGAACGACGTGCGTCTCGACGCCGAACCCCGCGTCCTCGATCACCGACCGGTACCTGTCGAGTCCCCGCCGGCGGCGCTCCTCGAAGTCGACGCCGGGCATCCCGGCGTGGACGTTCGCCGGGACGACGGTGACGAGGTGGACCGTCCGGACGCCGATGCGACCCAGGCAGTCGAGGCAGGTCTCGTTCTCGATCGTCGCCTCGCTGGCGGCCGACAGGTCGGTCGCGCACAGGGCCCTCATGGAGACACGTTCGGCGAGCGACGACAACACGGTTTTGTTTGCTGAGAGACATTTCCGGCGCCCGCGGCGCCGACCGACCGATCGCCCGGGTTCCGACCGCGTACCTTCGCCGTAAGTTATCGGTACTCCGACCGAGGTTACCGGAATATAGTCTTGTACGACTAGCCCAAAACCGTTATACCCTCGAAGCAGGTAGGATGAGTTGAGCAGAAATGTGCCAAAGTCGAATTACCGCGTGTGGCAGTCGGAGGGTGAACCGATGGCAGGACTAGAGATTCCGACCTGGGACCCGGAGACGGCCCTCCTCATCGGAGTGATCCTCTTCGAGGCGTTCGTCCTCTACGCCGGCTACGGCGGCCTCGAACGGCTCGTCGGGCCGTACCTCATGGACCTCGTCGTCGGGGGTGACTCGAGTGCTCGATAGCCTCGTCGGCGCCCTCGCCGGGCTCGGCGTACTGGACACGAGCCCCGAGATGCTCGCGCTGTTCGTCGGGTTCGGCCTCGTCGTGGGGGTCCTGTTCGGGTTCTTCGGCATGGGCGGGTCGTTCCTCGTCACGCCGGCCCTGCTAATGTTGGACTACCCGGCGCCCGTCGCGGTCGGAAGCGGGATGGCGTTCGTCTTCGGGACGGCGGTCATCGCGACCCTGAAACACCACGACCTCGGGCAGGTCGACTACAAGCTCGGCGTGATCATGATCACCGGGACGACCATCGGGATAGAGGCGGGGCGCGCGAGCGTCTACTACCTCGAGTCGATGGGGCTCGCCGGCGGGGTCATCAGCGTCGCGTACGTCGTCCTGCTCGGCGGCGTCGGCGCGATGGTCACCCGCGACGCGCTGAAGGGCGACGGCGGCGGCGTCGACCACGAGGCGGCCGACAAGGACTTAGACGAGTACGAGATCCCGGAGATCGCGAAGAAGATCCAGCGCACCGTCCGGATCCCGCCGATGGTGACGCTCCGCGGCGACGTCCGCGTGTCCGCGTGGGTGATCACGGCCGTCGCCTTCGCGACCGGCGTCCTGTCCGGGTTCCTCGGCGTCGGCGGCGGCTTCATCCGGATGCCGGCGATGATCTACGCGATCGGCGTCCCGGTCCCCGTCGCGGTCGGGACGGACCTGTTCGAGATCGTCTTCTCGGGCGGCCTCGGGAGCTACCTCTACGGCCAGGGCGGCGGCGTTAACCTCGGCATCGTCGCGCCGCTGCTGTTCGGCAGCGCGCTCGGCGCGCGGGTCGGCTCCGCCGCGACCGCCGTCGTCGACTCCGACGAGATCAAAGTGTACTTCGGCGGGATGCTGCTGGTCGGCGCCATCGCCGTGGGTATCGGCGAGGTCGGCTCGTACCTGGGCAACTCGACGCTCGAACTGCTCGGGCTGGTGCTCGTCATCGGCGCGGCGGTCGTCGTCGCGTTCGCGGTGCTCTACACGACGGTCACCTCGCTCCGCGTGACGCGGCAACAGCAGACGTCCGCCGCCGACTGATCGACGGGTCCGTCGATCCGCGGTCCGGTATTGGTCTTTTGTGTCAGTACAGTGAACGAGTAGACGGTCGTGGCGCGGAGCCGCGGCCGACGACCGCGTGGGTGCGGGCGGGGTCGACCCTCACAGTCCCTCTTGACCGCCCTCCTGCGCGAGGAGGACGACCATCGAGAGCCCGGAGATGAGCAGGAGGATGAGCGTCGGCACCACGGCGTACTGGTACAGCGCCGACTCCTGCGCGCGCCAGATCTGCGTGACGATCGTCTCGAAGCCGGAGGGCCGCAGGATCAGCGTGACCGGCAGCTCCTTCATCGTCGTGAGGAAGACGAGCGCGGCGCCCGCGACGATCCCAGAGCGGGTGAGCGGGAGCGTGACGCGCTTGAACGTCCCCAGCGAGGACTCGCCGAGCGTCCGGCCCGCCTCCACCAGCCGCGGGTCGACCTGGAGGATCGACGTCCGGCTCGACCCGACGGCCTGCGGGAGGAAGCGCACGACGTACGCGAAGACGAGCAGCGGCAGCGTCTGGTAGATCCACGGCAGGTAGCCGGAGCCGAAGTAGACGAGCGCCAGCGCGAGGACGATGCCGGGCACCGCGAAGCCGACGTACGTCACGCGTTCGAACAGCGTCGCGAGCGGGGTGTCGTGGTTGGCCGCGAAGTACGCGATGGGGATCGCCGCCAGCGCGGCGACGCCGGCCGCGGCCGCGGAGACGGAGACGGAGTTGACGACGTAGATCGGCTCGAACGCCATCGAGGGGCGGCGACCCGCCTCCGAGCGGACCAGCCACAGGCCGAGGATCCACAGCGGCACGAGCAGCGCGGCGGCGGACACCCCGGCGGGGAGCAGCGTCGCCGGCCACCGCAGCCGCCCCAGCGACACCCGGTCGTCGGTGCGCCCCGCGTCGTCGCCGTGCGAGGAGGCGTCGGAGCGGACGAGCCACTCCAGCGCGAGCACGAACAGCACGACGACGAGCAGCTGGAGGGAGAGCAGCGCGGCGTAGTCGCTCCCGAAGGAGCGGTACTCGACGTAGATCTGGCGGGTGAACACCGACAGCCGCATGATCGACGGGGTCCCGAAGTCGGAGACCGCGTACAGCGCCGCGAGCAGCGAGCCGGCGGCGACGGCCGGGCGGATCGCGGGCAGCGTCACCTTCCGGAACGAGGCGAGCCGCCCGTGGTTCAGCGTCCGCGCCGCCTCCAGCAGCGTGGTGTCGAACGACAGCAGCGCCGCCCGCGTCGTCAGGTAGACGTACGGGTACGTGTACAGCGTGATGACGAGTATCGACCCGGTGAGGCCGTATATCTCGGGGACTCGCTCGATCCCGAGCGGGGAGAGGACCTCGTGGAACTCGCCTTGGGGGCCGAACGCGGAGACGAACGAGAAGGCCCCGACGTAGCTCGGCACGACGAGGGGGAGCGCGGCCGTGACCGCCCAGAACCGGCGGAACGGGAGGTCCGTCCGGGCGGTGAGGTACGCGAGCGGGACGCCGATCGCGATCGACAGCGCCGTGACGCCGACCATCAACAGCAGGCTGTTGAGGACCGTCTCCGCGGTGCGGACGCTGAGGGTGAGGTCGATCGCGCGGGCGGGGTCGACGGTGACCGCCTCGATCACGAGCCACCCGAGCGGGAGGACGAGCGTCGCCGCTATCGCCGCGGAGAGCAGCGTCAGCCCCAGCGGTAGGCGGTCCTCTCCGTCGGTCAGCCGGTCGCGGATCCGGGATATCGGGCTCATGGTCCGGGCGTGGTCGCTTCGGTCGGAGGATGGTCGCAACCGCCGTTAGGGGTTCCGATCCGGCCGCGGGTGCGGTTCGACGGCGCGCTCTCGACGGGAGCGGCGGCCGCGCTCCGACGGATATATTAGTTTAGGGTTACCTAAAAACCGCATGGAACTGACGCGGCGCGACGCGGCGGCGGCGCTGGCCGCGCTCGGCGCGAGCGGCGGGGTCGCGCTCGGCGCGCGCGTCGCCGCCGACCGGAGTCGCGACGGCGACCCGGGCGATGGCCCCGAGGCGGGCGAGGCCGCGAGCGACGACGAGACCGTCCGCGAGACGCTGACCGCCGTCGCGTCGGTCGTCTACCCGTCCGACCTCTCCGGCGTCGACGCGTTCGTCGAGGCCTTCCTCGCCGGGCGGCTGGACGGCTCCGCGCACGCGACTGGAGTCCGCGAGACCGTCGCGGAGCTGAACCACCTCGCGAACTCGTGGCACGGCGCGCCGGTCGCCGACCTCGACCCCGACAACCGCGACCGGCTCCTCCGGGAGGTCGGCGCCGACGCCGCCGACGAGGACCCCGACGGGACCACGGCGGAACGAGTCCGGTACTACGTCGTCAACGAGCTGCTGCTCGCGCTGTACGCCTCGCCGACCGGCGGCGAGCTCGTCGGCATCGAGAACCCGCAGGGACACCCGGGCGGCGCGGAGAGCTACCAGCGGGGGCCGCCGTGAGCGGCGCGGAGAGCGCCGGCGGCGAGCGGTCGGACGCCGACGGGACCGACCGGACGCCCGTCCCCGACGCGGACGTCTGCGTCGTCGGCGCCGGCCCCGCGGGGGCGCTGGTCGCCGACCGGCTCGCGGGCGACCGCGACGTGGTGGTCCTCGACGCCGGGCCGCGGTTCGACCCCGACGACCGGCTCGCCAGACAGGAGCGGGCGATCCGACCGTCCTACGGTCGGCCGGACGTCTGGGACGTGGGCGGCGAGCGCGACGCCCACGAGAGCGCCGGCGACCGGTTCTACCCGCTGAACCACGCCCGCGTGAAGGGGGTCGGCGGGTCGACGCTCCACTGGCAGGGGATGGTGATGCGGCTCCACGAGGACGACTTCGACTCCGGGAGCGAGCGCGGCGTCGGCCCGGACTGGCCCATCGACTACGCCGACCTGCGGCCGTACTACGCCGCGGCGGAGCGCGAGTTGGGCGTCGCGGGCGCCTCCGACAACCCCTACGCGCCGCCGCGCGAGGAGCCCCACCCGATGCCGCCGTTCGAGCCCTCCTACAGCGACTCGCTGTTCGCCGAGGCCTGCGAGTCGCTGGGAATCGACATGCACTCGGTGCCGAACGCGCGCAACTCCGAGCCCTACGAGGGACGCTCCCCCTGCGTCGGCTACGGCACCTGTCAGCCCGTCTGCCCGAGCGGCGCGAAGTACGACGCGACGGTCCACGTCGAGCGCGCCGAGGAGCGGGGGGCGACCGTGATCGACCGCGCGCCGGTCGAGCGCCTCGAACACGACGGCGACGACCGGGTGACCGCCGCGGTCTACGCGACGCCCGACGGAGAGCGACACCGCCAGGAGGCCGACGCCTTCGTCGTCGCCGCCGGCGGGGTGGAGACGCCGCGGCTCCTCCTGCTGTCCGCCTCCGACCGCTACCCCGACGGACTGGCGAACGGGAGCGGCCACGTCGGGGAGTTCTTCATGGACCACCTGTTCGCGGGGGCGGGGGGCACGCTCGACGAGCCGACGAGGCAGAACCACGTCGGCTTCTACACCAGCGCCTGCGACCAGTTCTACGACGAGGCCGACGAGACGCAGGCCCCGTTCAAGCTGGAGTTCTTCAACTACGCGGGCCCCTCGCCGGTGGAGTCGGCGCTGTCTGGCGACGACTGGGGCGATTCGCTCCGCGACCGGCTACAGAGCGAGTACGGCAACCACGTCGCGATGGGCGGCCTCGTCGAGCAGCGCCCCGACGCCGACAGCCGCGTGACGCTCGCGGACGACCGGACCGACGACCGCGGCAACCCGGTCCCGCGGATCGAGTGGACCGTCGGCGACCGCGCGCTCGACACCATCGAGCGGGCGAACGAGATCCAGGTGTCGATCTTAGAAGAGCTCGGCGCCGACGTCGAGTGGGTCGCCGGGCCGGACGCGACCGGCCCCGCCTATCACCACATGGGCACGACGCGGATGAGCGACGACCCCGACCGCGGCGTCGTCGACGCCGACTGCCGCACGCACGACCTCGACAACTGCTGGATCGCCTCCAGCTCGGTGTTCCCGACGAGCGGCGCGATGAACCCGACGCTCACCATCGCCGCGCTGGCGCTCCGCGTCGCCGACGACGTCGAGGCCCGGCTCTCGCGGCGGACCTGACGGCTCGTCGCCACTATTTTAGGTAAACCTAAAAACTCAAGTGCGTGCGAACGGAGATGCGGGTAATGAGCGACTCAGCACACGCGACGAACGGGTCCGCGAGCGCCGTGGGCGCGACGGCCGACGACGAGGGCGCGGCCGCGAACGCGGCGGAAGACGACGACGGGACCGCGAGCGCGGCGGACGCGGGCGAGTACACCTTCGACGACCTCAGCGTCGTGATGGGGACGTACAACGAGGAGGAGGCGATCGCGACGGTGCTCGAAGACGTCGAGCGCGTCACCGACGGGAAGGCGGAGGTCGTCTGCGTCGACGGCTCCTCGGACCGAACGGCGGAGATCGCCCGCGAACACGGCGCGCGCGTCGTCGAGCAGGAGCCGCAGGGGTACGGCGTCGCCGTCCGCGAGGCGGTCCTGACGCCCGACCGGCCCGTGGTCGTCACGACCGACTGCGACGACACCTACCCGATGGAGGCGCTGCCGGAGTTCCTCGCCGAGATCAACGACGGGGCCGACGTGGTGAGCGGCGACCGGCTCTACCACGGCGCGGAGGCGATGCCGGCGTTCAACCGCTTCGGCAACCACGCGTTCGCGGCGGTCGCCTCCGTCCTGATGGGCGAGCGCGTCCACGACACGACCACCGGGATGCGCGCGTACCGGCGCGAGGTGGTCGAGGAGATCGGCTGGACCGAGAACACCGGCCTCTCCGCCGAGCTCCTCATCCGCCCGCTGATGCGCGGCTACGACGTCCGCGAGCGCCCGATCCGGTACGCCGAGCGCCTCGGCGAGACGAAGCTCGACCCGATCGGCGGCGGGGCCGCCATCGCGAAGTCGATCGTCACCGTCTGTCTCGAAGAGCAGCTCCGGCGGTTCTGAGGGCGCTTCTCCCCTCGACACGGTCGTCGGAGGGCGGTCCGGAGAAACACTGTGGGCACAGTGGACCGCCGCCGGCGACGGTTTTACTCCCTGAGTGACGACGCCGGTCGCGTACAGAGAGACGATAACCGCGGTGGCGTGTGCGGACGACCGCCCGCGGGGCAGCGAGTCGCACGCGCGAGGTCGCCGGGCGACGCCCGACCGTCAGAAGGGTCTTCAGTCACTCGCCGGAGTCGCTCGTCTCTGCCTCCGTCTCGAAGACGACCCACTCGGCGTGTTCACCGGGGCGGTCGGGGAGGTACGTCCCCTCGCTCCCGCAGTCGGTGACGAGCCGGCACACCGACCGCTCCGGGGGCCAGACGACCTCGACGTCGCCGGCGCTCGCGTTCGCCGCCGCCTCGCTTCCGGTCGCCGGCCCGCCGGTCCGGACCGTCGCCTCCTGCCGGTAGGTGAACGTCGAGCCGTCGGGCGCGAACAGCGTCACGGTGAGGATCGCCACGTCGCCCGCGGGGTCGACGGCCACCCGCTCGTCGGGCGCGCCCGCGAGCCGGACCCCGTCTTCGCCGACCGACCACTCGACCGCGAGCGGGTCGTCGGCCTCGGGGTCGGGCACGTCGTACGCCGCGCGCCCCTCGCCGCGGCGGGTCTCCAGTCGGACCCGCGCGCTCTCGACGCGCTCCGGAATCCCGACCGTCGTCTCGGCCGCGACCCGCGAGCCGGAGCGCACGTCGATCGGCTCCAGCTTCGGCGTGACGCGCGACTCGGGGTCGGCGGTCCACGCGCCGCGGTAGCCGTAGCGGTAGAGCGTCCGGTTCGGGTAGGCGTCGAGGACCGCGAAGTCCTCGACCGGGTCGCGGTCGAGCGCGTACACCGCGTCGCCGTCGAGCCCGGGGCCGTTCCGGAGCCGCTGGAACGGGTGCGCGAGCCACTCGCCGTACGGCGTCGGGACGAACACCAGCGCGTCCGCGAACTCCGCGTCGTCGAACGGCGCGTACGCGGCCTCGTGTTTGGCGTCGATCGCCGCGTTGCGCTGGACCGGGTCGGCCGCGGTCGCGACCGCGGCGCCGGACGCGGCGACGAGCGCGACGGCGACGGCGACCGCGACAACGGCGCGCGCGTTCCGTTCGGATCCGGTCCGCGCGGCGAGGCGGGCGCGGAGCCGCGGCAGCGCCCGCGCCCCCGCCGCGACGGCGAGCCCGCCGAACACCGACAGCGGCACGAGCAGGTCGAAGTGGTAGAACGGCCCGAACAGCGCGGCGAGCCCGTCGGCCGGGTCCGACAGCGTCGCGAGCGCGTTGTGCGTCCCCCAGAAGAACAGGTTCCCGACGACGACCGAGACGGCGATCCCGGCGACGATCAGCGCCGCCGTCCGCCGGAAGGCCGGCGAGCCGTCGGGCGGAGCGCGGTCCCCGCCGACTGCGAGGTCGACGCCGTCGCGCCGGCGCCGGACCGCGACCGCGCCGCCGACGGCGGCGAGCAGCGTCCCGAGCGGGCCGGCCGCGACCCAGCGCGTCGCCAGCTCCCACAGCGCGTAGCCGTTCGATTCGAGCGCCAGCGCCGGGGTGTACTCCGCCGAGTGCCCCAGGATGCGTCGCTCGCCGAACCCGGGCCCGTCCATCGGCGCGAACGCCTGGTACGGGAAGGTGAGCGCGGAGCCGGTTATCCGGAGGTTGTACGCGAGCGTCACGCCGACGAACAGCATGCCGAACGCCGCCGTCAGCCCGTGTCTGCGGACCGGGTCCGGGAGCGACGAGGGGGAGAGGCCCTCGGCCGCGACCGCCGATCCGATCCGCCACAGGGCGTGGAGGATGAACGGCGCGGCGAACAGCACCGCGGTGAACGGGCGCGCGAAGAAGGCAGCCCCGATAGCGACGCCGGCGACGCCCGCGGTCGGGGTCGACCCGTCGCGGACGCTCCGGAGGTACGCGACCGCGAACAGGAGGTTGAAGAAGGTCGTGGGCGCGTACGGGAGGAACGCCGCGCCGGTCAGGATCGCCATCGGCGACGCCGCGAACAGGGCGGCCGCGGCGAGCCCGGCGCGGCGCCCGGCGACGATCCCGCCGAGCAGGTAGACGAGCGCGGCGTTGCCGGCGGCGATCGCGCCGAGCGTCACCCGCGGCTCGTCGAACAGGGCCATCGAGGCCGCGTACGTCGCCGCCGGGACCGGGCTGTACTTCGGGTAGAGCCGGCCGCCGTCCTCGACGAAGAACCACGGGTGGACGGCGTCGGCGAGCGCGCCGGCGTGGAACTCGAACTGGCCGCCGAGCAGGAGCGCGGCCTGCGTGAGGTAGACGCCCTCGTCGTGGTTCGCGGAGTGGTGCGAGAAGACGGTCGCGGCGACCGCGAACGTCAGCAGTCCCGCGGCCAGCGAGACGCAGACCGCGGCCGCGGCGGTCCGGTCCGCGCGAGCGAGGCGCTGACGGAGCCGGGCCGCGAGCCGCGCGAGGAGTGAGGGGTCGGAGCGGGGCGACACGGGGCGGGAGGGGTCAGACGTCGACGCCGGCCTCGCGCATCAGGTCGACGGTAGCCTCCAAGTCGGAGAGCTCCGTCAGGTCGATGTCCGGGACGTCGAGCTCGTCGATCGATGGGAGGTCGCCGATCGGCTCCACGTCGGGGATGAGCGGGTACTCGAACGTCGAGCGCGCGAAGTAGTCCTGCGCCTCCGCGGACAGCAGGTGCCGGACGAAGTTGCCGGCGAGCGTCGCGTCGGCGGCGGTGTCTGTCACCGCGGCGCCCGCGACGTTGAACACCGCGCCGGCGTCGCCCTCGGTGAACGCGGTGTCGATCGTCGCGTTCGGGCTCCCGTCGAGGACGCGCTGGATGTAGTAGTGGTTCGTGAACCCGGCGTCGACGCTCCCGTCGGCGATCTCCTCGCAGACGCGGAACTCGTTGTTGTACGCGGTCGCGCCCGAGGCGACGACGGCCTCGAGCCACTCGAGCGTGGCCTCGTCGCCCTCGAGGATCCGCATCGCGGTGACGAACGCCTGGCAGGAGCCGTAGGAGGGGGCCCACGCGAGGTCGCCGTCGAACTCCTCGGGGAACGCCATGATGTCGCTCGGCACGTCTTCGGCGTCGTACTCACCGCTGTCGTACGGGACCGTGCGCGCCCGGCCGGAGGTGCCGATCCACTGGTCGGTGCGGAACTCCTCGCGGACCAACTCGGCGACGTCGTCGGGGACCGCCTGCGTGCGCCCCTCGCTCGCGAGGGCGCCGAGCGACCCCGCGTTCACCGAGTAGAACACGTCCGCCGGCGACCCCTCCCCCTCGTTGATGATCGCGTTCACGTGGTCGGTGGAGGAGGCGTACCGGACCGTCAGGTCGAGGTCGGGGTACTGCTCGTCGATGTACTCGACGAGCGGTCCGACGAGGAACTCGTTGCGGCCGGAGTACACCGTCAGCTCGCCCGACAGGTCGGGCATCTCCGAGACCGGCGTCCCGCCCGGGAGCCCGCGCCCCTCGCGGCCGGAGCCGATCTGTCCGATCGACGACTGCGCGTCGCCGTCGTCCGCCTCGTCGCCCGTACAGCCCGCGAGCGCGACCGCGCCGACCGCGCCGGCGCCCGCGAGGAACCGCCGTCGGTTCACGTCCGCCTCTGTGAGATCGTGGTTCGTCATGTGTTTTAGGCTTGCCTAAATGGTTTTAGTCGTGTCGGTTCAGTCGTCCGCCGGCGCCGGCGTCCGGCGGATCGCGTCGAGGCAGTCGAGCCAGTCGCGCATGTACTCGCCGCAGTGGTTGAGGAACGCGCCGTTGTTCCACTCGTCGAAGTCGCCCGCCGCGAGCGCGTCGGCCATCGCGTCGAAGACGGCCGCGTACGAGTCGGCGTCGGCGCCCGCGTCGTCAATTACCTCCCAAACGTGCTCGTTCAGCTCCAGCCCGGCGACCTCGTTCGCGAGGTCGTCGAACGTCGACCGCGGAGCCTTGTTGTGTTCACAGAGCGGGTCGCCGTTGTAGATCCGCTTGCCCAGCACGTCGCAGGCGCGCTTCAAGAAGAGGCCCGACCAGATGTCGTCGAACCGGCCCACGTCCCACTCGTTGTCGTCCATCGGCAGCTGGTAGAACGCGGGGATCACCTCGCGGCGGAACGCGAGGTTCATCGAGCAGACCGTGAGGTAGTTGCCGCGCGCGGCGACGAAGTCCTCGCCGAAGTCGTCGGCGGCCGTCCGGGTCTGCGCCTGCCCCTCCAGGTCGCCGTCCATCAGGATCCGGACGGCGTCGAGGTCGGGGACGTTCGTCCACAGCCCCTGCGAGGCGACGACATCGCCGGCGTCGACCGCGACCGAGTCGGTCTCGACGGTCTCGTCCATCGCCGAGTAGGGGTAGCCGCGCGGGTAGAGCCCGTGCTCGTCGGCCTCGTCGTAGAGGACGTTCACCCAGTCCTCGTCGGAGCGCACGCGCTCGATCTCGCCGCCGAACGCGAGGTTCTCCATGTGACGGCCGAAGTAGTCGACGTCGTCGTGCGGGAGCGTGTCGTCGTCGATGAACACGCCGTAGTCGAACGACTCGTCGGCCCACATGTACAGGAGGCCGAAGCTCGTCTCGGCGTGGCTCGCGGCGGGGACGACGTGGCCGTACTCCGCGACGTCGTTGGCCTCGTACCACGCCTCGCGGCGGCTGCCGTCGAACACCTCGCCGGAGACGTCGAGGTCGTCGAGCATCGCGCGCATCTCCTCGACGTCGCAGAAGTCCTCGGTGACGAGGACGAAGTGGAGCCGCGAGACGTCGAACCCGTTCTCGCGGGCGTTCCCCACGTAGTCGCGGAGACACTCGTACTCGCGTATCGTCGGGACGATGACGCAGACGTCCGGACCGTCGCGGTCCGAGGCTGTCGCATCCATACCCGCTATTTTTTAGGCCGACCTAAAAACTTAGCGGTCCGTCGTCGGCCGCGTCGCGGCCGCGTCAGGGTCGCGTTCCGCCTCGTCCGGGGCGCCCGCCAGCGAGAGGTCGAACGCGGCCGCGACGACGCCGCCGCCGGCCAGCGTGACGGCGTTCTTGAGCGCGTGGTCGAGCGCCGCCGCGGCGAGCGCGACCTCCGCCGGGATCGGCGTCGCCGCGACGACGATGCCGGTGAACGCCGCCTCGTACAGCCCGATCCCGCCCTGCGAGAGCGGCAGCACCTTCGCGAGGTTCCCGGCCGAGACGGCGAGCGTGCCGACCACGGCGAGCGCGGCCGGGTCGACGGCCCCGCCGAACCCGCCGACGAGCGCCGCGAGGACGAAGACGGCGGTCACGACGTCTAACGCCCACACGACGCCGCTCGCGAGCGACACCCGGACGACCGCGCCCGCGTCCGCCGCCACGACGCGCACGGCGGCGCCGAACCGCACGGCGGCGTCGACGACCCGCGAGAGGCGCGATCCGTCGGCGCGGTCGCGGAGGGCCGGCCCGAACCGCCGGTCGCTGCGGGCGACCGCGACGGCGGCGGCGGAGCACAGCGCGGCGGCGAAGGCGGTGCCGGCGGCGGCCGCGGCCGCTCGCTCCGAACCGGCCGGGGCGACGGTCCGCCCGTCCGCGAGGAGGGCCGCGAGCGCGACGCCGCCGAGCGCACCGAGCGCGACCAGGTCGAAGGCGCGCTCGACCGCCAGCGACGCGATTCCGGTCGGGTAGGGCACGTCGCGCCGGTCGTTCAGCAGGTACGCGCGCACCCCGTCGCCGGCCCGCGCGGGGACGATCAGGTTCGCGGTCTGGCTTGCGAACACGGCCGCCGTGAGGAACGCCGTGCGACACCGGTACCCCATCGGCGCGAGCACGTCGCCGTACCGCCGCCCGCGGACGGGCCACGAGAGGAGGTACGCGACGAGCGCCGCGGCGAGCAGCGCCGGGTCCGCGGCGGCGGCCGCCGAGACGACGGCCCCGACGTCGAGCGTCCGCGTCAGCACCGCGCCGCCGACAGCGAGGACGAGGAGCGTCCCGGCGACCGCGAGCGATCCCCGGGGCAGGCGCTCGCGCAGTCGAGAAAAGCGCTCGCGGAGCCGAGCGGCGGCGGTTCGCGGGTTCATGCGATTATTTAGGTCGCCCTAAAGAATATAACGCTGGCGGTTCGCGGAGGCGAGCGGCGGGGTGTGTTCGACGCGACCCGAGGCAACACGTTTGTTCGTGGAACGTGGAATACCGCGCATGAGCGCGAACGAGGCGGCCGGCGACGACGTCCGGATGTGGCTCGTCGAGCGCACCTACTCCGACGACGAGCAGAACATGGTGATCCTCACGTACGCGACGCCGGACGGCGAACGCTACTTCCGCAAGGAGCGGGCGCTCACCTCCTTCACGGACGTGCGCGACACCACGGCCGCCGTCGACGCGGCGGCATCGAACGTCGGCGCGGTCGAGGACCCCGACGACCGCGAGCGGTACGCCGCCGAGGCGACGCGGATGGCGCGGGCTCACGACCCCGACGACGTCATCTGAGCCGCGCCGACGGCGACCCGCGAGCGACGCGGCCGCACAGCCTTTTCACCGGCCGGCCCCAACGGTCACGCGATGCGCGCCACCCTCGAGACGCTCGGCGTCGCCCTCCTCGTCGGCGCCGCGCAGGCCCTCCTCGGAGTCGTCGGCCTCGCCGGGCTGTTCGCGCTGTCGACCCCCGTCGCCGTCGCCCCGTGGACGCTCGTCACGAGCGTGTACGCGCACGGCTCCGTCGGGCACCTGCTGGCGAACGCCCTCGCGCTGCTGCTCGTCGGCCCCCTCGTCGAGCGCCGGACGACCCGCCCGCGCTTCCACGCGTTCGTGGTCACGACGGGCGCGCTCGCGGGCCTCGCGCAGGTGACTATCGGTGGCCTGCTCGGTCCGCCCGCCGCCGTGTTGGGGATCAGCGGCGCTGTGTTCGCGCTCGGCGGCTACCTGCTCGCCGGCAACGTCGTGAGCGAGACGCTGTTCGACCGCCTGCGCCTCCCGCCGCGGGCCCAGCTGGTCCTGTTCGGCCTCGTCGCCGTCGTCCTCACGGCGACGACGGCCGCGCCCGGCGTCGCGCTGATCGCGCACGCGACCGGCGCGTTCTGCGGCCTCGTCGCCGGCCGCGTCGGCCTGCTCGACGCGCGCTGACCGGAACCGGACCGGACGGCGGACGGGAGTCAGGGGACGCGATCGACGGCGCCGAGGCTGGACGGCGTGAAAAACGAGAGGGGTGAAAGAGAAACGCCCTAGCGCTCAGTCTTCGAGAACGATCTCGATGCTGACGTCGTTCGGCACTTGGACGCGCATGAGCTGGCGGAGCGCGCGTTCGTCGGCGTCGATGTCGATCAGACGCTTGTGGACGCGCATCTCCCAGTGCTCCCACGTCGCCGTCCCCTCACCGTCCGGGGACTTGCGCGACGGGATCTCGAGCGTCTTCGTCGGCAGCGGGATCGGGCCCGACAGGGCGACTCCCGTCGAGTCCGCGATCTCGCGGACGTCGTCGCAGATGTCGTCGAGGTCCTCGGGGCTCGTGCCGGCGAGGCGGACGCGTGCCTGCTGCATCGATTATCGCTCGTTGAC
>Ga0102936_1000189_pt1 | contig 24230 bp, 22 predicted proteins | sample SalPon2_A_H2O_MG_FD_78502 | JGI IMG/M metagenome (GOLD analysis project Ga0102936, IMG submission 78502) | Salt pond water microbial communities from South San Francisco under conditions of wetland restoration - Salt Pond MetaG R2_A_H2O_MG | ecosystem: Environmental > Aquatic > Non-marine Saline...
ATATTGCAAGCGGGCTGATTGATGGTGTTTCGGTTGACGGTATTACTGTTTCAACCGGTGATCGAGTTCTTCTGAAGGATCAGACAGATGCCACCGAGAACGGTGTCTATGTGGTCGCGGCATCAGGCGCAGCGTCACGCGCCACTGATTTCGATGAGCCGCAGGAAGTTACATCGGGTGTATTCTTCTTCGTTGAGGAAGGCGCCTCCGGTGATAACCGTGGCTTCGTTCTTACATCAGATGGTGGTCAGCAGGCCGTTGGAACAGATCCTCTTACATTTGTTCAGTTCTCCGGTGCTGGTCAGATTACTGCCGGCGATGGGCTTGATAAAACCGGCGATGTCCTTTCTGTCAATACTGCAAACGGTATCGAGGTATCGAGCGATAATGTTCAGCTGGCGTCTTCAGTTGCCGGAGACGGTCTTACATATAGTGCCGGTGTACTCGATATTAACGGCACTGCCGATCGAATCTCGGTATTGGCCGACTCGATTGACATTGCATCCACTTATGTTGGTCAGACGTCGATCACGACTCTTGGCACAATTACCACAGGTACCTGGAATGCAGATATCATCGGTCCGGAGTACGGTGGTACCGGTGTCGATAACGGATCAAGTACTCTAACGCTTGGCGGTAACGTTGAGTTTTCTGGAGCATTTTCGGCAACACTTACAACAACTGATACGACAAACGTTACACTGCCAACGGCAGGAACGCTTGCGACTCTTGCTCAATCAGAAACACTTACTAACAAGACGATCAATGCATCTGATATCGGAGTAACCAATCCTGGTACTGCTGCATTTACAGATCTTACTTCGTCGGGCGATGTTACTTTTACAAATACTGATAACTCGTCATCAACTTCCACCGGAGCACTCGTCGTTGGCGGTGGCGTTGGAATTGGTAAGCAGTTGTTTGTTGGAACACATCTTATAGGTTCTGGAGCAGACTCAAGTAATCTCGAAGGATTTAATATCGACGGTGGTTCCTACTAATAATTGCCATAGATAGACCAGAGGAAGATCACAATGGCAATTACCAACAGAATACTACTAAAGAAGTCCTCTGTTGTCGGTAAAATACCGAAGCCGGATGATCTTGCACACGGAGAGTTAGCTCTCAACTTTACTGATGGGCGTCTATACTTTAAGAATTCTGATGATATCGTCGATTTCTTTGAAAACGGAAAATCAAATAATCTGCTTCCGTTTAGAGCCTCAAATGAAGCTTCTTTTGGCTCAGTTTCTTCTAGCATAAAAGAATTTTCATTTAACATGGGTCCTATAGGAGGGACAAGGTCAATTGGGTATAGGCTTGGTGAAGTTACCGAAGCAACGAGTCCGGACGGAATCGATGGAGGAACATTCTAATAAGAGATTATAAATAGTTGAGAATTGAACGTACGGCGATTTTTATCGCGATATATCGTATCATTCTTATTAGAATAAAGGTATTATGGATTCTGCAAATAGAATACTCTTAAAAAAATCCTCGGTTCAAGGGAAAATACCGGGTGCATTTGATATTGAATACGGAGAGTTAGCTCTTAACTTTTCCGATGGCCGCCTTTATTTTAAAGATTCTAATAACGACATTCAATTTTTTGAGAAATCAAGTTCTCAAGTTGAATCAAATTTTGATGTTCTACTAAATGACTTATCTTTAGGAGACGTCACTGACACTAAGATAACCAATAGACTAGATCTTGGATCAGTATTAAATTCTTCTATTTCTAGTTTTAATTTTGGCTCTATTTCAATAAGTGGTCCGATTTTTCCATCTATTTTTTCTCTTCCATCATCAAAGGTTTCAGAGTTGCCCAATGACTCTTTTACGGGTCAAATGTTACTCGTTACAGATGAGGTGAGCGGATCTGTTCCAGCGTTTTATGATGGAAATTCTTGGAAAAGACTATCGGATAATCAAATAGTTACAGCAACTTAAGGATATATTAAATGGCGGTCGAACTTGTATTAAGAAACGGCACGGCGGCAGAAAATGACAGTTTCACAGGAGCTCTTGCTGAAGTAACCGTCGATAATACGAACAAAACTCTTAGAGTTCATGACGGTGCGACTAGTGGCGGAAACCCATTGCTTACTGCAAGCGGTACTGCTACTCTTCTAAATAAGACTCTTGAGGACCCAACGTTTACTGGTCAAATTACCGGTGATCTTATTCCATCATCGGATGTTGCTTTTGACCTTGGTGCTCCAACGAATCGATGGAACGATCTTTATTTAAGCGGTAGCACAATTGATATCGGCGGAGCAACAATTTCAGTCGTTGGCGGATCGTTCGAGTTTAAAGATTCCACGGGTAACAGCGCAGAAGTATCTCTTGCCGCCAACACAACTGATGATCTTGCTGAAGGAACGACGAATCTCTACTATCTTGATTCTCGAGTCGATTCTCACTTATCTGGTGGAACCGGTGTTGCGTATTCATCTGGCACGATTTCAATTGGTCAGTCAGTAGGGACTACGGATAACGTAACATTTAATGATGTGACGGTCGACGGTGATCTGATTGTAAACGGATCGAGCACAACTCTAAATACTACGACACTTGACGTCGAGGATCTTAATATCACCGTTGCAAGCGGTGCAACCGATTCTTCATCCGCTGATGGTGCAGGATTTACTGTTGATGGTGCAAATGCAACGTTAACTTATTCAAATTCTAGTGATCGGTTTGTTTTTAATAAGGATATTGAAGCAGATACTTTAGTTGGTCAGGTATCTGATATTTCGAATCACAACACAGATGATCTCACCGAAGGATCAGCTAATCTTTATTACACAGATGCACGTGCACGAGACGCAGTAAGCGCTGCGACTGGAATCGACTACGACTCCGCCACCGGTGTATTTAATCTTTCTGATACATCTGTCACAGCCGGATCGTTCGGATCGGCGTCAGAAGTACCCGTCATTTCTATCGACGAACAGGGTCGTATTACATCCGCAACAACGACGAATGTTGCGGGTGTGTCAAGTTTTTCATACAATGGTGTTACGGGTGATCTTGACATTGGTACCGCCGACGGCTCAACGTTTACCGCTACAGTTGACCTCGGGCCCTTTACAACAAATGATCTTACCGAAGGCACAAATCTTTATTATACGGATGCACGGGTTAATGCTTATCTTAACGGTGGTTCTGGTATCGACTTTTCAAACGGTACTATCAGTCACTCTGATACGTCGGGCGTCGGTAATGTTACTGCCACTTCAAATACGTTCGTGGATTCTCTTACATTTGACGAATTTGGCCACGTCACGGCCGTATCGACATCAACGGCTGCGCCACCAAACGACGCAACAATTACTGTTTCGGCTGGTACTGGGTTAAACGGCGGCGGTAACTTTACGACTGATCAGTCGGGTAATGAAACGATCTCGCTTGACGTCGACACAAGTACAATTGCCACAAGAACATATGTTGATACCGAGGTGTCGAATCTTGTTGATTCTTCTCCACAAACTCTTGATACATTAAATGAACTTGCCGCGGCTCTTGGCGATGATCCAAATTTTGCTACCACTGTATCAAATCAGATAGGAAATAAAGCAGACAAAGCCATCAACGTCTCCGCTGGTTCTGGTCTTACCGGTGGTGGTGACCTTTCAGCAAATCGAACAATTGGCCACGCTGATACATCATCACAAGGCGATGTTAATAACTCTGGCGGCACAGTCATTCAGGATATTAATGTCGATACGTATGGTCATATCACATCGATTGGTTCGAAATCTCTGTCGGCCAGCGATGTCGGCGCACTAAGTAGTTCTGGTAAAGCAGCCGATTCCAATCTTCTTGACGGTATTAATTCATCCCAGTTCTTGCGTTCTGATACATCGGATACCATGAACGGTCAGCTTAATATGAGCAATAATCGCATTACAAATGTCGAGGACTTGTTCATACGAGATAAGATTTTTCATCACGGTGATACTAATACCTATATACAATTTGCAAGTGATCGGATAGAGTTTGACACCGGTGGTTCCGAGCGCATGGAAATCAATGGCTCCGGCATTGAGATGCGTAGAAGAGTCGATATGAATAACAATGATATTCGCGGTGTTGACCAGATTTTTCATCACGGTGATACTAATACTTATATGCAGTTTCACTCGTCTGATCAGTGGCGTGTGGTAACTGGAGGATCTGAACGCCTTGAGGTTAATAACACTCGTGTTAAAGTTAGCGGAGACTTTGCTGCTACCGATGATATTGTTTCTCACTTTTCAGACGATCGTCTGAAAACCAAATTAGGTGTAATAGACAAAGCCGTTGATAAGGTTAACTCTATAGAGGGTTTTTACTATGAGCCGAATGACACTGCCATTAGTCTTGGTTATAATCAAGAACAATTGGTCGGTGTGTCGGCGCAAGACGTTCAGAGTGTTCTTCCAGAGGTTGTAAAAAAATCACCTATTAGTGATGATTATCTTACTGTTCAGTATGAGAAGATGGTACCACTTCTTATCGAAGCTATTAAAGAACAGTCATCTACAATCGAAGATCTTAAGAGAAGAATAAATACTCTTGAGAACCGATAAGGAATTTTTGAATGACGTCGATTACAACAAGAGAGACATCTGGAGGCGGAGCAACCGTAAAAGGTTTACCTCTTACTAATGCTGAGATAGATAATAATTTTATATCTCTTACAACGAGTAAACTTGAAGCTTCTCAAAATCTTGGTGATCTTACGGACACTGATGTAGCCAAATCAAATCTTGATTTGGCGTCGATGTCTTCTCAAGAATCGAACAACGTAACCATTACGGGTGGATCGATATCCGGTGTTCAGTTAACTACGTCTGATGCCACCATAACCGGCGGATCGATATCCGGTGTTCAGTTAACTACGTCTGATGCCACCATAACCGGCGGATCGATATCCGGTGTTACATTATCATCAAGTTCAATCGATTTTAACGGTGGAACCATTGATGGCGCAACGATATCAAACTCCACGATCAACAACGATGTAAATGGTACTGCCACAAATGTTTCTTCATCTTTATCCGCAGGAGACGGACTTAACGGGTCGGACTATGACGGATCATCGAGTGTTACATTCACCGTTGATGGATCAGTTATCAGGGATGTAGGAGATCAGACGGTATCAGGAACTTTTAAGGTCGATTCTCTTGGCGTTAATACAGCTGCATCTGGGTCAAATGGAGATATCAGAGCAACCGGAGACATTATCGCCCACTATTCATCCGATATAAATAATAAAGAAAATATCAAAGATATAACCAATGCTCTGTCCATAGTAAATGCAGTAGGTGGTAAGACATTTGACTGGAAGGATGATTATATAAATAGCAAGGGTGGAGAAGATAGTTACTTTATGAAAAAGAGTGACTTTGGAGTAATTGCACAAGATCTTCAAGATGTATTTCCTCTTGCTGTAAAAGAACGCGAAAACGGAGAGTTGGCCGTTGATTATGTTAAATTGTGCGCGATTGCATTTGCAGCAATAAAAGAACTTAATGAAAAGATTAATAAGAACGAATCGTAAGAGGCTTAATTAGATGGCTCAATCAATTCTTGGGAATCAATCAATAACGATCCCAGCAGGAAATACATCTGAGAGACCGGGTACGTCCAACGGCCAGTTGAGATATAATTCTCAAACCGACAAAGTCGAGGTAACAACTGGTTCGGAATGGGTATCGGTATTGACTGCAGGAAGTGTAAAGTTTGGTGTTTTACACGTTAAAGAAGACCGTGATAATGGTGATCTTGTAATCAACTACTTATCTGATAATGATGCAGATCTGGATATTACGGATAAAAATGATACTGTAATTATTGACAATGTATCAACTCAATATAGTATCGATCAGTCAACGGGTAAGCTTAAGGTGACATTTTAATGGCTATTCTAGGTAAACTAAGATTTAATTATAAGGGAGAATGGGATACTTCTGAATCTTATTCTGTAGATGATATAGTCAAGTATGATAACGGCTATTTTGTATGTGTACAGGACGCTGATTCTGGCGACCCGAACCCATCTGATGACGTTGCTACTGATCTTAAGGTTGGCGATGAGGGCTTTTACTGGAGAGTTTATACATCTTCATTTGATGCAAACGCCGGAGAAAAAGGATATCAGTCTACAGAATCGTATGATTACGCCGATCTTCATAAGACGAATTCATACTGGAGATCAGATGTAACATATGAGCTGAACTCTTTTGTAAACTATAGAAACTCCGAGGGCGCAATGGGAACATACATCTCTCTCGGATTTAATAATAACGGAAATAATCCTGAAACGAGTAATCAGTGGAAAAGAGTCGCGTACGGTACATCAAGTAGTTACACTCTTACTGCAATGACTCATCCGGACGTAGTCGATCCCTTTCCAAACTCTGGTTATTTTTACAGATCAGACTGGCCCGGGCAATCCGGAGTGTGGGAAGGCGATACATATGGTTACGCGGTTCAGAACATGTGTCCACACGCCGGTTCTCGTTTGTGGCTGAACAAACACGGAGGTCTTACTGCTGGCCCTGGAGAAAGTAATAGCGACTACGAGGCACCTCCTTTTAGAGACAACGAAGACGTCTGGGCCGCCTCTTCAGAAGTTCCGTTTCTGAACATGGATTATATCGATGGAGTGCTACCGACACCAGACGGTGAGCCGCCCAAAGTCGTACAGGCTTTTAAGACTTACGGTAATAGCATGGTTCTTTTCAATAACGGTGAAGTACACTATGCTGGTTATAACGGTCACGGTCAAAGAGGGATAGGAGACGATACCGGCAACGGAGAAGGCGTATTTACGCGATGCGGATACGGAAGAATTAATCTGTCAAACTCAACTGCCGTCTTAAGAGGGAAAAAAGCAATAAGAATCGCTCTTGCAGGAGACACAGATAATGATGTTTCTGTGTGTCTATTTGCCCTGATTGACAATCAAGACGGAACAACGAGTCTTTACGGATGGGGTTACAATAATCGAGGACAATTAGGTCTAGGTAACGACAACTCAGAGATTCGTACTCCAACTGAAGTTCCGTGGGATGCCAACACCAATGGAAACATCGTTGATGTATGGGCGTGCGGTGGCTCCGATGGCCATAGTTTTATTCTTACCGATCATGGGAAAATGTTTGCGGCTGGTGATAATAATATCGGTCAGTTGGGAATAGGTTCTACAGGAGACGTCGAAACATTTACATTTGTTAAGGACTGGTCCTCTCTTGGCGGAATTAAAAAGTTCTCTATGTGTGGAGAACAGTATATGATGGGAGCCGTTGTGACGGGTAACGGTCAACTCTGGACTTGGGGAGAAAACTCAAGAGGTAACCTTGGTCTCGGTGACACAACTGACCGTACATCACCAACACGCGTAAGTTTCTTTAACGATGCACAAAACGTATGGGTATTGGGTGACGATTCAAACTTAATTATGTACTATACCCGTGGAAATAGTCAAATCGATAACACACTCTACGCAGTAGGCGATAATCCAGACTATAACTTAGGGAGAGGTGTCACGGGGGACGAATCGATTCCAAATACCGTTCTCGATTCATTTGCGCAACAGATCGACAATATTGTTGATGCAAGACATATTGGTGGTCAAAATGGAAATCGTCAGATTATTGGATTAGAGCAGTACGTTGGTCCTGCTGATCCAAACACTCCATGGTATAAGACGCGATGGTACTGGCAAGGTGAGAGCAATGACGGTGGCCACGGTGGTCAGACGGCTTCTCATAATGATAGATATAGAGAACTGCCAAATGCTGCGATGTCTGGTGATTCCAGATACTTTTTCCACAGTAATTTTTTCTATAACCCTCAAATGAACCCGTATCGAATTGGCATTTTTGGGAGTGGAAGAGACAAAAGAGAGACGTTTACTTACTGGGATCGAGACACTGGGCGTCTATGGTTTTCTGGTAATCTTTATTACGGCCTCAGTCACAGCGATGAACCCGTAGATAGAGGAGACAACGACGATAATCAATATGAAGCCCATACACCTCAGCCGCTTCCTTACAATTAATAACGAACGACGGTTAAAGAAATAACTATGAGTACTATTACACTTGGAAGAGTAAAATTCGTTCACAGAGGTGATTATTCTTCGTCTTTTATTTACAACAAGGACGATGTAGTTACTTTCAACGGAACGCAATTTATTTACATAAACAATACTTCAACATCTGGGCAGGATCCTTTTATTGTAGATGATGATTGGGAGTATAGCGCGATATCTTCAACAAGAAACAACGAAGAAAACGTTTTTAAGCTCAATCATGAATACTGGGCGTTCTTTTCGGGTGACTCCTCACTGAATGAGTACAAGGGAGATTGGAGTAGCACTGAGCTGTATCAAGTTGGTGATATGGTTACAGGTCGGAGCGGTGGATGCTATTATGCAATTCGACCTAACTACGACGATGATCCGGTATTCAATCACTATGGTGGTTGGGAAGTTTTAATCGAGGGCGGATCACTCGATCACACTCGTAAAATCTCTCTTTTGGGTTGTGAAAACCCAATTGGGTGGAGAGGACATCCGAAGTATACTGCATCGTGGGGTGGAAATACATGGCAGGGAAATATTCCTTGGAATATTCCTGAGAGTCACCAGTACGATCAGTGGAATCCTTCTTCAGAGTGCATGGTCACGGAAGTATATGGATTTAACGCAATTAGCTGGTACGGTATGCCGGTTATTCAGGGTGGTCGCCGTCAAGGAAGTTCAGCTTACTTTAGAAACGGCACCGATGGCGGTGATGCGATTGCTCCGCATGATCGTGCCGTTCACTTTAAACAGTACTACGACAATGCGTTAAGAAGCAGTCCTCTCTACGTCGGAAACGATAAAGTACCGAATGAACTTCTTAATCAAAGTCTAGCTGCTCCCGCATCACAGATACAAGAAGGGCACTTTGGAGCTCTTACACCCCGAGCCATCTCAAAGGTTCCAAATGCAGATGCTCCGATGTATCTCTTTTCCGACGGTACGATTCAAATATATGGTACTAATGACAGAAATCAGTTCGGTGTCAACGAATCCGATGAGTGGGGGTCCGGCGTAACAATGACGAGCGCCGATTTTGGCGGAAGAAGAATCGTCAAAATCGTAACCGCCCACACAGGAATGACTCGAGACAGAGGCAGTCATATCATCGCTCTTGACGAAGAGGGGGAGGTATGGACCTGGGGTGAGAATGCTTATGGTCAGTGTGGATACGGACCAGAGGAAGGAAAGCCAGAAGTCGGTGGTATAAACTACGATGATAACACCGATTCAAGACAGCCGTTTAAGCTTCCTTCCGAGACTCACTTTGACGGTCATCGTGTCGTCGATATATTTGCGGGAGGAGAAACCGACGGATTTTCAATCTTTCTTCTCGATAACGGGGATCTGTACGCCTGCGGTTACAATAATGACGGAAATCTTGGTTACGACACAACTAATGGATTTACTTCGTCTGATCGATCATACGTACCGATAAGAATTCCGGTGGATTGGTCGACATACGGAGGCATACAAAAGATCGCAATGGGTGGATACGAGGATGCCGTGGCGATCTATATACTTGACGGAGAAGGACACATCTGGTCATACGGTTATAACAGCTCGGGAACCCACGGTGCATCTGACGGAAACACCAGCACGAGTAACCAAGATGAAACCCTATCGGCCTCAAATAACCGAAGAACCCACTGGAGTATTGGAGGATCGATCGTTAACATGTGGTTGACTGGAGCCGGCGGTGTACAAAACGGCTGGTTCCTGACATCTAACGGAGATCTTTATGGAATCGGTGACAACGGCTACTATCAGCTCGACACTGGTAATAACTCGGATCAAAGAACTGAGCCTGTCCTGCAGAATAACATAAAGAATGTGGTAAAGATTGTTGGAGTTGCAGAAGATACTGATGGTTCGGTATTTGCTCTTACCGATGACGGAAGAGTGTACTCCAAGCCTCTTAGCAACGACTATTTTGAAGCCGGTTACGGAGAGAACGGTGATAATGACAATAACCGTTGCTTAACTCAAAGGCTTAATACTAGTCAGTACGGGTGGAGAGAGATTCATGTGTCCAATACATTCTATGGAAGGGTGATCGATATTGAATCAAATCATGGTGAAGCCGGTGAGGCTGGTCAAAGTAGAAAAAACAGAATGGGTATATTTTTACAAGACGAAGGGCGATTAGGCTTCACAGGAAGCGTCGGAGGTGGCCGTTACAGCACTCTTGGCGCAGGAACAGGAAACCACTATGCCGGAGGCATAGGAACATTGGTCTATTGGGGGTCATAATGACTAGGAAAATCTTTTCATTTTATATACCAAACGATGCTACTGACGTAAAGATTCCTGGTTATGGAATGGCTAATTACGTTGAATATATCCAAGAAGAAAAGAATGTCGACGGAGAAGTCATATTAGTTGATACTGTTGATCCTAATTTTGATAAATGTGATCCAAATAATCTTCCTAAAAAACATATCGGTACTGATGATGCTGAAGGAAGAGTATATTATTCAATTAGATCAGATGTAGAGGTGGATATAAATAGTAATGAAATGAAGTATATCGATGCAGGAGAAGAACCATATCCTCTTTCATTTGATATTTCAAGTAAAATTGCGGATCTTGATAGACTGCTTAATACATATCCCAGAGAACAAGTTTTGGAACTTGGATTCACACTAGAAGAAGAAGAAGAAACTGAAACAAACTCTTCTACCGAGGAATAAAAGACAATGATAGGTACCGGGCAAACACTTAATCCTGCTTCAATGAAGTATAACTGGGCGGGTGAATGGACACCTAATGACGTCTACCAAAAGAATGATGTTGTTCGTCATCGTGGTCGCACATGGTTTTGTAATACCGACTCGTTTGTTATTCAGGGTGAAAGAGGATATCAGACAGAACCATCAAAACATAATGGGTGGCAACTTCATACCACGGGTCAAGTTAATAGAGGTGGCTGGGGTCCTCATAAAACATATCTTGAGGGCGACATCGTTATGTACGCCGGAGAGTGGTACATCTGCGAAGAAGGCGGAAGAGGTATTCATCCGGTCTATCATAACGGATCACTTACGAATAAGTGGACCAAAATAATTCCTAGTCCCAGAAATTCTCAGACTGATAGATTCATTCCTTATTTTCAAAACGAAGCTCCTGTCGGTTGGAATAAGTACTATAATGGATATGGACCAATTCAACATACCGGCCAGGATGGTATTTGGCTGATTGATTGGAACGGTATGCCGTGTAAGCTTGGATATGCATCACGCAGTCATAACGAAGACGGATCCGGAGGAAATCAAGACTCACTTCAAGGAGGCATGCGAAAGAAGTATACTCCAGGGTTTCAGTTTATAGACTTTCTTACACACGATAAGAAATCTATTACTGGCGGTATGCCTAAGTGTATTCAGATCGTTACTTCTATGCAAAACACTCACTTCCTCTTTGATAACGGAGAAGTGTACTGGGTGGGTAATAACAGTAATAGAACCGGCGGTGTAGGTCCTCACACCGATGATTCATACGCCCCTACACGTGTAGGAAGAGATTGGGAACAGGACGCCTGGCCAAGTGGTTATGCGGCAGGTGAGTTTAGAGAAAGATTTATCATTAAGTTGGCCGGCGGAGCTCACGGAGCAGACGACGATCACTCCGTCGTGGGTGCTCTTGACTCTGAAGGTGATGTATGGATGTGGGGCGACAATGGTAGAGGTGCTGTTGGAAACGGGATTAATGTAAACGGTGATCAGGATCGAACCGATGTTGGTCTGCCGTATAAGATTCCTAGAGGATACTTTAATAATAAACCTGTTGTCGATTTTTGGTCATCTAATCGAAATGGTGATGACGAGCAATTTATCATTGCTATCAATTCAGACGGAGATCTTTTTGGATGGGGTGATAACAATCGGTGTCAGCTTGGTTTCTATGAAAACGACTACGTTGTGACTCCACAACCGCTCAAAATCGACCTCCATAAGCATGGCGGTCTTAAAAAGATTCTTATGATGCCTGGTAACGATTGCGGAACAATGATTCTTACTGAAGACAATGTTCTGCACTATTCGGGTGATACGAATAACTTTTTTCCTGGATTCGCTGATGAAAATAAGGGAACCAATAGAATTGCCGGATTTCCGTCGCTTCCAGAGTATTTCTATTCTCTTGCCAGAAATGAGGGAAGAAGCGTAGGACATCAACTCGACCTCTATCGCAGCGTCGGCGATATCTGGGGAATTACATCTGCGTCAAATGAAGGGTCCACTTGGATCATAAAGGACGCGGTATCAGGTAACCTTTATGCAACTGGCAGAGGTAATGACTACTGGCCCTATAACAGAGCGTTCGGTGGCGACCGTACTGATAATAGTAGTATGTATGATACTCATGATCCCGTTTATTATCCACGGGTCCTGGATAACGCAGGGCTAAATACAGAATACATCGGGTTCTTTAATACCGGTACAAACACGGGTAATGATAGTGTTAACAGGTTTGGTTACGTTTCTCTTGCTGAAGACGGAAGGTGTGTTGAAGTAAATGCTGATAACCATCTTAGGGCAGGTCTTGGTGAGAACGATAGCGGTGGAAGAGACATATGGCATGAGAATCCAGAAAGATTTATGTATTGGGATGAAAAGCTCTTTGCTGATAATGACAATCCTCTTCATCCAAGAGGCGATCATCATCAATTTCACACCGTTCACGTTGGAAACGTTCCTGGGGGAGAGGGCGCCACTTACTGCTTGATCAGTTCTGATGGAACCGCTGGTTTTTGTGGTGAGCCTCAGCGTAGTATTGAAAGACCCGATGGTAATGTTCGAGAGTTTAGTAATCAGAATAACAACAATCCTGTTGTTAATTCGGGCGGTGTTATTGGAAGATTAAGAGCAGTTTAATTAAATGATACCTAACTCTCGACAATCATTAATCGATTACTGTCTTCGTAATTTAGGAGCGCCAGTACTTGAAATTAATGTTGATGAGGATCAGATCGAAGATCGAGTCGATGAAGCGATTCAATTCTTTCGTGAATATCACTCCGATGGAATATATCGTGATTTTTTTAAACATGAGTTAACTCAAGGCGATATTGACAATGGATATATTTCCATTCCTGATGAAATTCTAACCGTTGTGAGGATTTTACCGTTTACTTATGAGAATTCATCAGTCAACATGTTTGATGCACGGTATCAGATGTCTCTTAATGATATGTACAATCTTGGATTCTCGGGTAATCTTGCAAACTATGTGCATGTTCAAAAGTACATCAATACTGTCGACATGATGATTAATGGTACACCACAAGTAGAGTTTGCACGCCATCAGAATCGATTATATTTGAACGTCGAGCTCGAGCGTTATCTTAGTGTTGGTGAATACCTAGTGGTAGAAGCTTATCGAATTATTAATCCAGATGAAAGTACAAAAGTTTACAATGATCTCTTCTTAAAACGGTATCTTACTGCATTAATAAAACGGCAGTGGGGCGTCAATTTGAAAAAGTTTGAGGGTATGGAACTGCCGGGCGGTGTGACTCTTAATGGTCAACAACTATTTGATGAAGCCACAGAAGAGATACGCCAGGTTGAAGAAGAAATGCAACTTAAATATGAATTTCCTATAGATTTTCATATTGGATAGTAGGTAATTTCATAATGCCTACGAATGTATTCTTTTCCCCTGCAGTTCGAACAGAACAAAACCTATACGAAGATATCATTATCGAGGGTCTTCGTATGTATGGGCAGGATGTTCTCTACTTGCCACGGTCGGAAGTAAGCAACGACGAGATACTTAACGAGGAGTACTCTCGATTTCGTGATGCATACGCGGTCGAGATGTACATTGCGGACACTCAAGGATTTGAAGGAGAAGGCACTCTCTTATCCAAGTTTGGTCTAGAGATTCGAGATCAAGCGACATTCATTGTCGCAAGACGAAGATTTCAGCAACTGGTCGAAATAGATGTGAATTCTCTCGAGGACGAACGTCCTCGAGAAGGCGATCTAATATATCTGCCTCTTGCAAATTCTCTGTTTGAGATTAAGTTTGTAGAACATGAAAAACCGTTCTATCGTCTTAGTGATCTTCCGATTTATGAACTGCGTTGCGAACTATACGAATCGGGCTCCGAACAGTTTGATACTGGGTATAGTAACGTCGATCAATTCGAGCGCGATCATGCATCTCGTACGGTACTGTCAATTAGCGGCGGATCTGATGGATTTGAACCCGGAACAAAAGTTTTTCAATTCATACAAGAAGAATCATCTAATCAAGAACTTATCGTCGTACATGGTGAAGTTGCAGATTTTGTTGAGACACAGGAAGCAGACTCCGGTCAGGAACGCGAGGCCGATCTGTCTCTCGTCGGTGTGTCGTCTACTGACGGAGAACTAAGATCGTTCGATCCGTCTCTTGGAAACATTTTTTTAGTCGATGACGAGATCGACACAGGATGGTCAGTTCTGAAAGTATATGATCTCAATGATGTTGAGGATAAGTATATCTCAGGCGATGCGGATGAGTTTGCCGACAACACGCAGTACGAGATCGATGCGGATCAGATTCTTGATTTCAGTCAAGAAAATCCATTCGGTGATCCAAGGTTAGAAGACTAGTTATATGTTTGGTGATCATTTCTACAACGAACACACTCGTCGAGCCGTTTCGGTGTTCGGAACGTTGTTTAATAATTTGACCGTCGTAAAGCGTGACGGATCGGGTAATGCACTCCAGCAGATCAAGGTGCCCTTGTCGTACGGCCCTCGAGAAAAGTTTCTTGCACGTATTCGACAGGAGGCAAACCTCAGCGACCCTCGACTGGCGATTAAACTGCCTCGCATGTCGTTTCAGATCACCTCTCTTAGCTACGACGAGTCGACACGCCTTACTCGAGGCACCAAACTGAACGTGCCCGGAACATCTTCGACATCAAGAAGAACGATGTTCTATCCATCGACATATAATCTGTCGTTTGAACTTAGCATAATGTCAAAGCACACCGACGATGCTCTGCAGATTCTTGAACAAATACTTCCGTTCTTTCAACCTGAGTACAGTGTAACGGTTAACGAGGTAGAAAATAACTTTAAGTCGGACATGCCATTTGTTCTGACGGGTGTCGATCTGTCCGATGACTACGAGGGTGAGTTCGAGTCTCGTCGCTCTCTGATCTACACACTTACATTTGATACTCGTATTAAATACTATGGTCCGTTGTCAGATTCTGGGTCGGTGATTCGTTCGACGCAAACAAACATTTCCGATGTTGACATGACTTCATCAGGTCTTCCACTCGCATCGCAAGAAGTGACAATTGCTCCAACGGATGCTAACGAGGACGATGACTTTACGGTCAATGTTTCTTTTGATTCACGAACACCCGAACAGATTGAGCTGTTTTCCAATAATGTTTCAAATGGTCCGTTTATCGAATCAGAGTCGATTATAGGAACTACATCCGGAACGACTGCTGTGATATCCGAAGAACGAGCTGATTCTATACTTGTGGCTGTACCGGATGGTTTGTTTGAGGCCGGAGAAACCGTAACTGGTCAATCGTCGGGAGCGAACTTTACCGTCACTAATATCAATTCGATATGGAATACACTGTCATGAGTAATGAAGAAAACGAGATTCAAGACGACTATGATTACGCTCGCGCTCGATACTACAGTCTGACAGAAAAAGGCGATGAGGCGATCGATCTGATGCTCGACCTTGCACGTGAATCGGAGCATCCTCGCGCATTTGAGGTTCTCTCGAATATGCTGAAGCAGAACGCAGAGATCGCGGATCGTCTGATGGATCTGCAAAAGAAAAAGAAAGAGGTTCGTTTAACCGACAATCCTCAATTACCGAACTCCATGACTCAGAATAACGTCTATGTTGGTTCAACCACTGAACTTCAAAGAATGCTTCACGACCGAATGAATCAACAGAAGAACACCGATAACGAAGTAATCGATCAAGAAGACAGCGACGACGACGATTATCAACATAGCGAGGACTAATGAGCGATCAGCGAATGCAGAATCAGTCGCCGATTTCTTATCTTGGAAATGCGAATATAAAGAGAGATGGCGTCGAACAGCAGTGGACTCAAAAAGAGATCAACGAGTACGCTAAGTGTCTTAAGGATCCGGTCTACTTCGCAGAGAACTACGTGAAAGTTATTTCTCTTGATGACGGACTCGTGCCCTTTAAGTTGTATCCGTATCAAAAGGAGATGGTGAATCACTTTAACGACAATCGATTCACTATCGTTCTGGCGTGTCGACAGTCAGGCAAATCGATCACATCCTGCGCGTATCTTTTGTGGTACGCGATATTCTACCCAGAAAAAACCGTCGCAATTCTTGCGAATAAGGGTGCGACTGCAAAAGAAATGCTCGGGCGTATTACTCTGATGCTGGAGAATCTTCCATTCTTTCTTCAGCCTGGTTGTAAGGTTCTTAATAAAACATCAATCGAGTTCTCAAACAACTCAAAGATTATCTCATCGTCTACGTCATCGAGCTCGATTCGTGGTATGTCAGTGTCACTACTGTTTCTCGATGAGTTCGCATTTGTTCAGAACGACTCTGAGTTCTATACATCTACATATCCAGTTATCTCATCCGGTAAAGATACGAAAATCGTGATCACATCGACACCCAACGGAGTCGGTAACGTCTTTCACAAACTCTGGGAGGGTGCGGTTCAAAAGACGAATAACTTTTATCCGTTTACCGTCAACTGGTGGGATGTACCGGGTCGTGACGAGAAGTGGAAACAGGAGACGATCGCGAATACATCCGAACTGCAGTTCAAACAGGAGTATGATGTAGATTTTATAGGATCAGGAAATACGCTGATCTCTGGTAACACACTCTTAAGTCTGCAGGCCGAAAATCCGATCTACGAACAAGACGGTGTGAAGGTATACGAAAGGCCAAACTCTGAGTCCAACTATATGATGTTCGTCGACGTTGCAAAGGGTCGTGGACAAGACTACTCAACGTTCAATATCATTGACGTATCGACCAAACCGTTTCGACAGGTTGCGGTCTTTCGTGATAACATGATGTCACCTCTTCTTTTTCCCGACGTGATCTACAAATACGCAAAGACCTATAACGAGGCGTACGTCGTCGTCGAATCAAACGATGCGGGGCAGGTTGTCTGCAATGGTCTGTACTACGAACTTGAGTACGAGAATGTGTTTGTAGAGTCTGTGGTCAAATCTGGGTCGATCGGTGTGACGATGACACGCAAAGTCAAGCGCATCGGCACGTCGACACTGAAGGATCTTATCGAACAAAGTCAGCTTATAATTCGTGATGCGAATACAATCCTTGAGCTATCGACTTTCGTTGCAAAGGGATCATCTTTTGAAGCCTCGAACGGGAATCACGATGATCTGGTAATGAATCTGGTTCTATTCGGTTGGTTCACAAGTACACCACTGTTCGTTGACTATACCGACGTCGATGTAAAGAAGATGATGTATGAGGAACAAATGAGAATGATCGAAGACGATATGTTACCGTTCGGTGAGATCGACAACGGTCTCGATAAAAATATAGAAATCGTCGACGGAGACGTCTGGGCGCAGAGCGATGATACCAATTTTGGAACATTTTTCTGAGAAATCACATTATTTATAAATACTATCAATGAAGATAGTCGTATTATGATACCACATATAAGTTTCAATGAATAAAGAGGAATAAGCACATGGCTTTTCAGGTCTCTCCAGGCGTAGAAGTCAAAGAGATCGATCTTACCAATGTTGTTCCGGCCGTTTCAACATCGATCGGTGCGATCGCAGGCGCCTTTGCCTGGGGTCCCGTCGACCAGATTGTTCAGGTTGGATCAGAGAATCAGTTGGTAGAGCGTTTCTTTGAGCCGAACGATACAACTTTTAAATACTTTATGCCGGCGGCGCAGTTCTTGCAGTACGCGAACGATCTTCGCGTCGTTCGTTCGTCAGTAAGTGGTCAGTTTAACGCAAACGCTGATGGATCCGGCACTCTAGTAAAGAACGAAGAAGATTTTGAATCACAGGCATTTACTAGTGGTGATGAATTCATTGCTAAGTATCCAGGAAATCTTGGTAATTCAATCGGAGTATATGTAATTACTAACTCCGTCTCCTTTCAATCATCAATGTTTTCCGATCTTTTTGACTTTGCTCCTAGTACTACTGACTACGCCCAAGGTCATGGTGTAGAAAACGACGAGCTTCACATCGTCGTAGTCGATGAAACTGGCGAAATCTCTGGAACTACCGGAGAAGTTCTTGAAGCTTTTTCTGGACTCTCTCAGGCACCTGATGCTAAGAAAGGAAACGGTACAACTAATTATTACATTGACGTAATTAACAGTCAGTCTGAGTATGTTTGGATTGGTACGGCTGATACGTCTTTACCCGAGTCAGGTGTTAAGACAAGTGATACTGATAACTTAGTTGAAACATCAAGCGGTTTTGAGTATACAACAACTGATACGGTTCTTGACTATGTTCTTTCTGGTGGGTCAGATGGAACAACAAACAATCCTTCGGTTGGTGATCTTCAGACAGCATATGAGCTCTTTAACGATGCCGAAACGGTCGATGTAAATCTCATCATCGGTGTTCCCGCACCAGAGGGTGACGACGTCACTCTTGCAACGAATCTTATTTCAATTGCGGAAAATCGCCGTGATGTAGTTGTGTTTGTTTCTCCTGCCATCTCGCGTACAGTGAACAACGTTGACGCCGTTACTGACGTCATCGAGTGGGCAGATCAGTTGCCGTCGAGTTCCTTTGCGGTATTTGATTCTGGGGCAGAATACACTTACGACAAGTACAACGATACATTTAGATTCATTAACGCTGCCGGAGACGTTGCCGGTCTTTGCGCCTTCACCGACAATGTTGCCGATGCTTGGTTTTCACCGGCGGGCTTCAATCGTGGTCAGGTTCGCGGCGTGACCAAACTTGCGTTTAATCCGCGTAAGAACGAGCGTGATTCACTGTACAAGGCTCGTATCAATCCGATCGTTTCGTTTCCTGGTCAAGGAACGGTTCTATTCGGTGATAAGACTGCGCTATCACGTCCTTCGGCTTTCGATCGCATCAACGTTCGTAGGCTGTTTATTGCTCTTGAAAAGGCAATTGCGACTGCGGCTAAGTTCCAGCTGTTTGAGCTGAACGACGAGTTCACACGAGCTCAGTTCCGTAACTTGGTCGAGCCTTTCTTGCGCGACGTTCAGGGTCGCCGCGGTATTACCGACTTTGCTGTTATCTGTGATGACACAAACAACACACCGCAGGTTATCGATACAAACCGATTCGTTGCTGACATATTTGTACAGCCGGCTCGTTCCATTAACTTTATCACATTGAACTTCATCGCCACAAGAACTGGTGTTGAGTTTAGTGAGATTGCCGGTCAGTAAGGAGTAAATAGAGATGGCAATTCTTGGAGTAGACGACTTTAAGTCGAAACTGGTTGGAGGCGGTGCACGTTCCAACCTGTTCAAGGCTACGGTCAATTATCCTGGGTACGCCGCCGGTGATGTCGAGCTGACGTCTTTCATGTGTAAGTCGGCGCAGATGCCGGCCTCCACGATCGAAACGATCACGGTTCCTTTCCGTGGTCGTCAGCTGCAGATTGCTGGTGATCGTACCTTTGAGCCGTGGACAATCACAATCATCAACGACACCGACTTCGCGATTCGAAACGCCTTTGAGCGTTGGATGAACGGAATCAACGGTCATTCCGAAAACAGTGGTCTAACGAATCCGACTGACTACAAAGCGGATATGATTATCGAACAGCTCGATAAGTCGGGTGTTGCGGTTAAGCGTTATGATTTCCGTGGAACATTCCCTACGTCAGTCAGCGCGATCGACGTTTCGTATGATACGGAAAACGAGATCGAGGAGTTCGAGGTTGAACTTCAGGTTGACTATTGGGAGTCGGGAACGACTACCTAAGGCTATAATAAATAATTGAGACAGATCGAAGGGGGAACTCGTGTTCCCCCTGACGTCTTATTTTTGTAACTGGAGTAAAGAATGGCTGAAAACGACGGACAAGGTGGTGGGTTCTCTCTTTTTGGCTTTGAGGTTAAACGTAAATCTCAGAGTGAAAAGGAAGACGCAAATAAATTATCGTTTGTCGCTCCTACTGCAGAGGACGGCACAGGTCAAGTAATCAATGCCGGTGGATACTACGGGTCGTACGTCGATATGGATGGTGGTGCATCCTCTTCTGATACCGATCTTGTTTATAAGTATCGCGATCTAGCTCAGAATTCAGAGTGCGACTCCGCGGTCGAGGATATCGTTAACGAAGCGATCGTTTCCGACGACTCGTCTGCACCCGTTCAGATTAATCTCGACGATCTCGATGAAGAGACAGTATCCGACAAGATCAAGGATGTGATCTACGAGGAGTTCAATAACGTCGTCGAGCTCTTAGACTTTAATTTTAGAGGACATGACATCTTTCGTCGGTGGTACATCGACGGTAAGATCTACTATCATAAGATCGTTGATCCTAAGAATCCTAAGAAAGGTATTCTTGAGGTTCGCTACATTGATCCGACCAAGATTCGTAAGGTGCGTGAGGTCAAGGAGGAGTACGACGAAAAGACTCGTACAAAGATGGTCAAAGGAGTCAACGAGTACTTCGTCTATCAGAATAAGACACTGACGCAGATGTCGCAGGGTCTTAAAATCTCACCCGATGCGATTACATATGTAACATCTGGTGTTACAGACTCATCGCGTAAGCGTGTTCTTTCATATCTTCATAAAGCACTAAAACCAGTGAATCAGCTTCGTATGATGGAAGATTCACTGGTCATCTATCGACTGTCGCGTGCTCCGGAACGTCGTATCTTCTATATCGACGTCGGTAACCTTCCGAAAGGTAAGGCTGAGGAGTACATGCGTAATATTATGTCGAAGTATCGTAATAAGATGGTGTACGACGCGAATACGGGTGAGATGCGCGACGATCGCAAACACATGTCGATGCTCGAGGACTTTTGGCTACCTCGTAAAGAGGGCGGTCGTGGAACCGAGATCTCGACACTGCCCGGCGGTGAAAACCTTGGTCAGATCGACGACATCGTATACTTTCAGAAGCAACTCTATAAGTCGCTGAATGTTCCGACGAATCGTCTCGAGGAGGACTCACCGTTCTCAATGGGTCGTGCGACAGAGATCACTCGCGATGAATTGAAGTTTCAGAAGTTCATCAACCGTCTGCGTAAGAAGTTCTCGCATGTCTTTATGGACATGCTTAAGACTCAGCTGATCGCCAAAGGTGTCGTTAACGAAAAGGAGTGGAAGGAGATCTCGCAGAAGATGCGAATCGACTTCATGCAGGACAATCACTTCACTGAGCTGAAGCAGGCGGAGCTCATTCAGGATCGCATGAATATTCTGCGAGACGTACAAGAACATGTCGGTCGCTACTACTCTGAGGAATGGGTACGTAAGAATATTCTTCAGCAGACCGAGGAAGAGATCGAGCGAATGGACAAACAGATCAAGGACGAGATCTCTGCCGGTAAGTATAAGGATCCGTCAAAAGAAGACGATATGTTCTAAAAACAACTTAATGTATAAATAGTGTATAGAATTAACGAGGGTTAAACTAAAATGAATGAAAATGTAAAGAACTTTGTGCAGTCAGTAGAAAAACAGGATTATACTGCCGCAAAAGATCAGTTTCAGACTGTCATGGCGGATAAGATCAACTCTGCGTTCGAAAACAAAAAGATCGAGATCGCTGCTCAAATGTCTTCGACAAGCGGTGATGCCGAGGAAACCGAGAATATTAATGAAGCAAAAGTTACTGTCGCAGATACGGAAGTTGGTAAGTTTATTTCAAAAAATGTAGATAAAACTACTAAGCGCGGTGGCAATGTAAATCTTTCGATTATGCGCCAGAATACAATTATTGCTCATACAACAGATTCTGAAGGTAACAAGCACGTTCTGAACGTTAGAACAAAACCTGATGGCAAGTTTACTGTAGGAGGCGGGATGCCGTCTATGGGTAAACCAGCAGATATTCTTGGGCGTGGAAAAACTTTTTCACAGGATAAAGTTATCGAAGCCCTTAAAGCCATGTTCGAGTTGGACTAAAACAAATGATTAACTTTAAGGATTTTCGTTCTACAATCTCTGAAACCGCCAATCAAATTAATGAAAAAACCGTAGAGAAGATGAAGGTTGGTTCGGGAAGCAAAAAGTATCCTGCCGAGATCAAGAAGGAAGGATCAAAGTACGTTGCATACGTCGACGGTGATAAGCTCGATGAGTTTAAATCCGAAGAAGAAGCAAAGAAAGGCATCAACGATTTTGTCGAGTTGATGGATCTCTAATTGAAGGGAAATAAGAAAAATGTCCCACGAAGATATTAAAGCACTCTCAGACGCGTACCTCTCAATGTATTCTGATACTGAGGGGCAGATGAATGAATCTATGAAACCCTATGTTTCGGCTGTCGGCGACAAATTTGAGGTTTTGGACGCTAAAGGAAAGACTGTAAAAACATTTAGCGATATGAAGTCAGCAGAGGCTTATCTTAAAAAGAACTTTGATAAATTGAGAGAAGAGGCCGAAGAGCAGATTAATGAGGCAGCCAAGACTGCAAAGCAAATCTCAAAGCGAGCCGACACACTTTCAAAAAATATCTCGGATTTTGAGAATATGCTTAAACAGTCAAAGCCTAAGGGCGCAGGTAAGGAATACGATAAGGCGGTCAAAGAAGTGCGTGACGCCTATATCGATCTCACCGACGCAATCGATAAGGTCGAAAGGATGATGAAGTAATGTCCCATGAGGATATTAAAGCAATTTCAAAAACCTACCTATCAATGCTTAATGAGGGCAGAGATTACACCGTCGCGTGGAAAGTACCTGGTAGATCTAGAAGTCGAATTAACGCCAAGGTCAATGAAATTAACGGGATGATTGAGGCTCTTGGTGTCGATACTACGGATCTTTCAGTTAATGCCATGGGCAGAGTAACATTGGTAATGCCCTCGAAAGAAGAGGCCGACATTGTTCTAAATGCGCTGGATGCTAGGACTGATCTTGTTGATCCAATAAGTTCGGTAACTCTAACCTACGATTAGAAGTATAAGAAGATATGAAATTAATCACCGAGCACACCGACGAGCTGCGATATCTGAAAGAGGATGTCGATGGCACGAAGAAGTAAGTGAATAATTACTACGTTTACGCCTATATAAACAAATCTACTGGCCTTCCATATTATATTGGGAAAGGCAAGGGTGGGAGAGCGTACGATAAACATGGTAGAGTAAAAGTACCAAAGGATAGGTCAAAAATAGTTTTTTGTGAGACAAACTTAACTAATATTGGAGCCTATGCAATAGAAAGAAGACTTATACGCTGGTTTGGTAGAAAGAATATAGATGAAAACGGAATACTGCTGAATATTCAGGAAGGCGGTGAAGGTTCACACGGAGTTAAGCATACGGAAGACACTCGTAGAAGAATGAGTTTGACTCGTGCTGAAAAGGCAAAGGACGGATCTTTACCGGTCTTTAAAAAATCTGTTCGAGAAAAAATATCTTATTCTTTACGTAACAGTGTTCGAGATTTTACAAATCAACGTAATAAGCAGCTTGAATTGCTTAAAGAAAATAAACATATTTTTATAGGTCTAAACGAAAAACGCGTTAAGGAAGGCACTCATAATTGGCAGGACAAGGATGAAGCCAGAAAAAGAAATCAAAAAAGAATAGATGAAGGTACTCATAATTTTCTTAGTAATAAGGGTACCGTTAACGTAGTTGATCCTGATGGTAATACTAAAAGAATTGAATCAGCAACGTATAGAGAACAAAAGCACACTAACTATTATGTCAGTGTAAGATCTTACGAAGGTCAAAAAAGAGTAAAGGAAAGATCAAATGAAGCTTATAACTGAACATAGTGAAAATCTTAGGTATCTCACTGAAGAAAAAGATGGTGAGAAAAAGTACATGATTGAAGGAATATTTGCCCAAGCAGAAGCTGCTAATAGAAATGGCCGTGTATATCCTCGTGAGGTTCTTGAGTCCGCAGCTGACAAATATTCGAAGGAGCAGGTCAAGCGCGGCCGTGCAGTCGGTGAACTCGGTCATCCAGACTCTGCTACAATTAATCTTG
>Ga0102936_1000191_pt1 | contig 24145 bp, 22 predicted proteins | sample SalPon2_A_H2O_MG_FD_78502 | JGI IMG/M metagenome (GOLD analysis project Ga0102936, IMG submission 78502) | Salt pond water microbial communities from South San Francisco under conditions of wetland restoration - Salt Pond MetaG R2_A_H2O_MG | ecosystem: Environmental > Aquatic > Non-marine Saline...
GACTGGGGCTGGAACGAGGAAGAGGAAGAATACGAAATGTCAAAGCCTGAGCTCTACCAGATGGATGCACGCTACCAGGCACACGACATCATCAGCTTCTGGCTTTTCCACACTATCGTAAAATGTGTTGAACACACAGGAGAAGTTCCTTTCAAAGATACAATGGTTCATGGATTCGTTCTTGACGAGAACAGAGAGAAAATGTCCAAAAGCGTTGGAAACGTCACCACACCTGAAGAAGTCCTTGAAGACTTTCCTGTCGACGCAGCACGTTACTGGGGAGCACGCTCAAAAGTTGGGGACGACCTCGCACTAAAGGAGAAAGATCTTGTCGAAGGAGAAAAACTTATGCGCAAACTCTGGAACGCATCCAAACTGATCGACCAACTAACACCACACAAAGACATTGAAGTCGACGAACAAGATCTAGAAGAGATCGACAGATGGATGCTGGCCGAGATGGATGAACTAATCGAGTATACAACAGAAAAATATGAAAACTATGAATTTGCGAGAGCACGTGACAGAGTTCGTGAACGCTTCTTCAACATGTTCTGCGGAGACTACCTGGAAATCACCAAACAACGACTGGATGACGAGAAGAACAAGTCCGCGCAGTACGCACTTGTCCAGGCACACAGAAAGTTCCTGAAATTGATGGCACCAATGCTTTCACACACCACAGAAGAAATCTGGAACGAGATGTACACCAACTCCAGTATCCACCGAAGTGATTGGCCAGAATCTGAAGAAATAAAGGCGGACAAAGAAGCAGGAGAAAGAGCAATGGAAGTAGTCTCAGCATTGAGAAAATTCAAGACCGAACACCAGATGAGCCTCAACGAAGAAATCGAGACAGCAGAGGTTTATGGCAACATTTCCGGTTTTGAAGATGCAATCAAGGAAGTCATGCACGTCAAGAATCTTGAACAGCTAGAAAAAGAACCGGAAACAGAGAAGAAAGTCATCGAAATCTCACTGGACTACTCCAAAGCAGGACCAGAATACGGCGACAAAGTCTCGGAAATAGAGGAAGCACTTGAGAACAACGAATGGATGATCCAAGACGGTCAGTTAGATGTGGCTGATGAACACCTCAAACCAGAAATGTTCGAGGTCCGGGAAGAAAGAACCTACACCGGGGAAGGAGAGATGATCCAGACCGAGAACTCACTGGTAATAGTGAAATAAGTTCTCTCCACCTTTATTTCTTAGTTTCAAATTAAAAGAATTCACTTCTCAAATTGGTTTATGACAGAGGAAAATCAAGATGAAGGCAATTCGGGAGAAATGTCAAAGTACGAGTTAAAGCGTGTCTTAAACGAGCTAGAGGACATCAGAGGCAGGAATACTGAACTGGTTTCTCTTTACATTCCTGCTGGTTATGATATGACAAAAATATCTGAGTTCGTCACTTCAGAACAGTCTGAGGCTGAGAACATTAAGTCCAAACATACGAGGACCAATGTTCAAGATGCTTTAGGAAAAATTGGGCGCAAGGTGTCAGAGGAACATACTACACCTGAAAATGGTGTGGCATTTTTCGCAGGAAACGTTTCTGAAACTGAAGGACGGCCAGACATCAAGATATGGGAGATTGTGCCACCTCAAACCATTGAATCACGCCACTACAGATGCGATAAAGAGTTTGTGCTTGAACCTTTGCAGAACATGGTAGTTGATGACCGAGTGTACGGTCTTATAGTCGCTGACAAATCTGAAGCTGCAATAGGATACCTTCAAGGGAACAGTATAAAGACGGCATACACTCTTGAATCAAATGTTCCTGGAAAAACCAAGGCTGGAGGCCAGTCAGCACAGAGATTCGCTCGTTTAAGAAAAGAAATGCTTAAATCCTTTCTTGGTGAAATAGCTGAAAAGTCTAAAAGTGCTTTCTTAAACAAGGCTCGCGAAGACAAATTATTAGGTATAATTGTAGGAGGACCTGGATTTGTGAAGGAAAAACTTGTTGAAGATGATTACCTGCACCAAGAACTTCAGGATAGCATTGTAACAGTGGAATCACTTGGGCACTCAGGAGAAGGAGCACTTAAAGAACTGGTTAACAAGGCTGAAGAATCCATACAGGATTCACAAGTAGTTAAAGAAAAACAATTGGTCAACAAGTTTCTAGACAATCTCAAAGAAGAGAATGGGAAATCAGAGTACGGTGTAGAACCTGTAAAGAAAGCCTTAGACATGGGTGCTGTAGAAACAGTACTTATTTCCGAAGATTACGAGGTATTCCACGCAACCTACGAATGTGAAAATGGGCATGAAGAAGAAATATTCGAAGAGGAAGCACAGATAGAGGATGAAATCGAATGTCCAGAGTGTGGAGAAGAAATGAAGCTTGAAGAGATAAGTCACATAGTTGATGCACTTGGAGAAGTAGCAGAAAACATGGGATCTGAATTGGAAATTATTTCAAGCGACCACGAAGAAGGTAAGAGACTTTTGAACATTGGAGGAGTGGCAGCAATCCTCAGATACAGAATAAGATAATTTAGAAGTATTAAGCCATGATTTTTTATCAATAGTTTCTAAATCTGAGATTATGGATGTTAAAAATATTTCTGAAGGTTGCGAAGATTTCACAGGAAACGTTTGGCTACTTGAAAATAACGAGAAAGTACTTGTTGACGTGGGTCAGGGCGATTCTTGGAACGAAATAAAGAAGATAGATGAGGTTGATAAAGTTGTAATAACTCATTCACATTCAGATCACGTTGAAAACCTTAAGAACGTGCAAGATAAATTCAATCCCAAAGTTTACGCACTTGAACCATCAAACCTGCAATTTGAAGCCACTGAACTAGATGAAGGGCAAAAAATAGAATTATGTGGGCTCTATTTTGAGATAATTCATACTCCAGGCCATAAAAATGATTCGATATGCCTCTACAACCCTGAAAATAATATATTGTTTACAGGCGATCTTATATTCCCAGAAGGTGGTTTTGGGAGAACTGATCTAACTGAGGGAGACAGAGAACAACTGATTAAATCAATAAAGAAAATAATAGAACTCGATGTAGAGAGGTTTTATCCAGGTCACGAAGATGCAGTGACTCAGAAAGCCGATCATTGGATAAGTAAATCATTAGAAAATGCAGCAAAAAGAGAGCCAAAATATTAATTTCCAAAATTGGATAGAAAGAGAATATTCGGTTTTACCACTCTAAACTTATTCAACAGTTTTCTTATCAAGCAAATATATTGTTAAACCGCCAAATACAATACTTAACGTCAATTCTGGCATGACTTGAATCCAAGAGATATTCTGGGCTTGAAGGCTCTTGTTGATTTGTATCACAGGAGCTCTCAGAGCTCCCAACATCAAGCTGACCAAGAAAGCCATTGTTGCCTCTCTATTTCTCTCTAATGCTTTTTCCACGATATTTACCACTGTCAGTATGCCGGTAACTGCCCCTGATATGAATATGATTGCTGGAACTCCCGACTCCATCACATTTTGAGTGCTTCCGCCCGAAGCCAGTCTCAGGACTGCGTCTGTCGCGTTTGAGACTACTTGAGACATGTACTCGTACTGGCCAAGGATCACAAGTATGAGTGATCCGGAGATGCCTGGAAGAATCATAGCTGAAATCGCCACAGCTCCTGAAAAGAAAAGCACAACCGGCGAATGACCTAAAGAATTAGCTCCAATACCTGAAACCAGTAAAGCAAATAAGAAACCAGTCAAAGAAGCAATTTTACTGATTTTCTGAACTAGCTCAACCTCTCTATACAATATTACAGCGGAAAAAAGTATTAATCCAAAGAAAAATCCATATACCTCAACAGGATAAGCCTCTAGAAGAGTCTTCATCAGGTTTAAAACCAATATGAGCGCTGAAACAACTCCTGCACCCAGTACAGCGATAAAAGGTATATCCATTTCCCTGAAAAGATCTTTTATACCAGTTAAATCTTTATTCCATAGATGGTTTAACCCCTTCGTGAATTTTTTTAGATCAGGAGAACTTAATGCAGTGATAAGCCTTTGATATATACCTGTGATCAGTGCGATGGTTCCTCCTGAAACTCCTGGTATGGCATCAGCAGTACCCATAACAAAGCCCTTCAAGTATATTTTCATCCAGGAAAGAAGCTCAGCGATTTAAACCACCTATAAACTGTTTAAAATGTTCAATAAGATTTAAAATAGTGTTTGAAAGATTTTCAAGTACTTTTTGATATCTAATTGAGGAATAATTGTGCTTTATGGAATTGTTTATGTTTCCTCCTCTTAAAATATTTTCATACTTCTTATTAGATCTTTTTTCAACTTCAAGAGGGGTTAATTTTATTGCATTACTATCTTTTGTAATGTTTTCTGCTCTGTAAACCTCGTAATCATACTCGTTTATCTGTTTAAGACACTCATCAAATTTTTCACGTGATTCATATTTACAAGGTGTCAGGTCTAGATACTGTGACATTAAATCCCATTTTTCTTGATTAGAATCTACTTTCCCACTCGGATTTAACTTTCCGTATAATTCTCTCAGAGATCCTTCTTCTCTTGCTACATGGTTTCTTATAATAAGTTCGGAGTATGCATATCCAAAGGAACGTTCTTCAGGAAAATCATGCGGATTCCATTTCTTCATGAAATCATCTTCGCCTTGATAATAACTCCACAAACGATCCGGATCTCCAGATGAAGGAGCAGTTATCCTGTAACGTGTTCCATTTCTAGTCTCTGTATATGTGGTTTCCTCTCCAAATAATTTTCTGGTTCTATCCTTCCCCTTAAGATGCATGTTCACCATTGATTCAACATATCTAGATGTTCCTTCATCCAGCCATGTGCTTGTGGTTTGATCCCATTTAAGTTCTCTCTCATTCAATCCATGCACTGTTTCATGAGCTAAAACAGGTAAGAACTGGTCTTCAAGATCATCTCGCATTCTGAAGCTTCCTGCTACATACTCTCCTGCACTCCAACCTACCACCGATTCTTCGTAATTATCTGGATTCATCAGGGCTACTGGAAACCTCTCAAAGTCCTGAACAAGTCCCGTCATACCTACGCTAACTTCATAAGCTAGTTCTGTATCTTTAGGGCTGCCTCTGAAAAACTCATAGTATTCTGTTCTATTCCCATTCCCGAAGTTTACTCTTATTGATGTAGAACCTGTTCCTTTGAACGTCATATTTGATTTTCCGTAGCTTGCTAGGAATCCTCTGCCTGTCCATCCGGATATCAGATCAGGGTTATGGACGTATCCTGTAGTTTCATCGTCTTTAAATCCTGCAAGATTAATGTTTCTTTTGTATAGACCTTTATGGATGTGTTCTGCCTTTCTATCAAGCTTCATCTGAATCTTTACTGTTTCAGAAGTTCTTCGTTCTCCAGAATTAGTTTTTATAGAGACATAGTCATTTCTAACAGAATATTCTTCTATTTCCCCATATGAGTCCTCTATGGTAATTACTTCTGCATCTTGTGGAATGTTCCAATTAAGGTTCCATCTGTTTACAGGACAGTTATCACTCGTTTCATCACATTCTAACTCTAGAGTTGTATTCATATTCACTGAAGATTTATTTGCATCTATTTCATAGAAGACTTCTGCGCTAGCAGTTGAAAAACAAATCAATGTAAACGCTGTGATCAGAAAAAATTTTCTCACAATGGATATTGGTCAGGTATCAATAAAAAATTGGATGAATTCTTGTTATTCAAATGGCAATACTTTCAGATAAAGATCTTAAAGAAATAATTAAGGATAAAGATGCTGTACGAGTTGATAAGGGACCGGAAATAGATGAAGACCTGCAACTAGGTCCTTCATCCCTAGACTTGAGACTTGGATACGAGTTCGGTGTATTGGAGACAAGAAAGGTGAAAGCCATCGACACCAAAAAAATGGGAGAGTATTCAGATATCAAGAACAGTAAGACGGCGGATACTGAAGAAGGAATGGTAGTACATCCTGGAGAGTTTGTACTAGGAACCACTCTGGAGACACTTGATGTGCCTTCAAACCTGGTTGCCAGAATCGAAGGCCGCTCCAGCTATGCACGTTTAGGCCTTATTCCGCATGCTGCTGCAGGATTTGTTGATCCAGGCTTCGAGGGGCAGATAACACTAGAAATCCAGAACCTTGGAAACGTGCCGATCACTATTTATCCAGAAGATAGAATTTGTCAAGTGGTTTTTGAGACGATGACGAGTGAAGCTGATAACCCTTACGGGGAAAAAAAGGATTCCAAATACATGGGTCAGACCGGAGCCACGGGTTCAAGATTGGAGAAAGAGAAAAGAGAATAGGTTGCCTAAATAAAGTCCACGGTGTTTTCCTGCTTGGAGTCTTCTTCAAGACACTTTGAGTGGCAAGATCCTCTATCAGATTCTTCAAAATCATCATCTGAATGAATGCTGTTACCACATACCAAGCAGAATCCCACCTGCTTAACTAATGCAGGCATTCTGCAAATCCCCCAATAAATATATGGTCTTGTAAATATATAAGAAAACTTGTGACAAGCCGCAACGTTCTAACAGTCTTGAAAAACTTGACAGCCAAATAAATAATTGTGAAACCAGTAGATGCTCACTGCCACCTGAATTTTGAAGATTTCAACGAAGACAGGGACAAAGTAATTGAAAATACAAGGAAAAAGCTTGAATTCGTCGCAGTTCCAGGCGTAAACGCGGAAAGTAATAAAAGAGTCTTGAAACTTTCTGAAAAATACTCTGGATTTATTATCCCAAATCTTGGACTACATCCAACGTATAAAGATTGTTTTAAGCAAATTGAAAAAATAAAAAACCAGATAAGAAAAGAAAATCCTCCTGCTATCGGAGAAATAGGGCTTGATCACCACCATATCACAGATGAGACTTCTAGACAAAAACAAGAAGAAGTTTTTAGAGAACTCTTGAGACTCGCAGAGGAATTACAAAAACCAGTGATTGTTCACTCACGCGAAGCAGAAAGAAAAGCATTTGAGATCCTTAAAGAACGTGAATTACCCGAAGTAATGCTTCATTGCTTTAACGGTTCTACAGAGCTAGCTGGGGAAGCAGTAGAACAAGGTATGAAGATAGGAGTGACCACACAAGTACTTTATTCGACAAGAGTACAAAACATAGTAAAAAGTCTTGATATTAGAGATATTTTGTTAGAGACTGACTCCCCTTACCTCTATAGAGGAGAGAGAAATGAACCATTAAATGTTATAGAATCAGCGGAAGAAATTTCAAGCCTCAAGGAAATAAGTAAAGAAAAAGTTATTGGAGCTACAACTAAGAACGCTAAAAAGATACACTGCAGAATTTGAGGACATGTTGTTGAAATAAAAAGGCTGGATTACAATGGTGTAATATGGTACTAGGTAAAATAAGAGAATCTGTGAACGGAGAGCCTAATGTGGCGATCTTTGTTGACGGTCCAAACGTCGTTAGAAAGGAATTCGACCTTGATCTAGATGAATTAAGAGAAAGGACAGGAGAATTCGGCAATATCAAGATAGGCAAAGTATTCCTGAATCAATATGCATCTGATAAACTGATTGAAGCAATTATTTCTCAAGGTTTTGAAGCAGATCTTGGTCTAGGTGGAGAAAAGGCGAAGGAAAGTGATGTAGATGTTTACATGGCTGTTAACGCAATGGAAGCTGTTTTCAACGACGACATAGACACCATTGTACTTGTAACTAGAGACACCGACTTTTTGCCTGTGATTCAGAAAGCTAAAGAACATGGAAAGGATACTGTGGTGATGGGTATGGATCCAGGTTTCTCGACAGCACTCAAGAATGCGGCAGATCAAGTAGTCACTTTGGAATAAAAAGTTTCCACGACACTCCTTATTTTAGATGGGAAGCCTCTTCAAACCAGATCCTTTAGGAATTATAGATGTCACGTCAGCACTATTCATTTTCATGACAACATCATTTGTACCTATAGAAGTACTGCATGTACACGCAGCCGTGTTAATAATTAAGGGTTTGGGCACGATGATACGGCCTGTAAGGCTTCCCTTCCCTGTATATGTGCTTGGAGGAATGGCAGATGTACTATCCGGCGCAATACTTTTCACCGGCGAACCACCTCTGTTCACAGCATACAAACAATATCTGGCTGTACCATTGTTGATCAAAGGATTTTGGAGTCTATTTGGGTTGATGAAAAAGTTCTAACCCGCTAAGATATGAAGGAAAAAGATTGAATTTTTTTATCTTCTATTCTGGCTCTTGACCTGACTCACAAGATCATCAAGCAAATCTATAATTTGTTGGTTCTGGTCAACCAGTTTATCGAACTCCTCTCTTGAGACACTTTCTGACTCGGAACTACCTCTTGAAGAGTTCATACCTGCATTTTCCATTTTTTTCCGGGTGGAACTACTTAGTTGTGGGCTGCTTCCACCTTGCTTCGGGGTGCCGGCACCTGCATTAGGTGTCGAAGCATTCGAACCTGAACTTGGTCTTCCTGTTGGATCAAGTCCCTCACTAGACGGAGAAGAATTATTTACCATGTCATCACCAGAACCCCCTTGAAGCGAGTTACGTGTTCCTGATCCTTGACTTCTTCCTGATACATTGCCCGGTGCTGGACTCGGACCTCCTGCAGAACCATTTGGTGGCGTAGATCCTTGAGAAGTTCGACCTGGCTGAGCCTTAGATTCTCCTATATTTCCTTGCGCGGATGGTTGAGAAGATTGGCCTCCTTGCAAATTATTTCTTGTTTGTCCTCCAGCCTGACCATTACCAGGACCTGTACTTGGACCTCCAGCATCGCCAGGATTTGAGCCTCCGAAATCAGATTCTCCGCCAGCATTTGATCCAAAGTCAGATGACCCTGAACTTCCGAAATCAGAAGAGTCACCTGAATCTCCGAAATCAGATCCTCCAGAGCTTCCGAAATCGGAGTCTCCTCCAAAATCAGATCCTCCTCCGAAGGAATTACCTGAACTATCAGAACCGGTTTTATTATTTACAAGATCTTTAAGAGGCCCTAACATTCCCATACGTTTACTTCTTTTTCTTCTTTAATTAAAGGTTGTGTCTTCATCAAATCAAGCCCTTATTCTTTCTATACCCTACCTGCAAGACAAATAATGCCAACGCCATCAAGAGTATGTAGTTTGAAAATGAACGAGTATCAGTAGTTTTCTCTGTACTAACTGAGGCCTCAGACTTCATCTGATCTATTTCATTTTCTTCTAAAACCTTTCCGCCTGTTGATCCAGTTAGTTCCTCAAGCCTTGAGTCTTGGTAACCTAATCCTTCAATCTCAGCCCTGTAATTGTAGGAAAACTGTTTACCTAGGTAAGTGTGGAAACCAGTTTCATTCGGCGTCAAACTGGCTCTATACCGATCTTCTGATATTCTTCTTAATCCTTCCAAGTCCTTGCTTGAAGTTATGATGACTTCTTCACCTTGCCTGGCTGATTCTATGTTCAGGGATGAGTTTTTCTTTCTCTGAGGATCTCCTGCAGTCCAAGCCACGGTTCTTGAAATTATAGAAGGTCTTTGATCGAGCACACCGCTGACTTCTTCACCCTCTGTGGAAAAAGCTGCTACCCTGCCAAGACCATATCTCCAAGTTGAAAGGGCGGGTCTGCCTCCAGATGTGGCAATCAATTTCGTGGCGGAATCTTTTGTTTCAACCTCGCTGAAATCGCTTGTCGCCAATCTGAGATTATTCAATCCTGAAGTGATGAAATGGTCGGAATCAGTTACCTTCAGGAATTTTTCACCGCCGTAACCTCCGCCACCAATATCTTCCGGAGGATTCTCGTAGAACTCATCAACACTTTCATATGAAGTTCCTCCTCCCTCTCTAGCCAAGTCTTCAAGGAAACCAAGTTCTTTATCCTCGTCGTTCCCAACACCCACCGTGAATAACTTGACATCGCTGGGAAGATTCTCAGTATAATTTAGTAGTTTCTCCTTGTAAACCTCATCAGTAATATCTTCTGCATCGCTGGCCGTTACACCCCTGTAAACAGGGCCGTAAACACCTCCGCCTCCAGGAGGAACACCATCAGTAACCAATATTACATTTCCACTACCATTCAACATTTTCACAGAGTTAGAGATACCAAGTTGATGGTATTCATCTCCACCTCTCAACCTCAAACTCTTGATACTCGTCTTAAGTTCTTCAGAATTTTCCCTGAGCAGACCTGGTTCGACCATAGGAATGTAACCATCTGAATAAGCGAGCATGCCAAGCTGGGTGCCTGGATAATCTCTTTCCAAGCTTTCTACAACCGAAAAAGCAAATGTTCGAGAAGTCTCAACATCTATCCTGTCACAAGTTCCGCCTCCACACAGTTCCGTCTTTGAAACGTCCAAAGCCATCAACATCGAAGGATTGCTGGTCTCATCAATGACATCAGCTTCCCTAATAGGCAAAATGTTAAAAGGATCATCTCCAGTGTACATCACGCCGTTACCATCAACGAGATAAGATCTCAGATTAGAAGTGCTTCCTGGTTTCTTCTTCAAAACAACAGAGTAATAAGAAGACATATCCTCTGGTACAGTGTTTCTAGTCGTCACGTCATAGAAATCTGACAATTTTTCATTCAATTGGCCTTCACCACCTACGATCAGTACTTCAGGCTTCTCTATAACCTCAACAGACTTATAATATTGGTTATTCTCACCATACTGATCTTGAACATCTTTAAATCTTGCTTCAATCCTGTGAAAACCTTTATTAGAGAAAGTATGTGAGAAACTGAATCCGTTCGACGTGGTTTCAGTGGTTTTTTCCTCACCATCAACCAATACCTGTACAGTGAAGTTCCTGTCATTGGTGGAGTCAACAGTTACATCGTAACTGTTCTCAGCTCCTGGTACTGCATCACTAGGCCCTTCTATCTTGATTGATGCTTCATCTTTCAAATCCGTTTTCAAAGCATAAATGGACGAATTCCTTTCCCTGTACGCCCTCGCTATTGATTCAACATTTTCGACACCCTGCAAATCAGTTCTGACAAGGTAAGTTTGATTTTCTTCTACGGCGTTCAGTAAAGTCTTCTTGATATTCGAATCATCTCCAGCCGCCAATACACGTCTTTCAACAGAGACATCCTCGAAAGAAATTTCAGGTCCTTCCTCCATCATTGAATCTGATTTATCATCAAGATAAACAATCTCCTCTTGAGCAACTTCACCGACACTAGTCTGGATCGAAGGTGAGGCAGCTGAAACCGCCAGCAAAACGATCAACAAACCATTAACAAACGAGACAACCTTCCATTCTCTCTCCTCTATCCTGAATGCTCTGACGAACAATGGTATTGCAAGAACGGCAGTCAACAAAAAAAGAGGATTCTGCAAGAACATTTCTACAATTCACCCCTGTATCTCAAGTAAAGTAATTCTATTCCTACAACTGTCAGTATGAGTAGTATGGAAAGATTTTGAAGGCTTTTTTTATTCGTACTCCTCACTTCATCTGCGTTGATCGAGTAAGAGTCTGTTTCTATCTTTGATTCCTGTCTTGATTCTAGGTTGGAAGCATAAGTCTTTGAATCAGAACTGTAGAAACCAGCTTTGCTTAACTTTGTTCTTCCTTGAACAGTTTCACCTGTAGGCGACTTAGCATCAGATAAACTGACCTGAGTACCTGTTTCCCTATTCAGTTCTTCAATTCCTGGTTCATCAACCATTTCCCTCAATAATTCTTTCCAAAAGACAGGATAAAGAACCTCATTCTCAAATTCGTCACCGACCATGTTGTAAAGAATAAGTTTTCCATCTCCATGTTCCATTGTCTGAATTGCATTTGACTGACCGGTGAGCGACCTTGCTTCACTAAAATTAGTTTCTTTAACTAACGTCTTACCTATAGAGACTCTTACAGGGCTTCTTATTTCCACGGACTTGTTTCCAACTTCTTCATAACCATTGTAATCAAAAATATCTGAGACAGCGTTATTATTAGGCATCAGTACTGCAACAGACCCATTTGAAACCTCTTCATTAAGAGATTCTACCATTGAATCCTCATAACCATCTGAAACAACATAAACATCCGAGCCACCGATCTCTGAACTTTTTTCAACAATCTCAACTCCATCAATAAGTTCAATGGCCTTCCCAAAATACTCATCAACTTCACCAATCACCCTGACCTCTATTACCTCATTCTCAGGGACTACATAATACGCCTCATTATCAGCTTCCATACCATCTCCAGGCAGACTAACGACATTCTTTCCCGGTCTTGATTCAAAACTTAGTTCTCTAGTTGATTCAGGTGCCAACACCACTTCTCTGGTTTCTTGACCATGTTCAACCTGTAAAGTACTTGTTCTCTGCTCAAAGTTGGATACCTCCACAGTCGTCTGGTTCTCAGATGGCTCCAAATCAACCACTCCCCATTTATTATCGACTTGAGGAGCTACAGTTTCAACATTTCTTGAAGTCATTTCATCCAGGACCGGTTCAACTTCTCTCGAATCCAATGTTTGATCCAAATCACTGGCAATCAATAGATCGCCCTCATAGTTTTGCGCAACTTGCACTGCGGAAACAACATCAGTCTCAGTATGTTCAGACTGCAAACTATTCAAAGCAACTTGCAGATCAGAACGTCCACCTTCTTCCAAACGAACCTTTACAGCATCTGAAGCAGTTATCAAAGTGTTTGTCTCTCCTGCACGCGACAATACCTCTTCCTTCAATCCGTCAAAGTCATTTGATACACTTGCTGAGCGATCAAGAACTATGACTTTCTTTTCAGAATCCTCCACAGAATTAAAATAAGGCTCAGCCAAAGCTAAAGAAAAGAAGAGAACTGCCAAGATCTGCAACAACAATGGTAAATTAGAGATGAGCTTCCTATAAGCCTTTCTAAGCTTATCATCCTCTTTTTCTTCCTGAAAGAACATTATTGAAGGCATCACCTGCTCCTCAGGCTTAGGCTTCATCAAATAAAATATTAAGAGCGGTATAACCGCAAAAATTGCTAAAAGCCCCACCGGATTGAGAACGGTTTGATCAATCAAGGGCTGATTTGAAAGAAGGTTTTGGACAGCCTGCATAACTATCATTTTAATGAAGCCAGGTTTATCTTAACATTGGTTAATATCAATCATCAATTCTTTCCATTACTTGATCATGTAATTCCTGCAGGCGCTTCTTCTTATCCTCCATTTTAATGACATCACTTGATTCCTGTAGAAGCAGGTTGTGGCTAAAAGGCGAAGGAATATCTGCGTTTCTTTGCTTGACTTCAATGCTGCCTTCATCTAGACGTTTGACAACTTCTCTAGTGTGTTTGATGTCCATGGCATCCTCCATTATTTCTCTGTAAGTTTCCTTGATCATTGGAAAGTCTTCATCGTGCTGGTTACGGATAGCTGAAATCAAGAAATGTCCCTTCATTTGTTGTTGACCAACAGTCTTTGAGTTTCCTTGATAATTCCTCAGGATCATTAATGAGCGACCTGCAACGTGTCTAAACCGGCGCTTCATCAACTCAGTCTTACCAACTGCATCCTTGAGTTCTTTCTCTAAGTCGCATTCTGCAAGTTCCTCCAGCAAGTCATCTATATCTATAGGTCTTCTAGGTGTTACAAGTATGAAACCGTTATCATCTATGACCATTCCAATGTTTTTGCTGATCCTTTTCTGTAGGAGATGTGCTAGTATACGGGCTAGTGCATCATGAGTCCTTCTACCATAAATTGTCTGGAAAATAAAGTTCTGCCTGTTATCATCATCAATATATCGTTCTACAGTAATACGATCGTGATGTGAAACATCTCCAGTAAACTGGTACTGCTCCTTGATATAGCTGTATATAGCCTCTGCAGTGTATTCATCTAAGTAGTAGTTGTGCATTATCCATTGAATAATATCGTCATCGCCAGCTCCTAGATCTAATTGTTCTTCAACGTCTTTCCTGAATTTACCTATTTTAACACCTAAATCATAGCTAAGCGGAAGTCTCTGGGAATACCAGGAAGGTACTGTTGGTTTCTTCTTTGGCTGAGGATCTACAAACACCTTCATACCTTTAGCATACTTGAATTCATAGGTTGAGCCTCCAAGAGTGAATATATCTCCTTTTGTCAACCTGTCAAGGAATTCCTCATCTAACGTACCAACATAGTTTTTGTTTCCACGCGTGACGACGTCGTAGCCAGATTCATCAGGTATAGTACCGATGTTTGTCATGTAGATAACACGCGTCATTTTTCCTGAACGACCGAATAAACCGTCTTCGTGATCCAGCCAGATCTTTCTGTAAACATTTTGATCTTCCAGCTCGTACTCACCTCCAAGATATTTCAAAACATTCTCATAATCACCAAGCTCCATTTCCACGAAATTATAGCTTTTCCTGACCACGTTAAATGCGTGATCGATATCCCATCTATGATTGCAGGCCATTCCAACCACGTGCTGCGCTAATACATCCAGTGAGTTCTGTGGTATCTGAATTTTATCCAAGTCATCTTCCTTCGCACATTTTGACAAAACACTGCACTCTAAAGCATCATCTCTATCCGTGACTATCATTTTACCTTTAGCCTTTTCACCTATCTGGTGGCCTGAACGCCCCACGCGCTGTATACCTCTTGCAACTCCTTTTGGAGAGCCTAGCTGCAGAACAAGATCCACACTACCTATATCAACACCTAGCTCAAGAGAGGTTGAAGTAACTCCTACCTTCATTTCACCTTTCTTCAACTTTTCTTCAACTTTCAATCTTTCGTCCCGACTCATCGAACCGTGATGAGCACCAATATTCTCGTCGTACTCTTCCGGAAAACGCTCTTTCAAATTATTAACAATTCTCTCCGTCGCACTTCGAGTATTGGTAAAAATTATCGTAGATTCATGATCCTGCACCAAGTTATGAATCTTGTCGTACATTGCCTCCTGCACCTCGCCCGGCGGAGTATGAATAAGATCTCTCACAGGAGAAACAGTTTCAAGATCAATCTCTTTAGATGCTGCAACATCCACAATAGTACAGTCACGAGGAGAGTAATCTTCGTGCTGCTGGATATCAGAAGATTTTACCTTCTCATCGGCCTCCGTCTCCTTCATTTCAATAACTTCATCTGTTTCATATCCAACAAGGTATTTTGCAATTTCATCTATGGGCGCCTGAGTAGCAGAGAGACCAATGCGAGTCGGAGACCCATTCACCATATCCTCCAACCGCTCCATTGAAAGAGAAAGATGAACACCCCTCTTATTCTCACTTAAAGAGTGAATCTCATCCGTAATAGTATACTTAACATTCCTCAAGTTCTCCTTGAACTTCGGAGAATTTAATAAAATTCCAAGAGACTCAGGGGTAGTAATCATGATATGCGGAGGATTCTTCCGCATCTCACGTTTCTCAGCATCAGTAGTATCGCCTGTCCTAACCATACTCCTGATTTCTGGGACCTCATACCCCATTTCCTCAGCCTTCTCCCTGATACCCTGCAGAGGATCTTCAAGGTTCCGTTCAATATCGTTTGAAAGCGCCCTCAGAGGAGAAACATACAAAACATAAATCTCATCATCTAACTCTCCCTTCTCCCCCATTCTAAATAACTCATTAAGCGCCGACATGAATGCTGAAAGAGTTTTACCTGAACCTGTAGGCGCACAAATCAGAGAATTTTCTTCTTCATGAATCAGATCAAAAGCATACTTTTGAGGGTCGCTTAGACCCGGAAACTCTGAGTTAAACCATTCCTTGACATATGGTTCAAAACCTTCAGGAAGCTCTTTAGAAGCATCATCTTCCTGTGCAAATTTTATTTCCCCCATACCTACACACTTGGAATAACAATGGTTAATAGTCTTCAAGTTTTCAAAGAAAAAATAATTGAGAAACCACTATGAGATTTCAAGGAATAAGCTTGAAGAGTCGAATTTTTAATTCATAACACCTCATCCTAAGATTATGAGTACAAATTCTACAGAAGTGGTAGGTGAAGTCACAGGTATGAACCTAGCAAAGCTTGCAAATCTGGAAACAATACTACTTGCAATAGGTGTTCTCATTGGAGGACACATTCTAAACAAAATTTCAAATAAGATAATTGACAGATCTGTAGAAGCTCAAGGAGCTAATTTACACGCAGAAAGATCTGCTAAAAGGCTTAGTGGATACGTGATTTATCCGCTTACGGGAGTTGCAGTTTTAGGGGTTCTAGGAGTCCCATTATCTGCTCTCGGAACAGCTGTAGGATTAATTGGTCTTGGTGTTTCATTTGCACTTCAAGATATCATAGCAAACTTCATCTCCGGAGTCTTGATCATGATCAACCAACCGTTCAAGATAGGAGACCAGATTGAAGCTGGAGGAGAAGAAGGAACAATTCAAGACATAAAGACACGGGCCACAGAAGTTAAGACTTATGATGGACGTAAAGTCATCATCCCCAACTCTGACCTGTACAGCAAACAAGTAATTAACAACACCGGATATGGTAATAGACGTTTCGACGTCATAGTAGGCATTAGCTATGACGATAACATCAAGAAAGCAAAAGAACTGGCTGAAGAAGTACTTGATGAAGCAGAAAGCGTAGAAGAACAACCTGAACCCCAGGTTCTTGTCGATGAATTAGGAGGATCCAGTGTTAACCTAAAGCTTCGAGGATGGACAGACAACAGAAGAGCCAACATCGTCTCAGGAGGATCAGAGGTAACACAGCTTGTGAAGGAAAAGTACGACGAAGCTGGTATCGATATCCCTTACCCAATCAGAACAGTCTACATGAATGACGAAAACTGATTGTAAAGAAATATCCGCTCGTATTTTTCTTCTTTTTTCTCATACACCCGCATTCACAATCTCCAGCGATTTTGAGCTAACTCTAGATTCACCGCCTTTTTCTTAAAATATAGATACAAATCCACGTTTATGCCAACTGATTTAGATGCTTCCAGTATGGAGGATGTTGAAAACTCAGATGAAACATGGGTGGTAGATTTCTGGGCTTCATGGTGCGGACCCTGCCAAAAAATGGAGCCAATATACGAAGAAGTTTCAGAAGAAACAGAAAAAGTAAACTTTGGAAAAGTTAACATGGAAGAAAACAGCGACTTAGCAACAAAATACAATGTCAAGGCGCTTCCTACCCTTCTAATGATTAAAGAGGGAGATGTAGTAGCAAAGAATGAAGGATTCATGGATAAAGAAGAACTTGAGTCATGGGTTCAAGAAAAAGCTTGATTCAAAGATACTCAGACCAGTCGACCACACCTTTCCTATCCTTTTTCTCTTTAATACCTTCCTGAACTTCCATTACAACTTCTTGAACATTTCTTGAGGATGTATCTACCTCAAATACTTTTTCTTGATTCTGAACTGCCTGTGAGAGAATCAAATCCATCTTTTCAGACTCAATATTCTCCTCAATTTTAGTCTGAGTATAATCCCTCTTCGAAAGTCTTTCGCGTAACTCCTCAGGATTACAACGTAAAACTATACAGTAATCAAGATCTAAAAAATGCGCAAGATGACCCTCAAGTATTAAATCCTGGTTTTGAGGTTCTTCAGGAGTATTTTTTCTCAATTTTTCTATGCCTATCTCAATCTCTCCGTTCTCGTTTTTAGTTCCTAAATTGTTTTCTTCCATGTATCCCTTGATGTCAACGACTTTTCCTGATAGATGCTTGGAGATCGTTGATTTCCCTGTGCCGGGAGTTCCTGTTACTCCTATTTTCACAGTATGAATTGAGTCTGAGAAAGAATAAAAGGTTCAACGGAGACCCATTCAGTAGAGGGTTATCATAAAATGAGAACTAATTTAAGTGCAAATTATACACGTTTCAGAGGTGTTTCAAAGTGATTGATGTATGGACCGAAAAATACAGGCCAGATACACTCTCAGAGGTAGTAGGCCAGCAAGAGATAATAGAAAGACTAAAAGCATTCGTGGAAGAGGAATCAATACCTCACATGCTTTATGCAGGTCCAGCTGGAACCGGTAAGACCACTTCTGCAGTTGCACTTGCAAAAGATCTGTACGGGGATGAATGGAATCAAAACTTCATGGAGACCAATGCTTCCGACGAGAGAGGTATCGACGTTGTAAGAGATAAAATTAAGGACTTCGCACGCACCAAGCCTATCAATGCCGACTACAAAATAATATTCCTCGATGAGGCCGACGCACTGACACCTGACGCACAGCAAGCACTTCGCCGTACGATGGAACAGTTCTCAGACAACTGCAGATTCATCCTTTCATGCAATTACTCTTCAAAGATAATTGATCCTATTCAGTCAAGATGCGCAGTCTTCAGATTCAACCGTTTGGAAGAAGATGAAGTTAAAGAATACATTCAAAGACTCGGTGAAGAAGAAGGATTCAAGATATCCAAAGACGCAATTGACGCCATAATGAGGGTTTCAAGCGGAGATTTAAGACGAGTAACCAACATCCTACAAACAGCTTCAATACAAAACGACGAAATAGACGAAGAAGACATCTACGGAGTAGCGGCCTCACTGAGGCCAGAAGAAATCACTCAAATCCTGCACCTGGCTTTAAAGGAAAGATTCATGGAATCAAGAGACCAATTATCAGACCTCATGATTGAAAGAGGCCTTGATGGACAAGATGTAATTGATGCAATCCACAGAGAAATATATGACCTTGATATTTCAGAAAGAGGCAAACTCAAGATAATAGACAATCTTGGTGAATTTGAATTCCGGATTAGTGAAGGAGGAAGCCCAGACATACAGATAGAGGCCTTACTAGCCAAAATCGCAGAATTGGATGAATGAAGATGGGAGAAAGAATGAAAGTTTCCCTGGATCTAGAAGACGTATTAGTTAGAAACGTCGATCTCTTCATAGATGAATTAAACGACTTCATTGAAGAGAACTGTAGCACTGATGAAAGACTTTCTTCGGAGGCCATAGAAGGATGGAGGTTCAAAGGATTGAGAGAAGAGATCGCGGAGATACGTGGATGGGATGAAGATGTGCTGGAAAAATTCATGAACGGGGACAAAGAGGGATGGCCAGGATTCATACCACTAACCGAAAAAACCTGGCGAGAACAACCAGAAAAATTTACAGAGATCGAAAACAACACAAAAACAAAAGTAAAAAATATATCAAAGACTGTAAAAGACGCAGGCGGAGAACTTTATATTGTAACAGCCAGAGAAAACGTTGATCAAATACTAAGAGACAAAATCAGCTCTTTAGGAATCAATAACTACGTAGAAGAGCTTATTGTAAAAAATAAGAAGGATAAACTTGATTTCGATGTATACATTGATGATTACCCTTACCTACATAGTAAGCTCAAAAATGGTGTACAGATAATGATTGACCGTCCCTGGAACAAAAAAGAAGATCTTAAAAGCCCGCATAAACGTGTCAAGAATCTTGAAGAAGCTAGAAAGGTGATTCAAGATCTGGGTTGAAAAATACAGGCCTGAAAGCCTTTCCGAATACCGAGGTGCTTCAAGTGAGAAAAAAGAATTGAAGACATGGACAGAGAACTGGGAGCAAGGAGACGGCGCAGTTCTTTTGCATGGGCAAGCAGGAACAGGAAAAACCTCGCTGGTAGAAGCATTAGCTAAAGATCTTGGTTATGAACTCGTTGAAACAAACGCATCAGACGTGCGTACCAAGAAAAAATTGAAAACCGAGTTGAAGGAGGCGACACGTCAAGCATCATTCTACGGCGGTAAGAAAATCATCCTAATTGATGAAGTAGACGGAATGAGCGGAAACAGTGACAGAGGAGGAGTCAAAGAAATAGGTACGATAGTAAGTGAATCCCGATTCCCAGTAGTAATGACCGCCAATGACGCATATGACAGCAGCATTCGATCACTGAGGAACAAATCCAAACTGATCAAACTTGACTCAGTCCACACAAACTCTATTGCCGCTCATCTAAGAGAAATACTTGAAAATGAAGGAATTGAATACGAGGACGGCGCTCCAAAAAGAATAGCAAGACAAGCAGGAGGCCAAATGCGTTCAGCGATTAATGACTTACAAGCAGCTTCAATGGGTCAAGAAAAACTAGAGGTTGAAGACTTGAAAAACATTGGCGGCCGAGACAGTCAACAAGACATTTTCCAAGCCTTAAAGATTGTTTTCAAGACAACCACAGCATCTACATCTGAAGAAGCAACAAATAATCTTGATGAAGATCCCGATACATTCCTACAATGGATAAGAGAAAACGTGCCACGCGAATACAAGAAATCTAAAGATGTTGCAGAAGCATACAACTGGGTATCAAAAGCAGATCTTTTCAACGGCCGTATTAGACGCAGACAGAACTGGAAGCTTCTAAAATACCTATACAAGTTTGCAACAGTAGGGGTATCTCTAAGCAAAGAGGAAAAATACGACGGATACACCAAATACCAATACCCCTCAAAAATAAGTAAAATGGGTTCATCAAGAGCTTCAAGACAAAAGATGGAGTCTGTTACCTCAAAAATGGGTGCAAAACTACACATCTCAGGAAGAGAAGCTGTTAAGACACTCCCATTCATCTCAAATCTACTTCAAAAGGATGAAAACTTGGCAGAATTCTTTGAATTTGATGAGGACGAAGTTGAGTTTGTGAAGAAGTTCTAAAGTTTAACCAACACATTGAAGACGTATAACTGATTCAGAGTTCTCAAGAGTAATATTGTAACAACGTTCAACGTCATTATAGGATGTTGAAGGATTATATTGATCTAGGTAGCTTATCATTTCCTGATAGTTTTCTCTATTTTTTCTAAAGCTCTTATCTACCTGTTTTGATTCTTGAATGATGATTTCAGATAAATATCCCTCCTGTATGTATGTATATTCTTCTTCACCTATATTTGATACAGCTGATGCTGTGCTAAGCATAATTAAGCTCACTAGGACAGCCGTAATTAGCATCATCTGACCTTTCAATTTGACCACCGCATCTCTAATTTATAAGGCATGAAGAGTTCATTACTTATACCTCCTACTGCTGTTGTAGAAACAGTACTAGAGGATTCAGACCCCTCAAATTGTGTTGAATCTCCTCTAAGCCAATAAAGTGTTGAGGTTATTATTTTGACATCGTTTTGCCCATAATTTTCTTCATAAGATATCCTTGCTGCTCTCTTACCTGTCATATTTTGAAATGTTCTTCTATGATTAATGAGTTCTACTTTCTTACTTCCCGCAAATTCCAAAATAGCATCGTTGGGACCATTTATTTTTGGACTATATCTTCTACCGTTAATAATCACAATTTCATCCTCTAGATAAGGTCCAGAGTACTCACCATCACTGTTTCTATCTATTTTCAAACCTCTGGGATTCCCACAGCCCACCTCTGTTTCTACATTTTGAACCTCTATTGATTCATCCATGTATGTCTCATTGGGGACTTCAAAAGTTGCCTCCCAGTTATCACAAGAACCGAAACTATTCCATCCTGAGCCGTCTTCAATACCCTCTAAAGTGGAAGAATCATACTGAATATTCCTTGCAAAAAGAATATCTTCCCTTGATGTCTCTGATATCCCTTGATTAGATATTATTTTACCCCCAGGTTTCAAAGATATTTCAGATTGATCACCTCCAACACCCAAAAAATAGCTCTCTACAGTTTCACTTATCTCATAATTTGAGAATGTTGATCTATAAGTATTTGAAGAAGGCATCACCATTTTGGTCCATTTAAAACCTATTTTATCAATAATAGGATACTTAGCGTCAGATTCTGTCATATTCATTAAAAAAAGCATTGAAGTGTTCTGAGCTATAGATTCTAGTTTGTTACTATTAGACTGTATTCTCGGAAGAGTTTCATTTTCTTGAAAAACCAGTATATCATAATTAGATAAACCATCAGCAGAAAAGTTTACCGTATTTACAACCACATCGGTTTCAATACCGTTAACAGGACGATTCATCTTATTTCTAATCCTTGAGGCCTTCTCAGCTTCGTATACCGTAAACTTATTGGAATCATTATTAAAATTCTTCAACTCATAGTTCATAGAGTCAGTATCTGTCGTATTACCCCATAGGAAGATCTCGTTAAAATTGTATGGACCATCCTCTTCTTCAAAAACACATTGAGTTCCGTTATCGACCCATATAGAATCATAATCTCTCTCACCATTATATCCTCCTGGCAGACCCGAGTCAGTGTCTCCAAAATACAATCTTGTATCGTGTTTATTTTCTAAAGAACCCAAAGAACCTTTAGTTCTTAGTATGGGATACTCAGAGTTTGACTCCAAGCTAACAAGATTTCCGTCACATCTATCCCCCGACTGCACGGGCACAGTATTGTTCATATGTACATTTGATGGAGGTCTGTGAAACCCAACCGATATTTCATTGAGAGGCAAATTTTCTACCGTCCCCGAAACCTTCATATTACTACCAGATATTTCGGTTAATTGGGTCTGAACACCTTCCACGTTGGAATTCTTCAGATAAGTATCCAAATCTTCCGTTTTCTTGATCATGAACGTTAGATCTCTCGCTGATATTTTATCCCTATATTCCGCCCAGTTATTTCCTTCAGGGGCCTCGACTGCCCCAAAAGCAAAGAGGAAAAGTATCAAAGACACCATTACTGCTTCAATTGAATATCCTGCACCCTTTCTTAGTTCTGATTCCATGCAAACACCTCCATTCTCACAGGCTGTAGACCTGTACCTGTTTCGTTTAAAGCTGCGTATCTATTTAGTTTTTGGATATTTGCAGTTGCATCAAATGAGGGTCCAAAAACTTTGAATTGTCTCGAAAACACGATCATGCTTCCCCCTTTTTCCTCAGTGTCTTGAATGCTTCTTACTGTGAAATCTCTACTATCTAGTGTTAAAACCGATCCTTCATTGATGTTTGAAGTATCAGAAAAATTCCATCCGCTAACCAAATCTCTATTCCTATAAACTGTATCCCATTCTCCTCCATGAGATGTAACCAAGAAATTATACTGCTTACCTCCTATTGTAAAATCACCATACCTAACATTATTTCCAGCACTTATGTAATCACTGTTATCTGGTTCTGTAATATTAGGAAATTCTGGTGGAGAGCCCCTTGTAAACTTTTCGGAAGTATGAACAATCGGCAAATAAGTAAATATAATTCTGTACTGATTGGAAACACCAGTTAATTCTCTAAATTTTGAATAATTAAGTCCTTTCTCTGAATAGGAAGTAAGATTCTCAACTTTCTTTCGTTCAATCACATGGAAATCCGAAGAAAGTCCAAAAGAATTAATGTTTTCAAGAGTAGAAGCATTCTTTTCCCAAGTTGAACCGCCAGGACCAAAGCTGTGCGACCCTGAAGATGACATGAACGCGTTCGAAATTCTACGTGACTCCATCGTGACTTCAGCAGGTAAATATGATTCATCCACGCGAGAAACATTCTCAGCCTCGAAGTACAGTAGTGTAGAAAGCACTATTATTACAAATATCGTAGATAAAAGAAATTCAATTGTAACTTGTCCCTTTACATCTCTCATAATTAGATACCCGCACTTCCTACGTATGAAACATATGCTATGAAAGCAATAGGAAGCATTACTATAGCGTGCTTGATTCCTGCGCTTGGAGATCCTTCTTTAATCTGTCCAGCTACAAGAGCTGTCAAAACTCCTTGTATCATTAACATTGTGAAAAGTAATGCTTTATAGTAAGCCATTCTTCCATAGGCATGACTAGTGGCAAATTCGCTTGCAAGAGAAATTTCTCCACTTGAAATATTTGAAGGTACGAATCCAAATATTTTAGAAGTTGTACAAAAGGGGCTTGCTGCAGCGATATCGCCGTTACAGAAATTTGTTGGTCCGCCCCCGCTTCCACCTATTATTTCACTTATGCCGCTTATGGCCCCTTCCTCAGTAGTTCCAAGACCCAATAGTTGAGCAAGCATAGTATAAATACCTATAGTGATTCCTGTAAAGAGGAAAAATATGACATACATTATAAATAATTGCTGTTGAAGCTGTGCATCCTTCTCTTCGACAAGTTTTCTTAATCGCCCTGAGTCATCCGCAACAGACTCTATAGTCCCTGTAATGTCTCCTCCACTTTCAAAACTCTGGATTATAATTGAAATAGACTCTTGTATGACTGTCGAGTCTTCCATTCTATCCGAAAATCTTTGCATAACTTCAGGAAACGGTATCCCCCAACTCAATTCATGGTATATTCTTTCTATCTGAGA
>Ga0102936_1000192_pt1 | contig 24116 bp, 20 predicted proteins | sample SalPon2_A_H2O_MG_FD_78502 | JGI IMG/M metagenome (GOLD analysis project Ga0102936, IMG submission 78502) | Salt pond water microbial communities from South San Francisco under conditions of wetland restoration - Salt Pond MetaG R2_A_H2O_MG | ecosystem: Environmental > Aquatic > Non-marine Saline...
AAGAGCATATCGGCACCGGCCTCGATGTACGCCCGGTCACGGTCGATGGCCGCGTCCAGGCCCTCCACCGCCAGGGCATCCGTGCGCGCCATGATCACGAAATCGGGATCCGTGCGGGCGTCCACGGCGGCGTTGATGCGGTCGACCATCTCCTGTTCCGAGACAATGGCCTTGCCGGGGCGGTGGCCGCAGCGCTTGGTCTGGACCTGATCCTCGATGTGGCAGGCCGCGGCCCGCGCCTTGATCAGCGAACGCACGGTGCGGGCGATGTTGAACGCGCCGCCAAAGCCGGTATCCGCGTCCACCAGCAACGGCGTGTCGACGGCATCGGTGATGCGATTGACGTAGGTGATGACGTCATCGAGCGTGGTGATGCCCAGATCGGGCAGGCCCATCGAGCCGGCGGCAACGCCGCCGCCCGAGACGTAGAGCGCGTTATAGCCGACCTGGGTGGCCATTACCGCGTGGTAGGCATTGATCGCGCCAATGACCTGCAAGGGGGTCTCGGCCTCGACGGCGGCGCGGAAACGACGCCCGGGCGAATCGGGTGCTGGGGACATGACAGACTCCTCCTCTGATGGTGGTGGGGGCACTGCAAGGGCCGTGCCACTCGACCGGCAAGACGGCCGGAGCCGCTCCAACCGCCGCCGTGGCGCGACTCACCGCCGGCTCACCGGTGGGGAGGGTGCCGGCGGATGTTTCATTGCGTGTTTGAATGGCATAACCTGAAACGCCTGTGAAACGTTCCGCCCGCGACACGCGAGGAGGGGAGATGGCTGAAGCGCCCATTCGTGACGAGGACCGGCCGGTGATCCTGGCGGTGGGGTTCAGCCGCCTCAAGGAAGTCTTTCGGGTGATTGTCCCGAGCTATGCCGGCGAGGCGGATATCCATATCGTCGATCGCGGTTTTGATGACGCACTCGCAGCGATTCGCCGCTATCAGCAAAGCCGCGGTGTGGATGCGGTGGTGGCCGCGGGGTCGAACGGCGCGTTTCTGCGCCGGCACCTGGCGCTACCGGTCATTCTGGTCACCCTGACCGGCTTTGACGTGCTGAGTGCGCTGGCAACGGCCCGGCGCTCGTCACGGCGCATCGCCTTGATCACCCATGGGACGACGCATCCGGAACTCATTGAGTTCAAACAGCATTTTGCACTCGAGCTCGAGCACTTCGCCTACGAGACGGCGGCTGATGCCGAGCGCCGGGTGAGCGCACTGGCGAGTCGCGGCGTGGGCGCGGTGATCGGGCCGGGACTGGTCACGGACCTGGCCGAGCAGGCGGGCATGACCGGCGTTTTCGTCTACTCGCGCGCCTCGGTGGAGCAGGCGCTCGACAGCGCCATTGAGGTCAGCCGCATCGGCCGCATCGAAGCCGCCCGCCGCGAACGCCTGGATACCATCCTTCGGCAACTCGAGGAGGGGGTCGCCGCTGTCGACATGGAAGAGCGTGTGCAATCACTCAACCCGGCCATGGCGCAGTTGCTGGGTGTGGCCAGTGACGAGGTCCAGGGACGGCGCCTGTCGCAGGTGGCCAGCCAGCTCGCGCTGGGCGATACGCTTCGCAACGGCACCCCCGAGCTTGGCGGCGTCCAGCGCATCGGCAACCGCACCGTTGTCACCAATCGCATCCCCATTCGTGAGCAGGGCGTACAGACCGGGGCGGTCGTCACGGTCCAGGACTCGGCCACCATCCAGCGGGTGGACCGCAGCCTGCGCTCCACCAATAAACCCCGCCAGTTTGCCGCCCGCTACGAGCTGGACGCGATGATCGGCGAATCGCCGCCCCTGCGCGAGGCCCGCACACTGGCCGGGGAGTACGCGGGCAGCGACGCCACGGTGCTGATCCTCGGTGAGAGCGGCACGGGCAAGGAACTGCTCGCCCAGGGCATCCACAATGCAAGCGCCCGGCGCGGGCATGCCTTTGTCGCGCTCAATTGCGGCGCCTTTCCCGAGACACTGCTCGAGAGCGAGCTGTTTGGTTTTGAGGAGGGCGCGTTCACCGGCTCGCGGCGGGGCGGCAAGCCGGGGCTTTTTGAATCGGCGCATACCGGCACGATTTTCCTCGACGAGATCGGTGAGATGCCGCTGACCCTGCAGACGCGGCTGCTGCGGGTGCTCCAGGAACACGAGGTCATCCGCCTGGGGGCAACCCAGCCCACGCCGGTGGATGTGCGCGTCATCGCTGCCACCCATCGGGATCTGGCCGCGGCGGTGGCCGAGGGAGCGTTCCGGCAGGATCTCTACTACCGCATCAATATCCTGCGCCTTGACGTGCCGCCGCTTCGATCGCGACTCGATGACCTGCCGGCCCTGGCCCGTCGCATCGCCGAGCGGGCACTGGCGCGTCAGGGCCGCGGCGATGCCCTCGAGGCCCTGCTCGGGCAGATCATGCCCTACTGCCGCGGCTATCACTGGCCGGGCAATATCCGCGAGCTGGAAAACCTGGTCGAGCGCCTGGCGCTGTTTGCGCCGGCGTTCGAGTCAGGTCCGATGGAGGTCGAGCGTCTCGAGCGGTTGGTGCCCGAGCTTTTCGCGCCGCCGGCGGCCGGGGCGCTGGCGCCGGCGCGTGTCACGGATGCGGAAACGATCCGGCGGGTGCTCGATCAGTGCGGCGGCAACCGCACCGCCGCCTGTCGCCAGCTGGGAATCAGCCGCAGCACCCTCTGGCGCCGGCTGTCCGCGGGCTCATGAGAAACGATCGAAGGCAAGGCTCGCGTTGGTGCCACCAAAGCCGAAGCTGTTACTCACCACACGCTGCAGCGGGCGATCGGCCAGGGTCTCGGTGACGATGGGATAGTCGCCCGCCTCGGCATCGAGGTGGTCGACATTGAGCGTCCCGGCGATGAAGCCTTCCTGCATCATGATCAGCGAGTAGATCGCCTCCTGAACGCCGGCGGCGCCCAGGGAATGCCCGGTCAGGGACTTGGTGGAACTGACCGGCGGGCGCTGATCGCCGAAAACCCCCTCCAGTGCCCGCAGCTCGGTGATATCACCGGCGGGCGTACTGGTGCCATGGGCATTGATATAGTCGACCGGCCGCTCGGCATGCTCGGCGGCCATGGCCAGGGTCTGCTCGAGGCAGCGCTCGGCGCCTTCGCCCGAAGGCGCCACCATGTCGTAGCCATCCGAGGTGGCGGCATAGCCCACCAGCTCGGCGAGGATGGTCGCGCCACGCGCTTCGGCATGCTCGAGCGACTCGAGCACCAGCATGCCGCCACCGCCGGCAATCACGAACCCGTCGCGATCGCGATCGAACGGCCGTGATGCCCGCTCAGGCGTGTCGTTATAGCCTGTCGACAGCGCCCCCATGGCATCAAAGAGCATGGTCAGGCTCCAGTGCTCTTCCTCGCCGCCGCCGGCAAACATGACGTCCTGCTTGCCGAGCTGGATCTGCTCCATGGCCGCGCCGATGCAATGGGCGCTGGTCGCGCAGGCCGACGAGATACTGTAGTTGATGCCCCTGATGGCAAACGGGGTGGCCAGGCAGGCCGAGGTGGTGCTGCCCATGACCTTCGGCACCGCAAAGGCGCCGATCTTGCGCACGCCGCGCTCGCGCAGGATATCCGCCGAGCGCACCACGTTTTCGGTGGACGCACCGCCGGAGCCCACAATGAGCCCGGTGCGGGGATGCGAAATGGCCGCTTCCGGCAGTTCAGCCTGATCGATGGCCTGCTGCATGGCCGCGTAGGCAAACCCGGCGGCATCGCCCATGAACCGCCGGGCGCGCCGGGGGATTGCCGCCTCGAGGTCGATATCCGGCTGACCGGCAATGCGGCTGCGCAGTCCCCGCTCGGCGTACTCATCGCTGAATCGGATGCCCGACTGCCCGTCGCGCAGGGCCTGGCTGACCGCCGCCGTATCGTTGCCCAGGCACGAGACGATGCCCATACCGGTGACTACCACTCGCCGCACGTTTCCACTCCCCTAGAGGTTGTTTTGCGGATTCTGGAACAGACCGACCCGCAGATCCATAGCGCGGTAGATCTCTTCGCCATCGACGGTGACAAAGCCATCGGCGATGCCCATGTTGAGCCGCCGCCGGATGACGCGTTTGACATCGAGCCGGTAGTGGACCTGTGCATTGTCGGGCATGATCTGGCCGGTGAACTTGACCTCGCCGCAGCCAAGCGCCCGGCCTTTGCCCTCGCCACCGATCCAGCCCAGATAGAACCCGAGCAGTTGCCAGAGCGCATCCAGCCCCAGACAGCCCGGCATAACCGGATCCCCCGGGAAATGACAGCCGAAAAACCACAGATCGGGCCTGACGGCCAGCTCGGCCTCGACCTGGCCCTTGTCGTGGCCGCCACCGGAGTCATCGATGTGCGTGATCGCATCGAACATCAGCATGTTCGGCACCGGCAGCTGCGGGTTGCCGGGGCCGAAGAGCTCGCCGTGACCGCAGGCGAGGAGTTCGTCGTAGGTGTAACTGGATTTCTGATTCATGGGTATCCGCAAGCCGCAGCTTCGGTGACATGGCCCTGACATGTCGAAGCGCGGTGGCGTGGGGGAAAGGGCTGTTCAAGCCGCCTGACATTACTCACTGGTCGCCGGACTCGCAACCGTGCGGGCGCGCCACTCGTCGATCCGCTGGCGGATACCGGCGGTATCAAGGCCCACGAGCTGGAGCTGCTCGTCGCGCTCACCATGATCAACAAAATGGTCCTCGAGCCCGATCTGGAGCAGGGCGGGCTTGAGCCCCTGGCGGGCCAGCGCCTCTGCGACCGCTGACCCGGCGCCACCGGCCACCATGTTCTCCTCGAGCGTGATGATCGCCGAATGGGTCTGCGCCATCTCGCGGATGCAGGCCTCGTCGAGGGGTTTGATAAAGCGCATGTTGACCACGCTTGCGTCAATCTCCTCGGCCACGGTCTGCGCCGGCTCCACCATCGTGCCAAAGGCGAGCAGCGCAATGCCCTGACCGCGGCGGCGGACTTCCGCCCGGCCCACGGGGAGTGTCTCGAGGGTGGTCTCCGGGACGGCGCCCGGCCCGCGGCCGCGGGGATAGCGCACCGATGCCGGTCCCTCAATGGCGACGGCGGTGGAGAGCATCTGGCGGCACTCGCGCTCGTCCGCCGGTGCCATCACCGTGACGTTAGGCAGGCAGCGCATGTAGCTGAAATCGAACATGCCATGGTGGGTTGCACCGTCGGCGCCCACCAGCCCCGCCCGATCCAGGGCAAACACCACCGGCAGATTCTGCAGCGCGATGTCGTGGATGAGTTGATCGTAGCCGCGCTGCAGAAAGGTCGAGTAGATGGCAAGCACGGGCTTTTCGCCCTCGCAGGCCAAGCCACCGCTCACGGTCACCGCGTGCTGCTCGGCGATGGCGGTGTCCAGATAACGATCGGGGAAGCGCTCAGCGAAGGCCACCAGCCCGGAGCCCTCGCGCATCGCGGGTGTGACACCCCACAGCCGCGGCTCGTGCTCGGCCATGTCGCAGAGCCACTGGCTGAACACATCGGTGTAGGTAAGGGGCGCGTTGCCGGTGGACGCCTTGAGCCCCGCCGCCGGGTCAAACGCCTTCACGCCATGATAGGCGATCGGGTTGGCCTCGGCCTTGGCGTAGCCCTTGCCTTTGCGGGTCACGCAGTGAAGGATGCGCGGGCCGTCCATTTCGCGCAGCCGCTCGAGCACGGTTACAAGCTCGTCGACATCGTGGCCGTCGACCGGGCCGAAGTACTGAAAGCCGAGTTCTTCGAAGAACGTGCCGGGCACGAGCATGCCCTTGACGTGTTCCTCGGCCAGTTTGGCGAAGTCGCGCATGGGCCCCGGCATGCGCTCGAGGACGTTCTTGGCCTCGGCGCGCATGTTGCCGTAGACACCGCCGGCGAGCAGCCGGGCAAAGGTCTTGTTGAGTGCGCCAACATTCTCTGAGATGGACATTTCGTTGTCGTTGAGCACCACCAGCAGGTCCGGGCGCACATCGCCGGCGTGGTTGAGCGCCTCGAAGGCCTCGCCGGCGGTGAGCCCGCCATCGCCGATGACCGCGCAGGTCTTTCGCTCATCCCCGCGGTTGCGGCTGCCCAGCGCCATGCCCAGCGCGGCGCTGATGGCGGTGCTCGAGTGGCCGACGCCAAAGGTGTCGTAGGGGCTTTCGTCGCGCACCGGAAAGCCGGCGGGGCCGTCCAGCTTGCGCACCCGGCTGATTTCACGTCGCCGACCGGTGAGGATCTTGTGCGGGTAGCACTGATGGCCCACATCCCAGACCAGGCGGTCGTAGGGCGTGTTGAGTACATAGTGCAGGGCGACCGTCAGTTCCACCGCCCCCAGCCCGGCGGCCAGATGCCCCCCGGAGCGGGCGACGCTCTCGAGCAGAAAGTCGCGGAGCTGTTCGGTCAGCCGCGGCAGCTGGGCCGGCGGCAGCTCGCGCAGGTGGGCGGGCTCGTCGATCCCTTCCAGCAGCGGGTAGGCACTCATGTCCATGGGCTCTCCTCGAGATAATCTTCCAGCTCGGCGCCAATCGGCAGGTCCTTTTCACTGACCAGTCTAGCGCGGACAGAGATCCCGGCGGTATGCACGGTCTGCGGATCCCCCGAGACTAGTGGATGCCACCAGGCAAGTCCGCGCCCCTCGTAGAGCCGGCGGTAGGCACAGCTTGCCGGCAGCCAGGTGTAGCGGGGCAGGTCGGCGAGGGTGAGCTGGATGCAGTCGGGCACCGTGGCATGCCGGCTAGCGTAATCCGTGCAGTGACAGCCGTGGGTGTCGAGCAGCTGGCAGGCCACTCGAGTGGGATGAACCGTGCCGGTGTCGGCATCCTCGAGCTTGTGCCGGCAGCACTGCCCGCAGCCATCGCAGAGTGCCTCCCACTCCGGCCAGGACATCTCGGCGAGGGACTTGCGTTGCCAGAAGGGGGTCGTTGTTTGCGCCATGGCCGGATTCTACCGCGTCCGGCCCGTTCGGGACGATGCCGAGTGGCTTCGCGAACACCGCGCCAGGGGTAGCCGTGTCACCGCAATGCGATTATGCTCGCGGGAACGTCAGCAATGAGCGGATTTCTGCACTTGGCCGATTGGGTAGGAACTATGAAAAGGATAATGATGGCGGGCCGCGCATTGGCGGTGGCCCCGCTGCTGACGGCCTGCGTGACCTTTGCGGGGGGCAATTCGGACGATCTGGCCGCGCCAGCTTCAGGGACGAGTGGCGATCAACCGGCCGACACGCAGGTAACGCCGGAGACGTCAGAGGCGCCGGCTACGGAATCCGCCGAGGCGGTCGACCGTGAATCCCGAGGGGTTGATTCCCGGGCTGACGGGCCGTTGCAGAACGTGCCGCTGGTGATTGACCGGTCCAGACTCAGCGACCCGGACGGGCTGGGTATGCCGTCAATCCAGTGGCAGGCATTTGACTCCGAGCGCGGGAGCTGGCGGAAGATCGATGGCGCGACGCGGCAGACCTTTGTGCCGCGTCAACCCCACGTCGGCAAGCGGCTGCGTGTCAGCATCGAATATGTCGATGGTGGCGGCACCCTGGAGGCGCTGACCACTGCGCCCACGGCGCCGGTGCGCAACGTCAACGACCTGCCGACCGGGCAGCTGCGCCTGCGCGGCGTTCAGGCACAGGGCGAGACGCTGCGCGCCGATATCAGTGCCATTCAGGATGTGGACGGTATCGGCCCGCTGACCTACCGCTGGGAGATATCGGACGACGGCAAGACGTGGCAGCGCTACCGGGGCAACGACTGGCGGGGTGACACCATTACGCTCACCCAGGAGGAAGTGGGTCAGTACCTGCGCGCGGCGGTTACCTATGTTGACGGCTTCGGGGCCGAGGAACGCGTGGAGAGTGCGGCCACCGATCCCATTCGCAACGTCAATGATCCGGTCCAGGGCGAGTTGTTGATCGACGGGCCGACCCGGGTCGGCGGGACGCTGCAGGTGGACACCAGCCGCATCACTGACCGGGACGGCATCGCCAACATCTCGCTGATCTGGGAGGCCTCGGAAGACGGCCGGACGTGGCGCCAGCCGGCCGAGTCAGCGACCCGGTCGCTGGAACTCGACCGAGACCTTCCCGATCATCAGGTCCGAGCCCGCGCCAAAGTCGTCGATGAGTACGGCAACACCGACACGGTGCTCTCCAGCACGGTTGGTCCGGTGGAAGCAGTCAATCGTGCCCCCTCGGGCGAAGTGGAGATTCGCTCGCCCGACTGACCGACTGACCGACTGCAACGCGGAGCCTGCAGGGCGCACGGCGGATCGCCTCCCCGTGCGCCTTTTCCATTCAGACAACCCGGATAAGAATGCCAGACAACACCATCGCCGCCGAGGCGGCCCGTCGCCGCACCTTTGCCATCATCTCGCACCCTGATGCCGGCAAGACCACCGTGACTGAAAAACTTTTGCTGTTTGGCGGCGCCATTCAGCTTGCCGGCACCGTCAAGGGGCGCAAGTCGACACGGCATGCCACCTCGGACTGGATGGAAATGGAAAAGGAGCGGGGGATCTCGGTGACCTCGTCGGTCATGCAGTTCGCCTACCGCGACCGCATGGTCAACCTGCTCGACACGCCCGGCCACGCCGACTTCTCCGAGGATACCTACCGGACGCTGACGGCAGTGGATTCGGCATTAATGGTGATCGACGCGGCCAAGGGGGTCGAGGAGCGGACCATTAAGCTCATGGAGGTCTGCCGGCTGCGCACGACGCCGATCATGACGTTCATGAACAAGCTCGACCGCGAGGGGCGGGACCCCATGGACCTGATGGACGAGGTGGAGCGCGTCCTTGGCATGCGCTGCGCGCCCGTGACCTGGCCCATCGGCATGGGCAAGCGGTTTCGCGGCGTCTTCAACCTGCTCGATGACCGCGTCCATCTGTTCGGCGCCCAGCACGCCGGAGAGATCGAGGCCGGGGAGACCATCGAGGGGATCGACAACGAGCGCCTCGACGAAGTCCTCGGCGAGCAGGCGATCGAGCTGCGCGACGAAGTGGAGCTGGTCCGCGAGGCAGGCAACACGTTTGACCACGATGCCTATCTGGCCGGCGCCCTGACGCCGGTGTTCTTCGGCTCGGCGGTGAACAATTTCGGCCTGCAGGAACTGCTCGATCGCTTCGTTGAACATGCCCCGCCGCCCCAGCCCCACGACGCGGAGACTCGCACCGTCGAGCCCGTGGAAACCCCGCTGACCGGGTTCGTGTTCAAGATCCAGGCGAACATGGATCCCAACCATCGCGACCGCATCGCGTTCATGCGTGTGTGCTCCGGCGCGTTCGAACGGGGCATGAAAATCCGTCACGCACGCATCGGCAAGGACGTAAAGATCGCCAACGCGATTACCTTTCTTGCCTCCGATCGCGACCATGTCGAAACCGCCTATCCCGGCGATATCATCGGGCTGCACAACCACGGCACGATTCGCATTGGCGATACCTTTACCCAGGGCGAGTCGCTGAAGTTCGAAGGCATTCCCAATTTTGCCCCGGAGTTGTTCCGGCGGGCGGTGCTGCGCGATCCGATGCGCATGAAAGCGCTGCAGAAAGGCCTCGTGGAGCTCTGCGAAGAGGGCGCTTCGCAGCTTTTCCGTCCACTGGTGGGCAACGACCTGATCGTGGGCGCGGTCGGGGCGTTGCAGTTCGATGTGGTCGCCCATCGGCTGCGCACCGAATACGGCGTGGACTGTCAGTTCGAACCGGTCAATGTTTCAACGGCCCGGTGGGTCTACAGCAATGATCCCCGCCAGCTGTCCCGCTTACAGGAGCGCCAGCAGGAGAACCTGGCCGAGGATGTCTCCGGGGCGCTGGCCTATATCGCGCCGTCGCGGGTCAACCTGCAGCTGACCGAGGAGCGCTGGCCGGATATCGAGTTCCGCGCCACCCGCGAGCACTGAGGACTTGAAAAAGCGGGTCGCCCGTCGCCATTTCACCCAGCGATGCCGCAACGAGGAGACCTCATGCCAATTGCACACGCCCCATCATTCGGCCGATGCAGCCTGACCCGGCTGCTGCTCTGCCTGCTGGCGCTGCCCATCGGCGCCACGGCCCAGATCGTTGACGAAAACGGCAACACGCCAAGCCTTGCGCCGCTGGTTGAATCCGTCTCGCCGGCGGTGGTCAACATTGCCACCTCGGGGACGGTCGAGGCCGAATCCAATCCGCTGCTCAATGATCCGTTCTTTCGGCGGTTTTTCGACGTCCCGGAGCAACCCCGCCAGCGCGAGGTTCAGTCCCTTGGCTCCGGCGTGGTGGTAAACGCCGAGCAGGGCTACGTCCTGACCAACCATCACGTGATTGCGCAGGCCGATGAGATCACCGTGGCGTTCAATGATGGCCGCGAACTGTCGGCGGAAATCGTCGGATCGGACCCGGAGACCGATATCGCGGTCCTGCAGGTGGACGCCGAGGACCTGAGCGCGCTGCCCATGGCCGATTCGGAAGCGCTGCGCGTCGGTGACTACACCATGGCCATCGGCAATCCGTTCGGCCTTGACCACACCGTGACCACCGGGGTGGTCAGTGGGCTCGACCGGACCCTGCCAGGGAATAACGGGGCCCGGCTGCAAAGCTTTATCCAGACCGACGCCTCGATTAATCCCGGCAACTCCGGCGGAGCGCTGGTCAATCTGCGCGGCGAGCTTGTCGGCATCAAAACCGCCATCCTCTCGCGCGGGGGCGGCAATATCGGTATCGGGTTTGCCGTTCCCATCAACATGGCCCGCCAGGTCATGGATCAGATCATCGAATACGGCGACGTCCGGCGCGGCATCCTGGGGGTGCGAGTGCAGGACCTGACCGCCGAGATGGCCGAGGCGTTTGATATTGACCGCAATAACGGTGCCCTGATCAGCCAGGTCACACCCAATTCGCCGGCCGCCGAGGCAGGCCTTCAGGCTGGCGATATCGTCATCGAGGTGAATGGCACGAGCATTGCCGACGCCAACGCCATGGCCAACGCCATCGGTCTGCTCAAAATCGGTGACGAGGTCAACATGACCTATGTCCGCGATGGCGAGACGCAGACTACCACCGCGACCGTCGCCAACCCTGAATCGGGCCAGGTACGCGCTGATGCGCTGCACCCGGCGCTTGCGGGGGCCACGTTCAGCGAGCTCGACGAGCGCTCACCGCTGTTCGGTCAGGTTGAGGGTGTGCTGGTCACCGAGGTCGCCCAGGGCAGCCGAGCGGCGGAGTACCTGCAGCCCGGCGATGTGATCACCTCGGTGAACCGCCAGGCGGTGGATTCCATGGCCACCTTCCGCTCCCGGGTTGAGGGCAGCGAGCGCTTGCTGCTCAATGTCCGCCGCGACAATGGTGCGTTCTTTGTGCTGGTGCGCGAGTAGCAGGCCCCTCGGGGCCCATGAAAAAGGCGGGGCCCGGACCGGGTCACCCGCCTTTTTTTGTGGCTAATCGTCGCGTCCGGTGTTTCAGGACGGATCGCTCTCCATGGACGCCGCGTAGCGGCCCTCGCGGGCCAGGGCATTCAGTCTGGCGCGCTGGAGAAACGCCTGCTGGGCCGCAGGCTTATTCTCGGCAACGCCGGCCCAGGCCGCCTGAACCGGATTCTGCAGGGCTCGGCTGAACGAAAAGCTTAGCACCCAGGGCCTGGGCCCTTCAGCCTGATTGATCGCATTGAGGTGAGCAGTTGCCTCCTCGCTGGTCTGCCCGCCGGAGAGGAAGTTGATGCTGGGCACGGCGGCCGGCACCGTGCGACGGAGGACCTGCAGAGTCGCCTCGGCACAGGCCTCCACCGACGGCCGGGGCTGTCCCTTGCCGGGGAGCACCATGTTGGGTTTGAGGATGATCGCCTCGAGCAGCACGCGATGCCGTCGCAGCGCCTCGAACAACGTTGCCTGCGCCGCTTCGGTCACCTCGGCACAGCGCGTGATGTCATGATCGCCGTCCATAAGTACCTCGGGCTCGACAATCGGCACCATGCCCCGCGACTGGGCGATGGCGGCATAGCGGGCGAGCACCTCGGCATTGGCCTCTAGCCCCTGCCGGGTGGGCCGACCATCGGCGATCTGGTAGAGATTGCGCCACTTGGTGAAAAGCGCCCCCTGCTCGACATAGCCATCGAGGCGGTCGCCGAGATTGTCCAGTCCCTGGGTGACCTTCTCGCCGTCGCTGCCGGCGAGTTCCACGGCGCCCTTGTCCACCTTGATGCCGGGAACGATGTCCTGCGCCTCGCAGGCCGCCGGAATGGGCTGTCCGTCGTCGGTGCGCTGACCGAGGGTTTCCTCGAAAAAGATGATGCCGCCGACGTACTCGCTAATGCCCGGCGTGGTCGCGAGCAGGCTTCGGTAAAATCGCCGGGTCTCTTCCGTGGACTCGATGCCGAAATCGGACAGTCGCTTGGTGATGGTGGGGTAGCTCTCGTCGGCGGCCAGAATCCCGCGCCCGGGGCGGGTCAGCCGCTCGATGGTGTCTTGCATCTGTCCGATTCGGTCCATGGTCGCAATCCTCCTTTCGGGGTTTTCTACAGGTTGTCGTGATTATCGCCTGGATCAGCATATCGGCGCATCCACCGGCGAATCAGCGCAAACATCACCAGGGTCAGACCGCCGAGGGCCACGAGGACGATCAATCCGGTGAGGTCCGGGTCGATGAGCAGCCGCTTCGCCTGATTGCCCACCGCCGCAATCGCCGCGATGCCCGGCACGGTGCCGATCAATGTACCATTGAGATACGCCCCGAACCGGATGGACGACGCGCCCGCCACCAGGCTCACGGCATGGAAATGGGCGACAGGCAGCACCCGCAGCGCGGTCACGATCATTGTCCCGTGCCGGCCGGCCTGGGCGTTGAGGCGCTGGAGTGTGCGCCCGCCAAGCCGTCGCATGGGCTCGGCGCCCAGCAGGTGGCCAAGTACGTAGCTGAATACCGCCGTGGCCACCGTGCCGGCGGTCGCCAGCCCAAAGCCCCCCCAGGGGCCATAGATCAGGATTGTTGCCACCACCAACACCGTCAGCGGGACAAACGCAACGCCCGCGGCCACATACAAAAGCACGATGGCCGGGACGGCCCAGGGCTGCGCGCGCAGGCGCTCGCCAAGCCGCAGCAGCTGATCGAGCTCGGTGTAGGCCCCGAGGTTGTTGATCTGCCAGGCAATCACCACCACCACCGCAATCGCCGCGGCGACCATGCCCCGCCACAGCAGCGGCCAGCGGCGCTGAATAGCGGTCCGCCACTCAGCCCGCGTCGGCATCATCGCGCAGAATGCGACCCCGGGAGCGGCGGATACCCAACGCGACCAGCGCCACCACCACGGGAATGGCAAGCGCGGTGGCGATGCGCCCGTTAGCCAGCAGGCCGGCACCGGCAAGCCCGTCAAAGGCATAACTGATCAACGAGACGGTGTAATAGCTGAGGATGACCACCGACAGCCCCTCGACGGTCTCCTGGAGCCGCAACTGCAGCCGGGCGCGGCGGTTCATTGACTCAAGCAGATCGCGGTTCTGTGCCTCCAGCGCCACATCGACCCGAGTGCGCAACAGGTTGGCGCCGCGGCTGACGCGCCGGGAAATACGCTCGAGCCGATCGCCCATGTGCACACAGGTATCGAGGGCCGGGGCAAGCCGTCGTTCCATGAACTCATCCAGCGTACTGACGCCCTCGATGCGCTGCTCACGCAGGACCTGCAAACGCCGCCGCACCAGCGTGCCGTAGGCCGCGGTTGCGCTGAAGCGAAAGTTGGTGCGCGCCATGAGCCGCTCGACCCGCGCGGACAGCTCGGACAGGGCACTGAGCAGCTCGCGCTCATCGGCCAGGTCGGTCACATCGGAGAGTTGATCCATCAGCGAGCCAAGCTGCGTCTCCATGTCGGTGATCTCCGGCGACAGCTCGCGGGCCAGCGGGAAGCCGAGCAGCGCCATGAACCGATAGGTCTCAAGCTCAAGCAGGCGCTGGACAAGCCGCCCGGCCTGCATGGGATTAAGCGACCGGTCGACCACCAGAAAACGCAGAAAACCGGCGTTGTCCGCCATGAAGTCGGTCCACACCGACGCGGCGCCGCCACTGCAGAGGCTGCCAGCGAGACTGTCGGCCTGAAAATAGTGACCCAGCGACTCGGTATCGGCGGAAACGCCGTCGGCGCCCACCAGAGTGACATGCATCGCGGCGAGCAGCTCGCCGGGCAACTGCGGCAGCCACTGGGTGGGCAGCTGATCGCTGGCGGGATCGGCAAACGGTGCGGGCTCGGCGCCGTTGACGAAAATGGTGTAGGTCGAGAACTCGGTGTGCCGCTCCCAGCGCAACCGGAATCCGCGCGCCTCCAGCGTGAAGTGACCGGCCTCGGCATCCGGCGGATCGACGCTCAGTCGATCGCACAGCGCCGCGATATGCGCGATCTCCTCGCGGCGACCGCTGGTGCCCGTGTGCATGAGCAGATGCGAGACCCGTAGGGGCGTCTCAAGGCTCTCGAAAGGCCGCGCATGGGCCTCCCTGAGCAACGTATCCCGGAGGGTGTGCGTCGTGATGCCGGTTTGACTGACCATGCTCGACCGAGGCCCTTTCTGCAGCTGCGCGCACGCTAGCGCCACGCAGCGTCACAAGCAAGTGGCATCGGCCCCCGCGCAGCACGTATCCTTGCGCCATGGGACCGATAAACTTCAATGATAACCCGGTTGTATTCTCGATGCTCGTCGCCAACGGTCTCGGGTTTCTGGCAACCATGGTGTTCGGGCCGGGGATGATTGCCGGGCTGGGGCTGTGGCCGCTCGGCACCGAGGCCATGAGTGCCCGGTACGTGGGCGGGATCCCCGGCTTCGAGATCTGGCAGCTTGTGACCTACGGGTTTCTGCACGGCGGGTTGCTGCATCTTTTCGTGAACATGTTCGCACTATGGATCTTTGGTACCAGTCTCGAGCGCTTCTGGGGGTCACGGCCCTTTCTGTGGTTCTATCTGGTCTGCCTGGTCGGGGCGGGGCTCATCCAGCTGGTGGTGGCAACCATGGCGGTGGATTCGGGCAACCTCTATCCCACCATCGGGGCGTCGGGGGCGGTGTTCGGCATCCTGCTCGGGTTTGCCATGATGTTTCCCAACCAGCAGCTGATGCTGCTGTTCCCGCCAATCCCGATCCGGGCGAAATACTTTGTGCTGTTCTACGGCGCGTTCGAGCTGTACGCGGGGGTCACCGGGTCGATGTCGGGCGTTGCGCATTTTGCTCATCTGGGCGGCATGGCGTTCGGCTTTCTCATGATCAGCTACTGGCGGGGGCATCTACCCATTAAACCGCAGCGACGGCTTATGCGCTGAGCCGCCGGCGGTTGTCCACAGTACCTGTGGATAACACTGTGGATGATTTCCCGACAGACGGCCGGAACCCCTTGCAGGATGCGATGTCGGGACAAATTGATCGAAGATTCGCCAATCATGAAATATTGTTCCTAAACAACAACATAGCGAATATTCCTGTGAGAGTGTATTGTCATATCCATGCAACTTCCTGCCTTGGCCAGTCGTTGCTGAAAGCCTTTGACGCCACGCGGAATCTGTGCATAAAAAACGGCGGGGTGGGGCGGCCATGAGCGATACGATCTTTCTCGATCGCGACACACTCGATCGCGGCGATCTCGATCTGAGCGCGCTCAATGACTTCGATACGGCCTGGCATAGCGTCGGCCGCACCGCGCCGGAGGCGGTGAGCGCGACCATCGGCGATGCGCGCATCGCCATCACCAATAAATGCGTGATCGATGCCCAGCGCCTTGACGCCTGTCCGCGGCTCGGCCTGATCAATGTCGTGGCAACGGGCGTGGATAATATTGACGTCGACGCGGCCCGGGCCCGGGGCATTACCGTGACGAACTGCCGCGGATACGGCACAGAGGCGGTGAGCCAGCACGCCATGACGCTCATGCTCGCGCTGTGCACCCGGCTGATGGACTACCATCAGGCGGTGCAACGCGGACGCTGGGAGCAGTCGCCGGATTTCTGCCTGCTCGATTATCCGATCCGCGAGCTGGCCGGCCAGACACTGGTGGTCGTGGGCCATGGCGACCTGGGCGGTGCCGTAGCCCGCAAGGCCGAGGCCCTAGGCATGGACGTGAAGATCGCCGAGCGCCCCGGCATCGAGCAGCCCCGGGCCGGCCGGGTCCGCTTCGACGCCGCACTTGAATGCGCTGACATCCTTACGCTGCATTGCCCGTTGACCGAGGCGACGCGGCAGATGATCAATGCCGAGACGCTCAGGCGGATGAAACCCTCCGCGTTTGTCATTAATACCGCCCGCGGGGGGCTGATCGATGAACCCGCGCTGGCACACGCGCTGCGCACCGGCGGAATCGGTGGCGCCGGCCTTGACGTTCTGTCGAAGGAGCCGCCGGTGGAGGGCAATGCACTGCGGGCGCCGGGGATTCCCAACCTGATCGTGACACCGCACAGCGCCTGGGGTAGCCGCGCGGCCCGCCAGCGCATCATCGAACAGACGGTGGAGAATCTGCGCGCCTGGCAGCAGGGCAGTCCAATCCGGTGTGTGACATGACCATGACCGATCCGCTTAACGTCATTACTGGGGCGGGCACCGGCATCGGTCGGGCGCTTGCGTTGCGCTGGGCCGAACAGGGCCGTCCGGTGCTCGCGATTGGCCGCCGCCGCGAACCGCTCGAGGCCATTGCCAAAACACAGCCCGCCATCCGGCTCTGTGCCGCCGATGTGAGCACCGAATCCGGTCAGGCCGCGATCGAGGCGGCAGTGGGTGACTCGTCGGTGGGCACATTGATCCACAATGCCGGTGTGCTTGAACCGGTCGGGCCGTTGCTCGATCAGTCCGCTGAGGCCATCCGCGCGCATCTTGCCATTAATCTCGAAGCGCCCATTGCGCTCACCGGCAGACTGAAACCGCGAATGGTGGCGGACGGGCGGATCATGCACCTCTCGTCGGGTGCCGCGCATCGGGGGCTTCCGGGCTGGGGCGCGTACTGCATCAGCAAGGCCGCGTTATCGATGGCCTATGCGGTACTTAGCGAAGAGCTGGCTGAGTCATCCGTGCAGATCGCAAGCCTGCGCCCGGGCGTGGTGGATACGCCCATGCAGTCACTGATCCGCTCGCAGTCCGAGGCGGATTTTCCGGCGGTGGAGAACTTCCGCGCCCTCAAGGCCAACAATGCGCTGACATCGCCCGAAAAGGTGGCGCGCTTTATTGATGCCGTGGTTGATCTGCCGGGTGACCGGTATAGCGCAGCCGAGTGGGATATCCGCGAGCACTGGGATGCGATCATCCAGCCATAGGGCGATGGGTGGGGGGCTGGTTGGATGCCCAACGGCCTTATTCCTTATGCACTATTTAACATAATATATATTATGCGCATTATTAGTGAGACGCCGGAATGCGCCCAGCGCTTCTGACTCGACCGTGACCTTGCTAACCTGCGCGGCCATGGCGCTCGATTTTCATCAATGGCTGCTGACCGAATCCGTCCGGCTCTCCGAGCAGCAGCATGGCCGCACCCGCGACGACGAAGCCGCGAATGCGCTGGCCCGCTCGACCCACGGATCGCTGACCGATCAACTCGCCGCCCGGGCCTCAACGCTGTCCATCGCCCCGGCGGCAATGGCGGATATCCGCCGACTGCAGCGTGCCGCGTCAGGCGCGGCGCTTGTCGCGATGGTGACCGCCGGCTACGTTGGCCTGCGGATCGCGCAGTCCGTGCTCAACCCCGATGGCATCGACCGGCAGACGGACCTGATCGCCCTAGTCAGGCTTCCAACCCTTGCGCTGGCGGGCTGGATCGTCGCCGCCGGTCTGTGGGCCCTGCGCGGCGGCAACGGCGGGCTCACCGGGCACTGCGTCGCCATCACCCTCGAGCGGTTTGCGCCACGATGCCTGCGCAGTCCGCTGGCCGCGGATATTGCCCGGGCCGGTGTGTATGGCCTGCGCACCCTTGCCGGCCAATCGCGGCTCGCGGCGGCCACGCATGCAACCTGGCTTGCTTACACCGGCACCGCCTCGCTGACCGCTAGTCTCCAGTCGGCGAGTTGGCTCGCGCTGCCTGTGGCGGCCTACGGGCTTTTGCCGCGTCTGCTGCTGGCGCCCGCCTATGGCTTTCTCGCCATCCGCCGCAGCCGGCGCATGACGCTAGCCGTCACGCTGCCCGGCTATCTGCAGCTGCGCGACCGGGTCCATGCCGGCTCGGCGCCCGCCAATCAATCCGAAGCGGCCATGGCCACGTTGCCCCGCGCCCCTCGACAGGCACAGGAAACAGCCACCGGGCCGGTGTTGATCATTGCCGCGGAACGCAGCACGGATGATCTCCTCGCCGCTATCCCGGATCTAAGCGCTACCTTTGCGGGCGCGCTGGACACCCGCGCGCAGCGCCGTTCCCTGGCCCGTGCGCTGAGCGACCGCGCGCATCCACCGCCGGGTCTGCTTGCCACCTCCTCGGTCCTGCGCACGCCGGACACGGGCACCGCGCAGATCCTCGGCGACGTGGCGGAGACCGCCAATGCGCCGCTCATCCTTGTGCTTTTTGACCGTCTTGCCCTCGCCGAGCGCGGCGGCGATCCCCAGGCGCGCATCGCCGACTGGGATCGGCTCGCCGACGGCATCGGGGCCGACGCGGTCGTTTTCGATCACCCTCAACCGGATCCGGCGGCGATTGCGGCGATCCGCCAATGGACGCAGGACGCGGAGACCTCATGACCGACGTTGCCCCTCTGGACATCGGAATCGTCGGCCACACCAACGCCGGCAAAACCTCGCTGGTTCGCACGCTGACCCGCAATCGCAGTTTTGGCGAGGTGGAAGACCGCGGCGGCACCACCCGCCGGGTCTCGGCAGCGTCCCTGGATGACGGGCACACCACCCGGCTGCGGCTCTGGGACTCACCGGGGCTCGAGAATGCCCCCGCCCTGCTCGAGCATCTGGATGAATCGAGCACCGAGCGTCACGACGGCCTGGCCGCGTTGCGCCGGCTCCTGGATGATGCCGAGATCGCCCGGCGATTCCCCGAAGAAACCCGTGTGCTGGAACTGACCCTGCGCTGTGACGGGTTGCTGTACGTGATTGACGTGCGCGAGCCGGTGCTCGAAAAGTACAAGGACGAGCTCGCGGTCCTGGCCGCGAGCGCCCGGCCGATCATCGCCGTTTTGAATTTCGTGGCGGCCGATGACGCCCGCGAGTCGGAGTGGCGGGACGCCCTCGCCCGCGTCACGCTACACACGGTGGTCGCGTTTGATGCGCGGGTGCGAAGCTTTGAGACTGAGCTTCAGCTCTACCGGAAGATCGCAAGCCAACTGAATGATTTTGAACCGGTCATTGAGGCATGGATCGCGCATCGCCAGGCCGAGGAAGCCCACTGTCGTGATGCCGCCCGCGAGACCATCGCCACCCTGCTCGTCGATGCCGCCGCCGCGCAGCGGGCGATCAAGCCCGCGGATCGGTTCGCGCCCGATCCCTCGCTCGAGGCCCTTCGCGAGGCCATTCGGGCACGCGAGCAGGTCTGCAGCGAGACCCTGCTGGGGCTCTATGCCTTTGCCGACGAGGACTACGAGGATCAGGACTGGCCACTGGCGAGCGGCTACTGGCCGGATGCCGTGTTCAACGCCGACGCCGTCCTGCGCTACACCAGCCAGGCCGCCCTCTATGCGGGCGTCGGAGTGGCGCTGGGCGGTCTCGCCAGCCTGATCAGTGCGCCAATCGGCACGCAGACGGGGCTGTTGCTGGGCCTGCTCGTGGGCACCGGGGTGGGTGCGGCGTCAGCCTTCGGCCCGCCGTTGTGGCGGCGCTCCTACGGCCAGCAACCGGTCTGTGTCAGTGACGAGACCCTCGAGCGGCTCACGGCCCGGCAGCTTCACCTGATCAGCGCACTCAACCATCGCGGCCATGCCAATACCGAGACACTGGCCGGAGCGCAGTCGGCGCTGTTCGAAAACCCGGAGCGGGTGGCGCTGCTTCGCGAGGCGCGGCGGCATCCGGAGTGGTCGTCGCTGAACGCGGGGTTTCGGGATACGGCGCGCCGCAACACCGTGATCCAGCGCATCAGCGCCAGTCTGCCCGACTTCTATATCGATTAGGCCTCGGGCGGCCCGGGTTCGGCCACCGGTACCCGCGCCATGCCCCCGCGGCAGCCGTGTCGTGGCGCGAAGCGCAGGGTCAGCTCATCGCCCCGCTCGGCCAGCCAGCGACGGGCGCGGGGCTCGATTCGCAGGTCGATCCGCGCCATTACCCGGCCGTGGCGCCATCCGGCGACGCCAACTGAAACATCGACCGGGTGCGATTGGCGATTTTCACCAGTACCAGCATGAGCGGGACCTCGACGAGCACGCCCACTACCGTTGCCAGCGCCGCGCCGGAGTGCACCCCGAACAGCCCGATGGCCGCGGCCACCGCCAGCTCAAAGAAATTGCTCGCCCCGATCATCGCCCCGGGGGCGGCAATGCCGTGCGGCACACCCCAGCGCTGGGCCCACAGGTAGGCAATGGCGAAGATGAGCCCCGTCTGCACGATCAGTGGCACCGCGATCAGCACGATGTGCAGCGGGTTGGCGAGAATGACCTCGCCCTGAAAGGCAAACAGCAGCACCAGCGTGGCGATCAGCCCGATCGGCGTGATCGGCGCGAGCCGGCGCATGAATGTCGTCTCGAACCAGGCTGTGCCGCGGCGGCCGATGACCGCCACCCGGCACAGGTAGCCGGCGGTCAGCGGGATGACGATGTACATGAACACCGACAACAGCATCGTCGACCAGGGCACCTCGATGCTCGACAGCCCCAGCAACAGCATGACGATGGGCGCGAAGGCCACCAGCATGATCAGGTCGTTGAGCGAGACCTGCACCAGCGTGTAGGCCGGATCACCGCGTGTGAGATAGCTCCAGACAAACACCATGGCCGTGCACGGCGCCGCGCCCAGCAGGATGGCGCCGGCGAGATACTCGCGCGCCCGTGCCGCGGCGATGAACGGCTCAAAGATGACCAGCAGAAAAAGCCCGGCAATCAGGAACATGCTAAACGGTTTGATTAGCCAGTTGACCGTGGTCGTCACGATCAGCCCCCGTGGTTGCCGTTGGACACCCACAATCGAGGAGAAATCGATCTGCACCATCATCGGGAAGATCATCGCCCAGATGAGAAGCGCGATGGGGAGGGAGACCTGTGCGTATTCAAAGCGCGAGAGCGTGGCGGGCACCGCCGGGACCAGCTGGCCAAGCGCCACGCCGGCGGCGATCGCCAGGGCCACCCAGATCGACAGGTAGCGCTCGAAAAACCCCATGCCCTCGCGAATGGCCGGCGCCGACGGCGCCGTCTGCGGATCAGCACTCATGCGATCAGCGTCCTTATATGCCGGTATGCGTATGTACAGATAAGTTTAAGCCGCCACGGGGCGCGCCGCAAACGCCGTCTTCCGATCACCGTGACTGGCCAATCACCGCGGCGGCCGCGATAATGCGCATTGATGCAGACTGAGATGCCCATGGCCAGTAACCGCGATGACGCGCTGATCCGTACCGTTCGGGTCGGCGGGACGACCTTTACCCTGCTCGGCACCGCCCACGTCTCGCCGCAGAGCGTGGCGGATGTGCGTCGCGCCGTCGACGAGGGCGACTACAACGCCATCGCCGTGGAGCTCTGCGACAGCCGCTATCACAACCTCATGGATCCGGGCGCCGTCGAGCAGCTTGACCTGTTCGAGACGCTGCGCAGCGGCAAGGCCGGCATGGTGATTGCCAGCCTGGTGCTGGGCGCCTATCAGCAGCGGTTGGCCGAGCAGTTCGATATCCGCCCCGGCGCCGAACTCGAGGCCGCCATTCATGGCGGACGCCGACGCCAGTTGCCGGTCTGGCGGATCGATCGCGACATCGGGACCACGCTCAAGCGGGTCTATCGCAATATCCCCTGGTGGCAGCGGCCGACGCTGTTCACCGGTCTGATCGGCAGTCTACTCTCGCGCGATCAGGTCAGCGCCGATGACATCGAGCGGCTCAAGCAGGGCGATATCCTCGAGTCGACCTTCAGCGAATTCGCCGCCGGCTCGGCGCGCTTGTTCGAGCCGCTGATCAGCGAGCGCGACCGCTACATGGCCGCGCAGCTGCTCACCGCCATCGCCCGAGCGGACGACGCGCCGCACTCGGTGCTCGTCGTCATCGGCGCCGGCCATCTGGCCGGCCTCGAGCAGACTCTGAGCGAGGGCATCGATGACCCGGCGGCGGAATCCGCCCGGCTCGAGCAACTGCCGCCACACTCGCGCTGGCCAAAGCTGCTGCCCTGGGCCGTGGTGGCGATCATCCTCAGTGGCTTCGCCATTGGCTTTAGCCGCAGCAGCGATCTTGGCTGGCAACTGGTGGGCGACTGGGTGCTTATCAACGGCAGCCTCTGCGCACTGGGCGCTGCCCTCGCCCGTGCGCATCCGCTGACGGTGGTGGGATCATTTGCGGCCGCGCCGCTGACATCACTCAACCCGACCATCGGCGCGGGGTTTGTGGCGGCGGCCATCGAGGGGATGAGTCGGCGCCCGCGCGTGGAGGATTTCCGCGGCCTGCGCGAGGCGGTGGCCGACTGGCGCGGCTGGTGGCGCAATCGCGTTGCCCGCACGTTACTGGTGTTCCTGTTTGCCACCCTCGGGTCGGCCGCGGGGACCTATCTGGCGGGCTTTCGGATCATCGAGCAGCTCGTGTGAAACAGGCATAGAAGTTCTCGGCCGTTTGCTCGGCCACCGCACGGGGGGACAGGCCCTTGAGCTCGGCGAGGCACTCGATGACCGGATACACCCAGGCCGGGCGGTTCTCCTGACCGCGATGCGGGACTGGCGCCAGGTAGGGGCAATCGGTTTCCACCAGCAGCCGATCCATGGGCAATGAGCGCACGGTCTCGCGAAGCGTCGCGGCACCCCGGAAGGTCAGTATCCCCGAGAGCGACAGGTAAAACCCCAGGTCGAGGAGTCCGCGGGCGGTGGCCTCATCCTCGACAAAGCAATGGATGACGCCGCCGACCCCCTCCGCGTGGCTGTCGCGCAGAATCCCGAGGGTATCCGCCGGCGCCTGTCGGCTATGCACGATGACCGGTCGCTCGCAGCGTCGCGCGGCTTCGATATGCCGACGAAAGCGCGCCTGCTGCCAGCCGTAGTCCCCCGGGCCGTCGCCGTAGTCAAGGCCCGTCTCGCCGATTGCGACCACGCGCGGGTGATCAGCCATGGCCGCCAGGGCATCCGGTTCGGGATCCTCGCCATGGCCGCAGGGGTGAACGCCCACTGAGGTATACACATCGTCATGCCGCTCACTGAAGGCGATCAGCCGATCCCGCTCCTCCACCGCCACGGCAACGTTGAGAAACGCCCCGACGCCGCCCGCACGCGCCTCGGCGAGTGCCTCATCGGCGCTTTCCGGGCGCTCGAGCAAGTGGAAGTGGCAGTGCGAATCGACAATCATGATCGTCTCCAGGTCAGAAACAGGGCCTCGGTGGAGAGCTCGCGGCTGAGCGGCTGTTCCGCGGCCTCCCGCAACGGCAGCAGATCGGCGTGAATGCGCGTGAGCTCGGCCCGATCGACACGGGACTGCAGCGCTTCAAGTGACGGGTGCCCGGCCAGTCGCTGGCGCGGATCGATGACCCCGCGCAGCAACGCGACGACGAGGCGCTGCATGAGCCGCGTCGTCTCGAGCGCGCCCACGGCGCGCCAGTCCATTGCAACCGCCACGGCACTGCGGCGCCGCTCGATCACCGCGTTCAGATCCTCGGCCAGGCACTCGAACCGGGCCATGCCGTGGTCGGCGGCGAGCGCGCGGGCAGCGAGCGGACTGCCCCCGGCCAGTGCCAGTAGCGCGCCCCCGGCCTGCTCAAGCCCCTCGGCGCGCAGCCAGTCCTGCGCCTGTTCTCGTGGCGGAATCCCAAGACGCTCGAACTGACAGCGACTGCGCAGCGTGGCGCTCAGCCGACCGGGCTGGTGACTGACCAGAATCAGGACCGTGCCGGCGGGCGGTTCCTCAAGGGTTTTCAAAAAGGCGTTGGCGGCATGGCGGTTCATGGCCTCCGCCGGGGCAAGAACGACCACCCGACGACGATTGTGCTGACTGGTCTGATGCGTGAACGCAGTGAGCTCGCGGGTGTCGTCGATCTTGAGAATCCCGCTGCCGGCCTCGGCCGGTTCGATGATCTGATAGTCCGGGTGACTGCCGGCGAGCCGCAACCGGCAATCCCGGCAGGTGCCGCAGGCGCGATCGTCCACCGGCGATCGGCATAACAGCCGCGCTGC
>Ga0102936_1000193_pt1 | contig 23809 bp, 31 predicted proteins | sample SalPon2_A_H2O_MG_FD_78502 | JGI IMG/M metagenome (GOLD analysis project Ga0102936, IMG submission 78502) | Salt pond water microbial communities from South San Francisco under conditions of wetland restoration - Salt Pond MetaG R2_A_H2O_MG | ecosystem: Environmental > Aquatic > Non-marine Saline...
ACAAGAGGAGTACAAGGAATACTACACACAGACGAAGACCTAGAAAACTACGGACTAACAAAAGAATTCCAAAAAGTCGCAGAAGACTTCAACAAAAACAAAGAAGATGTCATAGCAGTAATCGCAGCCGAAAGCAGTCAAGCCAAAAAAGCAGCACAAGCAGTACGAAAAAGAGCTCGGCAAATCTACACAGGAGAAATACCAGAAGAAACAAGAAACGCAGAACAAGACTTCACCACCAGCTACTCCCGACCACTACCCGGAAGCGCAAGAATGTACCCAGAAACCGACATACCAGCAATCAGAGTTACCGAGAAAGATATAGAAGAAATAGACAAAAACTTGCCTAAAACTCTTGACGAGAAAAAGGAAGAATACACAGAGGAGATTGGAGGGGAACTAGCCAGTCAAATAATCTCAAGTCCAGAACTACAAGAATTCGAACAATACAAAGACAAATACGACCCAAAACTTGTAGCAAACTTCTTCACAAACCTCAAAGCCAACCTAAAAGACCAAGGAATATCAATAGACCATCTTAAAGAAGGAGACCTGGAAGCAATATTCTCAGCACTGGAAAACGAAAAAATCCAGAAAGGCGACCTAGCAGAAGTAATACAAAAAATGGAAGAACAAAGCCCCGAAAATGCGATAGAAAAAGTCATCAGCAGCAAAACGGGCGAATCCGAGATAAGAGAAACAATCCAAAAAGTCTTAGAAGAGAAATCCGAAATGATAGAAGAACAAGGCATGCACGCCCAAGGCCCACTAATGGGAATCCTACAGCAGAAAGTAGAAGCCGATGGAGCAACCATTTCACAGATTCTACAAGAAGAACTTCAGAAAAGAGTTGACTAGAAAAACTTGGGAAAGCCGGGATTCGAACCCGGGACCACTGCGTATCTCACCGTTTCTGGAAAAAACTTTAATCATCGAAACCAGGCTATCCAGATTCACCTTGGTTTCTCATCGCTCACAACCAAATTGTTATGAGCGCAGCACTCTAACCACTGAGCTACTTTCCCTCAAACCTCTGAAAGTTTATCATCTTAAGCCATGCTTGCATGGCTTTTTGCGTTGGCGTAGCGTAACACGCCTTGGGTTCGCCCGGATTCGAACCGGGGATCTCCGCCATGTCAAGGCGGTGTCATAACCAACTAGACCACGAACCCGTGTTTTTTTAAAGGCTTGGGCTTTGTGTGAGTTTTCTTTAGTTAGGCTTAAATAACTCGGAGGGCAACATTGCTTAGAAGTCAGATGGCTCCTGAGTGTGAAACTTGCGGCGAGGATTTGTTTGTCAACCCTGTAGACAGGCCGAACGTTGACTGGGTAAGAGTTGTTTGCTCAGACTGTGGCACAGTCACCGATGTATCAATGATCCGGCTTTCCGCAACCGTGAAGCACAAAGAATAAACCAATTTAAAACATATTCAACTACATCTTTTTCTGTGAAGTATTATGGTAAATAAATGGCAAGACATTGAAACAGGTCCAGACGGAAAAGCTCCGGAAACAATTCACGCAGTAATCGAAAACCCAGACGGAACAGAAAACAAATACGAATACGACAAAGACAAAGAAAGTGTCGTCCTAGACAGAGTCCTATACTCATCAATCAACTATCCAGGTGACTACGGATTCATCCCACAGGCATACTACGAAGACGGCGACCCAATGGACATCCTAGTCCTAACAACACACAGCACATTCCCAGGATGCGTCATGGAGGTCAGACCGGTCGGAATCCTCTACATGGACGACGGAGGAGAACAAGACGACAACATCATCGCAGTACCAGAAGAAGACCCACGCTGGAACAACATCGAAGACCTAGACGACGTCAACGAACACCAGAAAAAAGAAATCGCCGAATTCTTCAAAACATACAAGAACCTCGAACCTAAGAAAGAAGTAGAAATCGAAGGCTGGGGTAGTAAGGCAGAAGCACACGAAGCAATCGAAAAAAGCCAAAAACTCTACCAAGAAGAATTCGAATAAAAAAACCCTTCCACATCTTTCTTCCCTTTCACTTTATCAAATAGTATTTATTGCTTCTTTTCTTCAAATTAAAATCACTTAATTAGTAATTTTAGCTACTATAACCAGTAAAATTTATAAAATTTGAACATTATAGTAACATAGTGGCATCTGCAGAAAATAATAGTTCAGTAGCGGAGCATTCAGAATCAGATTCTAGTCATCCATTGTTAGAAGAAGCAGCTGAAGATATTTCAAACGAAGATTATCAAGAGGCATATGATAAAATCAGTGAGGAAATTAATGAAGGAACAGCTGATGTAAGAAAAGACAGTTATAGGGACGAAGGACTAGTCGCCAACAAAGCAGATCGAGAAGTGGCAGAATTACTAAGCCAGATAGTCACAGAAGAACCATACACACAAAGGGACTTAGAAGATACCAAAGAGAGATTAGAGGTACTTACAGAAAAATATAGAGAATAAAATAATTCTTAACTACCTGTACTTGAATATTTGGACAATCCATACTTCCAGAACCTGTAAGCGATTAAATAGAAAACAGGTCCTATAAATATCGAAGCAATCTGCCAGACCCTCCAACTTTCTCTATCTAGGAAGAATGTTGTTGGAAAGAATGAGGCGAAGGCTAACGGAATCATCGTTATCAATATTACTTGTATAGGTGTTTGATAAATGCTGTAAGGGTATTTTCTGAAGTCTGTCATTTGGAAGACTAGCCACATTGCTGACTTGCTTTTACCAGTCCAAAAAGCGGTTGTGGCGAATATTAGGTATATTCCTGCGAAGATAAGTATTCCAGATGTTAGTGCGGCAAGAGCGTAGATAAGATCTATGATGCCTAATTTAAGTGAAAGCTTTGATGATGCGTAAACTATTAGTGCTGCGTTCACTATGAACTTGGAAATATTATTGTCTGATACATCATCAGCATAAACTTGGAATAATGGGTTTAAAGGCCTTAATAATAATCTGTCGAGTTTGCCTTTGACTATAAATGTTTCTCCAAGACGATAAATATTGAACAAGAAAATGTGGTGTAAATTCATTATAAAACCTCCTACACCTGCTAACAACAACATCTGGTTGAAGTTCCATCCATTAATGCTTTCAACGCGTGTAAATATCAGTGTAAGAAACGCTAAGGATATTATAAGACTTAATGCCTGAGCTGTAAATCCTAAGATAAAATCTGATTTATAAACTAAGCGAGACTTCCAGTACTGACGGAAATACAACCAATAAACCGTCAAATGTTTTCTAATATTCATAACTTTAACCTCCTTGTACCGTCAGCTTTTTCCTAGCTTTTAACCACATAAGCTCTCCTAAAACCAATAAAACTATAATCCAAATAATCTGCTCTGCATAAACCAATAAAACTTGCCTAAAAGAAAGTCCGCTCATATAAATCGAGATAGGAGCATCAACCATCGACTGAAAAGGCAAAAAATCAAATAACGGCTTCAAACCAGGAGGCAACAAATATAACGGGAAATATACCCCTGAAAAAAGCCTTTGAACTGTCTGACGCATCGCCCTCAAACTCCAACCAACCTTAGTCCAAAAAATCAACATCGAAGCAATATACGAAAGAGCATAAACAATATTATACCCCAGAAACATACTCACCAAAAACGCAAAAAATGTGGCCAAACCAGGAAAACTTAACTCAAGAAACAACAAACCTATAACAAACATTGGAACACCTACAAAAACAAAATTAAATACAGCTATACCAAGCATCTGAAAATACACTTGTGTCCGCAGCGACATAGGCCTCTTTAACTCATTAACAATCTCCCCCTGACGAATCCTACTACCAAGCAATTTCTCAACACTCATAAAAATCGAACTAGAAACAACCTGACCAAGCACTATATAAGACAAAACACGAGTAAGTCCTCCCTGAAGATTACCAGAAGCAGCTATAGCACTCCACAAAGCATACATCAAAGCCAAGAAAATAATCGAATTAAGAAGAGAAGCAACAGAATTAAGCCTATACGCAAAAAAACTTCTGAAACCCATCAAAGTAAACTCAACAAATTTTCGAAGATTCAAAAGTTACCCCTCCTCCAAACCCTCATTGTAAACCTTCTTCACCACAGACTCAATATCAGGCTCCTTAATACGGAAATCAGCTACCTCATAATCCTCTAGTATCTCCCGCATTAAATCAGAAGCAGAAACCAATTCTCTATCAAAAACAACCTCAACCAAGCCATCATCCTTAACTACTTCAATAACTCCTTCAAGATCGAGATCAAAATTATCACTATCTCCTAATTCCATTACTAATCTACGAGAAGTAAACTGATCAACCAAGGAATCTAATTGTCCGTCATAAATTTTCTTTCCTTTGTCGAGAACCACCACCCGTTCACAAAGATCTTCAATGTCACCGATGTCATGCGTTGTAAGCATGACTGTAATGTTTTCCTCACGGTTCATCTTCTTGATGAAGTCTCTGATACGCTCCTTCACTGCTACATCTAATCCTATCGTTGGCTCGTCCAGGTAGACGATTTTCGGATGGTGAAGGAATGCGGCCGCCAGTTCACATCTCATTTTTTGACCCAAACTTAGTTTCCGAACCGGTTGATCCCAGAAATCTGAAAGTTGAAGAACCTCATCAAACTCATCAACCCTATCACTATAATCACTGTCAGAAACCTCATAAATCTCTTTAAGAAGCTTAAAAGACTCCCTTACAGGCAGATCCCACCACAACTGAGTCTTCTGACCAAAAACAACTCCAATATCCATAGCATTCTTCTTCCTCTCCCTATGAGGATTCCTACCATTAACCACTATCTCCCCACTAGAAGGCTCAAGAATACCAGTCAACATCTTAACAGTAGTCGATTTACCAGCACCATTAGAACCAATATAACCAATCATCTCACCCTCCCCAATCTCCAAATCCAAATCCTCAACAGCACGAACCTCTTCATACTCGCGTTTGATGAATGAATTAAGATATCCCTTAATCCCTTCACCTCTCTGATAAATACGGAATGTCTTATTCAAATTCTCAGCTTTAATCAGACTCATAGATATCCTTGGAAAACTTGTTTTTAAGAAAGAACAATACACAAGAAGGCAGCAAAAAATACGCCAAGATTACACCAAAAAAATCAATAAATAGAAGGTAAAGACTCAGGAAGACTCATATCAATAACAGCCTTACTCCCAGCAAGATAAAACCCACTAGGACCATTCAAAGTATAGACAGCAGCCTCATCAAAACTATACTTGTTCAAAGGCTCGAAAACCTGATCTCCCCTAAACATTTCAGTTGAAACATCCAATTGCTCATCTCCAAGTATTTCATCAACCGTCAAATGACGGCTCGAATCGGCATACTCGATAAGACTGCCTAAAATCTCCGAAACAACATCTTCATAACCTTCGGCATCATCCGAAATAGTCAAATTAGCCTCACTGAAGTTATAGGACTCGATTACTCCTTCACCGTCACCGGAACCCCTTTCTCCTTCAAGAGTTCTACTTGCTGCTTAACGAAATCCTCTTCATTGCTGCCTCTAGTCGCAATCATGTAGACCTGAGCATCGCCGAAAGGACGCATTACTCTTCCAGCTCTTTGAGTTGCCTGTCTACGACTGCCTCCCTGACCAGACATAATAATGCCGATTTCAGCGTCCGGAAGGTCAAGCCCTTCGTCACCAATACGAGACACAATAACTGTTGTCAATTCATCATTCCTGAACTTTTCAAAGTAGTCCTCTCTATCCTCAAAATCAGTTTCACCAGAAATAAACGGGATATCATACTCTTCGCTGAGTTCCTCACCCTGATCAAGCCAGTCACAGAAAATAATCGTCTTATCACCCTCATGCTTATCCAAGATTTCCTCAAAATTTCTGTGCTTCCGCGGATTCTTAGAGGCAATAATAGCCTTCTTGATACCAGAAGCCTCCTCATACCTGTGACGATAATGATCAGACTCCCAATCTACCAACTGTATCTCAACCTCCGGCTTAACAACATGACCCTCAGCAAAGAAACGCGCCCAGTCACTACCAATCTCCTGACCAATCAAAGCAAAAATATCTCTTTCTTTACTGTCCTCACGGACAGGCGAAGCCGACAAACCAATCCTACGAGTTGATTGGAGCGAAGCAGTCTTCCTAAACAACTGAGAAGGAATATGATGAACCTCATCGAAAATAATCAAACCCCACTCATCCCTGAAAATCTCCGTCTTCTCACCAGCCATATGATAAGTAGCAATAGTTACATCATTCATCTCCTTAGTATCACCGTGATACTCACCAATCTGATCCTCAGTTAAGGTTGTTTTGTCAAGTATTTCTCTTTTCCACTGACCAACCAAGTTTCTCTGCGGAACCAAAATAAGTGTAGGTGAGTCAACCTTCGCCATCAAACCGATAGAAGTAACAGTCTTACCTGAACCAGCCGGATTAGCTAGTACAGCCGCCTTTTTACTGTAAGCCTTCTCAACATACTCATCCTGATAATCCCTCAACTCAATACCCTCAGCAAGGTCAGCCCCAATGTTAGTATCACTCTCACGGAACTTAGAATTATCTTCAACCGGATAACCTTTCTTCAACAATTCCTGCTTAATCTCCGCCCGAGACTTACTGCCCATAGCTATACGAGACTCAGTATCTGACAAATCGACTGAAAGATTGCTTCTAACCTTTTCCAAGCTCCGAGCCCACTCCATCCTCTCAGGCTCAGAGGCAACCAGGCTGTGATACCTTCCTTTATGCTCAATACTGAAGACCTGCTGCTTCTCATAAGTCCGCTCCAACCACTCAACAAAACGAGGATAATTGCCTACAACTCTAGTATAGATCTCTTTCATCTCCTCAAGCGATTTATCAGAGTTCCAAACATCCATCTCCTTAACCTCAAACTTGTAATGCTCCCCCGAACTTGTCTCCATATGAGCCAAGGAAGAAATCTCATTCAAAGTCTCATCACCAGGATAAGACAGTATAATCTCCCTCTGCGGCTCAAAAAACACTACATTATCCTTGATTTTTTCAACAAGTTCATCACGAGAAAGACCCTCCAAATTTTCATCTTGCGCCATGCCATTACGGTTAAAGGGAAACTCTTAAATCCTTCAAACCAATTAAACACTAAAGTGAACAAAAATCAAAAACGACCTCAAACGACTACTATCTAAAGTAACCAGCTTTGAAGACCCTAAGATCAAACTGGAGCAATATATAACACCTCCAGAACTAGCAGCAGATTTAGTATACACGGCTTACATGCAGGGCGACATAGAAAACAAAAAAGTAGCTGACCTAGGAACAGGTACAGCCATACTGGCAATTGGAGCAGCCAAACTAGAAGCACAAGTAACCGCAGTAGAAAAAGAAAAAAAAGCCCTTAAATCTGGTAAAAAAAACGCTGAAAAACTAAACGCCGACATTAAGTTTATTGAAGTCGATGTCGAAGACTTTACCGGAGATTTTGATACCGTGTTGATGAATCCTCCGTTCTCCGTCCACAGCGAAATCGGACTAACCTTCTGGGAAAAAGCATTAAAAATCTCAAATACAATTTACGGGATTTCCCCACGCGGCGCCCGAGACGATATAAAAAACTTGGTTAGAAAATCAAAACATAAACTTGAAGGTGTACAGGAATACAACATCGGTTTACCACCAAGCTACGGATTCCACACAGAACAAAACCGTGAAACACCTGTAGACCTCATCATCACAAAAAGGAGATAAATTATGGAGCTCGAAACAGTAGAAAAAGAAGACCGTCTAATCGTCGACATGCAGCAAAACCACACACTAGCCAACCTAATCAGAAAAGCTGTATGGGAAAACGACGCAGAAGCAGGATACGACAAAGGACACCCACTAGGAGACGAAAGCCAACTAATCATCAAATCCGACAAACCAAAACAAGTACTACAAGACGCAGTAGACACGGCCAAAGACTGGATGGATGAACTGAAAGAACAAGCACAGTAATAACTGCATAAGTCACTTGCTGAACATCCTTACAGCTTCTTTTTTAACTTCAGACAAGACAAATAAACTCATATGAGCCTTCTACAAAAAATAAAAGATGGAGAAATCGAAAGCTTCGAATGGTTCTACTTCCTAGCCTTGGCACTAATACTAGCTTTCGGCACAATCCAAACCACAGGAACAACCCTAAACACCGAAAGACCTGTAGTATCCGTAATATCATGCTCAATGTACCCCACCTACAATGTTGGCGACATACTGATCGTAAACGGACAAGAATACAATGACATACAAGTAGGAGATGTTGCAATATACAAAGTGCCGGATAGAGTAGACTTCTCAGTCAACGGCAAAAACCATACAATAGAAAAGGACTCACCCCACCACAATACCTCAGTAAACACTTCAATCGGAGAAGTAAGGCTTCTAGAAGTTCAGCCAGACCTCACAAATGGAAATGACAAAGCATTATTAGAATTAAACAGTGAAAGAATCATCGGTTCGGAGAACACAGGCTTTGAATCATCTAATATCCAGGTTCAAGGAATTTCAGGGCACCCCTACCCTATCGTCCACAGAGTAATCGACAAAAATCCTGAAAAACTTGAAACCAAAGGCGACAACAACACAGGGCAACTAGACTTCGAAAAAAATGTAAGGCCATTCCAAATCTACGGCACAACAGCGTTCAAAATTCCGCGAGTAGGAGCCATCAAATTACTGATTATGGACTTAGTAGGGTTCAACGGCGACAAACCACTGGTTATCGACAACATGAACCGCTGCCAGTAAACAATCAATATATAAATATTTCTAACCTTTTCATGGGAACATGGAATTCTGCGATGAATGTGGGGGCATGCTTGTCTCCGAACAGAAAAACGGCGAATCAGTGATGCAGTGTCGAAGCTGCGGCGAATACCAAGATGTAGAAGCAGAAGACATGAAAGTAACAGAAAAAAAAGAAGAAGACCCCATGGACCGTTTAAATGTCAACGAAGGAGACAACGACGAAACGGAACACCCAACAACTGAGAAAGAATGTCCTGCTTGTGGAAACATGGAGCACGAATTCTGGATGAAACAAACCAGAGCATCAGACGAGCCAGAAACACGATTCTACCGGTGCACAGACTGCGGAAATGTCCACAAAGAATACGACTAAACTTTATTCAACTCTTATTTTGTCATCATCCAAATCATCCGCCAAAGCATTCACAGAAGCCTTAATCCTCGAAAACTCTTTCCTCAACTGTTTTAAATCATCCTCATGAGAACTCTCTGAAATCTTAGACTCAATCCTAGCCCGATTCAACTCTATATCCTCATTTAACTCTTCCTCAACCCTGAAAACCTTTTCTTCCAAAGATTCAAGCAAAGACTCAACCTCCTCCTGATTCCTGTGAATCCTATCAACCTTCGACTCCAGAGAATCAAGTCTAGAATCAATGTCAGCCTTAATCCTCGATTGCCTACTCCTATTAGCCTGAATCTCCTTCAAACTACTAGCCTGAACATCGGCTAAATCCTTCAACAACTCCTCCAACTCTATAACACGGCTCCTATTCTTTTCAATAGCCTCAAACTCAACCTCAAGAGACTCCAAAGACTCATCAGACTCCTCACGCAAATCCTGAACTGCACCATCAACAGCATTCAAATGAGACTCCAAATCCTCAACCCTCTCAGAAAGATTACCCAAAGCCTCAAAAGCATCCTCACCCTTCTCACCCAAAAAATCCATGATAAAAATAATAGGAACTCTACTACTTCAAACCTTCGGATACTTCAAAATACAAAACCAAATAAAAGTACATGAACCAAAGATTCTGCCCAAACTGCGGATCAACACATGTAAAACCAGACACATCAAACGGATGGGCAATAGCCATCTTCGGAGGAAACCCTGACCAATGGCAATGCAGAGAATGCGGTTACTCAGGATTGATGCCAGCAGGAAACCCAGAAGAAAAAATCAACGAAAAAGAAGAAGAAATCAGCTTCGAACCAGACCAAGAATACAATAGAGTGGACATAGAAGCCACCCCCAAATTCGTTACCATTTTCGCAGCAATCATCCTAATAGGTACTGCAGCCTACCTACTATACCTCAACCTCTAAACCATCCTATTCCAAAGTTAAAACATTTAACCGCCACCACCTTTACATGCCAGAAGATCAACGAAGAGCCCCTGCAAGACCTAAAAAAATAAAAGAAATCGACCCACAAAGCGACATCAGAGTACGGATAACCGGAACAACACTATCAATAGAACAAGACTCAGTTTCTTTAGACGACGGGTCAGGTACAGTCGAAGTATTCCTAGAGGAAGAAGACCTAGACGAACTTGAAGAAAACCAAAGAATCAGAGTACTAGGAAGAGTACTACCAACACCAGACAGCTTCGAAATCCAAGGAGAAATCATACAAGACTTCACAGATATTGATCAAGAACTCCATGATAGAGTTAAAAAAGTAGTTAACACTAACCAGTAACATAAGTGGATAACAATGTTTAAAGCAGAAATCGAAGAAGTCGGCCTACTCAAAGACTCAATGAAAACCATCTCAGACCTCATCTCAGAGGGACTATTCCAACTCACAGAAGACGGAATACAACTCGTAGCAGCAGACCCCGCAATGGTCGGACTAGTCGACTTCACACTCAAAAAAGAAGTATTCGAAACATTCGAAATCGATGAAGACCAAAAGGTCGGACTCAATATTGAAAATTTCTACTCTATTCTAAGAAGAGCCAACAGCGGCGACACAATCACACTATCCGTCGACGAAGACACAAGCAAATTCAAAATCGAAATGGTCAACAACTCCACAAGAGACTTCTCACTGCCAATCCTAAACCTAAGCGAAGACGACATACCATCAGTAGGAGACCTAGACCAATTCACATTCAACGCAGACCTAGACACTAGCGTCTTAGAAGGAGCAATAAAAGACGCAATGGTCGTATCAGACGCAGTCACAATCACAGCCGACGGAAGTTCACTCGGAATCTCAGCCGAAGGAGACCAATCCGGAGTCGACTTCACAGTCGAAAAAGATGCAGAAGGAGTCCACAACATGGAAGGAAACGAAGCCAAATCAATGTTCTCATTAGACTACCTAAACAAAATGATAGGCGCCAAAAAACTAGCCAACACACTAACACTCAAACTAGGCCAAGACTTCCCAATGAGACTCGAATTCACACAACCAGACCAAGCAGACCTCAACTTCGTACTAGCACCAAGAATCGAAGAAGACTAAACAAATTATCCAAATATACCCTAATTTTTTCTCTCAAGCAAAACCAATTTGAAGAGGAAAACCAAAATTATCCCCTAAAAAGAATTCACTATACCAGCGACAGGAACTTTAATTCTAAATGAAAAGAATGAGATTTCCTTGATGAAATCACCACGGTGAGAAAAATGACTTATGTCTGCAACATTCAGAACAGGACTAATGGTTATAGGATTTTCTCAACCAACTCAAAAACATGGGGGAACTCGAAGAAAAACCAAAAGAATGGAAAATCCGACAATACTACGAACAGGACGAACTAATAGAAATATTCGTTGAAACCAGTCAATACCGTGAAGTAGCCCCCACCTACCCAAACGGATACGGTAAAAGACCAGACGCCATAAACTTTCCAGGAGACTTCCTAGACTTCGTAAACAACGGAGCAGTAGCCTTCCACAGCTCCGTAGAAAGATGGAGAAACCCTTTACTAATAGACAATGTATCAGATTTAGACGACCTCAGAGAAAACTGGGATCTAGTGATGGACATCGACTGCGACGAGTCATTCGAACTAGCAAAAGACACAGCAGAACTACTCGTCGAAGAACTCCAGCAACACGGCATAGAAAACATCAGCGTAAAATTCTCAGGCAACAGAGGATTCCACATAGGAGTCAGAGCCGAAGCATTCCCAGAAGAAGTCGGAGGAGAACCATTCAAAAAACTATACCCTAACCTAGGAAGAGGAATAGTTGACTACATCAGAAAAAACCTGAAAGACGAACTAATCCAAAAAGTAAAAGAATACAACCTAGAAGACGAAATGAAAACCGATGAAGGAGTTGATCCCTACCAAGTAGCGGATATAGAGAATGACTGGGGTCAACGCCACCTATTCAGAATGCCATACAGCCTACACGACGGATCCTGGCTCGTATCCAAACCAATACCACCAGACCACATCCAAGACTTCCAAAAAGAAGAAGCAGAGATAGAAAACATAGAATTCAAACAAACCTTCTTGAAAGAGTACGAAAAGAACGAGGCAGCTAACCTAGCAATTCAGGCAATGGACTTCATCCAGGAAAAACGTCAAGAAAAGAAAAAGAAGCGTTTCGACGAGGATAAAGACTTCGAAAGACCAGAAAACGCAGTACCAGAGAAATACTTCCCACCAACCATAAACAACATACTACAAGGGTTGGAAGATGGAAGAAAGAGAGGGTTATTCATCCTGATCAACTTCCTGCACTGCGTCGGATACAAATGGGACGAAATCCGCAGCAAAATCTGGGAATGGAACGAAAAAAACAAAGAAGAACTCAGAGAAGCCTACATCAAATCACAGCTCAACTGGCATCAAAACAGGGAAGAAGATGTCCCACCACCAAACTATGACTCAAACGGATACTACAAAGACATGCAAGTATACGAAGGAACACGAAAAGAAGAAAATGTACCCAACCCCGTTAGCTACGCATTCAAAGAAGCACGAAAAAGCAACTCAGATGAATTCAGTGGCAGCGGAGATACTGAGGAAGATGAAAAAGATTTGGAGTGTCCTTACTGCGGGAAAGAGTATGAAATGGAGAGCTACTACAAGAAACATGTACAAAAATGCGACGGAGAAGGCAATGTCAAAAAAATCGATTAAAACCCAATAAAAAAATAGGACCAACCAAAGTAAGATAAGAGATGAGCGAAAACGCAATAACCTTCAGCGAACTAAGAAAAATACAAAAAGAAGAAAGAAGAACAGACGAACTCAAACAACTAGACGACAACTTCTTCATCAAAGTCGGAGACTACTTAGACCGGAAAAAGGATGTATCGGAAGACAACAGAGAATACAAAAATGCAAAAAGAGTTTTCAGAAAAATTCTAAGTCTAAGAGAGGACAAAATAGTCAAAAACGCACGCCTAAGTCTAAAGTCAAACATCAAAGCATCTGAATTGAACATGCTACCCAGAGAACAAGAACTCTTCCGAAAAATGAAACAAGAATTCAACCACCACAGAGACCAAATACAAGAAATAACAAACGAACACCAAGGAAAAACAAATACAGAAGAAATAGAAAAAAAACCCGAAATAGAAGAAAACAATGAAAAACCAGAACAGATGGAAGAAATAACCGAAGAAGAGGAAGAAAACAAAGAAGAGCAGAATGAAAACAGTTTCAACCCAGAAGAAGGATACGAAATAGTAGAAATAACCTCAGAAGTACCAGAATTCATGGGAACAGATCTCGAAGCATACGGCCCATTCGAAGAAGGAGAAACAACTGAAATACCCGAAGACAACGCAGAAATCCTCGTAAACCGAGGAAACGCAGAACAACTAAGCTGATCAAATAATGGTAACAAAAGTTTTCGCAGTCGGCGGATCAATCTACACCTCCAAACTAGAAAAAACACCAGAAATAAGTGAAGCAATACAAAAACATTCTCCAGTAGCAGTAGTAGTCGGAGCAGGAAAACTCAAAGAAAACATCAACGCCGTCCAAGCATCAGAAGCCGACAAAGACCTAATCGGAATACAAGCCACAAGACTCAACGCCAAAACACTAGGCACACAGATGAAAGCACACCCAAAGATACCGGAAACAGCCGGCGAAGTCAAAGAAATAGCCCAGACAGGAGAAGACATAGTCATGGGAGGCTTAAACCCAGGATTCTCAACAGACGCAGTAGCAGCAATAACAGCAGAACTCCTCAACGCAGAACTCTACATAGTAACAGACATAGACGGAGTATACACAGAAAACCCATCAAAACCAAAAGCAGAGAAACTAGACAAAGTATCAGTTTCAAAACTTAGAGAAATAGTAAGTGGAAATAGCAGCGACGCAGGAAGTTACGAATTAATCGATAAGACTGCTTTGAATATAATTGAAAGGTCGGAAATACCGACAAAAGTTATGGAAGGGAAAATTGAGAATTTGGAAAATCCTGAAGATGCTAAGGGTACTGAAATCCAACCATGAGAGTTTCTGAAGATGCTGACAGAGATTTTACTGCTTCCGCGTTCATAGTTAACGAGAAATCAGAAATTCTTCTAATGAAGCATTCTAAGCTTGGAAAGTGGATTCAGCCTGGAGGCCATATTGAATGCGATGAGACTCCTGATGAAGCTGCCAGAAGAGAAACGAGAGAGGAAGTAGGCTTGGAAATAAAATTCTTGGAAAAAGCTAGTATCAATGCTGAAAATTCGGAAAACTTGCCTAAGCCTTTCAACACTAATCTACACACCATCTCAGAGAATCATATGCACTGCGACTTCGGCTTTCTAGCGAAGTCAGTCAAAGAAGTTGAATCCACGCACGAACATGAACACGATGGGCAGAAATGGTTCTCAGCGGAAGAATTGGAAAAGCTGGAAGAGATACCTGAAAATGTCAGAGAACTTTGTCTCCTTGCTATTGAGAAAACTTCTTCTTGAGTAAAGTGGTTTTTAAAGTTTAACCGGTGACAGAGTATTATGGTTAAGATTCCGAAAGAGCAGCGAAGATACTGTCCGAGCTGTGATGAGCACACGGACCAAACAGTCAAAGAGGCAACGAATCAAAGTGCTTCACCTTGGAGCAAGAAGCACAGGAAGCGTCAAAGAAAGATTGACAACGGATACGGAAGCTTCCCATTCGAAGACCCATCACACCTAGCAAGAGGAAAAAGCAATCCAACATCAAGTAAGCACGACCTACAATTCAGTTGTAAAGAGTGTGGAAAGAGTTGGAAGCCTAGAAACCAGCCAAGAGCAGCAAAATTCGAAATAGAAAGATAAAGGAGGTTAAAAATTTAACTATGGCAAGAAACTTTTACAGAGTCTCATGCAGCGAATGCGGAAACGAACAAACAGTATTCTCACGGACCGCAACACAAGTAGACTGCATGATCTGCAGCACAGCAATCGCCAAACCCACAGGCGGCAAAGCAGAACTCAACGCAGACATCATCAAAGAACTAGAAGTAGAATAAATATTCTAACACCTATTTTCAACTTCCTTTTCCATTTCAAGCTATTTCAACAATTTTAGCCCAGTTACTATTTATAATCAATGAAGTCGGTTTGAAGCTTTCCAACAAGTATCCTTTTGGAACGAATGATCTTCTGCAGCAGATAGTTAGCAGCGAATATCCTCAGTCATAAGAGCCGCAATAACAGACCGCCCAGTTTAACAGTTAAACTTCAATTCCTTCATCTTGAAGTCTCTGTTGGATAATCTGATGAGCTTCCTGTCTATCTTCAGCCTCCTGTTGGGCTTGCATAATTATTTCATGAGCTCTTTGCTGTTGTTCTTCAGTTAAGTCTGTTTCAGCCTGATCTTGAGGTTGTCCTTGTTCTGGCCGGCCTAGTTCAATAGGATCTGCTTCACCCACTCTATCTCCTTCATACTGTCGTGTCTCATATTCAGTTAGGGCACCACCAGATCGATCAATTGTATATCCTTCTATTGGATTAATTACATCAACTCCAGCTATTTCTGCTCCCTTTTCGCCTTCGAAGCCATCATGGAAGTGGCCGACATAAGCCGCTCCTATATTATCAGTTCTTTCAAGAAGCTCTCGAGTTTCAATACTTGCATATGGTTTTTCTTCAGTCTGTGGTTGTCCATGAGCAACCAAAGTTACTTCCCCATCTGCTTGATCTATTTGCTCTGCTTTCTGCTCGAGCATCTCCTCATACTGGCCTAGTTTTTCGTCTATTTGTTCATGTTGCTCAGTCTTTTCTATATCTGGTAGTTTAACTGCCTCTGATTCATTTCCTCCGGCAAAATACTTGTCTTTCAAGCTGTAAAGCGGTTGGAAGAGTTTTTCACCGATGTAGGGTAAGCCCTCCAACTTTTCCCTCATACCAGAAGTTGAACTTTCTTCAGATTCCTTCACCTCTATTTCTCCTTCAAGTATCTGGTCTACATCACCACAAGTTACCTCTTCAGCATCCTTGTTTAGAACCTCGCCGATGGCTTCTAGATCATCTTCTTCATAACCTGCATCAGCAGCGGAAACTTGGCCATCATAAAACTGTTCAACTTGAGTATTTTGTTGGAAAGAGTCTCCAAAATAGAAGTTTCTCCCCTCTATCTCAACGAGATCATCCTGTAAAATATTTACATTATCATATTTCTGAGCAACCTGTTCAACAATTCCATTCGGCAATAACTGGTCTTCATGATTACCTAATCCTATGTAGGCTTGTTCATAATCCTCACTTAATTGAGTAAACCTCTCATCCAGTTCTCCCGCAGCATACTCAGCTACTTCTTCTTCATTTTCAGCGTTCCCATAAAGACCGGTTTCATGCTCTTCAATACTATCTGCATCTTCGCCTGCTTCTACAGCATAGATTTCATCTCCAGCTCCGATGTAGATATCTCCTTCAGCATCGTCTTCACGACCATGCCTATCTGCCGAAAAAACAAAGGTTTTATCTGACATAAATAATATTTGTTACCGTATGGTTAAAAACCTTTTGATATCTCAACTCCAGATAAAAATGACTTTTTAAGAATCACTTCCCTGAAATCCATTATGCATTGGTTTAAAGATAGACCTGATGAAGGAGATTTCGTAGTTGTCACAATTTCTGATGTTGACACTAACTCAGCTTATGCTGATTTGGAAGAGTATGAAGATGCTTCAGGTTTAATCCACATCAGCGAGGCTTCCCGCAGCTGGGTTGAAGACCTAACCAAAGAGATAAGCGAAGGTGAAAAAACCGTTGCACAGGTCATCGATGTTGACGACGATACTATAACATTATCTTTGAAACGGGTAAACGAAAACAATAAAAGAGAAGCCATGAGTCGGTGGAACAAAGAACAGAAAGCGGAAAGCTTCGTCAGAGACCTTCAAGACAGTTTGGATATGGATGAAGACGAGATATTTGATGAAGTAGTCTTCCCCATGCAGAGAGAAGTTGGATCTGCATTCCATGGATTCGAAATCTCTACAGCAAAAAGAGATAAACTAGATGAGTTCTTGGACGAGGATGTAGTTAATGAGATTCAAGAAGTTGCCAAAGAGAACATTGACTTGAAGCAGGAAAAGTTTGAAGGCGAAATCGAACTAGAATTCAGCTCTGAAAACGGTATCGACAAGATTAAACAATGCTTTGAAGATATAGGAGAAGGCGTCGAAGCCAAGTATGTCTCAGCACCAGAATACTCAATCACTTCCTGGGGTAGAACACAGGAACTAGCCAAGAAAAGAATGGACAAAGCAACAAACCAGATAAAAGAAAAAGCAGACGAACTAAACGGCAGATTCGAATTCTCAAGAGCATAAACCAATTATGATACGAAAATGCAGAGAATGCAAAAACTATACACTGAAAAAAGAACACTGCGGTACGGAAACAAAAAGCACTCACCCGCCCAAGTTTTCATTTCCCGACAACTACGGAGAATACAGGCGTAAAGCCAAAAAAGGCGGAGAATAAATAAGTGATTATAATCATGGAACGAACCACAATCAACATTGAACAAGAACCAAAAGTCGAAAACCCTGTATTCATCGAAGGACTAGCAGGAATAGGCCACATCGGCAGAAACACAGTCTCATATATAGCCGATCAAACCGGAGCAAAAAAATTCGGAGAAATCAAAAGCCACCACTTCCCACCACACACAGTAATAAACGACGACGCAACAGTCGAAGTCATCAAAAACAAACTATACTACCTAAACAGAGACAAAGAACGCGATCTAATCCTCCTCGAAGGAAACGCACAAGCAAGCACACCCGAAGGACACCACGAAGTCGCAGAAAAAGTCACAAACCTAGCACAAAAACACAACTCCCAAGAAATAATAACAGTCGGAGGATACGGAAAAGGAGAAGTAGTAGAAAAACCAGAAGTATTCGGAGCAGTCACAAACAAAAAAATAGAAGAAAAATACAGCGACCACAACATAGAATTCAGCCACGATGTAGGACAAATCGTAGGCATCTCAGGACTACTCATAGGACACGCACAAGAAAACAACACAGACGGACTATGCCTACTAGGAGAAACACCAGGCTTCCTACTTTCAGATCCAAAAAGCACAGAAAAAGTCCTGAAAACACTAGAACAAATCCTCAACCTAGAAATCAACTACGACAACCTAGACCAAAAAATCGAAGACAGCCAAGAAGTACTTAAAAAACTACAAAACCTGAAGAAAAAACAAAAACCCGAACAAGAACAAGAAGGTCAAGGCGGAGACCTCGGCTACATCGGATAAAAAAATTATCTCAGAGAGGTGAACACAAAAAAAATGACAGAACAATACACAAGATACGAAAAAGCACGCATCCTAGGAGCAAGAAGCCTACAACTATCAATGGGCGCACCAGCATTCATAGAAACAAAAAATAACCAAACACCTAAACAAATCGCAGAAAAAGAAATGGAAGCTGGAAAACTACCACTAACAGTCAAAAAATAAAATTTCCCTACACTACTTATCTTTCTGCCAACTTCTTTAACCAATCAACGACCTAAACCATTGTATGAGAATCAATTCAATCCAACTCAGACGGATAATCGACTCCAGAACACAACCAACAATAGAAGCCGAAATAAACGAAAGCTATGGTAAAGCACCGTCAGGAGCATCAACAGGACGACACGAAGCCAAATGCCATGTGCCCAAACACCTAGACGAACTAGAAAAACTATTGAAAAACAAACTGGAAGGCAGAAACCTGACACAAAAAGAATTTGACCAAAAACTGGAGGAAATCGATGGAAGCGACGATTTCTCACGGCTTGGAGCCGCAGCAATCGCCTCAAGCTTTGCATTCAAAAACGCCGCCGGCTTCCAACACACCAAAAAATTCCCTTTACCACTCAGCAATGTAATCGGCGGAGGAGAACACGGAGGCCAAACAACCATACAAGAATTCCTAGTACTACCAGTAAACGCCAAAACATTCCCAGAAGCACTTGAAACCAATACTAAAATTTACCAAGAACTCAAAAACCAGTACAGCCAAAAAATTAAAGGCATCAACGACGAAGGCGCATTAATCACATCAATGGACGACAAAGAAACACTTAAAGCCTTGAAAAAAATAGCCGGCAAACACGATGCTAGAATAGGATTGGACATAGCAGCAAGCGAATTCTACCAAAACAAAAAATACAGGATGGAATCCTTAAACCAAGTGAACAGTCCAAGCCAACACCTTGAATTCGTCCAAGACCTGATAGACCAATTCAACCTAGTATATATAGAAGATCCATTTGATCAAGATGACTTCAAACACCACGCACGCCTAACCGCCAGAAACCCCGACACCTTGATATGCGGCGACGACCTATTCACAACCAACAAAAACCGGCTCGAAAAAGGAATAACAAACCAAGCAGGAAACTCAATTATTATCAAACCCAACCAAATCGGCACAGTCACAGAAGCCCAGGAAACAGTCCAACTAGCAAAAAAAGAAAACTACACACCAGTAATAAGCCATAGATCAGGCGAAACAATCGACTCAACAATCTCAGACCTGTCAATAGAATGGGAAACCCCAATAATCAAGGCAGGAATCGCAGACATACGAATCGCCAAACTAAACAAACTGATGCGGCTCTGGGACCAAAAGAAAAAACCTGAAATAAACCAAAAGATAAAAAATGAATCTAAAAAAACATAAAGACACATTTAAATTGTCAACAGCAGCTATAACAACAGTTATACTTGTCGGAGTTGGTGCTACAATAATATTCCCTGACAGTCAGAACGGCAAACATGCAAAGTTCTTCACACCTCTAATCGTAGGAATCTTGTTTGGAACGAAGATTTACCTCAATGAACTGGAAAAATTCAACCAAAAAATCACTGGTTAACCAGTTGAAACGGTAAGTAGGTCGGACGGTATTTAACTTTTGTCTTGGAAAAAAAATTTATGAGCGAAGATAAAGAACTCCTGATAGACCGTGACAAATACCTAGCACACGGAGTACACATAGGAACAAAAGCCCAACACAAAGACATGGAAGACTACATCTACCATGTCAAGAAAAACAAACTAGCAGTACTCAACTTAGAAGACACAGACAAACAAATAAGAAAAGCAGCAGAAAAACTAGCAGAATACAATCCAGAAGACATACTAATCGTAGGAAGAAAAGACGAAGCCAAAGAAGCAATCGACCAGTTCTCCAAAGCAACCAATGTACAAACAGTAATCGGAAGATTCATGCCCGGCAGCTTCACCAACCCAGAAAGCGAAAACTTCACAGAACCAGAAATAGTGATGGTAACAGACCCAGAAACAGACAAACAAGCAATCCAAGAAGCCAGGCAAACCAACAAACAAGTAATAGCAATAGCAGACTCAGAAAACCAGTTAGACAACATAAACCTAGTAATACCAGCAAACAACAAATCAGAAAAAAGCCTAGGCCTAGTCTACTACCTAATAGCACAACAACTACTCAAACAAAAAGGAGAAACACTAGAAAAAGACAAAGACCTCTTCACACCCGAAATAGAAACAGAAGAAGAATAAAAAACATTCACCAACCACATATCCTACCCAATCCCTCCTTCTAAACAAGATTAACTTTAAACACTGTCAAAGCCCACAACCATACATGTTCGACATCGGCAACGACGACAAAGAAAAACTAGAACAAAACATGGAAGAAATCAAACAACTAGTCAACAAAGAAAACCAAGAACAAACCAGTAAACACCAAGAAACCGAAGAACTAGATATGGAAGGAATAGGAACCAACCAACTAAAAAAAGAAAACAACCTTCAAGACCTAAAAGACAATTCCCAAGAAGACAACTTCACCAAAGGCAACTTCCAAGAAGAACATCAAAAAGAACAACAAACACCGCCACAAAATACTCAAAAACAAACAAAACAAACAGAAAACACCCAAAACAATAACCAAACAGAAAAAGACTTCTCACCCAACCAAAAACAAAAAACACAAGAAACACAAGGGCAAAGCCAAGAAAGACAAGACCTGGACCAACAATTTGAACAGATGCGGACCCAAATCAAAGACGAAATACAAGAAATAGAAAAAACCCAAAAAACAGGCCAAGAAAAAAACACACAAAAAAACCAAAAAAAAGAAAACAAAAAACAAGAACAAGAAAAAATCTCAAAACAAATCAAACAACTAGAAGAAAACAAAAAAGAAAAAACAACAAAAAACAACGAACAACCATTATTCCTAGAAGTAGAAAACTTCAAAGACATGCATCAAATGATCGAAGAAATGCACTACCTAACACAAGAAATGGACGACACAACACAACACCTAGAACAAAGCATCCAAAAAGACAAACAAACAACCACAGAAACCGAAGAAATCATAAAAGAATTCCAAAAACGCAGAAAAAAACTACAACAAACACTCAAAAAACAGTAAAAAATAAGAAAAAACCTCTTTACAACCTAAAACCCTCCACCATATTCTCCGTTTAAAAAAGTTCTTACCCTCTTGTAAAACATACAGCCTTGATGAACAAGGTTTTGTGAAAGGTGTTAATTCAACAATGAGTTTCCAAGAATTCGAACCAAACGAAAGTCTAGCAGAAAAAACCTATAATACAGTCGAAACAGCAGCCGACACAGGCAAAGTAGTAATCGGCACAAACGAAGTAACCAAAGCCATAGAAAGAAACAACGCCGAACTAGTTGTCATCGCAGGAAATGTATCACCACAAGAAATAGTGATGCATATCCCAGCACTAGCAAATGAAAGAGACGCAGCCTACACATATGTACCCGACAAAGAAGAACTAGGACTGGCAGCAGGAATCAATGTCCAATCAGCTGCAATTGCAGTAACCGATTCAGGTAATGCAGAAGACGAAGTAGAAGATGTTCAAAACAAAGCAACAGAACTTCTAGACGCCGAAACAGAAGACGAAAAAGAAGAAGATGAAGGCGACGAATAAAAAACAAAGGTGAAAAATCAAAATGCCAGCAGCAAAAGTAATAGAAGTCATGGACGACACAGGACACAGAACAGTCCGCAAAGTAAGATGCAGAGTCGTCGAAGGCAACGAAGAAGGCAAAGTCCTCGTCAGAAACGCTCGAGGACCAATAAGAGAAGACGACATCGTACACATCAAAGAAACGGAGATGGAAGGGTGAATTCTAAATGGTAGAATGTGACTACTGCGGAAACCAACTCAAGAAAACAGAAGGCAAAATGCTAGTCCAGAACTCAGGAGAAAAACTCTACTTCTGCAGCAGCAAATGCGAAAAGAACAACGGAATGGACCGCAAACACGGACACAGGAAAGAAGAATAAACACCTTCTTAAATTCCATTTTTTTGTACATTATTTGACAAAGAAATTTAAGATTCTGCATTAAATAATTCTACATGAGTGGATGTGAGATAGCAGCATACCATATTCTTGAAAGAGATAGAACTGCTCTAAACACTGTAAGCTTGGCTTATTTGAAGAAGGAACTCGGTAATGATCATGAGCTTTATGATGAATTAGACGAAGAAATAAATCAGTACATTGAAAATACTCCAGAAAATCTGAGATGGAATAATTTCACTGAGTTAGAATTCGAAGAAGTCTTTTCAGCATTATATGACCATACTGAACAAATAAAAAGGACAGAAAAAGAAGTTTTTGGCTCTGAAGATTCTGAAGAACTAGTTGAAGAGATTAGAAGAGCTTTAGTATATTCTCACAGAGATTTACTAAATTAACAAAGTGAAGTTCATAAGATTTAGTTAAAAGAAATAATTTAGGTGATAAAGTTATGCCCCGACAACCAATTCTATCAGTTCTAGGACACGTAGACAGCGGCAAGACAACGATTTTAGATGAAATTAGAGAGTCCCGTATAGTTGAAGGGGAAGCCGGCAGCATAACACAGATGATCGGAGCCACCGAAGTACCAATCAATACAGTTGAAGATGTATGCGGAGGTCTACTGGACAGCTTAGATACAGAGCTAACAATTCCAGGTCTTCTATTCATCGACACACCAGGCCACGCAGCATTCTCAAGCCTGAGGAAACGCGGCGGAAGTATTTCCGACATAGCAGTACTAGTAATCGACATACAAGAAGGAGTACAACCACAGACAGAAGAAGCCATAAAAATACTTCAAGAAAGCGAAACACCATTCGTCGTAGCACTCAACAAAGTCGACACCATTCCAGGTTGGCAAAACGAAGACACATGCTTCACAGTAAACATCAAAACCCAATCAGACAAAGTACAACAAAAACTAGATGAAAAAATCTACGAAGTAATGGGCGAACTCAACGAATACGACATAGTAGCAGACAGATTCGACCGAATAGACAGCTTCCAAGAAAAAGTAGCAATGGTACCCACCAGCGCCATGACAGGCGAAGGACTACCAGAACTACTAATGGTACTAGCAGGTCTTTCACAGAACTATCTGGCTGACAGACTAAAAGTACACGAAGGATTGGGTAAAGGCACAGTATTAGAAGTATCAGAACAGAAAGGACTAGGCACCACACTAGATGCAATCATCTACGACGGAACAGCACAGAAAAAAGACACCTTAGTATACGGTACAACCGAAGGAGTCAAAACCACAGAAATAAGAGCAC
>Ga0102936_1000194_pt1 | contig 23775 bp, 31 predicted proteins | sample SalPon2_A_H2O_MG_FD_78502 | JGI IMG/M metagenome (GOLD analysis project Ga0102936, IMG submission 78502) | Salt pond water microbial communities from South San Francisco under conditions of wetland restoration - Salt Pond MetaG R2_A_H2O_MG | ecosystem: Environmental > Aquatic > Non-marine Saline...
CTTTTTTGATTGACTGTGCGGCTTTTTCTATCCTTTTACCATTTCCCAGACTTGTGCCTCCAAACTTTGCAACTACTCTCATTGTTCTAGTACCTCTTGGAAACTGTAAAAACCATTTTCTTTATCTTTTAACCATTCTGCTGCTTTCAAGGCTCCTGAAGCGAAGACCTCTCTCGACTCACTTCTGTGTCTAATCTTCAATACTTCATCATCGCCAGCCAACAATACTTCGTGTGTGCCTTTAATATCGCCTGCTCTCTTCGCATGCACACCAACTTCACCTTCCATTCTAGGCTGTTCTCCCTCACGACCATTAACTTCCTCAAATTTACCTCTGGCTTTCTTTATTTCTTCTAGAAATGTTTTGGCAGTTCCGCTTGGTGCATCTCTCTTCCTGTTATGATGTGTCTCAGTAACTTCGATATCGTAGTCTTCAAGTTTTTTTGACGCCTCCTCAATCAAGGATCTCATCACATTTATACTTGGTGAAAAGTTCGAAGCCCGGAGAACAGGGATTTCTTCACCAACTCTTTCAATCTCGCGTTCCTGTTCTTCGCTAAAACCTGTAGTACCAATAACTATCGGTGTTTTAGTCTTTTTTGCAGCTTCTAGGTACTTTATAGTGCCTTCAGGAACTGTAAAATCAATTATAGCATCCACAGGGTTTTCTTTTAAAAGATTTTTGAGTTCTTCGTCATTCTTTACATCTACTCCCCTGCTGGTTGTTTCTTCTCTATCTACAGCAGTCTCTATCTCTATTTTTTTGTCTCTGGCTTTTTTGATGACATTAGTCCCCATTTGGCCTGTGGCTCCAGTTATTGCTATCTTCATACACTTGATCACTCAAATTAAATCGTGGTTCTTCAATACTTTCTTGAGTTCTGATCTATTCTGGTATTCTCCATCTTCTCTAGGCTTCCTGTCCAACGGCATTCGAGGCGTCCCAAATTCGAATCCTAGAAGGTTCATGGCATATTGAACGCTGATAGGGTTTTTTTCACCGCTTTGGAACATGGCGCTGTGTAAATCATTTAGTTCACGGTTTCTTTCGAAAGCGGCCTGCTCATCACCTTGTTTGTATCCAAGTTTCCAGACATCCACGACTGCAGAAGGGTGAACATTAGCTGAAACACTGATCCCGAAGCTTCCGCCGTTCTCGAAAACAAAGTGATTGGCTGCATCATCACCGGAACCTAAGTAAAAATTGTCATCTAATTCTTCTTCTTGTAGACGTCTACCAATTTCATGTATCTGTTGGAAATCCAAAGAGGCTTCTTTAATCCCTATAACACCATCAATACGGGCTAATTTCAAGGCAGTTTCAGCTTCAATATTCCTTCCGGTTCTTCCCGGCACATTATATGCAATTATAGGTTTCTCGAGTTCTTCAGCTAGTTTCCTATAATGTTCGACTATCAGGTCTTGAGGCGGACAGTTTTGGTAAGGAGAAATCATCAAATGAGCATCAATGCTTGCCTCCTCTTCTATACGAGTGGCTAATTCCAAAGTCTGCTGAGTAGAGTTCATGCCATCGCCTGCAATAATAGGTAACTCAGTCATTTCGGCGACTTTAGAAACAAACTCTACGTGTTCATCATACTCCAAGTTTTCACTTCCTTGATCGCCAAGAGTTGCAGCATGTCCCGTACAGCCTGCAGGGACAACACCATGAACACCATTCTCTTCCAAGTATTCTACATGGTTTTCAGCTGCTTCAAAATTAATTGAGCCATCCTCACGAATAGGTGTCGGCAGAGCCGGAAAAATTCCTTCTGGGATAAAATCAGTCATAAAATCGGTATCAGCTACCGAGCTTTAAGAAAATAATCTAAAAATTTTTTGAGAACTTCTTTTTCATCTGTTATCTAGAATTCCACAGAATATTCTGAATTTGCACCTTCTTCACTTTTTATACGGTTTAATGTGAATTTTAGGTACGCTTTAGCTTCTTCTGTGTCTTCTGGAAGCTCTGGTTCAGATGAGGTTGCAGATATTGAATCTACGCCCGTATCAGTGGAATGAAATGATGGGTTTGAATATGTTTCAACTTTGTTCTGAGAATGAGCAGGGTAGAAACAGTTGGAATCTGCAGATTTTATGTCTAATTTCATGTCTATTCTTTCATCAAATTCATCAATTCTCAGCTTGTAATCCACGCTCCCGGATTCAAATCTGTAAATAGCATAACCTCCGTAAGCACCACTAGATTCCATATCTGATTTAAGATCGGTAGTAACTTCTAAATTATCAAAGTCTAAGTTACTTAGTTCCTCATTTATCTTTCCGGGTAACACTGTCACAAATTTGTGGACCCAATCATATAAACACAGTACATATTTTAACTACTCATTAAAAACAAAAAATATTTTTCAAGCGGTTTTACATTCGAATTTATTACAACTGAAAATAAATAGAAAAATAATTTTGGAGGAACTGATTAGCCTTAATCCATTCTTAGTTCTTCTTCGAGCTCTACTGCGTCTTCCTCCTTGTCAATCGCAACAATCACTGGTTTCTGCGGTGTTGTTCCTTCTTCTTGGAAAAGTTCGTGTTCTGCGAGTCCTGAAGTCACGTATCTTTGGAATACTCTTCTGTTTGCTGGTATTTCACCTCTGATAACCTCATTTTCAACTAGGTCGTAAACATCTATTCTCGGTGTAAGCAACGTGTTTTCTGCTACTTCCACATTTTCTCCTACTTTGAATCCCGAAGTTACAATTGAGCCTCCACCGATACTTGCTCCATCTTCAATTATCACAGGGTTGTCTTCGATCGGTTCTAATACACCTCCAATAAGTGAGTTGGCGCCGATGTGGCAGTTTTCTCCAACTTGTGCGCAACTACCCATTGTGACGTTAGAATCAACCATTGAACCATTCCCAACGTATACTCCGATGTTGACGTATGCTTCGCTCATGACGGTTGCTCCTTCTCCGAAGAAGTTGCCCATACGCAAAGTGGTTCCTGGCGTGTTTCTTGCTCCTTTTTCTGGGAACTTTTCTACGTTTCTTGTAGGCATGACATCATAGTATGATCTGCCTTCATTTCGTTCAATATTTTCTGCATGTCCGAAGATCGTTAATATTCCTTTTTTAACCCAAGCATTTGCCTGCCACTCTCCTTCTACTTTTTCAGCAGACCTGATATCTCCTCTTTCCAGAGCCAGTGCAAATTCGGACAAAAGTTCCTCAATTTCATTGTCTGAGAAATTGGATTCATCTTCAGAAAGTTCTTCCATTCTATTTTCAAGGGTTTGGGGACTGTAGTTAGAGACCTTTTCGCGGTATTCTTCAGTAATACTTACCGGCATACTTGCCAAGTATGACCGATTATCTTATAGGTTTCGCTACTGTTACTTCAATAGATTACATGATCAGGGTTCCGGTCGTAGACTCTCCGTTTCCTTAATTAATCTAATCCAGCAATTTGGTTTGTGTAAGGGGCTCTTAGTTCAGCTTGGCGGAACGCTTCCTTGGCAGGGAAGAGGCCTCGGGTTCAAATCCCGAAGAGTCCATATTTTAATTTAAGAGTGATTTTTGGCCTGAGAACCTTCTCAGAGAACTAAAAATTTATAATGTTGCTTTCAAACCCTGTTTTCTTACATAAATGTATGGGATTGCGTGTATACAGATCCAAAACGTGAAAAAACCGTTTATTAAACTTGATAACGTGCCTACAATTACACCTAATATTATAGAAACTATATTGACTCTAAGTACTCCTTTTGCTAGTTTCCTATAGGCTTCCTCTTCGTTCACAACGTAAAAATTTTCAAGAAAATTTTAAAAGAAGTTGAAATGACTAGGTCGTGATGCAATACCGCATAAGATATTTTCTAGTCTTCAAGAACTCTATGACCGTAGCTCTGCGCAATTATTGTCAAAATAATTAACGAAGCTATAAGAGCTGTAATCCCTTCCTTTAGACCTATAAAATAAGCTATAATTGTACCTACAACAATTGAGGCCACATTTATTCCTGCAAAAAAGTATCCTAGTCGTTTCTGTGCTTTTTCTTTTTCCATACTGACTAATACCTTAATTACTTTTATTTGAGTAAGTTCTTTGTAACGTATGATTCTGCGACTAACATCAAATTGTACAGGAATGTGGTGTTTAATCCTACTGTAAGAAATATTAGAATCTTTGAAGGTTGTGGTAGCTGTGTTATGATTATGTAATTGGCTACTACAGTTCCCAGCGAGGCAAGTATATGTATCATTGAAGCTGGTACGTAATCATTGTCTTGGTCTATGTCTACGTGCGTCACTAATCCTTTAAATGCTATTATCGATAATAGGGCAAATCCTGTTACTCCTCCTATTACGAAAGATAGTATATCAGCAGGCATGGTTTGAAAGCTGTTTAGTAATAAGGCTCCTGATCCCCAGACTGCTAATGTGTATCCATAGGCTACTGATTCATTTGTAATATTCTTCCTGAGTTGGTGTCCAAAGTTCATACAATTCTATTTCTTTTCGGTTTTGTTTAAACCTCCCGGTTAATTATTCAGTATTCTGTCCACTAATTTAATTAAAACTGAACAATCATTCAATAGATATGGAGTCTATAATATCTCTTCAAGAGGTCTCCAAGAAATACCAGTTGGGGGATACTGAAGTTGAGGCATTAAGAGAATCAAATGTAGGTATTAGTGATGGCGAGTTTGTCGCAGTGATGGGGCCATCAGGTTCTGGTAAATCAACATTAATGAACATGATCGGGGCTTTAGATACTCCTACTTCTGGAGAGGTAACTATAAGTGAAGAAAAAATTTCGGGTCTTTCAGAAGATGAACTCGCTTTACTAAGAAGTAAAAAAATAGGCTTCATTTTTCAGCAGTTTAACCTGATTCCAAGCATGAATGCGACTGAAAACGTGGCTCTACCAATGCTTTTCAGAGGAGTAAATAAATCGGAGAGAACGAAGAGAGCTGAAGAGATACTTGACGATGTTGGTTTGGCTGACCGGCTTCACCATATGCCTTCGGAACTATCAGGCGGACAGAGACAAAGGGTTTCGATCGCCCGTTCATTAGCTAATGATCCTGATATAATCCTTGCTGATGAGCCTACAGGTAACTTGGATACTGAGACAGGTGAAAAGATAATGGATCTTTTGACAGAGTTAAATGAGGAGGGTAAGACTATTATTATGGTTACACATGACGAAAACGATGCAGAGTATGCAGATAGAATTATTAAAATCGTAGATGGTGAAACAGGTGTTGAAAATGAATAAAAAAACTTTAATGATTTTAACCGTTGTGTTAATGTTTGCTGGCCTTGGTGCTGCTCAGCAGGGACAGTACACAAATCTCAGTATAGAAAAACAATATACAGAGCCTGAACCTTTGCAGGCTGGAGAATATGCTGATATATGGCTTAGAGTGGTTAACACTGGTACAGCAGAGGCAGAAAACCCTGTTATAGAGATTGAAGATAACTTTCCATTCCAGGTAACAGGCAAAGACAGGTGGGAAATAGAAGGAGGATTGAAAACAGGTCAAACCTACAGCATCAAGACGCAAGTAAAAGTGAATGAAAACGCTGTTTTCGGAGAAAATAATTTGGAGATTAAGAAGAGTTCTGACGGCGGTAACACGATGATTAGCCAGGATATAGGTTTGGATGTGAGAACAGATGACAGATCGCTGATAGTTGAAAGTCTTGAGTTCCCGGAACGGGTTGAGCCCGGGAGCAGCGGTGAAATGGTTTTCACATTGGATAATCGTGCTGAATCACTTTTCAGGAATATTGATGTCTCACTTGATACGTCTGAAATACCGGTAGCAACGAGGGAAACCTCGCGTAAAAGAATATCTTCTATAGGACCTGAAAACTCTGAGAATGTCAGCTTCACTCTGGATGTCGATCCTGATGCAGATAACCAGCTGCATGACCTACCTATCACGATAACGTATCAGGATCAAGCTGGGAACGAAAATGAACTCAGTGAAACAACTGGAGTGAACATTGGAGGCTACCCTGAAATTGACGTGGCTGTAGAAGAATCCGATATAAGAACTTCAGGCGAGGGAACCATGACTCTCAGAATTATAAACAAGGGGGAAGGAGAAGCAAAGTTCACTGAGGTCAAATTGGAAGAGACTGATGACTTTGAGGTTCTTTCTGAGGACTCAATCTATCTTGGCTCAATGATTGCGGACGACTTCCAAACAGCAGAGTTCGAGCTATATGTAGATGCAAATCAGAGCTTGGATGTACCTGTGCAGGTTAGTTACAAGAGCGGGAATGGTGAACAGCAGGAACAGTTCACAATCAATAGAGAACTTTACAGTCAATCACAACTACAAAGGTACGGTCTAACCCAATCCAATAACTCAGGGATTGCAATTGTCTTGGTGTTGCTTGTCTTAGCTGGAGCGGTTTTTTACTGGCGTAGAAGGCGGGATTAGGAAAATGTATTTAGATCTGGCAAAGCTCAGTGGTAGGAACTTGTTCAGGAGAGGTAAGCGAAGCTGGCTTACTATAATAGGCATAATTATAGGTATTACTGCGATAGTTGCACTTTTCTCACTGGGTCAGGGATTGGAGGATTCTGTTACACAGGAATTTCAGGATCTAGGAGCGAACACTATCTATGTTCTACCTGGTTCTGGTTTAGGCGGTATTTTCGGCGGTGGAAGCGGTCAATCTCTCCAAGAAGAGGATCTCGAGGCAGTTAGAAGGGTTCAGAGTGTTGATGTTGCAGGTCCTTTAATCAATGCACAGACGGAAGCAAGTTTCGGAGGTGAAAGACAAGGCTTATTAGTCATTGGTGTTCCAACAGACGAATCACAGGACATGATAATGAGAACTAACTCCTTGGTAGTGGATAATGGTAGAAATATAAGGGATAATGATGTTAGGTCGGGTCTTGCGGGTTCAAATCTGGTTTCTGGCGATGTTTTTGATGATGAAGTAAGATTGAGATCGCAGATAGAAGTGTTTGATGAAGATGTAAGAGTGGTTGGTTCTTTGGAGGAGACTGGAGACCCTGCTTATGATGGCGGATTGGTTATGCCTATTGAGTCTGTCAGGAACTTGATAGATGATAGGGAAAGGATAGATTTTATCATTGCTGAGGTTCAATCGGGTCAAGAACCTGAACAGGCAGCAGAGGAAATAGAGAAGGAGATCAGAAATGAGAGGAACATACAGGAAGGAGAAGAAAATTTCACAGTTTCAACAGCGGAAGACTTGTTGAACTCTTTTGTAGGTATACTCAACTTGGTGCAGTATATAGTGATTGGTATTGTGTCTATTGCCTTGTTTGTCGGAGGTCTTGGAATAATGAACACGATGTACATGTCAGTATCTGAGAGGACTAAGGAAATAGGCATAATGAAGGCAATAGGAGCTACTAAAAAACAGATACTGGTCATTTATCTTTCTGAATCTGCTGTACTTGGATTTATCGGAGGTATTGTAGGTGTGGTATTTGGACTTGGAATTTCTGAAGTTGTTTTCTACTTTATCGGGCAGTCAACAGGAGGGATGATGTTGGAGCCAACCCGTTCACTAGGACTTGTTTCAGGTTCTTTGATTATTTCAGTTTTGCTTGGAATGGTTTCTGGTTTTCTTCCTGCACGTAAAGCTGCAAATCTTGAACCAGTGGAGGCGATTAGACAGGAATGATACTTGGACTTGGAAAACTGGCTGTAAGAAATACTTTAAGAAGAGGGAAAAAATCCTGGATCACGATCCTAGCTGTTTTAATAGGTATTTCAGCGGTTGTATCACTGGTTTCGCTTGGTCAAGGACTTGAAAAAGCAATCACTGAAGAATTTGAGGATTTAGGTGCTGATAACGTCTATGTTTCAGGGGATATTGACCAGGATGATCTTCAAATAATACAGAGTTCTCAAGGTGTGGACGATGCAGGAGCCTACATAACCAGTACAGAATTAGTAGAGTTCAATGGCGAAAGTCAGTACGTCAATGTTTATGGGGTTCAGTTAGACAAGGTAGGCCTTATTTTCTCGGGTCAAGGTTGGAGTGTGGAGGAAGGCCGTCAACTAAGAAGTACGGACAAGACTTCTGTTTTGCTTGGTCCTTCTTTTGGAGAAAACTTTGACGACAATCCGAGAATAAGAAGTCAGATAGAACTGAATAACACTTTTTTCAGGGTGACAGGTTTTATCTCGGCAGGTGATCCACAGGCACAGAACTCAATGATCACGGGGCTTGAAACACTTAGAGAAACCTCTGAATTCGAAGATAGAGAAGTTTCAGATATCATTGTTAGACTTGAAGAAGGTTTCACACAAGAAGAAGTCCAGGAAAATATACAACAAGATTTGAGGAGAGATAGAGGGATTGAGGAGGGTGAAGAAGACTTCTCCACGAGCACTCCACAAGATATCTTGGACTCTTTAACCAGTATTTTAGGGGTTGTGCAGGGTATAGTAGTTGGTCTTGCATCGATCGCCCTATTTGTAGGAGGAATTGGGATAATGAATACAATGTACATGGCAATAAATGAAAGGACTCAGGAGATAGGTGTTTTGAAAGCTATAGGCGCGTCCAAGAAAGATATTAGGCTCCTTTTCCTGATGGAAGCAGGCCTCATAGGATTCACAGGAGGTCTGATAGGTATTATGGTCGGTATCGGCACGAGCGAATTAGCTGTTTACCTAGCATCTAACTTCAGCGACGTCGCAATAACAAGAGGATACACTCCACAATTATTGATCGGGGCGCTAACCTTCTCAACTATTTTAGGATTGATTTCAGGATACCTTCCATCAAGAAGGGCTTCGAACTTGGATCCTGCTGATGCATTAAGGTATGAGTAGAAATTTAAAAGAAAAATGAAATATCGGTAGTTTCTTATTCGAACTTTTCTGCCATTTCTTCAAAGTTCTCCTCTACGTCCGTCCAGTCTACAAGTTTGAAGAAGTTGTCGATGAAGCTTCCTCTATCAGGACCGTAGTCGTGGTAATAACTGTGTTCCCAGACGTCTAGTGCTAAGATTGGATGTGCTCCCCATACGGCGCCTTCATCGTGTCTGTCTACTGCAACGTTGTGTAGTTCGTTGGTGTACGGAATGTATACAAGAAGAGCCCAACCTGATGCTGCTTTTCCTGCTGCTTTGAACTCTTCTTTCCAGTTCTCATAGCTTCCAAAATCCTCTTCAATCTTTTTTAGAAGTTCTCCTTCTGGTTTACCCCCGCCACTGGGACTCATATTATTCCAGAAGATCTCGTGTAGAATGTTCCCACAGTAGTTATGGGTAAACTGGTTCAACAGACTTGCTGTACTTGAGTAATCATCCTTTTCACGTTGGTTTTGAAGTCCTTCTTCAGCTTTGTTAACCCCGTTCACATATCCTTGATGGTGGACATCGTGATGCCATTCCAAGACTTGCTCAGAAATTTCAGGATCTAGTGCATCGTATTCGTAAGGTAGTTGTATAAGACCGTATTTCGTCATAGTTTTGGTTCACCTAAAATATTACTTTTTAGAGAAAAGTTTTATCTTTACCGAAAAGTTGCGGTTGTTTAAAATCACTCCAGATCCTAATTATGGGTTATGAATCTGATTTATCCAGCACTAACATTCATAATTGGGTTGGTTGCAGGTGTAGGCTTGACACTTCTCTATATCCAGTACAAAATGTACTCACAGGTTGGTAAGATGGAAGAACAAATGGAAGAAATGATGAACTTGGAAACACGGTTGGAAGAAGAAATGGAAGAATAAATTTTTTGTTATTCCCCATAGATTCTGTAGCCAAAGTAAACTTGGTACAGTGCTGCAAGTCCTACGACTAGGTAGAAGACTGATTCTATCTCAGGGACACCAATCAAGTTGGCGAATTGGTATACTGGGTTGTATATTGTACGGGATCCGGAGGAAAGCATTCCCATCCCCGTAAATATCCAGCTCAACGCTCCTACCACTACCAAGATGTAGGATCCAAGCTCTAATTTGTTCATATTCTCCATGATTAAAACCTGTTCTTGTCTATGTTTAATTGTTTAGTTTTTCTCAAGTTTGTCAGCTGTTTTCTCCATTTCATCTGAAATGCTTCTCAGCTCTTCTATGAATGCTTCAGTGCGTGCATTGTACTCTTCTTTTATTTCCACGTTTCTCAGGGCTACTCTGAGATGTGATTCTTTGACCTTTGCCATCATTTCTGCTTCATCAAGTGTTCCATCAATTATTTCATCCAGTAATCCTGAAAGCACAGTGTTAATCACGTGTGGTACATCTCCGTCAAGTGTTTGATCCTCGTCCATTCTTTCCCTTAGGAGGCGGGCGATTCTTCCTTCAGAAAGAGCTAAATCGGAGTTTTCAAGCTGACCATAGTCATCAGGGATAAACTTCTCAAGATCCATGTATTGGATTTTTTTGAAGAAGCTTCAAAAATCAATATCAATCACTGAATAATATTCAGCTGATTTAAAACATGAGATCAGGTGAAATATTATGGAAGATATGGGAGAAATCAAATCTGGCCTTCAAGATTTGAAGAAATCATTATCCACGAAGGATATGTTCTTGTTCCTATTATTGGTTCTATTATCAGGCTTCATCACTTTTAATACATTTAATAATGACTCAAACAGTTCCACGAATCCTGAACAAAAATTCAACCAGGAGTTAAACAGCACTCATAACTCAGCAGTATTAGACTTCTTTAACGAATCAATGGAAATCTCAATGGAGCAAGGAAGTGAAACAACATTCTATATAGACCTGGATGCGGAAGGTAACGCTGATATGCAGTTAGAGAATTTGACTAGGGATGGACGTATAAGAACTAGTTCTGAGATTTTTGATTATCGTTCAGGTGTTTACATTCTACATTTCAGTTATCATATTGGAGAGAATGATGAAGAGCACTGGCTTAAACCAGAAAAAATGGAAAAAATAGGATAGAAAGAAATCCTTAACTGTGTAAACAGAGACTATCTCTCTTTTTACCATGGTGCGAAGTCAGGGTCTACTTGACGTTCTTCTCTCTCAATTGAATCAATTTTCTCCACATCTTCTTCATCAAGTTCAAGGTCGAGCGCGTTGTAATTGTCTCTAATGTGGTCTTCTCCTGTGGCTTTAGGTATTACGACTACGCCTTCTTTTTGCATAAGCCATGCAAGACTTACCTGTGCCTCTGAAACACCATACTTCTCTGCTATTTCATTCAGTTCAGGTATGTCGAACACTTTTCCACGTGCAAGAGGGGAGTAAGCCACTAATTTGATGTCGTGTTCTCTACATTTCTCAAGTAGTTCTTCTTGTTGAAGTAGCGGATGCATTTCTACCTGGTTTGCTATAATGTGTTTTGGAGCAATTTCCATTGCTTTGTCTACTTGTTCTGGCGTGAAGTTGCTTATACCGATTGCTTTGATTTCTCCAGAGTGGATAAGTTCTTTAAATCCTTTCAAAGTGTCTTGTGGGTCATATTCTCCGGATGGCCAGTGAACATACATCAAATCAACACTTTCAACACCTAACTTTTCTAGAGATTCTTTAGTGGATTCGATTACGTTTTCTCTTTCAAGTTGATCTGTCCAAACCTTTGAGGCTAGGAAGTAGTCTTCTCTATCTACTTCTGCTTCTTCAAGTCCTTTTCCGACATGTTCCTCGTTGCCGTAGATCTGTGCCGTATCAATATGTTTGTATCCCATTTCCAAAGCTGTCTTCACGGAGTTTGCGCATTCTTCAGGGTCTTCATTTTGCCAGGTTCCTAAACCGAGTTTTGGTATTTTAGTCATAGAAAAAATAATCACCTATGTCCCTTGATGTTGGATCAAACCTTTGAATTTGCAGGTTTCCAACTTGAAACCTGGAGCAAGGTTTTCTGAATGGTTTTTTATCTTAGACACTTGTAATAATTGTTATGGTTAAGGTCAGAGATCAGGTTGAAGAGAAGTACAAGTGGGATTTAGACAAACTCTTCGAGTCGGATGAGGGTTGGGAGGAAGCATTCAAAGAAGTTTCTAAGGGGATAGAAAAACTCGAGATATATGAAGGCAAGGTGACTGAATCGCCTGAAACATTATTAGAGCTACTTGAACTAAGAGAAGACTTAAAGCGAACAGTATCGGACCTGAGTTCCTACGCCAACAAAAAATATGATCAGGATACACGTAAGGATAAGTATCAAGCAATGAAGTCCAGAGTATCAACTCTTTCATCCAAACTTTCCTCTAATCTAAGTTTCATCGATCCAGAAATACAAAGTGCGGGAAGAGAGAGAATAGATAAGTTGATGGAAGAAAACAGGGATCTTGAAGTTTACAAACATTTCTTTGATAACATCCTAAGATTCAAGCCCCATACTCGTTCACATGAGGTAGAAGAGGTATTGGCAAATCTTGGGGATGTGTTGGATGCTCCTGACACTGCGTTCAAAGCAATGATGAATGCTGATATGGAGTTCCCAACAGTTGAGAAACCAAGTGGAGAAAGTGTTGAAATCACTCAGAGCAATTTCACTAATTTGTTGAAGAACCAAGAACGAGGATTCCGTTCCCAGGTTCACGAACAGTTTTATTCTAAGCTGAACTCTGTAGAGAATACTATTGCAACTAATTTCGAGAAGAATATAAGGAGAAACGTGAAGATGGCGGATATCAAGAATTTTGAATCTGCTAGAAAAGCCTCGCTCTTTTCCTCAAATGTACCTGTTGATGTTTACGATAACTTGGTTGGTGCTGTCGAAGGTAATCTTGATCCTTTACACTCTCATCTTGAACTGAAAAAACAGGTTTTAGAAGTGGATAAATTGAGACCTGAAGATGTATATATGCCTGTAGTAAATTCTGAAGGCCCTGAGATTAGCTATGAAAAGGCTAAAGAGCATGTTATTGAAGCAGTGGCGCCTCTAGGAGAGGAGTATCAGGAGGCGATGAAGAATGGTTTGAATTCTGGATGGGTTGATGTCTATGAAAATAAGGGTAAGAGATCAGGAGCGTATTCTTCTGCGACTTACGATTCTCAGCCGTATATCTTGATGAACTACCAGGATGATGTGTCCTCAATGTACACACTTGCACATGAACTAGGTCACTCAATGCACTCATACTACACACAAAAGAATCAGCCATACGTTTACTCAAGCTACAGTATTTTCGTTGCAGAAGTTGCATCAACGGTGAACGAAGCACTTCTAACCCGTCATCTACTTGAAAACGCTGAAAATGAAGAATTGAGAAAACATGCATTAAGCCACTACTTAGAGAACTTCAGAAACACTTTATTCAGGCAGGCAATGTTCGCAGACTTCGAGAAGAAGGTACACGACAAAGTAGAGGAGGGTGAGGCATTAACGTCAGGATCGTTGACAAAACAGTATGGAGAACTCAAAGAAAAGTACCACAAACCTGTTGAATTAGATGAATACATAAAGACTGAGTGGATGAGGATACCTCACTTCTACTACAATTTCTATGTTTACCAGTACAGTACAGGGATCTCAGCAGCTGAAACACTTGTTGAGAAAATAATCTCAGAAGGTTCTGAAGACTATATTGAGTTCCTTTCCACGGGTTCGAGAGAATACCCTGTAGATGCATTAAGAATTGCGGGTGTAGACATGGAGTCTCCACAACCTGTAGAAACAGCCATAGAAAAATACAGTGAATATGTTAAGAAAGCCGAAGAAGAAATGATCTAAATACTACAGGTACTTCTGTCTCAAAACGTTGAGGCTCCAGACACCAGCCCAGAAAACAGTTAAACCAAAAGCAGTGTCAAGAGCTGCAATATTGTACAGGTAATAGGCTGCTAATGGTATTATCAGCCAAGAACCTAGCACTATCGCAATACCTATTACTGCGAGATGTTTACGATACTTCTCAAATAGTTTTTCTAGATTCATACCTATCAATTTGCACTAGAAGATTTTTCACTGTAGAAAACAATTAGATTGTTAGGTGTTTTTGACAAATGGTTGATCAACAGGTTGATTGGATTTCAGCTCCTCCAGGACAAGGCCTAGCTGACGCAGTAAATGAAAGTATCAGGAGACATGCAAAGAGAAACTTCAGATTAGAGAAAATAAAGGAACTACAGCAAGGACCTCGAAACAATGTCTCACTCATGATTCTTTACGAGAAATGAAGTCATTTTCTAATTCAACACCGACAGATAAATGTGAATTAAGCGCTTTTTCCATGTTAGATATTTTTTCAATAAAATCTTCTTTCAAAGAATCCTTTTCACTCTCTAAATCCGAAATTTTACTTTCTAAACGATTAACATTATTTTTTGAATTGTTAATGTCGTCTTCAAGCCTTTTCACCCTGTTTTTGACTTCAAATTCTTCTTCCTGAGCATTTAAATTCTTGATCTCTTCATTTATCTCCTTTATCTCTGATTTTCTTTCAGACATGTCTGAAAGGTTTTCGATTCCTTCATGGAATTTCTCTAATTGTCTTCCCTCAAGCAGCGATTTGTCTTCTATCATCTCCTCAACCTCTTCAAGATTCTCAATATCTTCAAGTTCTTCTATTTCTTTATCTAAGAACATTTTGAGATCTTTAGTGCTCCCTGAGAACTCCATGTTGCTGTTTTCAATTTCATAAAGCGCTTTCTTTAATCCTCTTTCAATCAGAGATAAATCCTGGTTGATTGAAGACTTTAAACTGTTTCTCTCATCTTTAAGGCGTTCTATCTGCTCCTGCAATTCTTCAAGTTGATTCATTTCATTGCTGTTCTCCATTTCGTTTAATTCTTTTTCTTTCAGCTTCAATTTTTCTTTTTTCTCATTTCTTTGCTCTTCTAAATCATTGATTTTCTTTTCGGCTTCTTCAATTTCTTTTCTGTAGTTTTCTATGTCCTCAAGATTTTTTTCTACTTCTTCTAGTCTTTCTAATACTTTCGGTTCTTCTTGGAATTCCTTGAGTTTTTCTTGATGTTCTATCATTGATTCTATAGATGATTGTAGGCTTCCATCCTGTTTCTGTATGCGGTTAAGCACGGCACCTTCTTTTCTTGATACATCATTAAATTCTTCTACAAAACTACTGAAATCCTCTACGTGAGCACTAAAGTTTTCTGAAAGTTCCAGATCGTCCATAAGGTTTTTTCTTTTTATGTAGAAGCTTTCTGCAACATCTTCAACAATGTTGAGATCTTCATTATCTTCGAAGGATTTCACAAGCTCAAGAGACTCCTTTAAATCAGAAAGTATGATTTCTGTTTTTTCTCGTAGTTCTTCCTGTCTTTCACGTGCTTTCTTGATTTCTTCTTGTCTTTGTTCTTCAAATAGTTCAACTGCTTCGTCGACTTTTACCTTTTTTTCTTCTTGTTCGGTTTCAAGAAGTGAATTTAGTATGTCTTTGATTCCCATGCTTGCAGCCTTGATTTCATTTGAATTCTTCTATTTCGTGGTTTTTTCTGAGGAAGTCTCCTATTTCATCCATTTTTCCCATATCTACTTTTTCAGGTGTGTATCTGTCCGGTGAGCTGGATTCTGTACGGGGCTCAACAACTTCCAGCTCCGTGAGAATCTTTAGACAGGAGCCGGCAACTGTCACAGCCATCGGAAAATCTTCAGACAACTTCGAAGATGTGAAGGACACCCCTTTCTTGACAGAGTAATACCTTAAAGCAGATCTCATCAAATAATAATTGTCCTTGAAATGATTAAACCGTCTCTCCTCAAAATCCTTCAACTCGACAATATCCTCTCTAAGAACACTCTCCAAACTACTCTCCATAAATACTTATTTCACACTACTACGATAAAAAACCCTTTTCGCAGTCCTTCCCCTACTTATCAGATTCGATACACGTAAATCAATAACAAAACCAAAAACATTATTATGAACACTAAATGGAAGATAGCCTTGTTGGCGGCGTTGGCGAATGATATATTAGATGTTCTAGGTATCGGAAGCACACCCATAATCGGCAACATGCTCGACATAATGACCTCAGGGCTGATCTACCTCCTAACTGGAGAAAAGAAAACCCTACCGGCTCTAATAGAGTTACTGCCTTTTATCGACATACTCCCAACCTACACTGCAACAGTGCTATGGGCCTATCAAAATCAGGAAACTTAATTAAATTCTATTTAGAAACTCCAGCAGCAGGATTTACTTCCTAATTTTTTTCCTCCTCTATCACAGCTTATTGACCTTGAAGATCTAAGTCCAAAAAATATTCCTTTAACTTTTCAAAAATGATTTCTACGGAAATCATTCATTCTTATTCTATAGATCCTTATTTTCTTTCTCAAGCCTTCTGTTCTTTCTAAATAATTTAGCCTTATCCTTGCTAACGTATTCTTTAATTTTGAGTCATAAATTGGTTTCCTATTCACATGCTTCCTTCTTGCTAAGCCTTTAAATCTCCTATAACCTTCAAACCATGGCTTCTTATTTTCATAACTACATGTTTTGCATTTTCCATCCCATCCTTCAACTATGATATTACTGCTTTTACAAACCGGGCACACATGCCTCATATCTAAATGATTCTCGGGATAATATATGTCCTCATACTCGTTATTTTCTTCTCCTCTACCAGCCCACATTTTAAAATCGTGTTTGTCCATAAAGTAGCTTCTCAGATAGGATTCACCTCTATAGAACTCTGCAATTTTTGTTTTAGACATTTTTTTAATCTCTTCAGTTTCACTAAATCCTCCAACTTTGGGGAAATAGGGGGAGGCTGCTCCGTCAATCTCTTCAACTCCATCTTCACTAACTTTGTAAAGATCTGCCATTGTGTGGTCGCTGGTATCATTTCCTGAAACTTCCACAAATCTGTCAACGAGATCTGAACACTGACACCACTTCTCATCCAGTTTAAAACCATGTATATCGTTTGGGAAGCCTTGTACCACATACATGTAAAAATAGTTGTCATCAACGAATCTGGCACTAATATAATCGGGAAGATCGAAAACATCTCTCACTTTCTCTAAAGCATCCTCAGGATGACTTGACTCTACAATAAAGTGTCTCCAACTACCCATATCTAATTATTAGCCACAATATTTTAGATAATATTCTTTTTGCCTAATTCTCAGAAGCACCATTACTATTTTTACCGTTTGAAGTAGAAGACCTTTTCATGTCCAGGAGAATTTATTCTGAAGTAGAGACTTTCACAGAAACAACTACGGATTACCGCAAATGCATGTTCAGGATGAAGCAGAAAGACTTTGACTACAAGAAAGGAGAAGTCAAAGCCGTAAAGTTCAAAGGAGGGGTAAGACATGGATTTGTTAAATCAATGATCTGCAAAGCTATAGACGATGCAGGACACTACTACGTTACTGAAAAAGAATTTTCGAACGGTCGAGAAGCTGATATCTACGATGCAAGCACAGACTCAGTAATAGAAGTAGAGTCCAACTGCTCCAAAGCAGATAGAAAGAAGAAACTGGAAGATTTTGGTGGCAGTGTCAATGAGGTTTTCATAATTGATCCAACTGAGTGGTCTGAAAACTTCGAAGAAGCATATGAAAGAGCGGAAGAAGAATTCTGCAATTAAAATCCTATTTTTGTTTTAAGCTATTGATTGGACTTGTTTCAATTTTCTATTTCGACAATCAGAATACCCAACCAAAGATTTTTATTACTTAACCATAACAAACTTAATATGACAATGAACGATCTTGAAGTTGAAAACTCAGATTTTGGAATCACAGGTAAACTTGATCCAATGGATGCTGGGACAGCAATCTATGAATTAACGAATGGACCTGTTAAAGTAAACTTTGAACAAGATGGAGAATACATAGATTCACAAGAAATACCAGAGGATGATGCAAACAGGTATATCAGACACATGCTAAGTCCAAACCCAGATACTTTGGAAGAAGAGTTGGAAGAAGATGTCTTAGATAATTTATTTTATACAGATGAGACAGAAAACGATAATCGGGCTCAACTAGCATCTACTCCACTGCCTCGACCTGATCATTTAGATGTTCAAGAAGCAAAGGTACGCCATGCAGGTAAAACTGGTTCATCAATAGGCTATTGGATTTCATTCGAAACAGAATGTGATCATGAGAGCTATGAAGACGACGTTGAAGTTAGTTTCAAATATACTGAACCTCTGTCGAACGGGACAGAATTAGACCAGATGCAAGAAGCTACAGAGATTATCCAAGATACAACTTTGGCAGACTCTACAAATTATCTCTAATGTATTATTTCCTTACTTTTTATTTGAAAGGACTTTATTTTTCTGCTCAAAAAATAAATTGAGAAATTTATACAGGAAGCTTACTTCATCAATCCTGCTATAATTGTTGCTGCCACTAAGATTGTGGCTGAAAGCACTGCGAAGTTCCCATCAGGTGTGTAACCTGCAAGCTGAGCTCCTGTACTGATTACGAATACTGTCACAAAGAATGACAGAATTGCGAATATAAGCATTGCTACAGAAGCCACAACATTCTCAACGAGACCTCCAAGTGCATCTCTTAAACTCATAATCTCACCTCTACAAACTGTAACTTTTGAATAGGTTTAAGCATGATGCATGTCCTTCAATATTTTTTATTGGTTAAAATAAATTTACTACTTTTTTTGGCTTTAATTTAGCCCTCTTACTCTGTTTCTTCATTTTAGTTAAGGGTTTCTCTAGAATTGAAGAAGGTAATTACTGAAAAGTTCTGTTTTGAGCTAGGTCAAGTTATTTTTAAAGCCTAAATTCTATTGAAGCCCGAAGGATTATGTAAAAATATGCGCAGAAAGATGTAAAACTGTCGCGTGTGTCATAAAAACATTAAAAAACATTATTTAGGTAGACAGAGTCGTTCTTTAACTGAAATATTTACCTCAAAATCTGTTAAGGTAGTCTAGTTCTCCAGTTTTTCAGCCCAGGCAATAAACTTCTCAAAACCGAACATAACGATGAAGAACAGAACCACAAAAACGCCCCATCTGAAAAAGTCAAAGCTACCAGTAAAAGCTAAAACATTGAATATGTACGAAATTGAAGCTCCTATACCCCCAGCAATATACAGATCTCTACGAGACATGTCTATTACTTAATTTGAATAGTTATATCGTTTTCGGCACTAGGACATTAAATTGCAAAGGCTATTTGAAAAATCGCTCCAGCAACCATCATTAAAGATCTAGCGGCCAGTAAATAAGTCCAGTTGCCTTTTTATCCTTCATATTTCCTTTATTCTTTGTTAATTGTTGGTCTTCCTGCTACAGCCAATCCTATCCAGCGATGAACCTTTATTCAGATGGGCTTCTGGATATACTAGTCAAATATTTAGATCAATCATCACTTGAGACATCAAACGAAGGAAGTAGAGGCTTTGATAAAAAGTGAATAGATAGTAGGTAGCCCCGTCCGAGATTTGAACCCGGGACCTCGTCCTTACCAAGGACGCGCTCTACCGCTGAGCCAACGGGGCTTAAAATTGCTCTTTAATTTGGTCTTGTATATGTAGTTTCTTAAACCATTGTTTAGATTGCTGTAAGCGCGATACCGGTTATGAGTATAATGCTTCCTGTGAGTTTTCTGCCTAGATTTTTCTCATCGAAGACTGCTACGCCTGCTATCACAGGTATAAGCACTTGGAACTGTTGAACTGTAGTGACTTTGGCTGCTGGCGCCAGTGAGAATGCTTTGAAGATTGCAAGTGACGAAGCTGCTGCGAGCAAACCTGTTAGTACATATAGTTTTTTGTATTGCGTGAGGTTGTTTTTCAGTTTGTTTAGCGTGTTTTCTTCTTGATGATATGAGGCTGCTAGGAATCCTGTGGTCATAGCGGAGTATAGGAAGTAGTTGTAAAGTTCTGGAGGTATTATCTGTGTGGCATATCTGTCGGCTACAGATGTTATTGCCCAGAAGACTGCGCTCAGTAAGGCTGCCTTAATGGCATTTTTGTGTATCCCTTCTTTTACTGAGTTAAGGTAGGAGATGTTGTCTTCTTTAAGTACTAGAATTGCTCCTGATGTTGCTAAAAAGATTCCAGAAGCTAGTGCAACATCAATTTTTTCACCTAAGACAATTGCAGCTATTAATGCTGCAAAAACAGGTGTTAACCGGCTTATAGGAACAACTTCTGATAAGTTTCCTTTTTTGACGGAGTAGTTGAAGACGAGGAAGGCTAATACGTTTCCTATCATGGATACTGACATTCCAATTACAGCTAGTTTTTGAAAATTCAAATCTAGTTTAGTTGAGTAGTATATGAATACTGGTGTGTAAAATATGAAAGCTAGAAGACTGTAAATAGCGGTGAAATTTATTGAAGGGGTATCCTTCATGATATTCTTGGCAAAGACGTTAATCAAGCCAAAACCTGTTGCTGCAAACAACGTGTAAAGAATCCAATCCATCAATAAACCTTCAAAAAGAGATAATACTAAGAGAATTATAATTTAACTCTTAGGAATATTCTCGAAAAGGTTTTTTATCCTGCGAACTGTGCGTTCTTCTTTCTTAGGTCGCTGTAACCGCATTTTCTGCAACTTGTGTTCTCAGGATTATCTGTCTTGTTCTTCGCATTACATTTCCTGCAGATGTACACGTTGTCGAAAACACGTTTCTCAGCTTCCTCAAATCTTTGTCCCATTCAATTAAACACCTATGACTACTATAGGAAGCTGTATTTTTAAAAACAGAGATGATTCTTTAGAGGTTGCTAATTATTTTCTCTATTCTTTGTATCCCTTCAGGAGGGGGTAGATAATAAGCCCCTGCAACCTTACCGTCAAGTCCTATAATAGCATCATTTGCATCAACTGACATACCATATCCGTTCACAAGATTATCTATTATCTCTGATGATTCATTTTCTGAAATCAGGTGGCTTAGGAAGTAATCAGAATTACTGTAACTGCCATTTTTGTCAAAACTTCCGCTTTCTCTGAAGTTGTAATGCTTCCCGTTATTATTTTCTTCTCTTACCCAGTCTTCAACGGATTCTTTGTTTCCATTCGAATCCTTTATGTATCTCGTCATATTTCCTATGAGTGAATATGTAACGTGGATTCTGGTGTTTTTTACTTGGTACTCTTTGACTGATAGATTTTTTACTCCGTATCTGTCTCTTGGACCCTTGAGTTCAGGTCCGCCCTGTAATATGCTGTCGTCAGCGTAATCAAGCAGTTTTTCTAGGAGATTTACTGTCATCTCCTGATTGATGAAAAATCTGTCTTCATTATGATCTATATCACCTGATTTGAAGTCCTGTTCCTTCGGTGCGTCGTTGGTGAGACCAGGATAGATCGTGAAAAGTTTCATACCCTGTACGCTCCCGTAAGAACCGTCACTTTTCATATACTTTCTCATATTGTTTATATCTGTCATTATCTTATGTCGGTATCCAAGCTTCTGTACAATAGGTATCAGTTCTTTGCAGACCTGGTAACCTTCATGAGGGTAGGCGGTAATATGTATCTTGAATCCCTGTCTTGGTGTCTTGTAGCGAGGCTTTGGATCGGGATAAGAAAACGTATCGAATTCATCACTGATGTCATAAAAGGTAATATTTTTATCAGAAATATTTGATATCTTATTCCTTAGATTGATGTGGTCCTCTGGATGGGCTAAGACTGGTTTCCAGTCCTGCATATTATCTGCAGAAGCTTTGTCAAAGTTTTCCATCTCATCCCATGTGTCAAGAGTGTCTCCATGTTCTCCATCATCCCAGTCATATGCAATGACTTGCTTTTGAAGGTCATAATCAAGCTGATGGAGCTTGTCATGGATTCCTTTGATTTTCTGCTTTTCCTGTATCGAATCTGCATTCTCCCTTAGTTTTGAATCTTTCTGATCAATCTCCCGTATTTTTTGATATTCAAGATCTTCAAGCTTCCTTTCTTTTCCTTCAAGTTTCTCTAATCTTCTTATATCACCCTCTATTTGTTTAAATTCGCCTTCAAGACTTTCTACAAATGATTTTGCTTTTTGAGGCGATGAGAAAGGACCTTCTGAAGCAAGTTTCTGGAAAAGTTTGCTTCGAGTTATATTGGCATTTTCGAGATTCTCTAGAGACTGGAAGAATGATGAAAGAGCAATCACAAGATTCTTCTCTTCTTCTATATCATAGCGAACTCTTTTTAGATGCTCAGAGTTTTCTCCAAATTCCTCCCTTTTTTCCACGAGTTTTTCAAGTAAATCATTTGCGTCATCAAGATTTCCTTGAGTTATCAGTTTATTTAGTTGTCTTAAGGCACTTACCTCTTGTTCTTCAAGTTCAACTATTCTTGAAAGAGTCTTTATATTGTCTTCAAGCTGTTGCAGACCACGGTCTTCCGCTTCCTGAAGCTTCGATTCCTTTTGAATTATTCTCTGGGCAATTTGATTCAAGTCTGTATTAGATCCTCCTCTGCTTGCTCCTGAACTAGATGCTTGGAGAACTTTCTCTACTGCTGAAGCTCTTTTACCTAGTTCTTCGTGCAGATCACTTTGTTCTAGATTATGGTCTGATAGTATCTGAATTATTTTTTGTTTGTCTTTCTCCAGTTCTTTTCCTTCCTGGTTTATTCTTCCAAGGTCTTCACCTAGCTTGTTTACTTGGTCTTCTTCTTTACCAGCTATTTTTCCTATCCCTTCGTCTTGTAGTCTCTTTGCTATTTTTTCAAGTTCTTTTGTCTCATTCAGTGCCTGGTTTAACTCTTGCTGCAGTCTATTTCTAAGATTTGTTGTATCTTCTACTTTTTGAAGAGTGCTCTGTATGTTTTTTCCAATTTCCTCGTTGTAGGCTTCTTGAAGATTGCTTTGATAAGACTGTAGATTCTGTATATGGTTTGGATCTAGGTTTATTTCTATTTCCGACCATTTGTTGTGGTTTTCAGGATTTGAGTGTTTCAGTAGCTTGCGGGATAAATTCAGTTTTTCCTGCTTATTTAGAGAATTTTTCTTTGATTTTATCCCAGATGCAAGGCTTTGAACTGCTTCATTAAAATTTGACATTTGTTACCCTCCTAGAAAAGTGTTTCTGAGGCTACAGAATAGATGTATGCCTTGTTGATATCTTCTCTTGTTACAGGGTTTATTTTATTTAGTAGATCTTCCATCTGGAAATCTTCGTTGTCCTTATCTTCTCTAATAGGTGTTCCTAATACTCTTATCGAAAGTTGATGAATTTTTTTGTGACCTTCTGCACCCTCAAATTCTCCTGTGTGCTGGAAATATGCATGCATCAATTCATGCACCAATACAGACAATGTAGCTACTTTGCTTTCTAACACTTCATGGTCTATGATTATCATCCTGTCAAATCCAGAATCTACACCGTTTTCAAGATGATACTTTGTCACCGCAGCATTCATCCATACATTGAAGCTTGAGTGATCCATGTGATTGAATAGAGGGCTGTCTGCGCTCTGAGTGTCTTTTTTCACTTTCCTCTTATATTCTATATCTCCGACTCTTACTTCTGTTTTAAATGCTGTTTCTGGATCTATCTCTCCAAGATCTGCTGCAAACTCAACAAGGGTTTTTGCAACTTCGAGCATTCTTGAAGCATAATTATCTTTCTCAATAGTGGTGTAAATTACGTCTGTATCTTCAAACCTATCTCTCTCCCAATCAGGAAGGTGTAAAGGAACTTCTTTACCATCTACATCTTTAATAATTGATTTAGAGAGTAACTCTTCGACTGCTTTTTTCCTGATTTCAACCCCGTGAAGTATATCTCTTCCCTTGACTTTATCCTCTGCATTCTCGAATTTCTGTAGAAGTTCTCCCGTATCCTGTTTCTTTTTTGCAAGATTCTTAAGACGAGATTCAAGACTTTCTAATTCTGCAATTGATTTTTCTCCTTTTTCAGCCAGTTTTGGATCATTTAGTACTGAAGCAATTTGTTCTAAAGTATATTCCTC
>Ga0102936_1000196_pt1 | contig 23765 bp, 20 predicted proteins | sample SalPon2_A_H2O_MG_FD_78502 | JGI IMG/M metagenome (GOLD analysis project Ga0102936, IMG submission 78502) | Salt pond water microbial communities from South San Francisco under conditions of wetland restoration - Salt Pond MetaG R2_A_H2O_MG | ecosystem: Environmental > Aquatic > Non-marine Saline...
AACCGCTCGGGGAAGCCTACCGGGACCGGATGGCGGAGGGTCTCGATTCGCGGTGGGTCGACGTCTACGAGACGGCGAACAAGCAGTCGGGCGCTTATAGCGGCGGCACCTACGACAGCCAGCCATACATTCTGATGAACTATCAAGACGACATCGCCTCGATGTACACCCTGGCCCACGAGCTCGGCCACTCGATGCACTCCGAGTTGACGAGCGATGCCCAGCCGTACGTCTATTCGGGCTACGAAATCTTCGTCGCCGAGGTGGCCTCGACGGTCAACGAGGCGCTTTTGACCCGGCATCTACTGGAGACCGTCGACGACGAGCGGTTCCGCCGGCACGTCCTCGACGAGTATCTCGAGCGGTTCCGTTCGACGCTCTTCAGACAGACGATGTTCGCCTCCTTCGAGCACCGCGCCCACGAACTCGAACGGGCGGGTGAGGCACTCACGCCGGATCGGCTCGACGAACTCTACCGGGAGCTGAAAACGGAGTACTACGACCCTGCGGCCGTGGACGAACGCATCGCCCGCGAGTGGATGCGGATCCCCCACTTCTATCGGGCCTACTACGTCTACCAGTACGCGACCGGAATCAGCGCGGCGAACGCGATCGTCGATCTGATCGAAAGCGAGGGCGAATCCGCGGCGGCCGACTACCGCGAGTTCCTCCGGTCGGGGTCGAGCGCGTATCCGCTCGAACTGCTCGAGACAGCCGGCATCGACATGTCGACTGCCGAACCTGTCGAAGCCGCCATCGAGCGGTACGAGGAAATGCTCGGGGAATTCGAGTCGTTGAAGTAGCGCCGGCGTGACCGTTCGCGGTCGACGTATCTCGGGGGCGCAAACATCTCCCACACCCAAAGGGCCTTTTAATCTCGGACTCCTATCGCCCGGTAATGTCGCATAGCCCCTCGCTCCCGGACCGGCCTACACTCAACCTCGATCCCGACATGTCGATCGAGGAGCAGCTAGAGGCGCTTCGGGACCACTTTCTCGACGTTTCACGGGTCCACGACGAACTGACGGCCCAACTCGAAACTGCGCGCAACCGCCAATCGGAGCTCCGCAACGAGGTGACTGATCTCCAGGAGGAAAACGAGGCGCTGAAGACCTCCTCGTTGTATCTCGCCACGGTCGAAGAACTGACCGACGATCAGGTGCTACTCAAACAGCACGGCAACAACCAGGAGGTGCTGACGGACGTCTCGCCCCGCCTGTACGAGCGCCTCGAAGCCGGTGACCGCGTCGCGATCAACGATTCGTTCGCCATCCAGACCGTGCTGGATGGCGAGACCGACGCGCGCGCACAGGCGATGGAAATATCGGAAAAGCCGGCCGTCGACTACGAGGACATCGGGGGGCTCGAATCCCAGATTCAGGAGGTCCGGGAGGCCGTCGAGGACCCACTGACGGCCCCCGAGAAGTTCAGCGAGGTCGGCATCGACCCGCCGACGGGCGTACTGTTGCACGGCCCACCGGGGACAGGGAAGACGATGCTCGCGAAGGCCGTCGCTAATCGGACCGACGCCACCTTCATCAAGATGGCCGGCTCCGAACTCGTCCAGAAGTTCATCGGCGAGGGTGCCCGGTTGGTCCGTGATCTCTTCGAAATGGCCGAAGAACGCGAACCGGCGATCATCTTCATCGATGAGATCGACGCAATCGCTTCGAAGCGCACCGAATCGAAGACCTCCGGCGACGCCGAGGTCCAGCGGACGATGATGCAGTTGCTCTCGGAGATGGACGGCTTCGACCAGCGCGGCGATATCTCGATCATCGCGGCGACGAACCGCTTCGACATGCTCGATCGAGCCATCCTCCGGCCCGGCCGCTTCGACCGGCTCATCGAAGTTCCGGAACCCGACGTCGAGGGTCGCAAACAGATCCTCCGGATCCACACCCACGGGATGCAACTGTCCCCGGATATCGACCTCGGGGCAATCGCGGACGACACCGAAGGGTTCTCCGGCGCGGAACTGGAGAGCCTCGCGACGGAGTCCGGCATGTTCGCCATCCGGGACGGCCGGACGGAAATCCGTCGCGAGGACTTCGATGACGCCTTACAGAAGGTGTCCGAGTCCGATTCGGCGGGCATGCCGATCGCGTTCTACTAGCGACGCTGGCGACGGAACCCACCGGTTTCAGTTTGCTGTCGGCACGACACGGTGCCCGGAAGGCTACGCCTCGACGAACTCGACGCCGGTGATCTCGAAGCGCGCACCGCCGTTGTTTGCGTCGGTGATCCGGATATCCCAGTCGTGCCCTTCGACGATCTGTTCGACGATCGATAGCCCCAGCCCCGTGCCTTGCTGTGCTGTCGTGTGACCGGTGTCGAACACGCGGTGGCGATTCTCCCGCGGGACGCCGGGACCGTCGTCCTCGATAGCGAATCCGGTATCCGTCGTCTCGACGCGGACCGTGACGTCCGGCCCGGCGTGCTCGATAGCGTTCGTCAGCAGGTTTTCGAACACCTGTCGGAGTCGATCGGGATCCGCCTCGATGAGCGCCCGGTCGTTTGCTTGCTCATAGATCAATTCGGCTTCGTCCGCTTTGTCCGCGGCGATCGTCCACGCGGCCTCGATCATCTCTCGGAGTTCGACCGGTTCGGTCGTCCCGATCTGACGGCCCTCAGCGGAGAGCCAGAGAACGTCGTCGACGAGCCGTTCCATCCGGTCGAGCGCGTCCGCGATCACCCCGTGATGTTCGCTTTCGCACTCCGCGCTGGCGAGTTCCACTCGCCCCGTCGCGACGTTCAACGGGGTGCGAAGATCGTGAGTGACGATGCTGGCGAACTCCTCCAGCCGCTCGTTTTGTCGTTTGATCGTCTCCTCGGACTCGCGTTGGCTGGTGACGTCGGCGTTGATGGCGACAAAGTGCGTGATGTCGCCGTCGTCGTTCTCGATCGGAGCGATCGTCTGATCGACGACGTACCGTTCTCCGGACTTGTCGCGGTTGACGATCTCGTTTCGCCAGACGTCGCCCGAGAGGATGGTTTCCCACAGTTCTTCGTAGAACTCCCGGTCGTGTTCCCCCGATTTCAACATCCGAGGCGTCATGCCGATCGCCTCTTGTGCGGAGTACCCCGTCGTCTCCTCGAAAGCCGGGTTGACATACTCGATGGTACCGCTTCTGTCGGTGAAGTAGATCGAATGGCCGGTGTCTTCGACCGCGCTCCGAAAGAGCCGCAGTTTCCGTCGGAACTCCCGGCGTTCGGTGATATCCCGGCCGACACCGATCACGCCGTGAACGGCTCCGGTCGCGTCTTCGAGCGAACTGGCAGTGAATTCGTACGGGATACGGTTCCCGGCTTTCGTCCGGAGCGCTGATTGGACAGTCATCGAACGGCGGTCCTCAAGGATCGTCTCGAAGGTCTCTGTTATCCGTTCGGCTTCGTCGCCAGGAACAAAATCAGTGGCCGACATGGCTCCGAGTTCGTCCTCGGAGTAACCGGTCACCTCGGCGAGTTGTGCGTTCCACCGGACGAGAGTTCCGTCGGAGTCGAACGCATAGAGCAGATCCGGGAGCGACTGGAGGAGCGTATCGAGAAACCGCCCGTCCTCGCCTTCGTCGAGGTTCCGAACGGTACAGACCAGTTCGTCGTGTTCCGTCGTCGCGAGGGCGTGATCTTCGAGAAACGTGCTTCCGTCGGCACGGAGTCCGGTCGTCGTCCCGCGCCAGTGACCCGATTCGATAACCTCGGGCAGGATCTCGTTGTGGATCTGCGCGACATCGTCGTCCCTATAGAGCAGTTCCCAGTGTTCGCCGATCATCGCTTCGGGGTCATATCCGTACAACTCCCCATACGTCTCGTTCACGTAAATGAACCGACCGTCCTCGTCAAGAATACTGATCCCTTCCCGTGCGGTTTCGATCGCCTCGAGTTGCCGGTTCTGTGCACGCCGCGCTCGTCCGGCCTCGACAGCGGTCGTGATTTTGTTCGCCAACACGGCGTATTGGTCCGTTCCGCGTTCCTTCTGGAAATAATCGGAGACGCCCGCCGAGATGGCCTCGCTGGCGATCTCTTCGGAGCCTTTGCCGGTGTAGAGAATAAACGGGAGCCCGGAGTGGATCTCGCGGACTGCCTCGAGAAATTCGATCCCGTTCCGCCCGGGCATTTCATAGTCGGAGACGACGCAGTCAAAGCCCCTGTCTCGAAGCCGATCGATGCCCGCTTCGGCGCTGGTTGCGGTCCGTACGGCGATCCGTTGGTCCTCGCGCTCAAGGAATTCGGCGGCCGTCTCGGCGAATCCCGGATCGTCGTCGACGTGGAGCACGTGAACCGCGTTCTGCATATGAAAATCCGGCTGCTACGGAGACAAGAAGGTTCCCTTCTTCGGTGAGCGGAGTTCGGAACCGGGCTCAGACCGGCGTAAACCAGCCGTCGTAGCCGCCAAGTTCTCCGTCGATCAGATCGAAGAACTGCTGTTGGAGCTCCTCGGTGATCGGTCCGCGGTTTCCGTTGCCGATCTCGGTGTCGTCGACGCTTCGGATCGGCGTGACTTCGGCGGCGGTACCGGTGAAAAACAGCTCGTCGGCAGTGTAGAGCTGTCCGCGACTGATCGAAGCCTCGTCGTGGACTGTGTACCCCAGATCACGGGCCAGTTCGATGACCGTATCGCGGGTGATCCCATCGAGGATGGATTCGGAGAGACCGGTCGTGTAGATTTCGCCGTCGTTCACCATGAAGATGTTCTCGCCGGGGCCTTCCGCGACGTCACCTTCTTTATTGAGGACAATCGCTTCGACGTAGCCGTTCCGGCGGGCTTCCTCGCCGGCCAGCATCGAGTTGATGTAGGGGCCCGTCGCCTTCACGTTGGTTGGAATCATACTGGAGGCGTACTTCCGCCACGACGAGACCATCACATCGACGCCGTTTTCGATCGCCTCCTCGCCGAGATACGTCCCCCACGGCCAACAGGCGACCATCGTCCTCGATGGACATTCCTCCGGCGAGACGCCGAGCGAGTTGTATCCATAGTAGACGAGCGGACGGATGTAGCAGGATTTGAGGTCCTGCTCGCGGATGAGCGAGAGCGTCGCGTCGGTGATCTCCTCGCGCGTGTGATCGATGTCGTGATCGAGCATCTTCGCGGAGTCGAAGAGGCGATCGAGGTGTTCCTCCCAGCGGAACAGCGCCGGGCCATCCGCGGTGTTGTAACATCGTGCGCCTTCGAACACGCCGGTCCCGTAGTGCAGCGAGTGGGTCAACACGTGGGTCTGTGCGTCGTCCCAATCGACGAACTCGCCGTCCATCCAGATGGTGTCGACGTCCATCTCCTCGAAAGACATACTTTCCCTGTGGGCGGGCCCCGTAATGAGTGTTGACGATTTCTGATACGGGCGGCCGTGGCATTTTAAGCGGCGTCGCACCGTTCGGTCGATTTCAACGAGCGTAGACGGAGCCTCGCCGCCGGTCGTTCGGCGAGGTCTGACCGACCGGCCACGCTGTTTCTACGGTGAGACCCCGGGCTCGACCCGTGATTTCGATCCGGAATCCGGGAAGTTATGCTTCGAAGGCTCCAATGGACGGCCAATGGGAGTCCTCGAAGACAAGTCCCGCGCTCGCGTTTTTTATAAATATCTCTCGCGAGTGTACGACACGATCAACCCGTTCATTTGGAACGAAGAAATGCGCGACGAGGCCTTAGAGTGGTTCGGCATCGAGGCGGACGATCGCGTTCTTGACGTCGGCTGTGGCACCGGGTTTGCGACCGAAGGGCTGTTGGAGTACACCGACGACGTCTGGGGGCTCGACCAGTCGGCCCACCAGCTCGAACGCGCCTTCTCGAAGTTCGGCAAGCGAGACACCGTGAAGTTTCACCGCGGCGACGCCGAACGGCTCCCCTTCGCGGATAACGCGTTCGACGCCTACTGGTCGTCCGGATCCATCGAGTACTGGCCGAATCCCGTCAGCGCCCTCCGGGAAGCGCGCCGCGTGACGAAGCCGGGCGGGCCGGTCCTCGTCGTCGGTCCGGACTACCCGGAGACGACACTTTTCAGCACCCTCGCCGACGCGATCATGCTGTTTTACGACGAAAGCGAGGCAGACCGGATGTTCGCCGAGGCGGGGTTCGAGGAGTTCGAACACCGCATCCAACAGCGCGCGCCCGGAACCCCGAGGGCAATCACCACGATCGCGCGCGCTCCGGAGCCGGAGTCGAGTCCGGACGTAGAGCGCGAAAACGCGGCCGACACCGACACGTCGTCCTAGACGGTCACCTCTAGTTCTGCGGCGCTGTACCCATCGACGAAGAGCTGAATCGTGACGGTATCGCCCGGTTCGATCGACGGCGCGTTCGTTTCTGCGATCCGGAGCGAGGCGGTCTCGCCCGACCGCCACGGCTCCGCCGTTGCGCTGTTGAACGCGCCCGTCGGTCCACTCTCGAAACCGCGGGCCGAAAAGAACGGCACCGGCGGCTGCTGTTCGAGCGGGTCGCCCTCGATACGCACGTACAGCTCGATGCTCGCGGGATCGATCGGATCGCCGCCCCGGTGGGTCATCCGGAGCTCGCCGTTCGATTCGACTGTCGCGTCGACGGTCGCGACGGTCGGCTCGACGGCGATTTCGGTCGGAGACATCATGCCGACGAGCGCCGCAAGGACGACCGTGAGGCCGACCAGACAGACGACGCCGACGACCGGAGAGAGCCCGCGAGATCGCATGGGCGCTCTGGCCGGGTAATCGTATATAAATCGTCGGCCGATGCGCTCACTCGAAACTCGTTTCGAGTGTCACCGTCCGGCCGTCGTAGGTCGCGTTGATCGTCGTCGGACCGCGCGGGGCGACGGTCCAGAGACGATCACCGCCAGTCGAGCCGATCGGGTCGCCGTTCAGCCCGATTTCGGCGTCGACCTCGCTGTCAGTCGTTCTGTCGATGACGGTGATACCGAGTGGGCCACCGACTCGGGTCGTGGTGGCGATGATTCGGAGTTCGCCGTCGACCCGCCCGACGTTCGACGAGGGGACCCCATCCGAGTCGATCCACTGTCGCTCGTAGAGAACGTCCTCCGAGCCCCCGTCGAGGTACGTTTCGAGGTTGCCATGCGAGTGCGTAGCGCCGAACCGATAGAGCCGGACCTGCTCGGGACCGAGCACGCTAATGGAGTCGAACCCCTCTATCGTCCACGGGTAGAGTTCGCCGAACCGCTCGAGCGCAGGCGAGGGATTGTCATCGTAACTGTCGCCGACATCCTCTGTCTTCGCACTCGGATCGTAAGCCTCGCGGAGATACGTGTTAGTCGACCGGTCGACGGTCGCGATGACGATGGCTTCGCTGACCGTCTCGACGTGGATTCGGCTCGCTCCACCGCCGGTAAGGGAACTCACGAGTCTCGATCTGACTGGGCCGTCCATCGAGACGAGCCGGACCTGCTCGGCGGCAGCGCGTTCCGCCTCGCTCTCGGCGCCGATCTCCTCAGCGTTCGTTTCTACCCACTCGAGTGCGGCATCGATCTCTCCCGCCTCGCGAGTCACGACGCCGAGCGTTCGGAGCAGCTCCCGGGTGGTTATTTCACCGTCGCTGTACCGCTGTATTGCGGTTCGTTCGGTCTCTCTCAGTTCGTCGACCTGACCGGCGAGACGTCCGATCCCGGTTTCGACGACGGCCTGGCGTTCGGCGTCCGAATCGGCGTTCTCGTACCGGCGTTCGAGGGTCTCTCTGAGGTAGGCTCCCTCGAGCCCGCGAGCGTCAGCCTCGACGGCGGCGGCGACGTCGAGACTGCTCCGCTGGTCGTCAGTCCGGTCGATGTCGTCCGGCGGCGGTGCGAGGTATTCGGAGGTGTTGCTTGGAGTATGGACCGTCATCAGTCGGTCCGAGTCCGCCGTCGTCTGCTGTTGCAGCCCAGCGTTCCCACCGGTGGTGTCCGCGACTGCGACGCCCCCGATGGGTGCGAGCGCGAGGAGGAGGGCGACGACGAGCACACGAATGCCGTCCATATCCGGACCATGCCCCCGAAGAACAAAAACCCGGCCGTCCCGATCGACTGGATAGCCAGACACAGAGAGCCTTCGAGACGGTTTATCGAGCCCGGAAACGTTTTATCTCGGTATGGAAAGTGTTTTCCGGTCTGGGTGTCCACGATCCACCCATGCGGTGTCGGGTCCCCATCCTGCTGTGTGCCCTCCTCGTCTGCTCGGCCGCTCTGGGTGCAGTGCCAGCCGCCGGACAGCAACAGGTGGACGGAACCCACCTCGAAGTACAGCTTCAGACGGACGGCGACGCGGCGTGGAACGTCACAGTTCGAATGCCGATCGCCGATGAACGCGAACGCGAGGAGTTCGAAGCGTTCGCGAGTGACTTCGAGGCCGGCGAGAGCAGTTTCGACCTCGGAGCCGGCGCGTTCGAACGGGCAGCGACTGAAGCGAGTGCGGCGAGCGGCCGCGAGATGTCGGTCACGTCGGTACAGCGAGACAGCGAAGTCCTAAACGCCACTGAATCCGAAGAACCCGGAAAGCAGTACGGCGTACTGCGGCTCTCGTTCACCTGGGAGGGGTTCGCACGCGTCGGAGAGGACGGGACGATCTACGTTGACGACGCGTTCAACACCACTGACGGAACCTGGCTTCCGGGGCTTGGGCCGAACCAGTCGCTGACCATCCGATCGCCGCCGGGGTACGGCGGGCCGTCGACCTCGCCGATCGGGGCCGAGGAGGGCGATCTCCACTGGGAGGGGCCCACGACGTTCGAGCCGGGATACTTTTCGATCGTCTATCCGCCGACCTCGACGGGACCGACCGAGCCGGCCGAGGATGGACTTTCGACCGTGCTCGTCGGTGGGGCGGTGGTCCTGAGCGCCGCAGCACTATTGCTCGGCGTATACCTGCTGTTCGCGCGGGGTCGAGGAGATGCCGAACAAGGCGATGAACAGCCAGCGAGCGACAGGCCCTCTCAGACAGTCGAACAGCCCGACGCGACCGTTGGGGACACGTCGGATCCGACGGAATCGTTACCGGCGGGTGCGGATGACACGGCCGGAGCCTCGGACGCCGATCCGCCCACAGACGACGAGGAACCGGACTTCGAGCTCCTGTCGGACGAAGAGCGGGTCGAGTACCTGCTCGAACAGAACGGCGGGCGAATGAAGCAGGCGACGATCGTCAAGGAGACGGGCTGGTCGAACGCGAAGGTTTCACAGCTACTATCGTCGATGGACGAAGAGGACCGGGTCGACAAGCTCCGGATCGGGAGAGAGAACCTCATCAGTCTCCCGGAGGAGGGCGTCAGCGATATCGAGGGCAATAGCAGCGGGTCCTGAGCGCGTCGGGGGCCAAACATTGTTCAAAAACCTGTGGGAAAGCAACAACGACGGACGATTCGGAAACGTTTAATCACGAACGTCCGTCAGTATAACGTACCAGCTGCTATGAAAATACTCGTCACTGTCAAAGAAGTAGCCGAAGTCGACGACGAGTTCGATATCTCCGGACTCGACATCGACGAGAGCTCCCTCGAATACGACCTCAACGAATGGGACGACTACGCCGTCGAAGAGGCGGTCCAAACGAGCGAGACGCACGACGACGTCGAAGTCGTCACCGTCACCGTCGGACCAGAGCGCGCCGAAGAGACCATCCGGATGGCGCTGGCGAAGGGTGCCGATCGCGCGATCCGCGTGTGGGACGACGCTCTCGAGGACGCACAGTTCCTCGACGTCGACGCGAAGGCCGAGCTCATCGCGGCCGTCGCAGAGGAAGAAGAGCCTGACCTCGTCCTCTCGGGTGTCCAGGCCGGCGACGACGCCAACGGGGCGACGGGTGTCGCACTGGCCGAGACGCTCGGCTTCGAGTGGGCCGCCGTCGTCAACGATCTCGAACTCGACGCCGACGCCGGAGTCGCCGCCGTCCACCGCGAACTCGAAGGCGGCATCGAGGAGCTCACCGATGTCGAACTGCCCGCAGTGTTGACGATCCAGACCGGGATCAACGAGCCGCGGTACGCGAGTCTCCGCGGGATCCGCCAGGCCCAGCGGAAGCCGCTGGACGTCAACTCCCTCGACGACCTGGGACTCGACGCCGACGTCGTCGAGTCGCCGGTCGAGCGGACGTCGATGTACGAGCCGGAATCCGAAAGCGACGCGACTGTCTGGGAGGGCAGCGCCGACGAAACCGCCCAAGAACTGGCTTCGTTCCTCCGTGACAAGGGGGTGGTCGAAGGATGACTGTCCTCGCTGTCGGCGAACACCGTCGTGGGGACCTCCGGGACGTTTCGCTTGAACTCGTGACTGCCGGCCGCGAACTGGCCGACGAACTCGACACCGATCTCGCGATGGCCGTCATCGGCGGAGACGTCGAAGGCTTCGCCGAGGAACTGAACCGTGAGGGCGTCGATACGATCTACACCGTCGCGGAGGGCGAGGAGTTCAACCACGGCGTCTACACCCAGGCGATCGAACAGCTCTACGCCGAACTCGATCCGGCGGCGCTGCTGTTGCCGAACTCGGTGAACGGGCTCGATCACGCGCCCGCGGTGGCCGAACGCCTCGATCTCCCGCTCGTAACCGACGTGATCGCCCTCGAAGGCGGCGATCCGGTCGAGGTTACCCGCGAGCAGTACGGCGGCAAGGTCGAGACGACATACGACATCGACGCCGAAGAATACGTGCTGACGATCCGACCGGCCGAGTGGCCGACAGCAGACGAAGCCGGCGACGCGGCCGTCGAGGCGTTCGAGGCGGATATCGACGAAGCGTCGCTCGGAACGACCGTCAACGGCTTCGAGGAAGTCGGGTCGGGTGACATCGACATCACCGAGGCCGACGTGCTGGTGTCGGTGGGTCGTGGCATCGAAGACGAAGAGAACATCCCACTGATCGAGGAACTCGCCGACGCTCTGGACGCGACGCTGTCGTCGTCGCGACCGATCGTCGACAACGGCTGGCTCCCACAGAACCGCCAGGTCGGCCAGTCCGGCAAGGTCGTCACGCCCGACGTCTACATCGCGATCGGGATCTCCGGCGCCGTCCAGCACGTCGCCGGCATGAAAGGCTCCGATACGATCATTGCGATCAACACGGACCCGAACGCGCCGATATACGACATCGCGGATTACGGTATCGTCGACGACCTCTTCGACGTCGTCCCGGAACTCATCGAGGAGTTCGGCGGCGAAGCGCCCGACGTGTAAACAGCGGATAAACGGGTCGGATGTTCGATTATTTCCTGCGGAAAGCCCTAGTCGTGTGTCTCCCGATAGCGGGCGGTTCCGTGGGATCGAGACACAACCCTTATGTGCAAATGCGTGCGTTAATGTACAGTAATGGACACCAGAGATGGGCTCGCGCCGGCCGTCCGATCGATCCTCGAGGCGGCCGACGAGCGGACGGGGGGTTCCGAGCCGCTGTCGGTACACCCGCGGTCGCTTCCGGATGCCATTGCGGCCGCAGAGGCCGACGGCCGAGTACCGATCATTGCCGAGGTGAAACCGACCAGTCCCACTACCGAAGGCGAACGAACTGAGGATCCGATCGGACTCGCCGAGGCGATGGTCGACGGCGGCGCGGCGGCGCTGTCGGTACTGACCGAACCGACGCACTTCGGCGGCTCGCCGGAGACGCTCGAAGCGATTCGGGCGGCGGTCGATGTCCCGGTCCTCCGGAAGGACTTCCTGCTCCGGGAGGCTCACCTCGACGTCGTCGCGGCCGACGTCGTCCTGTTGATCGCCCGTTTTGTCGACGACCTGGCGGGGCTGATCGCGGCCGCACGCGACCGGGGCTTTCAGGTCCTGGTCGAGGTCCACACGGAGGCCGAACTCGAAACGGCCCTTGCGGCCGGGGCGGACATCGTGGGCGTGAACAATCGCGATCTGGCGAAACTCGAGGTCGATCTCGGGACGTTCGAGCGGGTCGCCGACTCGATCCCGGCAACGGCCCGTGAAAGCGTCACCCTGATAGCCGAAAGCGGCGTATCGACCCGAGAGGACGTTTCGCGGATGCGGCGGGCCGGCGCCGACGCCCTGCTCGTCGGATCGGCGATCATGGACGGCGACGTTCGGGCGAGCACGGCGCGGTTTACCGGCGTTTCGACGGAGTGACCAAACCCATGTCTCAACCAGACACGAAATTCGGCGAGTACGGCGGGCAGTACGTCCCCGAGGCGTTGATGCCAGCCATCGAGGAACTGACCGAGGCGTACGAACGGTACGTGCTCGAAAACGAGGACGGCTTCATGGACGAGTTCGAAGCGCGAATCAAGGACTTCGGCGGGCGGCCGACGCCGTTACAGTACGCCGAACAGCTCTCGTCGCGGTACGGCGTCGACGTCTATCTCAAGCGCGAGGATCTGCTACACGGCGGCGCGCACAAACTCAACAACGCTCTCGGGCAAGTCCTTCTGGCGAAGTACATGGGCAAAGAGCGGATCATCGCCGAGACGGGGGCTGGCCAGCACGGCACTGCGACGGCGATGGCGGCCGCGCATCTGGACATGCCCTGTGAGGTCTACATGGGTCGTCGCGATATCAACCGCCAGCGTCCGAACGTGTTCCGGATGCGGATCAACGGAGCCGAGGTGACGCCGGTCGATATCGGCCGCGGGACGCTGAAAGAAGCCATCAGCGAGACGATGCGCGATTGGGCGACGACCGTCGAGACCACCCACTACGTCATCGGCTCGATCGTCGGCCCGGCCCCGTTCCCGGCGATGGTCCGGGACTTCCACGCCGTCATCTCAGAAGAGATCCGCGAACAGTCGAAATCGAAGCTCGGGGGGCTACCCGACGCGGTCGTCGCATGTGCCGGCGGCGGTTCGAACACGATGGGCGCCTTCGCTGACTTCATCGACGACGAGGACGTGTCGCTGTATGCGGTCGAAGCGGGCGGATCCTCGCTTTCGGTCGACGAGGAAGCCGGCGTTGCCCCCCATTCGGCGTCGCTGTCGACCGGCGAGGAAGGGGTCCTTCACGGCGCTCGAACGAAACTCCTCCAGGACAGTCACGGCCAGATCATGGAATCCCACAGCGTCTCCTCCGGACTGGACTACTCCGGCGTCGGACCGGAACTCTCCCATCTCGTCGACGAGGGGCGAGTCATACCCGTAGCCGTCGACGACGACGACGCGCTGGAGGCGTTCCACCGGCTCTCCCAGGACGAAGGGATCATCCCGGCGCTGGAGACAGCCCACGCGTTCGGCTTCCTCGAAACGGTCGCCGGGCCCGACGGTGATGGCTCCGTCGAACTGCCCGAGACGGTCGTGGTCAACGTTTCGGGCCGCGGCGACAAAGACCTCGAGGCCGCGATCGAGGAGACCGACAAACGCGATTTGGAGAACGCACCACGGATGGAGGTTTTTGACAAATGACGCTCGAAGCCGTCTTCGACAAACCGGCGTTCGTTCCATACCTCGCGGCCGGAGACCCGGACTTCGAGGCCTCAGTCGAATACGTCGAGGCGCTCGCGGACGGAGGCGCCGACATCATCGAACTCGGCTTACCCTTCTCGGAGCCGATCGCCGAGGGACCGACGATCCAACAGGCGATCGTCCGCTCGCTAGAGGGTGGGATGACGCCCGAGCGGTTCTTCGAGTTCGTCGAGGCGCTCAACGTCGAGGTACCGCTGGTCTGTATGACGTACTACAACCTCATCTATCAGTTCGGCCCCGAGGACGCCGAGCCGGTTCGACCCTTCGTCGAACGGGCGGCCGAGGTCGGGATCGAGGGGTTCGTCGTGCCCGATCTTCCGGCCGAAGAGGCCGACCTCCTCCGAGGGTACTGCGACGAGTACGGCCTCGATCTGGTCTTCATCGTTGCCCCGACGACGGCCGGCGACCGCCTCGATCGGATGATGGAGCGGGTCTCGGGCTACGTGTACGTCCAGGCGCGGCTGGGCGTGACCGGCGCGCGAGAGGAACTGTCGGATCACACCGAGGAGACGCTCGCACGGCTCGAAGGATACGACGTGCCGAAAGCGGTCGGGTTCGGTATCTCGTCGGGCGAACACGCCGAGGCGGTCGTCGCCGCGGGAGCCGACGGCGTCATCGTCGGCTCGGCGCTGGTCGACATCGTCGCCGAGGGCCACGAATCCGGTGAGTCTACCGAGATGACCGCCGCGAAGCTCCGATCGCTCGCCGAGGAACTGAAACGGGGGGCGCTCGCCGGCGGAGAGCGTCGTCCGCGACCGGAAGGAACATGAGGGAACCTGCCACACTCACAGATACCATGACACCAGGGATCGACGCACGCCTGCGACGCATCGGAACTGACGGCCGATACGTCATGATTCCGATGGACCACGGGCTGACACTCGGAGCCGTAACGGGACTCAAAGACATCGAATCGACGATCGACGCCGTCACCCGCGGCGGCGCGGACGCGGTATTGACACAGAAGGGGATCGCCCCCCGAGTCCACGGCAACAAGAACGGCGCGGGCTACGTCGTCCACCTCAACGGCTCGACGGTCATCGGTCCGGACTCGAACGACAAACGGATGACCGGCTCGGTCGAGGCCGCGCTGCGCGCCGGGGCCGACGCCGTCTCGTTTCACATCAACGTCGGCTCGAAACACGAGCGCGAACAGATCGAGGATCTCGGTCAGTTGACCGACGAGGCCGCCGAATACGGCTTGCCCGTGCTCGCGATGGCGTACGCCCGCGGCCCCGACGTCGAGGGCGACGATCCCGAGGCGCTCGGTCACGCTGTCCGACTCGGCGAGGAACTCGGTGCGGACCTCATCAAGACCGGCTACAGCGGCGACGCCGAGAGCTTTGCGCACGTCTGTGAGTCGACGAGCCGCCCCGTGCTCATCGCCGGGGGGTCGCCGGACGGCAATCTCGAAACGTTGCGCGACGTCAAGGGGGCGATGGAGGCCGGCGGTGCCGGCGTCTCGATGGGGCGGACGATCTTCCAGCACGACGACCCCGAACGGATGGCGCGGGCCGTCTCCCTCGTCGTTCACGATGGCTACGAGGCCGAGGAGGCGCTCGAACGCGCCGAACTCGACCCCTGATCGGTCTCGGATCGGGCCGTTTTCGCCTGTCGTTCCGTGGTAGCGCGACCCTCGCAAGGGTTATACCCGCGTCGACTGTACGTTTATTTGCAATGTCAAACGGTAAAGTTGACTTCTTCAACGACACTGGCGGCTACGGTTTCATTTCGACTGAGGATTCCGACGAGGACGTGTTCTTTCACATGGAGGACGTTGGCGGAGAGGATCTGACGGAAGGAACGGAGATCGAATTCGAGATCGAGGACGCCCCCAAGGGCCCCCGCGCGACGAACGTCGTCCGCAACTGATCTCACGAACGACCGATCTTTCGATCGGCTCGTAACGGCACACCGGATTCGCTAGCGCGATTCCGAGCATTTTTCGTTTTTGTACCCAGCGTCCGATGGCGACGGCTTTCGGTTCGTATTTCGGCCGGCGGGCGACTATTCGGCCTCCTGTTCGCGGAGCTCTGTCCGTCGGATCTTGCCGGTCGTCGTCGTCGGGAGTGACTCGACAAACTCGATTTCGCGGGGGTACTCGTGTTTGGCGAGGTTCGCTTTGACCAGCGAACGGATCGACTCCCGGAGGTCGTCGTCCGGTGTCGCGTCCGCGATCGGTTGGCAGAACGCTTTGATTATCTCGCCGCGGGTCTCATCCGGAATCCCGACGACCCCGACCTGCTCGACGTCGGGATGTTCGAGGATCGCGTCCTCGACTTCGCTGGGGCCGACCCGGTACCCGCTGGTAATGATGAGATCGTCGTCGCGTGACTTGAACCAGAAGTATCCGTCCGCGTCGCGTTCGGCGAGGTCACCAGTCCGGTGGTACTCGCCGACACGCACGGCATCGGTCTTTTCTGGGTTGTTCCAATACTCCTCGAAGATGACGGGATCGTCACCGCGTCTGACAGCGATCTCGCCGACCTCCCCGGTATCGCGTTCCGTTCCCGTCTCACTATCGATGACGGCCACGTCGTGGCCGGGGGCGGGCTTGCCCATGCTCCCAGGTCGGGCAGAGAACCACTCCCGACAGTTACAGACGAGAATGTTGGCTTCCGTCTGGCCGTAGAGTTCGTTGACGGCGACGCCGCCGAGTTCCTCGTCGGCCCACTCGAGTATCTCGGAGGTCAGCGGCTCGCCGCCGGAGCAGATCTCCGAAAGCGAGAGGTCGTACTCGGCGACGTCGGCACCCATCAGCATTCGGATCGCCGTCGGCGGGAGGAACGACGATGTCACGTCGTACTCGGTCATGAGATCCAGCGCTGTCCCGGCGTCGAATCCTTCCATCGGATACCCGACGACCGGGCGGCCGTAGTGCCAGGCCGGAAAGAGGAGATCGCCCATCGCGCCGATCCACGCCCAGTCGGCCGGTGTCCAGAAGATCGCTTCGGAGACGTCGAGTTCGAAGTACATCCGGAAGGCGGGGCAGTGGCCGAGCCAGACAGACTGGGTGTGCAGCGCGCCCTTCGGCGGCCCCGTCGACCCGCTCGTGTACATAATAATGCCGGGAGTCTCAGGGCCGGTCGCTGCGGCCTCGAAACCGGGATCGGCCGCCTCGAGTGCGGACCCGAACGCAGTCGCGTCGGCGTGTCGTCCCGCGTTCTTCCAATCGACTTCGAGGACGGTCTCGAGTGCCGGACAGTCCCCCCGGACTTCGGCGACGGTCTCGTAGTTGTCGCTGTCGGTGACGACGGCGGCCGCACCGCTGTCTCCGAGGCGATACCGCAGCCCGTCGGGCCCGAAGAGCACCGACAGCGGCATCGATATCGCGCCGAGTTTCCAGCAGGCGAGATGCGTTATCGGGTTCGCGGGGACCTGCGGGAGCACGACACCGATCCGATCGCCCGCCTCGATTCCCCGCTCCGAGAGCGCCGCCGCGAGCCGGTCGGAACGACGATCGAGGTCAGCGAACGTGTACGTTTCTCGCCGGCCGTCCGGATAGGCCTGATACAGGGCAGTGCGGTCCGTATCGTCGTGTTTGCCGACCAGATCGTACGCCGCATTGTAATCGGCAGGAACGTCCCAACTGAACGCCTCCCGGGCGCGTTCGTAGCTCTCGGTCGGCATCGTCACGTGCCACGCCATACCGCGTGCTCTCGGGCGGCGAAAATAAAAGGCGGTGTCGCAGTGACGGGTCAGCGACGGCGCCCGGACGAGGCCCGAATCGCTTTGTTGATTCGCTCGGCAAGAACATCGTACTGCTCGGTTCCGACGTCCTTTTCGACGTAGTCAGTGACATCGTCGAGAATCGCCCGCTTGGCAACTTGCTCGCTTCCTTTGCCGGTGTAGAGGATGAACGGGAGCCCGGCGTATCGATCACGAACAACACGGAGGAGCTCGATACCGCTCATTCCGGGCATCCGATAATCGCTCACGACGCAGTCGACAGCCGCGCCGTTTTCAAGGACATCGAGTCCGGCCTCTGCTCCGGCAGCCATTTCGATAGCGAACTGCTCCGGACGCCGTTTCAGGAACATCTCCGCTGCATGGAGATCCTGCGGATCGTCGTCTATCAGCAGGAGATCGATCGAATCCGGACGATCGGTCCGACCGGTCGCCTCCCGGTCGGACAGGCTGAACTCCGATTTTAGATACCGACCGAACAGGTTTCGGTGTCGTGACGACGGGAGACGGACGACGGTTTTTGCTAACCCATCAGGCGTTTCAGAAATGAGTAGGACAGCAGGCGGCTGATCGCCGTCGGGGTCTGGGAGCGCTCGAAACTCACGGATTCCGTCCCGCTGAATCGTGATCGTCGTCGCTGAACCGTCCGCTGCGGTGAACCTGATGGTGGAGGCAGTCACTCTGAGCTGATACCGGTCGGTCGGTAGTTCGTCGGTGCCACCGTCCCGTTCGTGTTCGAGCGCACAGATCGTGTCATCGAACACCTGGCCGTACAGTACGCCTTGAAACGTCACAAGCGTGTCAGCGCGGGCGCTGATCGATGCGATGTCTCTCGCACCGCCGGAATGAAACGCGATCGAGACCGTCTCAACGGTCGTCGGTTCTGCCCCATGTGAAACGTCCCTGACAATGTCGAAAACGTCTTCGAGCGCGACTGATCGTTTCAGTTCGTCGTCCCGGAACACCACACAGTCCGGCTTCACGAGCACCTGCATACTGCGCGGATCGGTAGAGTCCGTCTGACCGAGTGTCACGTCGGCGGTGAAATCACAGATGGCCCGTGACGGCATTGGCCGAAAGGACGAACGGGTGTTCTATAAGGGTTAGTACGAATACAGCGTGTACAGGCGACCGACGGTCGGTAGACGCCTCGTGTAAACAAAATACGGACGTCTACGTCACGGTCAGTTCGGTTTCTCCGTCGAAACGCTCCGAAGAGTATTCATCCGGGACTGGGTACCGATCGAGTATGGAGTGTCCGATTCGGGTTCTGTACACCGGGCGCAATCACCGGGCGGAAGCGGAAGACACGCTGTCGAGCACGGAGGCGTTCGTCGTGGTCTCCGAAGACCCGGAAGCCGCCCGTGCGACGCTCCGAACCCACCCAGGGCAGTTCGACTGTATCCTCGCCGAGCATACGGCCGCGTTCGATTCGATCGCGTTCTACCGTCGACTAAAAAAAGACCGCGAGATTCGAGTGCCGGCGTTCGTGGTGCAGTCACCTGCTTCCGATGCCGCGGTACGGGCACTCAATGCGGGTATCGACGGGTACGTCCTCACGAACGATTCAGACCTAAGCGATCGGATCAGGGATGTTGTCGAACACGCCCCCGAAGAGTGCGATGATGAAGCCGACTGGCGGTTACAGCGACGACACGATCGGCTCGAAACCCACCGGAGCGTCGTTTCACACGATCTCCGAACGCCACTCAACGTCGCCCAGGGATTTATCGACATCGTCCGCTCCGGGGATGTGGACGACGAAGCGGAGCTCCTCAGCGAAGTCGCCGACTCGCTCGATCAGTTGGAGGCGTATCTCATCGATCTCGAAACGCTCGAATCGCAGGGAACACCGGTCGAGGAGTTCGAGCCCGTCGACGTCAAAACGGTGGCAAGAGCGGCGTGGGAGCGGATCAAAACCGACGACGCATCGCTCGAACTCGAAACGAACAGTACAGTGAGTGCGGACGGCGACAGACTGACTGCTGCGTTTCAGAGCATCTACGCGAACGCGATCGAACACGGCGGGAGCACGGTAACCGTCACCGTCGGAGAAACCGAGAGCGGATTGTATGTCGAAGACGACGGACGTGGTCCAAAAAGGGGACGGTACGACGACCTCTTCGAGCCGGGCGTTTCGACGACCGACGATGCAACCGGCCTTGGCCTCGCAATCGTCGAGCAGATCGCCGCCGCCCACCGATGGAACGTCGCAGCATCAGAGAGCGCCGACGGCGGCGTGCGCATCACGTTCGACGGGATCAAAAAGCTGTCCGGACAATGAGACCACCCACCGGATAACTGGCCGACCAAGAGCGATATCAACCCAGAAAACAGCGCAGCCTCGGGTGTATCGGTCGATTTACTATAGGGCTCGCTATTCGGGTAAGTCCACGCTCAGCGTGGCTCCCAGTTCAGGTCGTTCGTGCCCGCCGCCATCGGGGACGCAGCATCGTCCCGCCACGTTCAATAGCCGCCCCCGCCACCGAAAACGTATGACACGCTCCGTGTGGCTGAAGGCCGACGACGAGGTCGGCGACTGGGAGGCGCGAAAGCGGCGAATCACTGCCGGGCTCGAAGCCGGTGTCGACTGGGTGCTGGTCGATCGACGCGACGTCGATCGCGTTCGGGAACTCGGTCGGGTCAACGTCGCCGCCTTCGCGGGCGACGACGTTCACGTAATGGACGCCGAAGAGGAAGGCGGGAACGAGCCGGACGCAATTATCGTCGGGAAGAACGGCGAGGGGGACGGAACTGTCGATCTTCCCTCGGATCTCTCCGGATCGGCCGATCTGACGACACTTCGCCGAACCGACGGCCCCGGCGGGGCGTACGTCCGGATTCTCGATGCCGAATACGAATCCTTCGCGGAGACGGCCGCCAAGGACGCCGAGTACACCATCGTCATCGGCGACGACTGGCAGATCATCCCGCTGGAGAACCTCATCGCCCGGATCGGAGAGGAGACCGACCTCGTCGCCGGCGTCCGGTCGGCCGCGGAGGCCGAAACCGCCTTCGAGACGCTCGAAATCGGTGCGGACGCCGTCTTGCTCGACACCGACGATCCGGCCGAGATTAGAGCGACCGTCGAGGCCAGAGACGCCACCGAGCGCGAACAGCTGGATCTCGATTCGGCGACCGTGACCGAAGTCGAGGAGGCCGGTTCGGCCGATCGCGTCTGTGTCGATACCGCCTCGATGCTCGATCACGAGGAAGGGATGTTGGTCGGCTCGATGAGTCGCGGGCTCTTTTTCGTTCACGCCGAAACCGCCGACTCACCGTACGTCGCTTCCCGGCCGTTCCGCGTCAACGCGGGCGCGGTCCACGCCTACGTCCGAACCCCGGATGGGGGGACAAAGTATCTCGCGGAACTGAAATCCGGAGACGAGGTGCAGGTCGTCGACGTCGACGGCAACACGCGCGAGACGATCGTCGGGCGCGCGAAGATCGAGAAACGTCCGATGTTCCGGATCGAAGCCGAACTCGAGAACGGCGATCGGATCGAAACCCTGTTGCAGAACGCCGAGACGATCAAGGTCGCCACCGAATCGGGGCGGAAGTCCGTCACCGATCTCGAGGCCGGAGACGAGATGCTCGTGTACTACGAGGACGTCGCACGCCACTTCGGCGAGGCCGTCGAGGAGTCGATCATCGAGAAGTAAGCAGTTCGTCGACGAGTCCCCGGAGCGTTTCGAGATCGTACTGACCGGGAGCAGTCGCCCTGTCGGGATCGACGGGCGCGTACCCGATTTTCGACCCGTAAACAGGCGCGACGGCGCGGGTGTGACTGCCGGCTTCGCCCATCGCCATCGTCGCGACGGTCAGTCCGTCCGCGGTCAGTTCGTGTGTCACCGACAGGACCGAGAGCGCGTCGTCCCGGTCGGCCGCCGTGACGGCGATTTTGCCGACATCACCGTACTCATTCGCCCGCCGGAGGCGCTGTTTCAGTTCCGGTTTCGGCGGCGTTCGTTCGAAGTCGTGTGTCGAGACAACGACCGCAACGCCTGCCTCGCGTGCCCTGTCGGCGAGCTCGCGCGCGGTCTCGCCGTGCCCGCGCTCACCTTCGAGGGCCGCGAGTTCGATGTCGACCGCCTCGACGGCGTCGTGCTCGATAGCGCGTTCGAGCGTTTCGATCCGGCCGTCGTTGCCTGCTTCGCCGCCCTCCCACTCGGCACGGTTCGTCACGAGCAGCGGTAGTTCACCGCCGTAGGCCGCAAGCGCGGCTGTCGGTTCTGCGGCCAGATCCATCCGAAACTCCAGACAGTCGGCAATCCCGCGGGCGGCCGGCTCTTCGTCCAGCATCGCGGTCGCGGCTGCAAGCCTGAAAGCATCGAAATCGAGAGCCATACCGACACCCGGGGTGGCAGGGACAAAAGATCGTAGGGTCGCCAATCAGGCTCGTTCAACGAACTGCGCCTGTGCTGTGGTTCCCTTCGAGCCGTAATCGGTGACCCGAACCCGGATCGTCTCGCCGACTTCGAGCGCGTTTCGCCCACCCGGTTCGGGGATCTCCCGAACGAACGTCTGGAGACCGTTTATCGTCCCACGGATCTCCGGCGGGACGCGGTCGTACTGCGTTTCCTTGACGACGAGTTCGTAGGTTTCGCCTTTCTGTGCAGCCGCCTCCGGGGGACGCTCCTGTGCCCGCCTGTGAGCGCGGTCGCGCGCCCGCTGGGCATCAGTGTCGGGTCGACCGCCGCCGCGTCGTCGGCGGAGCCAGCCGGCGACGAGCAAAACGACGAACGCAGCAACCGCGCCGGGTATCAGGAATTCATTCATCGATGATGGGTTTACTGTGGCCCGACAAATCGGTTATGCCCGCGGTTGGGCGGCGGACCAGGATCGTTCAATTCCTCGACACCGCCTGACTGCGAATCCAAGAGCGTGGGTCCGAACACAGAGTATTATGTTCCACCGTTGGCAATGACTGTCTGACCGCTTACCATGCAGCCCTTGTATGCCGACCGAACCATCGGCCGGAGGGAGCAATGATCGCCGGCAGCCACCCCGGGACACTGCTATATTTCGGGTATCTGTCGCTCTTCGGCTTCTCGGCGTTGCTCTGTTTCGCCAGCCTCCGGGGCGTGAGTCGGATCGAAAACCGCGATACGCGGATCGGCCTGGCGGCATTGCTGGTCATCAGCGGGACGTGGTCCGTAAGTCACTTCGGCTATCTCGCCGCGTCGACCGAGCGTTTTCAGTACGCGTTCTATCTCGTCGGCCTCGTGATCGGATTAAGCGCAGTCGGCGCGTGGCTGTATTTCTGTTCGGCGTACACGGGACGATCGCTTCACCGGAACCGGCGGATCCGCTTGACGGCGGTCCTCACGTATCTCGCGATCCTCTCGGTCAAACTCACGAACTACCGCCACGGGCTCTACTACGTCACCGAATCCGTAACGAGGCCGTTCCCGCACCTGCAGATCGTCCATCAGCCGTTCCACTGGCTTGTGATGGGGCTTGCCTACGCGCTGGCGACGGTCGGCTTCTTCATGCTCTTTGAGCTGTTTTACAAGACCGACTACAACGTGCGGCCGCTCGCCGGATTGGTCGCGATTACCGCGCTTCCGATCGGACTGGACGTCGCCGGCTCAGTGAGCCCGCTCGTTCTGGAGTTGACCTATTCGCCGCTCGGCGTGGCCGCCTTTGCGGTCGGCGTCGCCTTCGTGTATCTCGATCAGTTCCGAACGCTGCGTATCGCGGGAGAAAGCAGGGATCCCGTCATAATTCTCGACAACGACGATACCGTTCGGGAAGTCAACCGGAGCGCGCAGGCGCTGTTCCCCGGGCTCGACGAGGAGACGGTAGTCGGCGAACAGCTCCGTAGTGTGCTGCCCGAGGTCGCCGGGACCGTCGTCGAAGACCACCCCGTGATCGAGCGGAAAGGCGGCGGGGAGACGCGATACTATCGGATCGCCTCGACCCCGTTCACCGCCGGGCGGACCGAGATCGGACGGGTACTGACGTTCGCTGACGTCACGGAGCGCGAGCGGTACCGGCGGGAACTCGAACGACAAAACGAGCGCCTCGAGATGTTCGCGAGTATGGTTTCACACGACCTCAGAAACCCGCTGTCGGTCGCGAAAGGCCACATAGAGCTTGCGCGGACGGAGGACAACCACGAGGACATCGAGACCGCAAAGCGGGCGCTCGATCGCATGAACGACCTGATCGACGACGTCCTCCAGCTCGCCCGACAGGGACAACCGATCGACGCGACGGAGCCGGTCGACATCGGGGCGATAGCCAAAGCGAGCTGGGAGATGGTCGATTCGGACGGAGCGGAACTGCTCGTCGAAGACGCTCCGGAGATCGATGCCGACGCCGACCGGCTTCGGCAGCTGTTCGAGAACCTGTTTCGGAACGCTGTCGAACACGGGGTGACGAGCAGCCGGCCGCAGGCAGGCGAGAGCATGGAACATGGCTTCACAGGCAGCCGGGCGGGGACCGACGACAGCGTGGAGCGGGATTCCACTGGCCCTGACTCACAGGCTCGTCAGGACAGCGTAGAACACGGCGGTTCGGATCTCACCGTTCGCGTCGGCGAGCTCGATCGTGGCGGGTTCTACGTCGAGGACGACGGGGTCGGAATCCCCGAGGACGAACGCGAAGAGGTGTTCGGCTCCGGATACTCGACGGGAGAAGACGGGACCGGGTTCGGGCTCGCGATCGTCACGGAGATCGTCGACGCCCACGGCTGGCGGATCCGAGTGAGGGAGAGC
>Ga0102936_1000197_pt1 | contig 23764 bp, 20 predicted proteins | sample SalPon2_A_H2O_MG_FD_78502 | JGI IMG/M metagenome (GOLD analysis project Ga0102936, IMG submission 78502) | Salt pond water microbial communities from South San Francisco under conditions of wetland restoration - Salt Pond MetaG R2_A_H2O_MG | ecosystem: Environmental > Aquatic > Non-marine Saline...
ATGGGAACGAGAAAGCCATTCGTGATCGGGATGTTCATTCAGGGAATCTCTACCGGTGGGTATGTGATTGCGATGATTGCCCCACTTCCTGAGGCATGGTTCATGGGAGCTCGAATCCTCTGGGACATCGGAAGCGCACTCGTTTTTGCAACAGCCTACACCATTGCCGATGATATCAGCGACGGTGGGTCACGGGGGATCGAATATGGGCCTCATTAGGGGTGGCGTCCTCTTCGGGTTCCCTACCGGAGTAGTCCTTGGCGGACTCGTGAGTGAACTCGCTGGGAATGTGGTCGCCTTCAGTATTGCAACTGGGTTTGCATTCCTTGCGAGTATCGTTGCCTACCTGACAGTGCCCGAAACTCATGTCGAAGGAGAGCCGAATCAGTCAATCAAACCGTGGGACATCAATACGAGCCGACCCGCTGTCACAGCGGAGTTGGTGAATTTTGTTGTGTTATTGATTTCATCCGCTAAGTCGCCAACTGAGTAAGAATGATCCCGCAAATAATCGATAACCCGTAGCTCTGACTCCCTCATATATTCCAATTTTGCCGATTTATTTATAAATATATCGGTGAGCGTGGAATAAATGTTCAAAACCATCTTAACCAACAAAACTATGGATTAGTAGACTCTGTTGGTTAACACGAGGGCAATCGATGTCCTACGAACCACCAACCCCACCGGCAGAGCTCCCAGCAGATATCGTCGACACCCTCAATGGCTACTCGCCAGAGCAACTCAAGCACGTCGCCCAGTATGCCGAGGAGCTGGCAGAACACAAAGCTCGCGAGGATCGTCTTGCAGAAGAGTCGGATGACGACGAGATTGAAGAACGACCAGACGATCTTCCGGATGAGGTTCCATCGAAGGCCACGATCACCATCAAGGAGATCAACGACAACCGTTACTACTACTGGCAGTGGAGAGAAGAAGACAAAATCACGTCCAAGTATAAAGGGCCAGTCAATCCGGACGAATAGAGGGCAAGACGCTCGATTAGGGAATTCCCATATCCTGTGTGCGTTTCGATTTGGGACAGACCACTCCAAATCACGACTGTATCCACTGACAGATTCTCACCACACACCCCGTGTGAAAAATGAATTCCGAATGGCATCAAGGGAGTCGAAAACTGAAGCGATTTCATTTCGATGACAGGGGGGTTTGTCGACCCTGCGTTCACTACTGAATATTATCCAAGAGTTCTTTGATGAAACCTTAACCAACAGTTGCGAGTAGTCTGTTGAGCTTGTTGGTTAATCAGTTCTTCCGGTTTATTCTTCAGTGTGTGCTGTTTTTGCTATGCATTCCCGTAATTTTGTATGAGAATTAAATCGGTCAGACTTTCTTTTGGCTAAACAACGGAGGATAAGCTCATCGACATCCGAGGGTATATTTGAATTAATTTCGCTTGGAGGGGTAGGCTGTTCGTGCTTGACTTTGTGCTCCAAACTATCGGTACCTTGTGGATCAAATGGTAATTGGCCGGTTAGCATCTCATACCCAGTCACACCTAATTGATACATATCGGTACTATGATCTAAGGATTCATGATTGAATTGTTCTGGAGCCCGATATCCAACAGTTCCAATCTTACTCTCACGACTACGTCTCGTGGAAGTGATTTTTGCCAATCCCCAATCAGCAAGTTTAGGAGATAACTCTTCGGTCAATAGTATATTCCTTGGTTTTATATCATGGTGACAGACCCGATCTGCATGTATGAGAGCATCAGTGACTCCTTTCATAATTTCTAATCCTTCGGAAATTCCGATATCATGCTTTGCAGAGGCCAAATCTCCATTTTCAACATATTCAATGAGAAGCCACGGGACGGGTTGCTTACCCCAATCTCGAACCGAGACAATATTTTGATGCCCATCTACTTTCCTCCAGGTTTGGGCCTCATTTATAAATTCTTTAAGTTTAGATTTAGTATAAGTGCCATCAAATTTGGGTTCTTTCAAAGCCGCAATTACTCCTGAATCCTCTAACCGAACTTTGTGTACTGATGCTGTTCCGCCTGTACCCAATTCTTCTATACGTTCAAAAGCTGGTCGGCTACCACTACCGGCTTCCGAAGATCCCGTTTGAACGCTTGTTGTTGGAATATCACTCGCGGACAACTCACTAGAAGAAGTACTTGCTTGCGGAGATGTCACTTCAATATCTGAGACTGCAACAGCGGTATCTGTAACATCGCTGTACAGTTCACTCCTTGCTTCTGAGATTAGATTCGAACAGTAATCTATTAATTCATTTATTTCGCCTTGCTTCTCACTCATTTCGTATGATGCTGCGTCCTCAAATAAGTCTTCCAACCCGGATTTTATGTCCTTGAATTCTTTGTATGCCTTATCATATTCGCCCGAATTGAATTTGTCTTGTGCATCTTCAATCCGTTCATCATTTTGTCTAATCTGGGCATCTAACAGAGAATGTTTTGCGTTGCTAAGCGTTTCTCTTGTGTCGGTATTGTTGAAATTAAGTGTGTTTACTTCTTGAATGGTCTGTTCGATTATTCTTACAGCCTCAGAAAATTTCTCATCACTAATATATTCTTGTCCGGTAGACAAACGCTTGTTTAACGGGGCTAGTTGACAGCTTCTGATACTTTCGACTGTCCCATCGATTTTCTCTTCTATTTTTTCTTTTTCGTTTAGATCAAAGTCATCTGCCTTTTCCGCGGCGAATGACAGTTCTTTCTTTGCTTCTTCAAAATTGGCTTCAGCTTGGCTGAATTTTTGACTCTCAAACAGTTTGTTTCCTTCACTAATATGCTGGTTAGCCTCCTCAACAGCCCTATTTATTTTATCATGGGCCCTTGATTTTTTAGCAGCCGTTATTTTATTTTTCACATCTTCGATTTGTGATGTGATTTCTGCAGGGTCGTGACCGTTGGCTTGTAACTTTGCTTTATTCCACGCGTTGTTGAATTCTGAGAGGGCATTTTTCAGCTCTGCAACTTCCGTTTGATAGTTACTTCTCTCGTGAGCTTTGTTCGCATTCTGAACTGCAGTTTGTCCTCGTTTGAGAGACTCTTCAACAATCCCTTGTCCAACGTGACTCTCGTCTTTGGTGTGATGTCCTAGTGTTTTATTTAGAACCCTAGAACCACTGCTTGAACCAGCTTCCACTTTGATCGCATGTAAACTACTGGTTCCTCGACCTCCAATATACAGGATACCATCTGCTACTGTTGGTGAGGATGTTATTTTATCACCAACTGGAAGAGTCCACTTCTTCTCACCCGACACAGAATCGAAAGCAAATATTTTACCATCATAATTTCCGACAAAGACAGTTCGATCTACTAATGTCGGTGATGAATGGATATGATCTCCAGTTTCGGCGATCCATTCGATACCACCATTATCTAGATTAATTGCATGTAATCTACCATCATCACTACCGATGAATGTTAGCTGATCATTCGTAGTCGGTGAAGACCGAATCTGACTTTGTGTCTCATACTGCCAATTTATTTCACCAGATACCATGTCAAGCGATATGACTTCACCGGCATAGTTTGCACATATAACAGAATCCCCATCTACCGTTGGCGATGCTTCTATCCGGCCGTTAGTCTGATATCGCCATTCTACTTCTCCAGTAGAGGCATCTACTGCATAGAGGCAATCATCCTTACTCCCAATGAAAACCGTTTGATCAACTACGGTTGGAGATGACCAAATATTATATCCGGTTTGGAATTCCCATATTTTGTCACCACTATCAATGTCAATAGCGTAGAGTTTCGTGTCATTACTCCCTACAAATAATGTGCCTTCCGAGATCGTTGGAGAAGACCGAATACCCCCTCCTGTCTCAAATTTCCATTGAAAGCTCCCATTGGCTGTATCTATTGCGTACACACAGCCATCGTAACTTCCGACGTAGAGTATTCCATCAACGACGGATGGGGATGATCTAACAGAACCTTCTGTCTCATACTGCCAGAGTTTTGTGCCAGATAGTTCGTCTACAGCATACACACATCCATCATCGCTCCCAAAATATATTTCTCCATCTGCGATAGTGGGTGAAGACCAAACAGCATCATCGGTATGGAATCGCCATCTTGGGTTTCCGTCCAAACCTGATTGGTGTCGATGCGCACCCATTACCGAACTTATGTAGTTCAATTGTCCTAAGTGTATTGGCTTAACAATGACATGGAGGAATCCCACCATGGGATTGCTGGTCTAACGAAGTAGCCTGTTGAGTGGCTATGTGGTACTCAGAACAACACTAATATTATCGCTTCCACCATTTTGGTTGGCCAACGATATTAGTTCATCAGCTGCTGTAGATAGACTATTAGCCGTATGAATAGTCTCGATAATACGTTCCTCAGCTACTTCTTCAGTAAGTCCATCAGAACATAGCAATAAGATTTCTTCCACAGACGGTTTATAGAAGTCAGGGTCTACACTCGAAGCATTGCCTAGTGCTTGAGAGAGCACGTTACGTTGGGGATGAGTTTCAGCTTCTTCTGCGGTAATTTCTCCCTCTTCAACAAGCTCTTGCACGAGGGAGTGATCAACGGTGAGTTGAGTAATTGTCTCACCAACGCTGTACGCGCGACTATCACCCACATTAGCGATTATAAGCTCATCTTCAGAATAGATTGTAGCGACAACCGTCGTCCCCATACTTGCAATGTTTGATGAATCGGCGTGTTCACATATTTCGACATTTGCCTCAGAAATAGCGTCACCCAAGATAGCTTCATAATCCGTCCGATCTTCATTGAGTGCTGTTGAAACAAACTCAGAGATAGTTGACACAGCTAACTCACTAGCCACATCACCTGCTGCATGTCCGCCCATCCCATCAGCAACGACAAGGAGGTGAGTAGACCCATATGATGTTGCCATGACAGTATCTTCATTCGTAGCTTTCTTTTTCCCAACATCTGTTTGGGTGGTTACGTTCATTTAGTTTCTTGCATACAACCCCTCTACTCTATCTGTGAGAGAGATAATTTCTGTCTTGAAGTCATCGGCCAGGTTATCTTCAGACAGACGAGGATTTTCTACTTTCGCCTTCAGACGTTCTAATACTTGGTCTAGATTTGATTTAATCTCAGAGTATGCTTGATTATCAACAGGACATTCAACGACTGTGTCATGAAGTGTTTGGATTTGGGTTCGACATTCGGCTACGGATTCGTTTTCGGTTCTGGTGCGAATTAATTCACCAACCTTTCGAACGTAGGCATCAACTTCTGGACCGCTCTGTTGATTTGATTGCTGTTCATGAACGTGGCGTGGATCCTCTGTCTGAACTTCAATACCACCCCGAACAGCGGCCCGGATATGGACACCTATTCCGAGCTCAATAATACAGTCATCTGTGATTTCGACTGATTCTCCTTTCTCTAACTCTGTCTTTCCAGGGTTTGTCTGAATCGAAATTGGGTTGGTGCTAGTCAGGTTTTTTACGTAGATCCCATGTGATGTCGGAGTCAGTTCTACCGGTGGGTTTCCATTATGTTTGCGGGAAACACCGGCATCCTGAACACCTAGTTCGATTGTCCGCCCATTGGCTTCAGCTACGACATCATAAGTATCATTATCTAACCGATAGATCCCAACTGGCACCTCTTCGATCGGAATTCGTTGCACCGTTTCAGCTTGATCGGCATGCTGGATAGGTATCAAGTAGCGTTTCATCTACCCGTCCCAAGCTTTTAGACTGGACTGAGTCTCTTCAATTGCAGTCTCAATATGTTGCTGTGAAATCGGAACAATATCTCCATCAGATCGTGCTTGTTTGAGCGCGCTACGAGCGGCTTTCGAGGCTATGATCTCGAGATCGCTGGAGGAGTATCCGTCAGTAAGTCCCTTGATTCGTTCCCAATCGATTTGATCTGTTAGCAAGGGTCGGTCTCGTAGGTGGACACGTAAGACGGCGGCTCGGGCTGTCGCGTCAGGGGGAGGCACTTCAATTCGTTCGTCAAATCGTCTCCAAGCGGCTCCATCGATACTATCAGGGAGGTTAGTGGCACTAACAACAATTACATCTTCGCCTTTAGTTTCTGACATTTCAGTCAGGAATTGAGTGATCATTTGACTTTCACTCATCGTCTTGCTCCCACCACCCTCCCGGTCAGCAGCAATAGCATCGATTTCATCAAGGAACAAAAGACAGGGTTGATTATTACGAGCTACCTCAAATAATTCCTCCATATTATCGGCCGCTTCTCCAACCAGGGAACTAGTTATATCGGAAGCTTGTGCTTCGATATAATTGTATCCTAATTCACCAGCGAGGGCTTTAGTGATGAATGTTTTTCCCGTTCCAGGTGGCCCATGCAATAAAACCCCATTGACGACTCCGAGTTCGTATTCCGCATATAGCTCGGGACGTTCCAGTGGATCAATGACTTGATCTTTAAGCGTCTCTTTTAGATCCGTCATTCCCCCTACGTCACCAAAGTCCATCTCAGGGGCGTCCTCGAGATATGACGTGGGATCTGATCCATCTGAATCTTGCTTGTTTGTGGAAGATCGAGTGCCAGAATCGTCTTTTGATTTATCACTCCCCCCAGAGACATCAGACTGGTTCTCTCCCGGTGAGGAATCATCAGTAACGGGCTTCCCTTCGTTGAGCTTTTTAGCTACTGTTTTTAGGTTCTCCGCTAACTCCAGGCGCTCACGTTTCAGTTTCTCATTCGACTCAAGCTCTGCCCATTGTTCAAGAGTGTCTACGCATTGTTCGTAATATCTGGCAGCTTTTTCATAATGATCCTCACTTCGAGCTGCCTCAGCCTGTGTACGATACTGCTCATACTCAGACTCTAAATGGTTTTTTTGTGCACTCTTTTTTAGTGACATAGATTACAACTTAGGCTGGTCTTCCTCTAGATCCATATCGATGTCATCGTGCTCAACCTCGACGTCTTCCTCGATATCTATTTGTTCTTGTGACATATCGCCAGCGGCCATCTCCTGCATAATTTCTAGTTCTTCTGGCTCTTCTGTTTGAAGTTCCTGATCAAGGATTTCGATATCAAGAGCGTCTTGGACTTGCTGCATGTCTTCCATTTCCAAACCGAATTCTGCCATCTGATCCATAACCTCACCCTGGAGTTCCTGAGCATTCACATCGTTACTCATGAGCTCACCAATTGTGGTTGAGTCTTTATTATCGTGCATGGACATTACTTCACGCATGCCTTCAATCGAAATAATAGTGCCAAGCTTGACACTCTTTTGCTTGTATTTTTGTTTCTTTATTTTGTATTTCTTTTTCTCAAATTTTGCTTTACGAGCATACTGCTTTTGCTTCATGTCATCAGATTCTGCACCCTGTTGAAGGAGTTTTTCATATTTAAGTTGGTGTTTTTCCATCTCCTTCTCAGTCTGCTTCATACTCTGTTCAAGTTTTGATTTATCTGTCCGGAGTTCTTTTCGGCTGTAAACGCTCTCATCAAGCAGTGAATCTGTATCAGCTGTACCAAACCGTTCTTGAACCCAATCTCTAAGTTCCATTGTAGTATGTTGTGTTGTAATTTACTTACTTATTGTTCTTATGACTTATACCATTTACAAGTCGGGCTTGACCGTAAGGACAGTGCCCACGACGCCGACTACGGCCCCAAGACAGGCTACGATAACTAGGAGTTTCATCTCACTCACTGTGACCGAAAGCCATTGTTCGCCAAGGGTCGCTTGCGCGTAGATGACTCCTGTGCCTACGACAATTCCCGTAATTGCACCTAGTGTTACCCGGCGTTCCATGAATTTGAAAACACCGAGCAGTAATCCGACACCGAGAAGCAGGTTTGCGATAAACGCACCTACTGTCGATAGGACTACACTCATTCTTGATATTGTGTCACCCAATTGTATTCTCATGTGGATATCACTTAAGTTTTTGTACTATCCGTATTTTTGTAGTTTTCTCCAAAATAGACAATCATCAACTCATCAAATATCGATATACTACTGACCAGTTTTCCTCCAAAATAGAGACAAGTATTTATAAGAAAAACATAGAAATATCCTGATGGGGTATCCGGTAATGAATCAAATAAATATGCGATACTGTCTACACGTACGGGCAGCTGCGATACCCAACTGATCCATGGTCGATGACAACGAAACGGAGCGGTATTTGTATACCATCCAGTATGACGAGGAAGCCGAACGAAAACGGGTCGAGTATCTGTTCAACAATTGGGAAGATGGCGAAATAAAAAGCCCGAATGGACTTTCACGGATGGCTGAGGGTATCGATAATGAAGAGCTCTATGAACAACTTGTAACAAAAGTTCCTGAAGAGCAAATCGAGGTTTACCGTCTTCAACCTACTCAGCTGGAGGTTGATCCGGATACGATCACTGTTGAACAGAAAATTGCGGCTTCAGTTGATGCAGTAGAAACCTTCATCGAATATATCCTTTCAAAAAAGAAGGCAGTGCTTCAATCAGGAGCCAGAAATGAATACGAAATGTACACGAAAAAAGGCCGTGCAGAAGTCTCGTATGATATTCAACAAAGAAAAGGGAATCAAACCAATGTAACTATTAAAGTTACTGGTATTCCACCTTCACCGGGATTCTTGGCTGATTTCTTCAGAACAGAACTGCAAGATTACGCTGCAAGTCAAACAAAATAAAATATGACAGACTGTAGTCAAAAACTTGATGACCTGACATACACGGCGAATCGCGTTCTTGATCGAGATCTTGCGGGCCTACAGCGTATGCCGGAACGATCTCGAATCGAGAAATACAACGAAATCAAAGCGAATGAAGAGGAACTGAGATGGGATTTTGGAAAGGAATGTCCTGATTTCCTTTCAAAAGATGCACGCCAACGGACTGCTGGAGAGTTAATGTTAGCCCGCCTCCTGTTGGCTGCTAGTTTTCATAATGGTTCAAAGGTTCCGGCCGCAATGGCCGATGATTTCATCGACAAAGAATTGGAGGCAGTAGTGGAATTTGATCGGTTCAAACAATTTGATGCTCTCGATGAAGAACAAATCGAAGAAAAAATCAGGCGAATGGAAGGGGAGGTGTACGAATTAGTCCAGGAGTATACCTCCACACAAATCGCAAATATGGACGAGTTAATCGAGAATCCTGAGGTTCAACAGGATGTCATCGAACGGCTCGTTGAGCGGTACGATGATCGACGAGAACGAATCCGTCAAGGGTTCTTCGTGTATGTAGAGAGTCATGGGATCGAACACATGGTCGAAAGTATTGAGGATGCTATCAAAGCTGTCTCCGATTCGACCAACGAACGCGAACGAATCCAAGAGGTGCTCCGAGATGAAATCACTGACCTAGAAAATTCCCTCGAAAGTGGGTTTAAGAAACAGCGAACACAAATTCAAACAGAACTCAATCGAGTTGAACGTCAGGTTGCCAGTGAGACTGTCGATGCAGATGAAATCCGCAACCAATTACAAGATATTGATACGATTGATGACGATGCTGTCGACGCCCTGAACAATGCTATTTCTCGAACACAAAGGTTAGAATCCGATTTGGATGAAAAAATCAAAGAATTAGAAGTTGCACAGGAAGAAGCATCCAAAGCAGGTGGACAACAAGCTGGTGAAGAAGCTGTCGAAGTTGTCAAGGCGGAACTCGAACGTCTTGATGAGCAACGTTCTGAACTCAAATCCGAGATTAATAGACTTCAGGTAGAACGTGAAGAGATTGAACACGCCCGCAATCGGCTGGATGAGCGACAGGCTTCTCTGGAAGATCGAGTCGAAGAGGTGGAAACGTCGGTCGATAAAACGGATGGCTTAGAAGGGAAAGATGTTGTCACAGCGTCTACGGCACGCCTCTTCGAGATGGACTATATGGGCCGATTTGATACAGGAATGTATGAAATTCCTGCTATTCGGATGCCTGAGGAGACATTCGACGTGCCAGATGGGTATTGGGAAGGCCGGAGTGAACGCCGGAACGAGGCCTCCCAAATGACTAATTTGTTGCAAGAAAATGATAAAGAGCCAAGCGATACGTACCCTACAAATCCAACGGCCAGATACACAATTACCCAAAGCAAATACCTTGGCCTCAGTAAAGAAACTCAGATGATAATAGAGGCAACCGTAGCCTCCCATCTCGATGCCCACGCAATCAACGGATTCGATGCAGCCGCAGCAGATTTAGACGACCTCTTAGGCTTCGTTAATAGTGCTGTTCGAGAGGCGTCAGATGATGAAACACCATATCTACTTGGTATCGCCTCACCGACTGGATGGACTGATCGTGTACAAAACCTTGTTTTAGAGGACGAACTTGCACGAACACGATTCAGTCGACACGTAAGTGTCTGTTTGGTTGACCTCAGTAGTGGTGATCTCATCTATGATTCATCGGATCCAGTGGTTGCTGAGAATATCAGTGTGTTCGAGCGAGCTGTCCAGACCGAAGCAGTTGATGATTGTGTCTCAATGGTTCGTTCAGAGTATATTACTGACTTAGGCCGTGAAACTGTGATGCTTGAAGAGATCGTTGATGAGACGGACTTTGATCGGCATGTGGTCAAGCGGTCGTTTGATCGTATCGAATCACGCGGGGAAGGAGAACAATTCTACGTTGATGAAAACGGCCTCGCGATTGACGTTGGGGGTGTATGAAGTTAACTAAGTATTATATATCGGTGCTGGATCTCGATAATCGTGGGAGGAGAGTTCGATCATAATAAGAGACTTCTTGATATATTGCATATTGCTGGACTTTGTTAGTATCCCTTCGTTGAATAGATTGCCTAAATTCATTAAGTCTCTCTGAAAGGTGTTGAGATAGCGGTGAACTTTTGTTTTCGAGATCTTTTTCAACAGAATCAATCCGCCTTTTGATTTGTTTCTTGGTTATATTACCAATCGAATGTTGGATTTCCTCAGATTCATCTAAATCCTCAATCGTTGATAGAAGTTCAGCATGAAGGTCATTATTCTTTGGATTAATTAGATTATCTAGCAATCGATTTGATCTATCAGTCCTTATCTGAGTAGTCCGTTTAACCTCTGCCGCAACCTCGGGGACTGTTTCTGAGGACTTAGTGATTCTCAACTCATTACTTTGTAGTTGTTTAGATATATGCGATAATTTCTGTGTATTATTCCCACTGATTTCGTTTTTTGTTTGTGAAACAAATTCTTTTACTAAGTTTTCTACTTCTGTCTTGAGATTATTGAATGCATCTTCTTGTTCAGCCTTTTGATCCGCAGACTCAACCGCGTATTCAATCAATGGTAAGAGCAAATCGCTTAACTCTGATTGGTCATGAGACAGTTCTCTTTTAAGTTGTCTGATCTCTTTGACACTTGAAGAGGAGGATAACGTTTGTAGCTGCTCTATTGAATCATCAGACAATCCTGAAGAGTTAGCAGTAGCTACTGGTTGTTGTTGTTCGAATCCAGAATTTTCCTCTTTGTCAGAATCAGAATCATCCTGATCTGATTCATTATCAATCGCCTCCGATACCCAGTCATACTCTCCATCGTCGGACATATACATTTCTTATATCGTTCTGATTTAAAATATTCGGCGATACTCTGTTGAGCTAATCAATCCTATTATCTCTTTTTATTCCCCTTGTGACGTGGTAACGCACTATGCTATGCGAGTGAATTGGCAGATTGGACACTGGAAATGTCTTTTTCCAGAATTCGAATGCTGGTAGCAAAATTCTTCAGTTAAAGATTGAGATGCGTCACATCTTGAGAGTAAGCTGGGATAGTTCTGTTAATTCAGTAGGAAGTCACCACTCGTAACTTCTTCCGCGTCTTTCGAATATTGATACATCTGATTGATTGTTCGATAGATGAGTCCCCCCGCGCCCCCTATATATCCGAGTATGGCTGCAAGCAGTGATCCCTGAGCAATAAGCAAGCCAAGTGATCGGAAATCGTACGTCGAACTCACGGTAGACAAGCGATTGTTGGCCCCAGCAGTTTGAAGATTTGAAATCGCATTTTCATACGATTGTCGAACCTGTTCGATCTGAGAGCTATACGTACCATACTTCATAGGATTAATGAGTAATGGTTGTCCCAAGAGTGTCACACCATTGGCCTGGATCGTTTCCCAAGCTCGCTCGCCCTCTTGCACCTGAGTTTCTGCATTGGATACTGCGCTAACATACGCTTCAAATGCAGCATCTGCTTCTGATTCAAGTCGATCGGCTTCCTCTGAATTCCCATTGAACCGTTCAATTTCCGCAAGTTGGCGTTTTGCTCTGGTCTCTTCAAGATGAGTCAACCCACCAGATTGAATTTGGGCCTCATAATACTCTCGTTGTTCAGCGATAACATTCTCCAGATCCCCACTCGCCTCAGAGAGTACACTATTACTCGTCGAACTGAGGCGGCTGCTCTGGAATTCACTTGAGTACAGTTTCAACGTATTATAAGCTGACGCAGCTCGCATTACTTGCGGCTGAGCTTGGATGTGTCTGTCTTCATTGATAAGATCCGAGGCCTCATTGATGCTCTCGATGTAGATCTCAGCTGAATCTGCGAAGGCGAGGGTTGTCGAAATTTGCCCTCGTTGCGCTGCACCGGATCGAATTTGTTGATCCATATCATTCACCAAAGTAAGTGTTTGGGAAGCTACGGGACTATCATACCCAGAGAGTGACTCCTGGATTGGTTCCATATCAAGTGGCACAGGTGTGGCGGTCACACGGACTTGTGTATCACTTGTTGATCCATCAGTTGAGTATACCCATTCATACGTGCTCCCAGGTTCAGCTTGCGCATCAAATGCGATATTGAACGACGCTGAGGTTTCTCCACCCGCACTAACAGAGCCGGGTTGGCTTGTTACTGATATCCAATTGTTTGGCCCACTTTGTTGATCCAATTGTATATTGTCAACACCTTTGTATCCGAGATCCTCACTTATTGTTGTTGACGACGATTGACTCTGTCCAATAGGAACATCACCAACTGAAACAGTAGTGGCAGATAACTGTGTGTTATGGGAAATCGAAATGTCGCCTGAGAAGTCATCCGACCCACCGTCCGCAGTATCAACACTCCCAGATAGCGAATAGTCGCCTTCGGAGAGATCAGTATCAGCTGACACTTCGATGTCTATCTCTTCTGTCGAATCAGCACGAACCTCCCCACTGCCGGTTCTTGTGACAGAAATGCCAGAGTCAGCAGACGATGCACTAACGCTGCTGACATCTAATGGTAAATCCCCGCCGTTTTCAACGTCCACTGAAATGTCATCCTCGATTGACTGGGTGCTTTCTTTAGGCTCATCGAATTCGATGTCACTATCGCCTAGTGATGCACTTTCGATGTACCCCGGGTAAATCACCCGTGCCTCGATATCGACTTCGCGACTAACTGATCGATCTCCATCATCCCAGAGCTCTACTGTCCAAGTCAGCGTCTCGTGTTGCTCAGCATTACCTACATCAATTTCCCACGGTGAACTGCCATAATCCAGTCCGCTCGGAAATTGAAGTGAGGCCCCCGATGGACTGTCGACGATGTCGTATCGGACACTTTCAGTTGTTCCGGATCCACTGACTTCCTCGACAGTCAATTGGCCCGAAGAAACGTCGTCTACCAATACATCTCCAGCATCAAATGGTTCTTCTTGAAACCCAGGGCGTGGTGGCGTAATAACATCTACATCAAAGCTGAAACCCTCTCCATTAACATCCCCGCGGACGGTTCCACTGTCAGCATCCGCCTCCGCAGTTATCGTAACTGAAATATCTTGATTACCACCGATCCCAGAAGACGTTCCTGACGGTTCTGTCACATCAACGCCTGACGGAGCATCTGAAATATCCACTGAGTACCCCGTTCTATTACCATCATCGCTGAATGAAATCGTATGACCTTGGGATGTTCCACCGTCGATAGTCGTATCGGACGCACTGGCACCAGTGATCTCTGCACTAACTAACCCCGGGGTAACGGCTAGCCCGATGATTAATACCGCGCCAAAAATTATGACTTTTTTATACATTGGTGTCACCTCCGGCTACCACCTTTGCGACTTCAACGTTAGTTAGATCGCGCTTCCAACTGAATAGTTTTGATACGACAACAGTACTGATCAATGCAACGATAATACTGTAAGCCAGTAATATAAATGACGTGCTGACGGCCAAGGCTGTCCACGAACTATCGATTTGACTTTTCGCTTGGGTTAATTGTTCTTGATTATCAGCAACGCCGTGTATCTCAGCTTTCTCAAGCGCACCGTTCACTTCATTTCTGACGGATTGAATTTGGTTATATTGTGTGAAGAGTGTAATTGGATTACTAGCCATTGCACTTCCTATGCCTTCGCAACTAGCACACGTCGAAAGGAATGATTGAGCCTCTGTCGTGGCACTCTCGATATCCTCCGTTGCGAATTGGTACTCTGCTTCCATTCGTTCAACCTGAGCGGTGAACTGCGCAGCTTGATTCGGTAGCCCAGCACGATCATACGCACTGGCAGCTATTGATAACAATTCAACCTCTTCGGGTGTCCGTTGGGTAGACTCGGCTTGTGTTTGGGCATCGGAAGCAATACTTTCATAATATCGAGTCAACCCAAGTTGCGCTAAGGATGCTTCCGTACTTGCGCCTTCGTCTTCAAGTGTATCGATAGCAGCCTCAACATCTTCAGCTTGTGAGAGGGCTTGCTCAAACTCGCCAGCTTGGGTAGACTGATATGAATTACGGAACGATTGGAGTAATGTCAATAAACCTGATAGCTCACGTTCTTCTCCGATGTTGAGACTTCCTACTTCTTGGGATCTAGTAACGGAGAACGTGCGAATAGTTTCAAATTCGCTATAGCTTTGGAACGCAGGCGTTCCTTGTAGAGATCTAAACGTCTCGAAGTACTCATTGGCTGTTTCTGGCGTGTCTGCACTCGCCACCGATGGGACACCAGTAGCCATCATTGAAAGTATCAATCCAATGCTTATCAACACGCGTCCGATTTGATTGAGTTGTTGTCGTTTCATTTTAGAACACCGTCCTATTGAGTCGATCGCAAAGAGCTTCGTGGCCGAAGAACTCCTCGATCGCATCCAACATTTGTTGTGTCATGTGTGCTGCAGCGATTTTCTCAGTATTCGTTTCTCCAGTGCCTAAGAGGTCGATGATTCGATCATGCATCACTTCGATTGGTGAAATCTCGCTTACTTCCTTTCGTTCATCACTAATTAAATCATCTACACTATCATATTGCTGCTTAACATCTTTTTTCATTTCTCTGCTAGCTTCTCCTGACAGTTCTGTTTTATAGTTGAGGAATGATTCTAACAAATTAGGATGACTCCATGAAATGTTTCTATCTTGCATATCTCCGCACGCGGTAAAGAGGTCGATATTCCGTTTGGTACTCATCGCCCCTTGAAGTATGCCTAAGCACTCAGAACTCGCATTTAACAAGGCTCTTGCCGCCTCATCCGGCGAATGATCCGTTTCAAAGAATAACTCTCCATGATTTGGGATCGATTCAACTGCTTGCAAACCTTCTTCAATAACTGAGCCGAAATATGTCTGGATGGCCGTATCGTATGTTGAGTCTGAGAGCGAATCTATATCCTCTCGCAGCCTCAATATCGTATCTCTATGTGATTGAGATAATGCATATCCGAACTCAAAATTCAAATTGACTTTTGTCCAGTCTTTGTACCGAACTTGAATCGATTGGGTTTGAACAGAGTAGTATTGCTGTGTTGAGGTGTTTTTGTGTGTGACTGTATAATTCCCAATGAGTTTATCAACCGTCACAGACCCTGAGTCATCTGTAGAGACGGTTTCATCGCTAACGTATTTTGCAGTATCAGCTTGGGGTTCCAACAAGACTTCGGTGTTTGGAGATGGGATATTATCCACCTCTGTGTTTATTTCTACCTCACCAGTTTTTGGCTCAAGTTCAACCTCTACTTTTCCGTTGGTTCCTTCACCACGGCCGACAGTAATTGTCTTGCTGTGGAATTTTGCATGTGACAGTTCGACTTCTATGCTGTCCTTTGTTGAAGGAATTCGGATTTCTTTTTTGCCACCTCCTTGAGATTTTTCAATGGTCGAGATCTCCACATCATCAATCTCAAATGGGCTACCTGCACACCGCGCCGTAATTTTCTTATATGTCGGTAATTTCAATTTCGCGTGTGGATCATCATAAGATACTGTTTCTGGACTTGATTTTTCTCCTTTGGCATTCACCGCTTTGATCGTTAATTGACCACCTGCAATAGTGGCATTTGGGTCAATTTTGCTAAATACATCATTAGACCCTTCTTTCCCTATGATATGATCATATTCACCGATAACTCTAATTTCAGGTTCAAACCACTCCGTACCTTCTGAAGTGTTTTCAGATCTCATTGAACTATGACTCGAACTACTGGTGGATTGCCGCTTATTTGAATCCGATTTTATTTCATCAAGCATGTACACCCCGGCCGGGGCTGCGATCGTACCAAGGAGTAAACCAACATATGTGGAAATATTGAGTGGGCTACTCGCTACTAGGTTGGCTTCTTGGGTGGTGAGTATGGCTACTGCTGCAAAAATACACATAACGAAGCTAATTAGTGGGGCTCCTATGAACGCACTATCATCTGTTCCAAGCAGATGTCCACCACCAGCACCTACTGATAATCCGACTATGAGTAACAACAGAATCGGAAGCGTGAGAGCGGCTATACCGCTAGGCGTCAACCCTTGGCCACCACTATATGGGTAGACAGTCATCAACCCAGAGGGAGTAGAAAGAATAGCTTCCTGTGGTGGTGATGAAGCCGAATATGCTATCGATCCAATTGCGGTCTGCTCTGAGGAGATCGTTGATATCCCATCCTCGTCACTGATGAGCGCAGATTGGATTGACAGTGTACTCAGTGAAGAAGGCAACCGAAGTGTTTCTTCTCCAAATTCTCCGGATATCTCAGGTGGCTCTTTGATCGTCAGAGTATCACTTAGGAGAGTTTCATTATCTTGGGTGACTCTAATGTCCACTTCTGATGAATCCTCGACATCAGGCAACGGCAATACTCCTGCATGTTCAGTTTCAAGCGTGTCTGAATTTCCATTTGCCGTTACCGTGAATTCTGTCTCAGGAGTAATCAGTGGGTTCCATAATATTAGTTCCTCACCCGTTGAGCGGAGTTCGGATGACACTTCTATTGATGTGATTACGCCACCGTCATATGACCGAATCCGTATTGTATCGCCCGATAGATTATCAACTGATGGGAGATCACTTAGAGGAATTCGCACCCTATTATGATCTTTTTCGTAGACTCCAATTGCCTCGCTCCCAGAATTTTGAAACTCAACAGTAATTCTGGAATTATTTACTAGCCCTTGTGTACGGGTCGGATTTGTTCGCACATAGAGTGCATCTCCAGAAGCGAACACCGGAATTTCCTCTGTTGCTGTCAGAGAGTATAATGATGTATTTGCACTCGTTTGGTTTTGTCCATAATTGATATCAACCGATATCACTTCCAGCGATTTCCCAGAAATATCACCAGTAGTTGGTGTAGTTGTGTTTATCCTAAATGAATCTGCTGAGCTTTCTTTATTAGCGTTGTAAACTAGACCTTCATCTAACACACCAAATAAACGGGGTGATTCGGCGACGACCTGTACCTTAGTTGTGTTACTATTATGTTCTCCAGGAGTTATTACGAGGTCATCATTGTCACGAGTGACTGTTGTATCAGTAGCGACCACACCAGCAGATGCTACAGTTATGGATAAAGCCACCGCTACCAGAACCATCAAAGTAACTCTGAACTGGGGCCGGTGAGATAATGAATTCATTATCCTGTTTGATGGAACTACGTTATCTAACATTGTCACTCCGAGTTTTTCTTGACATAATCCTCGATATTGGTTTGAATCTTATCCAAGCGAGCTTGAGGAAGTTTTTCGTCATCAGTTAACCGACCGCTGAGCTGGTCGAATTGATCCCAAGAGTGGTCGAGCAGTGGATTCAAATCAAACCCACCAAGGAGAAGCATGACATCTACGTTTTCACCCCTGCCGGGCTTAGGGGTCAACGTAGCTTGGCCAGCTGCATTGATATCATGCTTATCGGTCCACTTCTGATATGCTTTATACACATCTGGCTCTGTTATCTCTCCTTCATCGATCATACTTTCTGGAGCTCTAACAATCATATAAACAACCGAGGAGGTTCCTAATTCAAGTGGAACAAATGTGTTCTCTGCGGCTTTGTCGGCCATAAAGTCAAGCTCATATACGTCCCCGTTTAGATCCGTAGCGATAGCGGGGGTAAAGTGATAAGAGTCCATCTGAGAAGGGAGCGTAACATAATCTTTGATATCGATAACACTCCGTGTCTCTCGGCCAGCACCGATCATCATGTCGACAGCTCGGATCACTGCTGAATTAACAGAATCGTATTGGCCATTTCCACCAGCATCCTCAGAACTCAGATGTGAGTTTGATGCGAGTAAGACCAAGTCTGCATTCTGTGAACCATCTTCATTCCGTAGGAGCCGAGACAGGCCACAGATCGCATTGAAGTGCCGTTGTGGTTGTTCATAATAGTAAGGCCACACCGCAAATGTCGTATGGATAACACTATCCATCCAGTCATTCTCTGGGCTACCATTTAAATCGTTGAAACCGTTCTTGAATTGTTTAATTGTATATGGAATAGACCCATTTCCGGTGCCACCCCCTACGGTGGCTATATGCATGAATGCGTCCGTGTTATCAAAGCTATCACCTATCCTATTTACAATCCGCTGGAGGTTTTCTTTGGCACAGTCTTCCCCATTGGGCCAAAAATTACCCGCACCTTGTTGAGACCCGAATTCAAGCCCATATTCGCCCATAAGATCTACATTTTCATCTCCACTCGGGAGGTTTTTTTCCATTCGATCGATTGTATTCCGCAAGTCAGCCCGGTTTGTGTTCATCGCCAGTATCCGACCTTCGATCCCCGGATTCTCTGTTCCTTGGACGAATTGAGAAGCTATTCGGCCGCCTCCTTCGCCTGATGCTACTACTCCCCACCTCGTGAACGTGTTAATTGACATTAATTAACCACCTCAATTTTTGACTCAGTCGTTGATAATTCTTTATCAATTTCAATTTCTTCGATAATTTCTTTGATTACCACGTTTGGGAGCGGCGGCGAAATGAATTTACTTCGGATTTCATTATAAGACAACGTCTCTCCCGATTTGAGATTGTACTTGGCCACTTTTTCTATTTCTTTCTCTATTTTCTCTTGGTTATATCCGATGATAGCCCCCTCATTTTCACAGATTAGATAGTCCTGTTGTTTACACCATGTTGCAAGCACGCACGTCATGTATTTACTTGAAATGGGGAATTCCATTTCAGAGGACACATAGCCCTCATCTTCAAACCTACTTTCAATTCGTGTTTCGATGTCAGCTAAGACCTCTTCAACATCGATATCAACCCCTTCACACACCTTGTCTATCAGCTGTTGTTCTTGTAGTTCGATGTTATAGATGGCTTCATCGTCATCGACTACAATGATCCGAGAGGTATGCTGATACTCCCCGTTATCGGGGATAACCTGCAAAGTATGTTCACCTTCTGGGATCTCATCAAAGATAACCTCCTGTGTTTCTTCGCCATTGATTTGAGTAGTCGCTGAATGTCCTCTTTCTTCAAATTCTACCTTTATTCGCTGAGGTGATGAACCAGCACCCTCACATGAAACGTGAACGGCAACGGTGTACGTCTCGACTTCTCCCTGATGAAGTACACCACTGTCTGAGTCATATTCGACAGTCTCATTGTTAAGAGCATATAATTTCAAGAACTCAGCGGTGTTTTTCATCGGGAGATCTTCGTGAGTTACCTGTCCTTCTTTCTGCAGTGCTTCTTCAATTGTATCGACGACATCGGGGTACGCATCAACCACCGCTGCCTTGGTGCCTAAGATATCATTGGCATCCTTCAGCGTTTTTGCGGTTGATTTCCACACTGATGCGTACTCGTCAAGTTGATCAATATTTTTGAGTCTCTGTATGGGATTTTCGTCAACGATTGCCGGACGAGTATAATAAGTCTCGGGAATATCTGCGTTCGACAGTGTTTCTGTGTGATTAACAACAGAATTATACATTTGAGCGACCATATCAGTACAGGATCTACGTATATCCGACCGGACACGTGTTAGTTCAGCCAGATCCAATGCGTCGGTGAGATCTGTTAGTGTGGCTTCACTTTGTTCGAGCTCAGAGACAGTATCAGCATCAACGTATGAATTTATATCCACGTCATGGAAGTTGGATACCAAACGGTCGACTTCGTCGTGCTGTGATTCAAATGAGCCAGACAATTGTTGACGTAATGCGTCTTGTGCCTCAAGCGTAGCATTAACGGCTGCCTGGTATTGGTTGGCACTTGCTGCCGATTGAGCCTGATTAAGATTTTGATCGATTTCGTGGATATCAGAGGCCCGGGTATCACCACGACCCATCTCGCGGACGGATTCTATGGCATCAGCAATACTACTTGAGGCTTGCTCCCGCGCCTCATCAAGCTCGCTTGACGCCTCACTCAATGATAAACCAGTCTCGAAATAGAAACTCGGTGCGGTTCTGAGTAATTCTTTATCACTCAAATGTGCGAGTGACTCCTCAATCTGGTCGATTTCGGCATGGGCAAATTCGTTGAAATTTGACACCAAATCATTCTGCGCTTGCGAAATTTGATTGGATATTTTATCAAATGTCTGGATACTCGCCTGATCAACGTCATTTAGTTCGTATGACCCACTCTCAATGTTGAATTCAATACCTTCATTTCTGAATTCGCCACTGATTGATTCAATTTTCGATGCGATTTGTGGATTGAATTTTTGATACTGATTCTTATAAGAGTGATATTCCCGGAGAAACTCTTGGAACTCCTCAGCTGTGGATTGCCCAGTACTTTGGGTGAATTCTTTTGTGGTGGTTCCCGTTTGGGACGTTACACCCTTCACATAGAGTCCGATTCCGGCAACGACGATTACTGGGATTCCAATTAAAATAAACCAACTGACGCCTTGCGACCCTGATAGCACGTAGACGCCTATGCCGATCACAGTTGCCACTAATAACAAGCCACCGATTATCGCAGCTGTGCGCTTGTTTTCTTTCATGCTATCACCGTAAGGATGGTCTCCCAGCCGATTATGATACTCAATATTCCAGCTCCAACACCCACCAATAGGACTCCTACGGAGAGCGGAATGATAACCTGTCTTCGTCTGAGTTGAATATCTTTTGTCAGGGTCGCTTTCTGCTTCACCTTGCGGTACTTTAATCCGGGGAGGGCAATCCCCCCGATAAGCCCAAATACGGTTCCAATCACGATTCCAATTGCTGTCGGTGTCAGGATGTCTGACTTTGTAGCACTGTATTTCATTTCGATCTCACTATTGTATTCCTGGATTGATTGCATTTTTTCGGTATTCAGAGCGGACAATGCATTGATTTTTTTCGCTTTATCATAGGACGAGGGGTCAACACCCTTCTTCGAGTTTTGATACAATGCAATTGTAGCATTATACTTATGTTGGTTTACTTCGGATTTTTGTTCTTGAATTTGGGTTAGCCGGGTGGTTGCTTCCTCAAGATCGGCTGTTCCTTCGATATATGAATCACTTTCGCGAAGGAATTGGTTTACATCAGCACTGAGGTCTTCGCGACTGTCACAGTACTGGGCGAGATCACCTGTAGTAACCTCACCACAGTACTCAGAGTGAGTCGAGCCCGCCGCACTCCCACTTAATAGAATTACAGAGAGGAGCATCACCACAACTACGACCAAGCTGCTAGTTTGTAGTTGCGTCATTGTATCATTGCCTCAACCTTTCTACTAAAGAAAATATATGCTGTGGTACTACTCAGTATAATTGCGACTCCTGCTGTAATCAAGAAACCTCCAGCGACCAACAGTAAGATTTGCTCGCTTAGCTGATTTGCAGCTTCAAGGGATTTGCTAAGAGAAACAGCCTTATCAACCGGGTTGGTTGCGCTGACGGAGCCGACAGCAGATAGTGAAAAGGAAGCCCAAACTACTGCTAAACGCACCAACCGGATCCTCCAGGTACGTACGTATTTTGAATTCATGCGGTTACTTTTTGATTCTCTTTTTCGTAAGCCTCGGCTGCTTTTTCGATCTGTTTGATCCGATCAATATCTTCACGTCTGTACGTTAACAGGGTTGTTACAGACGCAAGATTACGATCTGTAACAGAGACTCCGATATTAACTTCATTTAATCCACACTTCTGCTCTAAGAATTGCTTTACCGTTCCCGTCTTCACACTATGTTCTCCAGGACCTAGATTTGCTTTTGGAGCTCGTATGAGACTTATAGCCTTCATCGATTTCTCAGCATTAGCATCTGCAAGAGTTTGTTTTGCAACGGATAGTCTCACCAATGCGTTCGTATCAATATCCTGTTTGCCAACTGCAGGGAGCAAATATCCTGGCAGCGTCTTGGTCATTGTGACTGATCGTCCGATTGCCCCATATCCTGGAGTCGTCTCTTCACCACTTACACCAAATGACAGTGATGTAACAATGTCTCGAACGTCGATATCTGGGGTATCAATATCTTCGATCTCTGATGCATCAACACTACTGAGCAACGGACCTGCGATCAAATCGTGGAAGGCTGATGCCACAAATTCGTTGTATTCTCCAAATTCGCCCCCAGCCGAATTAAGATATGAGATCCGTTGGTTATCAATGAGAATCACTCCATCGACTAACTCTTCGATTTTATTGAGGCCATAGCGTGCGTTCCATGCTTGCCTCCCGGGCGTAACTTCTCCACGGTCATCGGTTTCTACGCTACCCTCGGTGTTTGGCAATATAGGTACTGCAATAATTTTGGTGCTATTGTCAGTGAACCGATTGATTCCTCGAGCAATCTCTGGGCTTATGCCACATCCAGTTCCCCCTCCGAGCCCGAAGAAAATAAACGCGAATTGGATTGAGTCATCGACCTTATCGATATTTGTCGTGGTTTCGGTAACCCCGGAGTTGTCTTCTGAGCTATCAGTAAGACTCGTAGCCTTCCCAAGTGCGTCCTGTACAGAATCCGTAATTGATGACGATGTGGACTCCTCGGCTTCGTCTCCTTCTGATCCCGAGTTTATTTTATCAAATCCATCTTGCAACTCATCCATCATCGAACTGGAATCCTGGTTGTCGTCAGTTCCAGGTTCCTGACCACCGTCTGTGGCTACGGATGTTCCGCCGCTGAAACGATCCTCAAGGATATTCTGTAATTCCGGTGCGTGATTACTCATCACTTCGTTTGCATCGACCGGGCTTCGACCAAATCCGCCCGTCACCATTTCTTCAAAACCAGCTTCAGTCCCTTGAACCAATCCATGTTCTCTTGCGACACCATATTGATTCTCCTTGGGAACATTCGATAGATTTTGTAAGTCCCTCATCGTAGAGTTGAATACGATTGGCTGCGCTATCGCGGACACATCGGGTGAGTCGAATAGTCCCAACAAGGATTCGTTTGTATATTGAAAGACGTTATCCACAATTGCGCTTCCAGCCTGACCTGCGCCTATGAATAAGTAGGTCATGATTACTTATGCCACTCCTTCGATGCCGGTGGATTGATACTTTCAGTTGACATCCCAATCTATATGGAGTAGTTAGGGGAATTAACATAAATCTAAGGGATTCCATGTTACGGATCATCAACTTGATTTCGATGAATCCCTCTATCTAATTAACAATATATTTTCTTAAGCGGGTAGGTG
>Ga0102936_1000199_pt1 | contig 23689 bp, 21 predicted proteins | sample SalPon2_A_H2O_MG_FD_78502 | JGI IMG/M metagenome (GOLD analysis project Ga0102936, IMG submission 78502) | Salt pond water microbial communities from South San Francisco under conditions of wetland restoration - Salt Pond MetaG R2_A_H2O_MG | ecosystem: Environmental > Aquatic > Non-marine Saline...
CGCCTACCGCGTGTTCGCCGCCGAGTTCGACGACGCCTCGCTGTCGTACTCCGAGAGCGACGAGGAGCGCGCCCCGAACTACGTCGTCACGCCGACCGGCGCGCGCGTGAACCGCCTGTTCACCGCGGGCGTGCTCACCGAGGTCGAGCGGGTGAACGACGAGACGCGGCGCGGCCGCGTCGTCGACCCCTCCGGCGCGTTCGTCACCTACGCAGGCCAGTACCAGCCGGAGGCCCAGACCTTCCTCGAACGCGCCGACCCGCCGGCGTTCGTCGCGCTCACCGGGAAGGCGCGCACCTTCGAGCCAGAGGACTCCGACCGCGTGTTCACCTCCGTCCGCCCGGAGAGCCTCAACGAGGTAGACGCCGACACCCGCGACCGCTGGGTCGTCTCCGCCGCGGAGGCGACGCTCGACCGCCTCGCGGTGTTCGCGCGGGCCCTCGACTCGGACCTGCGCGGCGACGACCTCCGCGCGGCGCTGGAGACGGGCGGCGCGCCCGCCCCGCTCGCCGCCGGGATCCCGAAGGCGCTCGACCACTACGGCACGACCGCGGCCTACGTCGAGGCGGTCCGGGGGCTCGCGGTCGACGCGCTGGAGCTGATCGCGGGCGACCGCGACGAGGTCCGGTCGCTCGACCTCGCGCCCGACGAGGGCGACGAGACCGCGATCGGCCCGCTCCCCGACACCGACGTGACGATCGCTGAGCCGGCGGCGACGCCCGAGGGCGACGCGACCGCGGCTGCGGACGTCGGCTCCGACCCGGAGTCCGCCGCCGGTGAGAGCGAGGTCGAACCGACCGCCGAGGCTACCCCGTCGACCGCGGACACCGACTCGTCGACCGCCGCCGGATCGACCGCCGAGGCCGAGTCGCTGCTCGACGACGCGGCCGAGACGGAGAGCGCCGGGTCCGCGGAATCCCCGGAAGGCGAGACGGCCGAACCGGAGGCGACCGCGACCGCCGACTCCGGATCGCTCGGCGATGTGGGCGACGCCACCGAGCCGACGGACGAGAGTACCGCGACCGACGATAGCGTCGCGACCGACGAAGGTGCCGCGGCCGACGACGGCGGCCTCGGCGACTTCGACGCCGGTGACGACGGAGACGACATCGGTGACTTCGATGCGGGCGGCGATGACGACGTCGAGGACCTCGACGCCGGCGGCGACGAGGGCGCGAGCGCCGCCCCCGATCCGGACGCCGACCCGGACGACATGTACCAGCTCGACGACGAGGAGCGCGAGGAGATCGAGTCGGAGTTCGGCACCGACTTCGCGACCGGCACCGAGGTCGACGAGCCGGGCGAGGCCGACATCGACGTGCCCGAGCCGGAGGAGATCGTCGAGGAGCCGGTCGACGACCCCGCGGGCGCGGTCGACGCGCCCGCCTCCGACGTCGGGACCGACGAGGACGAGACGGTCGAGTCCGCGACCCAAGCCGACGACTCGGCGGGCGGCGACGCTGGGGTCGACGCGGACGCGGCGTCCGACGACGACGCCGAGGACGTCGACCTCGAGGCCGCGGCGGTCGCGGCGATGGACGACCTCGACGACGGCGACGGCGCGCCGCGCGAGGCGGTCGTCGAGCGCGTCGCGGGCGACCACGGGGTCGAGCCCGGCGCGGTCGAGGACGCCATCCAGGACGCGCTGATGAGCGGGCAGTGTTACGAGCCCGGCGACGGGCTGCTCAAGCCGATCTGATGGCGCGGGTCGAGCCGGTCGTCGGCGAGCCCGCGGCCGTGGCCGACCTCGGCGGGGAGCGCGCGCTGCTCGTCGCCGACGTCCACGCCGGCATCGAGGTCGGGCTCCGATACGAGCGCGGCGTCGAACTCGACTCCCGCGCCGACGCCCGCCGCGAGCGCCTCTGCGGGCTTCTCGTGGAGACCGACGCCGACCGGCTCGTCGTCCTCGGCGACCTCGCGCACCGGATCGCCGCGCCCGACGGCGACGAGCGCGCGGAGCTGGAAACGCTGATCCGGGCCGTGACCGACCGAGTTCCGATGACGCTCGTCGAGGGGAACCACGACGCGGGCGTCGCGGAGGCGTTCGCGGACGACCTCGACGTGATCGGGCCGGCGGGCGCGACGCTGGGCGACGGTTCGGCGTCCGCCGTCGCGGTCTGTCACGGCCACACCTGGCCCGACCCCGCGCTCGTCGAGGCCGACGTGATCTGTACCGGTCACGAACACCCGCAGGTCCGACTGGAGGACGCGGTGGGCGGCTCGCGCGTCGAGCGCGCGTGGCTCCGAGGCGAACTCGACCCCGCGGCGTTCACCGAGTCGGGCGAGACTCCCGATCTGTCGGGTGAGCCGCCCGAGTTGGTCGTCTTCCCGGCGTTCAACGAGCGGTCCGGGGGGACGTGGGCGAACGTCGACGGCCAGTCGTTCCTCGCGCCGTACCTCCCCGCGGCGCTGCCCGACGCGGACGCCTACCTGCTCGACGGGACGCGACTCGGCGACTACCGGCGGGTCTGACCGCCGACCACCGCGGACAGCGCTCCGCCGCCCTCAGGCCGGCGGGACAGTTTTGCCCGCCGACCCGGAACCGGCCACATGGTCACCGAGCGCTCGCCGACCGCGATCGACGACCCCGGGTGGAACTGGCTCCGGGTCAAACACGCGACCGGGTTCCCGCGGCAGGCCCGCGACGGCTACTTCCCGGAACACGGCGTGACGCGGCCGGCGGCGACGACCGAGGCCGACCTCCCGCCGGTCGGTGCGGAGGCGGCGTCGTCGCTCGCGGCCGACCCCGAGACCGTCCGCGACGTAGACCGGCTCGCGCTGGAGACGAACTACCTGAGCGGGAAGTGGCTCGTCGAGCGCCCGCCGGAGACGGTGGACGACCTCTGGGAGGCGGTCGTGGAGGACGTCGCGGCCGAGCGGCTCTGGGACGCGAAGGTCACGACCGCCGCCGGCCGCGAGGCGTTCGGCGAGACCGACCACGCGGTGCTCGTGTTCACGCCGAACTACTTCGACCGCGAGGACGTCGACCGCGTCCGGCGTCGGCTGCGTGACGTTCACGACGTGACCGAGCCGATCCGCTACCGCCCCGACGTGTACACGCTCGACGGGGTCCACGAGGATCGGCTCGGCGGACTCACCGACTCCGGCGCGTCGCGGTTCCGGGTCTGACCGGGCGAAACGAAACCGGGACGGCAGGCGGACTACTCGACCGGCCGGAACCGGAATCCGTCCCAGTCCTGACTGGCGGGCTCGCGGATGCCGGCGCCGGGCTCGCGGAGTTCGTCCGCGTACACCGGCTCGACGCGGTCGCCGATCTCGACGTCGAACTGCTCGCCGTCGTCGTCCTCGGTCTCCCCCGCTTCGCCGCGCTCGGCGATCTGGCCGAGCGCGCGGACCGGCGGCCCGTCATAGCCGTCGCCCATCTCGAACTCGACGATAGCGAGGGTGTTCGGCTCGCGGACGCCCGGCGGCGTCGCGGTCGAGGTCGTCCACGTGACGACCCGCCCCTCGCGCTCGCTGAGGTCGACCGTCCCGACGCGCTCCGCGCCGTTCGGGCCCACGGTGTGGGGCGGATGCGTGACGGTGCCGTCCGCGTACTCCGCCGCCTCGAAGGTCGGTTCGGCGCCGTCCCCCCGCCCGTCCGCGTCGGTGTCGGTCGTCTCGTGGTCGCTCATTGGCCTCCCTCCAGGATGGTGGTGGTCACGCAGTTCCCGAACCCGCCGACGTTACAGGCGAGCCCCGTGTCGGCCTCGACCTGCCGCGGCCCGGCGTCGCCCGTGACCTGCTTGACTATCTCGTACACCTGCGCGACGCCGCTGGCCCCGAGCGGGTGCCCCTTCGATTTGAGTCCGCCGGAGGTGTTTATCGGGAGGTCGCCGTCGCGGTCGGTGACGCCCTCCTCGACAGCCTTCCACCCCTCGCCCTTCTCGAAGAAGCCGAGGTCCTCGCTCTGGAGGAACTCCAGGATCGTGAACATGTCGTGGAGCTCGGCCACGTCGACGTCGTCCGGGCCGATCCCGGCCATCTCGTAGGCGATGTCAGAGGAGTCGACGACGCCGCCCATCGTCGTCGGGTCCGCGCGCTCGTGGACGACGTGGGTGTCGGTCGCACCGCCGATGCCCGATATCACGGCGTAGCTGCCGTCGGGCGCGTACTCCTCGGCGACGGACTCCGGGCAGAACACGAGCGCCGCGGAGCCGTCCGTGATCGGACAGAAGTCGTACAGTCGGAGGGGGTCGGCGACGATCGGCGAGCCGAGGACGGTGTCGAGGTCGACCTCCTTCCGGAACTGCGCGTGGGGATTGTCCACGCCGTTCTCGTGATTCTTCACGGCAACCTTCCCGAGGCTCTCGCGGGGCGCGTCGTACTCGTCGAGGTACAGGCGCGCGGTGAGCCCCGCGAACGAGGGGAGCGTCACGCCGTGTTTGTACTCGACCGGGTGGGTGAGCGACGCGATCACGTCGGTCGCCTCCGACGTGGTCCGGTGGGTCATCTTCTCGCCGCCGACCAGCATCGTGAGGTCGCTCGCGCCGGATGCGATCGACTGCCACGCCGCGTACACGCCCGCCCCGCCCGACGAGGAGGTCTGGTCGATCCGCGCGGTGTAGGCCGGCTGGGCCGCCAGGTCGTGAGCGAGGGCGTTCGGAACGCCGGTCTGGCCCTCGAACTCGCCGCTGGCCATGTTCGAGACGTACAGGTGGTCGAGGTCGTCGCCGTCGACGCCGGCGTCGTCGAGCGCGGCCGCGCCCGCCTCCGCCAAGAGCTCCCGCACCCAGGCGTCGCGCTGCCCGAACCGGGTCATCGACGCGCCGACGATCGCTACGCGTTCCATGCGAGTGAGGTCCGTCGCGGTCGCCTAAAACGTACCTCTCTGCGGTCGGGCGTTCGAAACTCTCCCGCCCTCACCGGGGGTCCGTCGCTCAGCGATCGGGGCGAAAGCGGTCCGCTCCGCTCAGTCGGCCGCGGTCGGCGCGTCGTCGCGGAGCGCGTCGGACGCGTCGTCCTTGGCCGCCTCCCGCGACGCCGTCACGTCGATGAACGCCTGCCGCCGGGCGTAAAAGAAGTAGACGTACGGGACCTTCGCCAGCACGTCGAGGAAGGCGTACGTCAGCGCCGTGCCCACCGCGCCGGTGAAGGCGATCCCCGCCGGGCCCATCAGCCAGACGAACGGGTACGCGAGCCACAGCAGGCCGACGTGGTTCTTCAGCAGGCTGAACAGCCCGCGCTGCATCGGGTCGTCCGGAAGTCCGCGCGGGAAGATGACGTACAGGTACGCGAACAGCGAGAGGTGGAACAGCGAGGAGACGCCGAACAGCGCCCACTTGAGCGTCCCGCCAGTCGCGACCGCGCCCGCTCCGAACGCGATCATCAGCGCGTCGGCGATCATCACGCCGGCGATGGCGCGACGCGACGCGCCGGCGGCGTAGCCGATGAACCCGACCAGCAGCGGCGTGGTGACGATCCAGTCCACGTAGCGGAGCCCGACCAGTTCGCTGCCGTTGATCGTGACCGTCCCGATCCCGAGCGCCATCCCGACGTAACAGAGCCCGGCGAAGCCGGGGATGACGGCCAGCGCGGCCAGCCGGGTCCGCTCCCGCGACCCCTCCAGTTTCGTGTACAGCACTGCGGTGATCCCGACGCCGACGAGGAAGGCGACCGCCGCCAGCCAGTACGCGCCGCTGACCGGGTCCGTCATCGCGCACCCCCGTCGGTCGTCGCCCGCGAGTGCGGGGTTCCGCTCCCCGCGGCCGGGGCGTCGGGCGCGGACTCAGCCTCCTCGACGGTGAACGCCGCGACGCGGTCCTGGAGGGTCGTCACGGCGTCGGTCTGGAACTCCCGCAGCGAGTCCGAGACCGCCTCGACAACCGACTGTCCCTCCTCTATCTCCGCCGCCACCTGCTCCGCCGTCTCGGCCGTCTCCGTGCTGAGGTCCGTGATGCCGTCGACGGAGCTCGCCGTGTCCTGTACGGTGTCCGCCTGGTCGGACGTCGTCCGGCGGATCTCCGCGAGCGACCCGCTGATCTCGTCGACCGAGTCCGCGATCGCCTCGATGTCGCTCAGCGTCGACTCGACCGTGTCGGTCCCGGTCTGGACGCGTTCCTGCGTCGACCGGATCGACACCGTCACCTCCTCGGTCTGGTCGGCGATGTCGTCTATCATCTCGGCTATCTCGTTCGCGCGCGACTGGGTCTCCTCCGCGAGCCCCTTCACCTCCTCCGCGACCACGCTGAACCCGTCACCGGAGCCGTCCGCGCGGGCCGCCTCGATCGAGGCGTTCAGCGCGAGCATGTTGGTCTGCTCGGCGATCTCGCCGATGATGTCGACGATCTCGGTGATCTCCTCCATCCCGTCTTGGAGCTGCTCGACGCGGTCGACGGCCTGCTCCGCCTCCGCCTCGACCTCCGCCATCTCGTCGAGCGCGCTCTGCGAGGAGCTGCGGGCGTCGTCGCTCGTCGCCGCGACAGTCTCGCTCCGCTCCGACAGGTCGTCGACGGTCGCCGCGATCTCCTCGGCCGACGCGCTGACGGTCTCGATGTCGGACGCGATCGACTCCAGCTCGGCGCGCTGGTCGCTCGCCTGTCCGCGGATCGACGTCGCGCTCCCCGTCGCGCTGGCGACGCGCTGCTCGACCTCGTTGCTCATCTCCGCCATCTCGCCCGCGTCGGCCTCGATCCGGTCGGCCATCTCCCTGACCGTCTCGACCGTCCCCTGGAGGTCGTCCATCATCCGGTTGAACGACTCGCCGACGGTCGCGAGGCTCTCGTCGGTCTCGTCGACGTCAACGCGACGCGTCAGGTCGCCGGTCGCCGCCTCCTCCATCACTTCGGCGTACCGTTCGGCGGTCCGTCGGTACCGGTCCGCCATCTCCGTCGCCTCCGTCCGCGCGTCCTCCAGCTCGTCTTGCGTCCGTTCCATCTCGGCTAGTCGGTCCTTCAGCGACACGCGCATCTGCTCGATCGACCCCGCCAGCTCGCCGAACTCGTCCGTCCGGGTGGAGCGGACCTCCTGGTCGATGTCGCCGTTCGCGACGCGCCGCGTCTGTGCCCCGATCTCGGTGACGCTGGCGATCGTCTCGGCGGCGTTGATCGACCCCAACGTCAGCAGTCCCGCGACGGCCGCGACGATCGTCGCGTTCGCGTCGTCGGTGACCAGCCCGACGGCGACGATGAACGCCCCCGTCGCGACGTATCCGACGCCCAGTTTCGCCCCGTAGCTGTCTTTCACCGCTGCGAACGTCATGTGTACGCTACCAAAGGAACCACCGTGTTAAACTGCGGCCCCTTGTTATCAGGAGTAATATTCAGGTGCGGGCCGCGAGCTCACTCGACCGAACGGAGCGGAAAGACCCCCGCCGGAACCGTTACTCCGCTCGCCGTCCGCCGTGGCCCGGATAGTCGCGTTCGAACCGCGATCCGATCTCCTCGCGGTCCAGTCGGATGATAACCGGTCGCCCGTGCGGACAGGCGTAGGGGTTCTCGCAGTCGTCGAGCCGTTCGAGGAGGTCGGCGACCCGCCCCTCGGTCAGCGAGGTGTTCCCCGTGACAGAGGGGTAGCAGGCGAGGTCGGCGAGCAGCTCGTCGACGACGTCCGCGACCGGCTCGTCGCCGGCGGCGGCGTCGTCGACCAGCGCCGACAGCACGTCCCGCAGGAGGTCGGGGTCGAGCGCGGCGTCGAAGACGGCCGGCACCGCCGTCACCGCGACCGCGCGGTCGCCCGCGCGCTCGGCCCGGAACCCGATCTCGGCGAGGTCGTCGACGAACTCCTCGAACAGCGCCGCCTCGCGCGCGGTCAGCTCGATCCGGACCGGCTCCGCGAGCGCCTGCGCGTCCGCCCCGTCCGCGAAGACCGCCTTCAGCCGCTCGTAGTTCACCCGCTCGTCGGCCGCGTGCTGGTCGATCAGCGCGAGCCCGTCCGGCCCCTCGGCGACGACGTACGTCTCGTGGAGCTGTCCGAGCACCCGCAGCGACGGCAGCGAGTCGAACTCGCGCTCGCTCTCGGTCGACTCGCCGTCGAGGGTCCGCTGCCGCGTCGGAGACCGCGCCGAGGAGTCCGCCCGCGTCGCGGTCGACCGCGGCCCTCGTTCGCCGCCTCCGCCCGCTTCGTCGCCGCCGGTGTCCGTTCCGCCGCCGACCGTGGCGTCGCTCTCGCTCGACGCGTCTCTATCTGTCGACGCGCGCGAGTCGCGGTCGACCGCGTCGGCAAGCGTCTCGGTCCCGTCGTCGGTCTTGGCTTCGGCGTCGCCGGTCTCGGCCACCGGGGCCGCGTCCGCCGCCGCGGACTCCTCCTGCCAGCTTCGCGGGGAGGGCCGCCCGTCGTCGCCCGCGTCGGCGTCTCGCTCGTGCGCCGCCGGTCCGTCAGTCGGATCGCGTTCAGCTTCCTCCCCGCTGCCCACGCCCTCGACGGCCCACGCGTCGTCGTCGACCGGGTCCGCCTCGGTCGGCACCGACGGGTCGTCGTCGCCCCCGACCGCCTCGACTCCGCCCCCCTCGTCGGCGGTCGACTCGGGGTCCGCCGACGGTGCGGGCTCGCGTCCCTCGCGCGCGGCGCGCTCGTGGTCGGTGTCCGCCCCGCCGACCGCCTCGGTGTCCGGCGTCTCGGGCTCGACGACCGTCTCGTCGGGTGCGGACCGCCCGCGGGGCGCCGTCGACCGGATCAGCCCGTGATCGAGCAGGGCCTCCTCGACGGCCGATTCGACCGCGTCCCTGACCGCGGGCTCCTCGTCGAAGCGGACCTCCAGCTTCCGGGGGTGGACGTTCACGTCCACGTCGCCGGCCGGCACCTCGACGAAGAGGACCGCGAAGGGATAGCGGTCGGGGGCCAGCTGGCCGCCGTACGCCGCCAGCGTCGCCTCGCGGAGCGCGCTCGCGGTGACGTACCGCCCGTTGACGTACGTCGAGAGGTACTCGCGGGTGGAGCGCGTCGTCTCGGGATGCGAGATGAGGCCGGTCACCCGCCGGACGGGTGCGTCGTCCGCGTCGCCTCTCGCGTCGGCTCCGTCCGGAGTCCACGCCACGTCGATCATCGACTCGGCGACCTCGCGGCCGTAGACGGCGAGGACGGCCGAGCGCAGGTCGCCGTTCCCCTCGGTCGCGAACGTCTCGCGGCCGTCGTGTTCCAGCGAGACGGCCACGTCGGGGTTCGCCAGCGCGTAGCCCGTCACCACGGTGTTCACGTGGTCGAACTCGGTCGCCGTCCGCTTGAGGAACTTCTCCCGTGCGGGCGTGTTGTAGAAGAGGTCGTCGACCTCGACGGTCGTCCCCGCGGGACAGCCCGCCGGTCGGACCTCGCCCACGTCGCCGCCCGCGACGGTGATCTCCGCGCCCGCCTCGGCGTCCGGGGGCCGCGACCGGACGGTGAGCCGCGAGACGGCACCGACGGTGTACAGCGCCTCGCCGCGGAAGCCGAGCGTGGCGACGCCCCGGTCGAGGTCCTCGATGTCGCCGATCTTCGAGGTGGCGTGTTCCGCGACGGCCGCCTCCAACTGGTCGTCGGGGATGCCGACGCCGTCGTCGCGGACGCGGATCCCCTCCGTCCCGCCCGCCTCGACCGAGACGGCGACGCGGCTCGCGCCCGCGTCGAGGCTGTTCTCGACCAGCTCCTTCACGACGCTCGCCGGCCGCTCGACGACCTCGCCCGCCGCGATCCGCTGGACGGTCCGCTCGTCCAACCGCTCGATGTCTGGCGGCTCCATTCGTACGCTCCGTCTGACGAGCGCGCACTTGAAGCCGTTGTCGACGGTGGCGATGCGAGAGAGCGGGCGACCGCACGCCGGTGCCATTCATCAATCGACCGCGACGAGACTGAGGAGGTGTGAGGCGCGTGGCTGTGCGGGCGGGACTCGAAGGGGCGGCTCCCGGACGCTACCGGCTACCGATCACGGCACGCGGAGGAAGTACGAACGATCGGTTCACAACCGACGGGTCGGCCCGGGGAACCGAGATTTCCTCACGCGATCGCCGCCGCGATCTCCTCGTCGGTGAGGAACACGTCCTCGCCGGTCTCGGCGTCGAACAGGTGGAGGTCCGCCTCGTCGAAGACGACGCCGACCTCGTCGCCGGCCTCGGGCCTGACGTCCGCCGGCGAGCGCGCGAGGAAGTCGTCGTTCACGCTGAGGTGGACGTAGTTGTCGGAGCCGATCGGCTCGACGACTTCGACCGTCGCGGTGAGCGTCTCGTCGCCGGTCGGCTCCTCGACGATCCCGATGTTCTCGGGGCGGATGCCGAGCGTGTACGGGCCGCTCTCGACGTCGTGGCCCGTCACGTAGTCGCGGCTGAGCGCGAGCGCGAGCCCCGACGACCCGTCGCGGATCGTCGCCGTCGTCCCGTCGGTCTCCACGTCGACGTCGAGGAAGTTCATCGACGGCGAGCCGATGAAGCCGGCGACGAACTCGTTCACCGGGTTCTGGTACACCTCGGTCGGCTTCCCGACCTGCTGGAGCTCGCCGTCGTTGAGGATCGCGAGGCGGTCGCCCATCGTCATCGCCTCCTCCTGGTCGTGGGTGACGTACATCGCGGTGACGCCGAACTCCTTCTGGAGCTTCTGGATTTCCGCGCGCATTTCCGTCCGGAGCTTCGCGTCGAGGTTCGAGAGCGGCTCGTCGAAGAGGAACACCTCGGGCTCGCGCGCGATGGCGCGACCGAGGGCGACGCGCTGCTTCTGGCCGCCGGAGAGCTCGTCGGGCTTGTCGTCGAGGAGGTCCTCGATGCCCATCATCTCCGCCATCTCGCGGACGCGTTCGTGGCGCTCCTCCTTGGTCATCTCCGTGCTCATCTTGAGCCCGAACGCCATGTTCTGCCGGACCGTCTTGTGCGGGTACAGCGCGTAGTTCTGGAACACCATCGCGACCGGGCGCTCCTTCGCGTGGATGTCGGTGACGTCCTCGTCGTCGAAGTGGACGGTGCCCGACGTCGGCTCCTCGAGCCCGGCGACCATCCGGAGCGTCGTCGTCTTCCCGCACCCGGAGGGCCCGACAACGGTCACGAACTCCCCGTCGTCAATCTCTAGGTCTAGGTCATCGACGGCGACGACGGTTCCTCGGTCGAACTCCTTCCGGAGCGTGTCGAGCGTGACGCGTGCCATTTCCCTGAAGACGGGTCCGGTGGCATATGAGTTCTTTGCTGTTTTCCTGATATATGGTGAACAATCTCTTCTCAAATATCGGCGGTTCAGTTCGGCCGGGACGACGGGCTCGATGGGCGGCGAGTCGTTCCGGGTCGACCCGGATCAATCCCGATCGATCGGAACGTACCCCAAGTACTAAATGTATGAAAATATAATTCATCATTTGTTCTAGCCACATGAACGAGAAACGTAGAACGCTGCTCAAGGCGATGGGGGGAACGACTGCGCTCGCGGGCCTCGCGGGCTGTATCAGCACCGGCGGCGACGGCGGCGACGGCTCGGACGGCTCCGACGGCGGCGACGGGTCGGACGGCTCCGACGGCGGCGACGGCGGGTCCACCGGGTCCGCGCGGCTGTGGGTGGACCTCTCCGACGCCGAGGACGAGGCGCTGACCGGCTACATCGATCAGTACGAGTCCGACACGGGCAACACCATCAACAAGGAGGCCCCCGGCGGGGACCTCGACCAGCAGCTCGAGACCGCGATCCCGGCCGGCGACGGCCCCGACTCGTGGATCTGGGCGCACGACTGGGTCGGCCGGTTCGCCGTCCGCGAGGACCCGCCGTTCCTCTACGACGCGAGCGACGACGTCGACGTCTCGCTCGACAGCTACACGCAGGCGGCCCGCGAGGCCGCACAGTTCAACGGCTCGCTGTACGGGCTCCCGTTCGCCTCCGAGACCGTCGCGCTGTTCTACAACGAGGACATGGTCGACGAGCCGCCGGAGACGATGGAGGAGATGGTCTCGATCATGGAGGAGTACCACGACCCCGAGAACGGGGAGTACGGACTCTCCTACCCCGTGACCGACCCCTACTTCACCAGCGGCTTCATCCAGGCGTACGGCGGGAACATCTTCGACGAGGGGAACCTCGAAGTCGGCGTCGACAGCGACGCGTGTAAGCGGGGGATGGACGCCCTCGAGACGCTGTCCGACTACGTCCCCGCCGACCCCGGCTACGAGTCGCAGATCGTCGCGTTCGCCGACGGGCTCGCCCCGTTCGCGATCAACGGTCCGTGGGAGCTCGGCAACCTCAACGAGGAGATCGAGAACCTCGGCGTCACGACGCTGCCGACCGTCGACGGGAACCACCCGCGCTCGTACTCGGGCATCCAGCTGTTCTACTTCAGTTCGATGCTGGCGGACGCGGACCAGTCCACGGTCGACGCCGCGACCGGACTCGCCGAGTGGTACACCACCAACCAGGACGTCGTCCAGACCAACGCCGAGGAGCAGGGGTACATCCCCGTGCTCGCCGACGTGGTCGAGAACGACGACCTCTCTAGCGAGGTCAAGGCCTTCGCCGAGCAGGTCAACTACGGGGTCCCGATCCCGACGCACCCGGACATGGACAGCGTCTGGACGCCCGTGACCGACGCGCTCGAGCGCGTGTTCAACGACGAGCAGGACAGCGACGCCGCGCTCGACCAGGCAGCCTCCGAGATCCGGGAGGCGCTGTAGGCCCCTTCTCGGAGCGATGGCCTCTTCGCAACCCGGAACCGGCGTGAGCGGACTGGCGCGCCTCCGGTCGGCGCTGCCGTTCACCAGTCGCGACTGGGGGCTGCTCCTCGTCGCGCCCGGCGTGCTGCTCTTTTCGAGTTTCATGCTGTACCCCATCTTCTACCTCTTCTACATCTCGCTCACCGACGCGACGTTCGCCGGGTCGGTGATCGGGGGCGGCGCCGAGCTGATCGGGCTGGCGAACTACGTCCAGCTGATCGGCGACTCGCAGTTCTGGACGTCGATGACGACGACGTGGCTGTTCGTCGCCGTCTCGCTCGTGCTGAAGGTGATCCTCGCGGTCGGGATCGCGCTCCTGCTCAACCACGTGCGCGTCGCCGGGAAGCGCTACATGCGCGCGGCGGTGATCGTCCCGCTGGGGTTCCCCGGCATCTTCACGATCACCGTCTGGCGCGGCATGTTCAGCGACGCGCGCTTCGGCGTGTTCAACACGATCCTCGGCCGGTACAACGACATCATGGCGTCGCTGTCCGCGCCGCAGGCCTTGCTCTTCGACGTGCCGATCGGGTTCCTCAGCGGTCGGTGGGAAGCGTTCTTCGCCTACGTCACCACGGAGGTGTGGCTGGCGTACCCGTTCATGGTGATCATCATCGTGAGCGCGCTCCAAGATGTCCCCCGGTCGCTCCACGAGGCCGCGATGGTCGACGGCGCGGGGGCGCTCCAGCGGTTCCGCACCGTGACGCTGCCGGCGATCAAGGGGCCGGTGCTGTTCGCGTCGATCCTCACGGCGGCCACGTCCTTCCAGCAGTTCCTGATCCCGTGGGTGTTCAACCAAGGGGGGCCGTCGAGACAGAACGAGCTGATCATCGTCTACGGCTACCGCGAGGCGATCACGTTCAACCAGTTCGGCCTGTCGGCGGCGATCCTGATCGTCGGCATCTCGTTCGTCGGGCTGTTCATGTACGTCGCCGTGCGCTACGGCGGCCTCGCCGAGGGGGTGGGTGACGAATGACCCCCCTCGACTCCGCCGCCGCGCTGGTCGCCTCGGTCGCGGCGCTCGTCCGGTCGAAGCTGACCGCGTTTGCGACCGCGCCGAAGCGACTCTCCGTGCTGATCCGGCGGGCGGTCTACGACGTCCGCACCGGGAAGCGAAGCTCGTGGGACGTGACGAAGAGCGTCCTGATGACGGCGTTCGGGCTCGCGATGGTGCTCGTGTTGCTGTTCCCGCTGTTCTGGATCACGACCGCGTCGCTCGCGGAGGGGACCCGGCTGTTCAACACGAGCGGCATCTTCCCGGACCCGTCGACGTACAACCTCGACGCGTACCGGTGGGTGATCTTCGAGTCCGACTTCTTCTTCGTCGACGGCGACTGGGGGTACCCCCAGCTCGTCCTCGGGGGGAGCGGCGGCCTGGTCAGCTTCCGGTGGGCCGGCACCGAGACCGGTCCGGGCGCGGTGTTCAATAGCCTCTACATCGTCAGCGTGACGCTCGCGGCCGGGTTCGGCATGATCGTCCCGGCGGCGTACGCGTTCTCGCGCCGGCAGTTCGTGGGGCGCAAGCGCATCCTCTACGGCTACGTCCTCTTCACGCAGATCGGTGCCGGGCTGTCGATCGCGACGCTCGTGGCGCTGTACTCGCTGTTCAGTTCCTACGGGCTCACGAACAACCTGTTCGTCCTCGGACTGTTCTACGCCGCGTCCGCGATCCCGTTCAACACCTGGCTGCTGAAGACGTACATGGACAACATCCCCGTCTCCTACGAGGAGGCGGCGATGGTCGACGGCGCGAGCTTCCTGGAGACGATCCGGGAGGTGATCATCCCGCTGACGAAGCCGGGGCTCGCCGTCGTGCTCATCTTCGTCTGGCTGGCCGGGTGGAACGAGTTCATCATCGCGCAGACGCTGCTGCGCCCGGAGAACTACCCGCTCTCGGTGGAGCTGTACAACATCGCGACCGAGGGGCGGTTCTCGACGCCGTGGACCCGCTTCGCGGCGTTCGCGAACCTGTTCGCGCTGCCGGTCGCGATCGTCTACTTCGCGGCCCAGCGCTCCGTCGAGGATGGCCTCTCGTTCGGCGGGATGGAAGGCTGAGGCGCCTTCCGACTCGCCTCTCTCCCTTCTCTCGTTCCGCTCCCTTTCGTCGCTCGGTACGCGCTCCCGAGCCCGCTCGCGATCAGTCGTCCGCGGTCGGCGTCGGCGGCGTTCCGGTGAGCCGGTCGCGGTCGTGCTCGGCCTCGAAGTCGAGATCCGGGCCGCGCGCGATGATCCCCGTGGGGGTCACGTCGGGGTGCGTGGTGTAGTAGTGCTCCTTGATGTGGGCCATGTTCACCGTCTCGGCGACGCCGTCGGTCTGGTAGACGTCGCGCAGGTACGGCCAGAGGTTGTCGTACTGGTGGACGAACTTCCGGTTACACATGAAGTGCGTGTGGTACACCTGGTCGAAGCGGACCAGGGTGGTGAACATACAGATGTCCGCCTCCGTCAGGGAGTCGCCGACGAGGTAGCGCCGGTCGGCGAGGTGCTCGTCGTACCGGTCTAGCGCGTCGAAGAGGTCGTCCATCGCGTCGTCGTAGGCGCTCTGGGAGGTGGCGAAGCCCGCGCGGTAGACGCCGTTGTTGATCGGCTCGTAGATGTCCGTGATGACCTCGTCGACCTCGGCGACGGTCGCCTCGTCGTCCGCGTCGGGGAGCAGCGAGACGCCGTTGCCGAGGTCCGCGAACGCGGTCGAGAGCATCCGGAGGATCTCCCGCGACTCGTTGTTGACGATGGTCTCCTCCTCGGTGTCGTACAGCACGGGAACGGTGACGCGGCAGGTGGCGTCGGGGTCGGCCGCGACGTACAGCTCGCGCAGGTAGTCGCTGTCGTGGAGGTGGTCGCGCGTACACCCGTCCTTCTCCGGGGTGAACTGCCAGCCGCCCTCGCCGCGGTACGGGTCGACGACCGAGACGCCGATCGCATCTTCGAGGCCCAGGAGCGACCGCGCGAGCAGGGTGCGGTGCGCCCACGGGCACGCGTACGAGACGTACAGGTGATAGCGGCCGGCCTCCGGCTGGAAGCGCTCGTCCGGCTCCGCGTCGACGTGGTCCGGCACGTCGCTGCCGGCTACCCAGCTCCGGAACGTCGTCTCGCCGCGTTGGAACGCGCCCTCCTCGTCGGTCGTCTCGTAGGTGTCCGTTCGCCACTCGCCGTTCACGAGCTGATTCATGGACAGTAGTTGTGCTTCGACCCCTATAACGTGGCCGGGGACACGCGTGTCACCCGTCGAACGAAGCGTGAGTGTGTGAGTGGTGATCCGCTCGTTCACGACCGAGTGACGACGGGTTGGTGGGGAACAGATCGATGGCGAACACTCCCAAAGCCCCAGCCACCGCGACCGCAGCCTCACGCCTCCCCAGCCTCGCGGTTCGCGCTCTCCGAGCGCTCACCGCTCCCTCGCGCGTGCTCCTCGCGGCCGCCGAGGGCGGCCGCTCGCAGGCACGCGCCAGCGCAGTCGATGGGTGGCATCGCCGCCCCGGTGGCTTTTCCTCGTCGCTCGCGTGTCACGACGCATGACCGACGCAGACGCGGCGGCGGCGACGGTCGCGGTCGTCGGCGGCGGCGCGGTCGGCGTCACGACCGCCCACGACCTCGCGGTGCGGGGCGCCGACGTGACCCTCTACGAGCGCGGCGAGTTGGCGGCCGCGAGCTCCGGCCGCGCGGCGGGGCTCCTCTACGACGCCTACGCCGAGGACGTCGACGCCGCGGTCGGCGCCCGCTCGATCGAACGGTTCCGCGCGTTCGACCGGTCGCTGCCCGGCTTCTCGTTCTCGCCGTGCCCGTACGTGATCGCGGTGCGCGAGGGCGACCCCGACGCCGACGCCGTCCCGGCGATGGTCGAGCGCATGCGCGACCACGGCCGCGACGTCGCGCTCGTCGACCCCGCCGCGCTCGGCGAGCGGTTCCCGTCGCTCCGCACCGACGACCTCGACGTCGCCGCCGTGGCCGAGGGGGCCGGGTGGACCGACCCGCCGAGCTACGTCCGCGCGCTCGCCGAGCGCGCCGCCGGCGAGGGGGTCGCGATCGAGACGGAGACCGCCGTCGCGCTCGGGCCGCGGACCGACGCGGGACGAGCACTCCGGGTCCGCGACGTTGGAGTCGACGAGAGTCCGGGGACCGAAACGCCCGCCTTCGACGCGGTCGTCGTCGCCGCCGGGGCGCACACGCGATCGCTGCTCGCGGACGCGGGCGTCTCCGTCCCCGTCGTCCCCTACCGGGTTCAGGCGCTCGTGGCCCGGAGCGACTACGCGGGGCCGATGGTCTACGACGCCACCGCGGAGGCGTACCTCCGCCCGCACCCGGAGGGGCTGCTCGCGGGCGACGGCACCGAGCCGGTCCCGGCGGACCCGGACGACTACCGCCGGGAGGCGGACGACTGGTTCCGCGAGGACGTCGCCGGCGTCGTTAACGGGCGCCTCGCTCGCGTCGGCCGCCCCGACGACGCCGGGGGACTCGAGTCGGGCCTCCCCGACGCGCGGGCGTGGGCCGGGCTCTGTACCGCGACGCCCGACGGCGACCCGCTCGTCGGGCCGGTCGACGCAGAGGACGAGGCCCCGACGCTCTTCGTCGCCGCGGGCTGGCAGGGCCACGGGTTCATGCGCGCGCCGGCCGTCGGCGAAGTGGTCGCCGAGGGCGTGCTCGCGTCGCTCGCGGGCGTCGCGTTCGACGGTCCGGAATCGCCGTGGATCGGCGCGTTCGACCCCGGACGGTTCGACGGGACCGAGTCGTTCGAGATCGCCGAGGGGATGTCGCTGTCGAGCCGGACCGAGGAAGAGTGAAGAGAAGGCGGAGTCGGCCGGGCGGGGCCGGCCAAGCGGCGGTCAGTCGTCCTCTTCGACGACGTCGACGTCGGCGGAGCCGCCGCGCTTGGGGATCTCGACGTGGAGCGTCCCGTTGCGCGTGAGCGTCGCGTTCGCGCCCTCGGGCGTCACGTCGGCGTCGCGGGGGAGGTCGACGCTGCCGGACAGCGAGACGCCGCGGCCCGGGAACACGAGGTCGTGGCCGTCGTAGAAGTCGCGGAAGCGTTCGAGGGTGACCTCGACGGTGCGGTCGAGGAAGGTCACGTCGACGTCCTCGCCGCGGACGCCGGGGGCGTCGAAGACCACGAGATAGGCGTCGTCGCTCTCGAGGAGGTCGTGCGAGAGCGGGCGGCGCTCCTGGACGCGGCCCCACCCGCGACCGAGGCGTTCGAGGGCGCTTCGGAGCGCGGACCGACCGCTTTCGACGAGTCCGCTCACGGCTCACACCTCGATTTCGACGAGGTCGCTCCCGCCGCAGTACGGACACGAGAGGTCCCCGACCGCGTGGTCGTCGGGCACGTCGTACGTGTAGTGGTTCTCGAACATGTCGAGCTCGCAGTCGTCGCTGACGCACTTGACCTCCATCGTCGATGGCATACGCGGACGTAGTATCGGCGGCGGCTTAAACGGCGTGGCGGCGGCGACCCGGGTGCGCGAAACGCGCGGCGCGGCGGTCAGAGCCGTACGCGGCAACCCGATCAGAGCCCCGCACCACGCATGCGCTCCGGAACGACGGTTCGCTCCGCGAGGAGCACGACGGAGGTCCCGAACGCGATGCCGGCAGCGAATCCCGGGCCGTACGGGAAGAGCCTCGGCGCGAACGCGAGCGCGACGCCGAGCCAGACGATCGCGACGAGGATCGCGGCGCCCGCTGCGACGTACGCCAGCGTCTCGTACCGGTCCGGCGGGAGTCGGTCCCGCGCCAGCCACGCGAGCGGGCCGACGAGGAGCGCGGTGATGACCGCCCACGCGGCCGCGGAGCCCCACGGACGCGGGTCGGCGCCGTAGAACTGCGCTGCGCCGAACGCGCAGACGAGGGAGACTGCGAGGTACTGTCCGAACCGCTGCCGGCGAGCGGGCGTATCGGAGGGCACGAGTGGCGGTTCCGGGCGATAGCTTATAACCGATCGGGCCGCCGCGTTCCGCGCCGTCCGCTCCGCCCCGTCGTTCCGCACGCTTTTCCCGTCTCGGTCGAGTACGAACGGTAACATGACCGATTCGCCCGCGTCGGCCCGGGGGTCGCTCCCGGCCGACCCGAACGACCTCTCCGTCACCGTCGTCGACGGGTACGTCGACGAGCCGGCCCACTTCGGCGTCCCGCCGTACCTCTCGACGTACCCCCGGTACACGGCCGGCGCGCTCGTCGACGCCGGCGTCCCGGAGTCGCAGATCACCTACCACACCATCGACGAGCTCCGCGACGACCGGAGCAAGCACGCCGACGTGGCCGACGCCGACCTCATGGTCTACGTCGGCGGGATGACGGTCCCCGGGAAGTACGTCGGCGGCACGCCCGCCGAGCCCGACGAGGTGCGCGAGCTCGGCTGGACCGCGGACGGCGTGACCCTGCTCGGCGGCCCGGTGCGCTTCGGCGTCGGCGAGGAGAACGCGGGCGCACAGGAGACCCAGCGCGACGACCTCGACTACGACTTCGTCGCGATGGGCGACGTGGAGGCCGCGGCCCACGACCTCGTCCGCGAGGGGTTAGAGGGGTACGGCAACCGGATGCGGACGAACGAGGAGGTCGACCGCTGGGCGCGGCAGGGGGCGTTCGTCGTCGAGCAGCACCCGAACCACCCCGACTACCTCATCTGCGAGATGGAGACCTCACGCGGGTGCGCGTACCGGTGCTCGTTCTGTACGGAGCCGCTGTACGGCGATCCGGCGTTCCGCGCGGCGCGGTCGGTCGTCGGCGAGGTCGACGCGCTCTCGAACCGGGGGGTCAGACACTTCCGGCTCGGGCGGCAGGCCGACATCCTCGCGTTCGGCGGGGACGGCGAGGCGCCGAACCCCGACGCCCTCCGGGAGCTGTACGGCGGGATCCGCGAGGTCGCGCCCGACCTCCGGACGCTCCACCTCGACAACATGAACCCGGTGACGATCACGGACTACCCGGAGGCGTCCCGGGAGGCGATCCGGGTCATCGCCGAGCACAACACCCCCGGCGACACGGCCGCGTTCGGGCTCGAGTCGGCCGATCCGGTCGTCCAGGAAGAGAACAACCTCCTCGTCACCGCCGAGGAGTGCCTGGAGGCCGTCCGCGTCGTCAACGAGGAGGGCGGCTGGCGGCCGGGAGACGGTCCCGAGACGACGCCGGGCGACGCGAGCCGCGTCACGGGGCCGTCGACCGGCCCGGACGCCTCGCCGCGGCTGCCGAAGCTCCTCCCCGGGATCAACCTCGTCCACGGGCTGACCGGCGAGCGCCCGGAGACGTACGAGCACAACAAGCGCTTCCTCCAGACGGTGTACGACGAGGGGCTGATGCTCCGCCGGATCAACATCCGGCAGGTGATGGCGTTCGCGGGCACGGAGATGGCCGAGACCGGGGCCGAGGTCGCACAGGAGCACAAAGACCAGTTCCAGGCGTACAAGCGCGAGGTGCGCGAGACCATCGACAACCCGATGCTCGACCGCGTCGTCCCGCCGGGGACCGTCCTCCCGGACGTGTACCTAGAGTACCACCAGGACGGCAAGACGTTCGGCCGCCAACTCGGCACGTACGCGCTCCTCGTCGCGGTCCCGGGCGAGCGCGAGCTCGGCACCAGCATCGACGTGGCGATCACGGACCACGGCTACCGCTCCGTCACGGGCGTCCCGTACCCGCTCGACGTCAACGCGGCGTCGATGGACGAGCTCACCGCGATCCCCGGGATCAACCGGAGTCGGGCCGGCGATGTCGTCGTCGGCCGCCCCTACGACTCGGTCGACGCGGTCGACGCCGGGGTCGCCGACCTCGGGGCGTACGCGGTCGCCGGCGACACCGACGTGCCGATCCCCGGCCGCGAGCGCCCCGGGTCCGGCCCCGGCCCGGCCGCGCGGTCGCCGCTCGGTCGCGGGGACTGAGCGATGTCCGTCGACGATTCCGGCGACGCCGACCGCCTCGACGACCCCGCGGTCACCCGGGTCGAGGTGCCGGTCGACACGCGCGCGCCGGGCGGCGCGACGAACGCGTACCTGCTCGACGGCCTCCTCGTCGATCCGGCGGCCCGGACCGACGCGCTCGACGCGGCGCTCGCGGAGCGCGGCTCGGTCGACGCGGACGCCCCGTCCGTCGAGGCGATCGCGGTCACCCACGCCCACCCGGACCACGTCGGCGCGGTCGCCGACTACGCCGCCCTGACGGACGCGACCGTCGTCGCCCGCGAGGGCCACGCGGACCGGTTCGCCGCGGCCGCCGGGATCGACCCGGACGAGACTGTCGCGCCGGGCGAGACGGTCGCCGACACGGCGGTCCGCGCGGTCGACACGCCCGGGCACGCGCCGGACCACCTCGCGTTCGCCGCAGGCGGCGACGCGGGTGCGGGATCGGAGCGATCGGTGCTGTGTTGCGGCGACCTCGCCGTCGCCGAGGGGAGCGTCGCGGTCGCCGCGCCCGAGGGCGACCTCGCCGCGTACCTCGCGAGCCTCGAACGCGTGCTCGACGCCGGCTACGACCGCCTCCTCCCCGGACACGGCCCGGCGATCGACGACCCGAGGGCGACCTGCCGGCGGCTGATAGATCACCGACTCGATCGCGAGCGCGACGTGATCGCCGCGATCGACGGCGGCGCGGCGGACGTGGACGCCGTGATGCACGGCGCGTACGAGAAGGACCTCTCCGGGGTGCGGGACCTCGCGCGGGCGACGGTCGCCGCGCACGTCGAGAAGCTGGTCGCCGAGGGGCGGATCGACGGGACATGGCGCGCTCGCTTGGCGGACGCGGGCCTCGACTGAGCCGCTCGTCGTCCCGACCGCTCTGGCTACGGCTCCGCTTCGAGCTCGCCGACGACCCCTGAGAGCGGCGTCTCCGTCACGTCAACGAAGCGACCGCCGGCCGCGACGATCCCCCCGTCGGTCTCCGCGTCGTCGCCGACGTGGACGAGCCCGGTCGTCGCGGTCCCGAGCGCCTCCGCCGCGGCCTCGAACGCGGAGGGGTGGGGTTTGCGCCAGCCGCAGCCGACGCTCGTCGTGACCGCGTCGAACTCGCCGCGGAGCCCGGCGCGGATCAGCGTCCGCGGGACCAGCTCCGGGACGGCGCAGTTGGAGAGCAGCCCGACCGGCCCGCGCTCGGCCGCGCCGCGGACCGCGTCGAGCGCGCCGTCGCGTCGGGTCACGTCCGGGTCGAACGCGGCGATCACGGCGTGCCTGGCGACGTTCCGCTCCGCGTCGACGTCGCGGGAGTCGAGCGCGCGGGCGACGTGCGCTGGGAGGGGGACCTCCGCGCCGGCCGGCGCCTCGACGTGTTTCTCGCCGTACGCGACGTGCCAGTCGTCGGGGACCGCCACGCCGCGGGACTCCAGTTCGCGCGCGACCGCTTCCGCCGGGTCGGACGGGTACTCGACGTCGACGAGGGTCCCGAAGAGATCGAAGGTGACTGCCACGATACCACCGTTAGGGACAAACCCGGATTGAACCTGTCGGTCGGGGGAACGCGTGCCGACGCCGGTCGTTCGCGGCGTCGTCGCCCTCAGAACAGGGAGCCGAAGTGGAGCGTGACCAGCCGGTAGAGTCCGGTCACCCACGCGCACAGCCACAACACCATGAAGCCCGCGACGCCGGCCCGGAGCCGCTTCCGCCAGTGGCCCATGTCCTCGTGGATCTCGTCGATGTCGACGTCGAGGTCCTCGTAGGCGTCCGCGTTGCGCTTCGCCTGGAAGATGCGCACGATCCCGGTGAGCGCGAACGCGAGCAGGGCGTACGCCTGAACGCCGAAGAACGCGTGGAGGATCGCCATCCCGCTCACCTGCTCGAGGACCCGCGGGACCATCCACGTGACGATCGGCGTCGTCGTGAGGACCAGTCCGACGACGATGTACCGCAGGTGTCGCATCAACACGTTCCACGACACCGTCTCCGCGTCGATCATGATCCAGGCGCCGTACAGCAAGAACGGGAAGCTCGCCGTCACGGACAGCCCGGCGACCGCCGCGATGACCGACTCGTCGACCATACCGACGGTACGTCCTCCGGCGCGTAAAGCCCCCCGATCCGTGCCCGTCGGGGCGTCCGCCCGACGCGCGGTGCCCGGGTTCCCGACCCCGGAGCACGGACGAAAACAGTTAGCGTCAGGAGCACGTATCGACGGCGTAATGGAAGACACCTCGACGCGGTCGGAGCCGGATTCGCCGCCCCCGGAGTCCGCCGACCCGGCGGCAGACGGCCCGGAGGGCGCCGATCCGGAGCCCGAAGCCGGTCACGACGACATCGAGGCGCTCCGCGAGCGGGTCGAGTCCGAGTACGACTTCGACGACTTCGGCCCGTCGGACATGGCCCGGATGAGCGCCGAGGAGTGGGACGCGGCCTTCGATCCCGACACGTGGATCACCGGCGACCGGCTCCTCGACCGGGTCGACGCCGAGCTGAAGTCGCGGATCGCGACCCGAGACGTGTTCGGCGTCTTAGAGCGGGTCCGCGAGGACGGCGAGGAGCGCATCCTCGTCTACTCCGACGAAGGGTACGCGATCATCCGCCCCACGGGCGAGGTGCGCGGCGAGGGGACGGTGCTCCGGGACATCGAGCCGGTCGTCGCGCTGGCGGCGATGGACTCGTACGAGGTCCCCGAGCCGCCCGACGACTGGTCGCTCCCCCACCCCGACAGCGTTCCGGAGGGGTCGGGCGAGTTCGGCAACCTCCTGATACAGGTCGTCGCCGGGGTCCAGGTGCTCGCCGGCGCGGCGCTCCTCGTCGCGACCGCCGTGACCGACCTCGGGACCATCGTCGCGCCCGCGATGGGCATCGTGTTCCTGCTCGTCGGCGTCTTCCTGTTCGCGATGGTGGCGAACGCGCGGCTCTCCGACCGGTTCCGATCGGAGGAGTATCGGGACCGGCTGCGGGCGCTCCGCGAGGCGAAAGAGCGCCCCGAGTTCGTCCCCGTCGAGGACGGCGTCGTGACCGACGAGGAGGGCGCTGCGACCGACCGCGACCGGAACGAGTAATACGCCGATTTCGGCGGTCTCAGGCCCTACAGACACCTCCACGTCGGCGGTTTCAGTCGGTGGGTTTAAGCGCACCCCGTCCTGAGTGAAACTGTATGAAAAGGCGGGACTTCGTGCGGACGGCCGGCGGCGCGACCGCCGCCGTCGCGGCCTCCGCCGGGGCGACCGGAACGGC